>ERZ773108.571-NODE-571-length-40829-cov-4.944107_pt1 | contig 40829 bp, 42 predicted proteins | sample MGYA00580570_ERZ773108 | MGnify/ENA primary metagenome ERZ773108 (study PRJEB29015, sample SAMEA2737840) | human gut metagenome | biome: human gut; feature: human-associated habitat; material: faeces | place: China | collected 2012 ...
ATTCCACACCGGCTATGTGGACGCGGTACATGAATATGTGTGGAGAGATCGATGAAGAGATTACGATACCGGAGCTCGTAAAAGAGGGAAGCCTCTGTCCGCATCAGGATTATGTTTACTTCAACTATCCAACAAAAGAAGAAGAGAAGGAAGTCAGACGTTTTGAAGAACGCAGTAAAGCAATGACAGAAAAAATCATGCGGGATACTCAGTTCCTTACGTACGTAAGAAGCCATAAGGGGTTCAGTGGACAGCTCTCAGATGATCTGCTTCTGGATAATCCGGCATATCTGGCATCACTGTTGATTTATTTACAGAGCAAAAATATTGCAATTCCGTCCAGATTACAGAGGCTTTTGGGGGCAAAAAAATTACCGGACATGAATGTGCAATGGATGGAGCGTCTGTTACAGGGATTCTTGTATGATGATGTGGATTCATACCTGTGTGACAAGACATATCGTGAATTGCTAATTGCTGATTTAAAATCCGACGGTCTGATAGAAAAGAAAAAAGTCGTCATGACGAAAAGTGCGGCAGTGGAAAAAATGCTCACAAATTCTCTTGGAAAATGCAACAGCATACGGGACATTGTGTTCCATGAGTATGAGACATCCGGTCAGAATTTAAGGCTGCTTGTTTTGACGGATTACATCCGGAAAGAATATGAAAAAGCAATTGGAAATACAGAATATGATGTTAACTCACTTGGAGTGCTTCCGTTTTTTGAGATGCTCCGTCGTGACAATGAAAAGAAAAACGAACAAATCCGTTTTGGGGTGCTTTGTGGAACGATTGTGATCATTCCGGCAGAGGCAAGAGAAGCATTAGAGCAGGCGATCGGAATGAGCGGAAAAGTTACATTCAGCAGGATCGGAAATCTTTCTGAAACAGATTATCTTAAAGTGACAGCGGTTGGAAATGCACATTTTCTCACAGGGGCGGTAACAGATATTTTCTCAAAAGGCTATATGCAGGTGCTGATCGGTACAAAATCGCTGTTAGGGGAAGGATGGGATTCTCCTTGTATCAATTCCCTGATCCTTGCAAGCTTTGTAGGCTCATTTATGTTAAGCAACCAGATGAGAGGGCGTGCCATCCGTGTGATGAAAGAACATCCGGAAAAAACAAGTAACATCTGGCATTTAGTCTGTTTAAGACCGTGGAACGAAGTGCTAAAGGCAGATGACAATCAGATCAGTGAAGATTACAGTATGCTGGAGCGAAGGATGGAACATTTTCTCGGTCTGCATTATACAGAAAATACGATTGAAAATGGAATGAAACGGTTGTCAGTTATTAAAACGCCATTTAATAAAACGAATATTGACAGGATTAACAGACAAATGCTGAAAATGTCGGGGCAGCGCGATACGTTAAAAGAACGTTGGAACAGTGCACTTGCAGTCTATGACAAAATGGATATTGTGGATGAGACAGAAGTAAAAGACAAATTTGTCACAAGTGTTGTTTTCTGGGATGCGATTCTTACAATGATCCTGTCAGGAATTCTGTGTCTGATCGGGGCAATTGGGGCAGGTATTGTTGCTGCAGCGTCCCAAAATGGTATCCTGGCCGGAACCTGTTACTTCTTCATTGCTGCCGGACTGGCTGGAATTATGATACGTTTCCCGAAAATTTTCATGTTGGGAAGTCCGCTAAAAAGATTAAAGGCATTTGGAAATGGAATCCGCAAAGCATTAGAGGAGCAACAGCTTCTGGAAGAAACACACTGTAAAGTTGAGACAGAATCAAACGGACCGGATAACCATATTATTTATCTGTCCGGTGGAAGCGGCAGGGATAAAGCGTTGTTCGCACAGTGTGTCAATGAATTTTTTGATGTGATCGACAACCAGCGTTACATACTTGTGAAAAAGAAGGGACACAAAGGACTGAATGGTTTCTATGCCATTCCAAATTGTTTTTCGAAAAAGAAGGAGGATGCGGAACGTTTTGCAAAATGCATGCATCCGTATATCGGAAATTATGACTGTGTGTATACAAGAAATGAAAAAGGAAGGGAACTTCTGTTAGAAGGCAGGGTGAAGGCACTTGCCAATCGGGAGGAGCGGTGCATTTCCCACAAAAAAGTAAAAGGGGCGTTAGAGTAGAAAACATATTGACAACGAAATATAAAAAATTTGTAGAATTCAAAATTTAATATGAAATGTGAGATAGAGCGTATGGAAATAAACTATACGTTCTATTTTTGCCTTTTTGAGAAAAGGGATTAAATAACGATTGACATGACAATCTGATTTTAATCCTTTGTTCGTTTTTTGAAAAAGATCGGGTGGAACTTTTGAAGCTGATGTGGCATAATCTTAGTTAGATCAAATCAACAATAGAATGCACGCTCTGCGAACATTTTATTGTCAGTCATGAATAAAAGTAGAGGAGTGTAGAGTTATGACGATTTTAAATCAGTTGAACAGCGCGCCCATGTACCTCATTTGCGGCGGGATCATTGCATTTGTGGCAGTCGTCTGTGTGATTTTTCTCATCAGGGCTTATCGAGCGGGCAAGGCACTGGGAATGGATGAAACGAAAATGAAACGGACCATTATTTCAAGTGCAACCTTTTCGGTACTGCCGAGTATTGGAATTTTACTGGGAGTCATTGCACTTTCCGGAAGTCTGGGAACACCGTGGCCGTGGCTTCGTCTTTCCGTGATTGGAGCGCTTCATTATGAGACACAGGTAGCGCAGGCAGCAGCAGAACAGGTGGGAATGACGACACTTTCTGCATCTGAAATGACAGCAACGTCATTTTCTACGATTGCTCTGTTGATGAGTATCTGTATTATGTGGGGCATGGTATTGTCGATTTTCTTAAATAAGAAGTATACACAGAAGCTCACGAAGAATTCTTCTTCCGGCAAGTCGGGATCAGCCGGTTTTGCAGATCTTGCGATGACAGCAATGTTCATTGGACTTGTAAGTACCTACATTGGCCGTTACATCGGAGGCTTCATTTCTGAAAATGGTCTGTTTACCTTTCATGGTGATATCATTCCGCTTGTGGTTATGGTGGTTTCTGCACTGGTAATGGGAATCTTCGTATTTCTGTCTGAAAAGAAAAAGCTTGGCTGGGTAGACAGCTTTTCCATTGCGGGAAGTATGATTGCCGGTATGACAGCCGCTGTGATTGTCGGGCTGATCGGATAAGATAGATGAAGAAAAGCAGATACATAGAAGTGGATCATAACTTTAAGGAAGGGATACGAGAATTATGGAAGAAAATAAAACAAGTACGTGGGAAGAATACCGGAAACGCACGCATGTAATCGGAAGAGTAGTAAGTGCCGTGACACTGGTTATGCTGGTAGGGGCACCGTTTTTGATGGGAAAAATTTTAGGAGCTTATCCGGATCTTGGAGCGGTGGCAAGAGCTTTTTTGTCCGTAGGACTGGTATGGCTGGTGAGCAGTGTGGCAGAGTTTTTGATCTACACACCGATGCTGGGTTCCGGTGGCGGATACCTTGCATTTATTACCGGTAATCTGATTAATATGAAGATTCCGTGTGCAGTCAATGCGCGTGATATGGTTGGAGCGAAGACCGGAACACCGGAAAATGAAATCATTTCTACGATTTCCATTGCAACCTCATCCCTTGTTACGATTCTGGTTTTGGCAGTCGGCGTCCTTTTAATGGTTCCGCTGCAGCCGGTTTTACAGAGTGAAGTATTGCAGCCGGCATTTGAAAACGTGGTTCCGGCGTTATTTGGAGCGATGGCATATAAATATTACCGTAAGAATATGCATATAGCCGTATTCCCCCTTGTGTTGATGAGTGCGCTGTTTATTTTTGCGCCGGGACTGATCGGATCAACCAGCTTTATGATTATCCCGTCTGGTGCAGTTGCCATTCTGGTAGCGTGGATTTTCTTTAAGAAGGGAAAGAAGGAGAGGAAATCATGAAATATGTAGGATTGGTTTTACTGGGAATCCTTTTGATTATCATTTTATTGTTGCTGATTGCAATAGTCCGGACGCTTTTGATGCCGAAGAAAACTTCGAATTATAAGCCGGATGCAGAGGAAAAAGAGGCACTTCGACTTGCCCAAAAGCTTTCTAAGATGGTACAGTGTGACACGACCTCACATGCCGGAGAGACGGAAGTAGAGAAATATCTCGGATTTCATAAGGTTTTAGAGGAGCTTTTCCCGTTGGTACATAAAGAGCTTCAGAAAACTGAAATAGACGGAAATCTGTTATATTATTGGAAAGGAAAATCGTCCGAAAAGCCGATCCTTCTGATGAGTCATCAGGATGTCGTTCCGGCAGAGGGAGAGTGGATTCACGCTCCCTTTTCCGGAGATATTGCAGATGGTAAGGTATGGGGACGGGGCACGGCGGATACGAAGTGTACAGTAATGGCTTTTCTGGAGGCCGTGGAAGAACTGCTTGCGGAAGGCTTTGTGCCGCCGACGGACGTGTATCTGGCATCCTCCTGTACCGAAGAATGGGCAGGAGACGGAGCACCGAAGCTTGTAAAGGAACTGCAGCGAAGAGGAATCCGGCTGTTCCTTCTGTGTGACGAGGGTGGAGCTATCATTACGGAACCCGTTGGAGGAATTCCTGGAAACTTTGCAATGGTGGGTGTCTTTGAGAAGGGCAAGGCCGATGTGAAGTTTACTGCAAAAAGTAATGGAGGACATGCCAGTGCGCCGTCTAAGGGAACACCGATTGCACGCCTTTGTGCTTTTGTAACCGAAGTAGAGAAGCATTCACCGTTCCAAAAGAAGATGCTTCCGGAGGTTTCTGCCATGTTTACTTCTCTGGCACCATATGCCTCTTTCGGGTTAAAGCTGGTGCTTGGAAATATGTGGCTGTTTAAGCCGCTCTTAAAAGCGGTACTTCCGAAGATCAGCGCACAGGCAGGAGCTATGCTGCAGACGACAATTGCATTTACCATGCAGTCCGGTTCCGATGCATATAATGTGATTCCGCAGGAAGCAACCCTTGGAGCCAATATGCGTTTTATTCCCCATCAGGGAGAAAAGGAAAGTCTTGAAATTATCAGGAATCTGGCTTCCAAATACGGTTTAGAGACGGAAATTATCCATTCCAATGACTATACAAAGCCCGTAGATATCCATGGTGAGGGCTATCGCCTGATGGAGCAGGTGATTGCACAGACCTTTCCGGGACTGCCGTCCAGCCCTTATGTAATGACCGGGGCTACCGATGCACAGTTCTATAGTCCGGTATGTGACAACTGCATCCGCTTTGCGCCTGTGGTTTACGGACCGGAGCAGATGAAAGGCATGCATGGGCTGAACGAGTGCATGGAATATAACTGCCTGCCCGGCGCGGTACAATTCTATAAGAATCTGATCTGTGCAGAGAAGTAGTTCAAGAAAGAGAGATATGACCAATTTAAAACACTGGACAAGGTGGTTCAAAAAAAAGACACCAGGCAAAAAGCTGTCCCCCAAAACAGAAGCTGGATATACCTATATCATGAGCGATCTGCACGGCTGCTTTGACGAGCTGAACGCGATGCTTGCAAAGATCGGCTTTTCGGATCAGGATAAGCTGATCCTGGCGGGAGATTATATTGACCGCGGAAGTCAAAATTATGAAATGCTATGCTGGATGGAGCAGGTTCCTCAAAATATCCTGCTGCTGCGCGGCAATCATGAGGAAGAGTTTTTATGTTATCTGGAGCTGCTTTTGGCAGTGCAGGAGAAGCGGCAGCTTGTGATCGATGAAAGCAGCAGCAAAGATCTGGAGCATCTCTATCAGGAGACAAAGAACCTGATAGAGCAGCATAACCGACAGACAGAGCAAATCCGGGTGTTCGATCATTATGGGACGCTGGAGGAGCTGATCACAGAACAGTGTATTTCCATGGCAGATCTGCGGCGGTGGGCAGTCAGGATGGAAGCAATGCCCTATTTTTGCAGATTTTCCCTGCCGGAGAGGGAATGTGTAGTGGTACATGCCGGATACCTGGAACAGTTTCCGACAGCAGGTCTGACCGGAAAATATACCTGTGTCGAAGATTTTTATCTCCGGGCGCGAGAAGATGCGTATCTGACCGGGGGAATCGAAAACGGGATGATCGTTGCGGGACATACGCCGACGTTGTCCAAGGATTACATGATGTATAACGGCGGTCTGGTTTACCAGCATTATGATCCGCAGAAGAACTGTCTGTATTATGATATCGATTGCGGCTGCTCTTACCGTACGGTTCGTGCAAACGCGCGGCTGGCGTGCCTGTGTGCGGAAACAGGAGCGATTTATTACTTGTAAAAAGCGTTCAAATAGTATAAAATCGGAAACGATAGGATTGCGAACAAAGGAGAGCGGTAAAATGGCACTGAATAAAAAGCCTGTCACCGGTATGAAAGATATTCTGCCTGCAGAAATGCAGCTGCGGGATTACTGCATCAACGTGATTAAGGAAACTTACGGAAAATTTGGATTTACTTCTATTGAAACACCCTGTGTGGAATCCATTGGCAACTTAAACAGCAAGCAGGGTGGCGAAAATGAAAAACTGATTTTTAAAATTTTAAAACGCGGCGAGAAATTAAATCTTGCGGAAGCAAAAGAGGAGATGGATCTGGTAGACGGCGGTCTGCGTTATGACCTGACGGTTCCGCTGGTTCGTTTTTATGCAAATCATGCAAACGAGCTTCCGTCCCCGTTTAAAGCGCTTCAGATCGGCAATGTATGGAGAGCTGACCGTCCGCAGAGAGGCCGGTATCGTCAGTTTATGCAGTGTGATATTGATATTCTGGGCGAGCCTTCCAACCTGGCGGAGATCGAGCTGATTCTGGCAACGACTACGACTCTTGGCAAGCTCGGCTTTCAGGATTTCGTCATCCGCATCAATGAAAGAAGAATCCTAAAGGCGATGGCAGCCTACAGCGGCTTTGCAGAAGAGGATTATGATACGGTATTCATCATTCTGGACAAGATGGACAAGATCGGCGCAGATGGTGTAAAGGCTGAGCTGGTAGAGAGCGGTTTCGCAGCAGAAGCGGCAGACAAATATATGTCTCTGTTTGATGAGCTGACTGCAAACGGAAACAGCGTAGCATGGCTGGCAGAAAAGCTGGGGGATTTCCTTGAGCCTGAGGTTTCTCAGAACCTTTCTGAGATCATTGACAGCGTCCGCGCCACAAAGGCGTCTGAATTTGAGATCACCTTTGATCCGACTCTGGTGCGCGGTATGTCCTACTATACCGGAACCATTTTCGAAATTGCCATCCCTCAGTTTGGCGGAAGCTGCGGCGGCGGTGGTCGTTACGACAAGATGGTAGGCAAATTTACCGGAAAAGACGTTCCGGCGTGCGGATTTTCTATCGGCTTTGAGCGTATCATCCTGCTGATGATGGAAAACGGCTTCCAGATCCCCGGACAGCCGAAAAAGATCGCGTACCTGATCGAAAAAGGGGTATCCGGCGACCGCCTTTGCGAAGTGATCGCACAGGCACAGGAGGCGAGAAAGAACGGCGATCAGATTCTGGTTGCGCGCATGAACAAAAACAAGAAGTTCCAGAAGGAACAGCTGACCAAAGAGGGCTACACGGATTTCGTAGAGTTTTATAAAAACCCGATCGAAAAACAATAGAATTCACGCTCTGCGAGCATTCTATTGTCATGAATAATTGTGTCAAAGCGCTGTAGCCTGTTTGAGACGGCATTGGATGATTTAAGAAAATCTTAGGAAAATTTTCTGAAAAGAAACCGTTCCCTGTGATATCCTGACAAATATGGCAAACTGCCGGACAGGATATAAGGGAGCGGTTTTTTATATGACAAAAGAAAAAAGAGGTTCGGAACCGGAGCTGAAATTGTGGGATAGCCCGGGGACGACGAAAAAATATACGAAGAACAGAAAAACAGGACAACTGGATCTTTTATGGGGCGAAGAACAGCCGCTGTTCGATGACTGGGATAACCGTATGGAGCAAAAAACGGCGCGTGCGCGGGATTGCCAGAGCTACAGCGACTTGCCGGTACGCCGTTCATCCGCTACGCAGTACGAACCGTCCATCCGCCGTCGTGCTGCTGTACAATATAAAGCTCCTGCCAGGCGCCGCCCTGTACCGCCTGCTGCGAACAGGAAAAGGAGCTGCCGTCGTCGAACCCGCCTGCAGAAAGAATTGCAAAGCATTGCGGTTTATATTGCTGCGTTGCTGTTTTTAGTGCTGGCGGCGTTTGCGGTTTGGAAATTCGTCAGCATTTCGAAGAATCAGAGTACGGAAACCGGGGCGATTTCCCGGATTACCCAGATTCTGGAACAAAAAAAGTGCGAGAAACCGCCGATGGAAGAAGCACTCCTGACACCGAATCCATACTCCAGACCGCAGGATGCGCTTTCGACGGTTACGCAGCTGTATGTGCATTATACGGCGAATCCCGGGACATCTGCACGGCAGAACCGGGACTATTTCGAAGGACTGGCACAGACCGGGCTGACATCAGCTTCCGCACATTTTGTGATCGGATATGAGGGCGAGATTGTCCAGTGTATTCCGTTAAATGAGATGGCATATGCGGTGATTGGGGAAAACGATCACTCGATTTCCATTGAATGCTGCTATTTGGACCAGGACGGAAAATTTACGGATGCAACCTATCAGTCCCTGCTAAAGCTTTTGGGCTGGCTGATGGAGGAATACAATCTGGATGTTTCGGATGTAAAACGCCATTATGATGCGGGCGGAAAGCTCTGTCCGCTGTATTATGCGGAGCATGAGGATGCCTGGGAACAGTTAAAGCAGGATCTTTCCGACTATATTAGTGGGGAAAAAGTCTAAAAAAAGGTTTTCTATGAAAACGGTTTGTGCTAAAATAAACGCGACAAAAAAACGCACAGACATAATAGCGGGTAAGGAGAAAAAATGAGCATCAGAATCGGAATTTTAGGATACGGAAACCTGGGCAGAGGCGTAGAGAGCGCAATCGCCCATAATGAGGATATGGAGTTGGTCGGAGTATTTACCAGAAGAAATCCGGAAAACGTAAAGGTACGCACTGCAGGCGTAAAGGTGCTGGAAGCTTCTGAGCTGGAGCATATGCAGGATCAGATCGACGTGCTGGTTCTTTGCGGCGGAAGCGCGACGGATCTGCCGGTTCAGACACCCAAATATGCAGCGGATTACAACGTTGTGGACAGCTTTGATACCCACGCAAAAATCCCGGAGCATTTTGCAGACGTTGACGCTGCTGCAAAAAAAGGCGGAAAAATCGGCATTATTTCCTGCGGCTGGGATCCGGGAATGTTCTCCTTAAACCGCTTATATGCAAACTGTATTCTGCCGGAAGGACAGGATTATACCTTCTGGGGCAAGGGCGTCAGTCAGGGTCATTCCGATGCGGTTCGTCGGATTGAGGGCGTAAAGGATGCCAGACAGTATACCATTCCGGTACCGGAGGCACTCGATGCGGTCAGAAGCGGCAAAAATCCTGAACTGACCACCAGACAGAAGCATACGAGAGAGTGCTTCGTTGTTGCCAAAGAGGGCGCAGATCTTGCAAAGATCGAAGAAGAGATCAAGACCATGCCGAACTATTTTGCAGACTATGATACAACCGTACATTTCATTTCTGAGGAAGAGATGAAGAGAGATCACAGCGGACTTCCCCACGGCGGCTGTGTCATTCGTACCGGCGTGACCGGAATGGACAACGAGCATAAGCATGTGATCGAATACAACTTAAAGCTGGATTCCAATCCGGAATTTACCGGTTCTGTTATCGTAGCTTATGCAAGAGCCGCTTATCGCATGAGCAAAGAGGGCCTGAGCGGCTGCAAGACTGTATTTGATATCGCTCCGGCTTATCTTTCTTCCAGAAGTGCAGAAGACCTGCGCGCACATCTGCTGTAAAGGGCGGCTCGAAAAGCTTTTTATCAGCGGCAGGGAAGGGGATAAACTTCCACTTTGCCGCAGGATGCTTTTTGTAGACAGAAAGGAGCGACCGGATGGTTCAAAACGGAAAAGTAAAAATTTATCTGGCGGATATCCGGCCGCTCTTTGATGAGACGATGCAGAAAAAGGCGCTCGCACAGCTGGATGAGGTTCGCAGACAAAAAGCATTGTCGTGCAGACAGACAAAACAGCGTGCGGCAAGTCTGACGGCAGGTCTTTTGGCAGAAGAGGCGAAACGCAGAAACGGATTTGACGGCTGTCCGGTGTGTTATACCAAAAACGGGCAGCCGTATCTTTTTATACAGGATGGGAGACGGGCATTTTTGAGCCTTTCCCATTCGGGAGATTATGCGGTGTGCGCTTTTTCTGACTGCCCGGTGGGCGTGGATCTTCAGCAAAGAACAAGGATCCGGCGCAGCGTTTTGCAGAAGTTTTATCTACAGGAACAGCTGGAGGCCTGGAAGAAACAGTTTGACAAGAAGGAAGAACTGTTCCTGTCAGAAGCAGAGACGGAGCGATTTTTACGGGAATGGACAGTCAAGGAAAGCTATGTCAAGCTGACCGGAACCGGGCTTTCGAGAGATTTGCGTGCACTGATGGTAGACTGGAACCAAAACAGGGTCGAGGAAGCAGACCGGCCCGGTTGGGGATCGAGGTTTTGTGAATACCCGGTTTTGGAGGATTATTTTTTATCCGCCTGCAGCTGCCCGGAAGAGGTGTGATGGTTTCTGTGCGGATACTGCCCGGGAAAGCCTTGAAACGCCGGAAGTTTTTATAAAAAACTTCTCTTATCGGAAAGTTTTTAGCTGACGGGGAATATACATGGGACATGAAGAAATGCAAAGCACTGTCTGCCGTCTGGCAGGCGGTATGCAGCAGGAGGCATGTCCATGGAAAAAAAGAAAACCGGAATTTCACAAACCGGTGCGCGGATGCCGGTTGTTTTGTTAAAAAGCCTGTTGGTGTCGTATCTTATGGCCGGGGCGCTGTTATTACTTCTGGCACTGTTGCTGTATCGGATGCAGCTTTCCGCACAGGCAGTGTCGATCGGAATTCTTGTAATTTATGCGGTGACAGCGGGACTTTCCGGTTGGCTTGCCGGAAAAGGAATGCAGGATCGGCGCTTTTTATGGGGACTTTTGACCGGGAGTCTGTATTTTTGTGTGCTGGCAGCTTTGACTTTGATAGTCAATCACGGCTTTCAGGATGTCGGTAATCACTTTTTTACTACACTGATGATCTGCAGCGGCGCGGGAATGCTGGGCGGGATGCTCAGCTGACGCCGGGAGAAGGGCAAAGACGCGGTTCATGACAATAGAATGTTCGCGGAGCGTGCATTCTATTGTATTGCGAATGGCGCGGGTAAACGGTAACATGAGTTCTGCCGCTTTGCAGCTCATTTAAAAAAAAACACTTCCCCTATAGAAGAATCTATGCTATAATAAATTAAATTTCGAAAAGACGGCGCCTTTTTTGGCGTGACACATAAGGAGGTTATGTGAGATGAAGCACATCAAGACATTAACAACAAGAAACCTGAAGGAATCCATGAAGAAGGGCGGATGCGGCGAGTGTCAGACATCCTGCCAGTCCGCATGTAAGACATCCTGCACGGTTGGCAATCAGAGCTGCGAGAAGATGAAATAAGCAGACGACGCGACGAGATATAAGCAGCGATGCATATCGCTGCTTATTATGCGTTTAAGAGGAATACGAGAAACGAAAGGATTTTGGAAAGTGATACACCAGTATAAGAACAACGGCTACAATATCGTTATGGACGTCAACAGCGGCAGCGTGCATATTGTAGACGATGTGGTTTATGATGTAATCCCTCTGGCGGAACAGCTTGTTTCCGGCGGCATTCGGGATGTGGATACCGTGACAGCAGCAGTGGAAGCCTGTCAGAAGCTGACCTACAGCCACGACGAGGTGCGTGAGGCGGTAGAGGAGATTCTGGAGCTGGCGCAGGATAATGTCCTGTTTACAGAAGACATCTATGAAAAATATATCGGCAATTTCAAACAGCGCCAGACTGTAGTCAAGGCATTGTGCCTGCACATTGCCCATGACTGTAACCTCGCCTGTCAGTACTGCTTTGCAGAAGAGGGCGAATATCATGGCAGAAGAGCGCTGATGAGCTTTGAAGTCGGCAAGAAGGCGCTGGATTTCCTGGTAGCCAACTCCGGCAGCAGAGTAAATCTTGAGGTAGACTTTTTCGGCGGAGAGCCGCTGATGAACTGGCAGGTTGTTAAGGATCTGGTTGCATATGGCAGAAGCCTGGAGGAGCCTCATAACAAAAAATTCCGCTTTACCCTGACGACCAATGGCGTGCTTTTAAATGATGAAATTATGGAATTTCTGAATAAAGAGATGAGCAATGTCGTTTTGAGTATCGACGGTCGGAAAGAGGTACATGACAGAATGCGCCCGTTTAGGGGTGGGCAGGGCAGCTATGATCTGATTGTACCGAAGTTCCAGAAGCTGGCAGAAAGCCGTCATCAGACCAATTATTATGTACGCGGTACCTTTACGCATAATAATCTGGATTTTTCCGAGGATGTCAAGCATCTGGCAGACCTTGGCTTTGAGCAGATCTCGGTAGAGCCGGTTGTGACAGATCCCAAAGAGCCCTATGCGCTGCGTCCGGAAGATGTTCCGCAGCTGCTTGAGGAATATGACAAGCTGGCAGTCGAGCTGTTAAAGCGTCAGAAAGAGGGCAGAGGCGTCAACTTCTTCCACTTTATGATCGATTTAAGCGGCGGCCCGTGTGTGGCAAAGCGCCTTTCCGGCTGCGGCTCGGGTACAGAGTATCTGGCGGTAACACCCTGGGGCGATTTTTATCCCTGCCATCAGTTCGTCGGCAACGAGAAGTTCCTGATGGGCAACGTGGACGAAGGCATTGTGCGTCCTGACATCGTGGACGAGTTCAAATGCTGTAATGTTTACGCCAAAGAAAAGTGCAGAAGCTGTTTTGCAAAGTTTTACTGCAGCGGTGGCTGTGCTGCCAATTCCTATAATTGTCACGGAAAGATCGACGACGTTTACGAGCTTGGCTGTGAGCTTCAGAAAAAGCGCGTGGAATGCGCGATTATGATAAAAGCGGCACTGGCCGACGAAGAAGAATAAGGAGTACGCAAAATGAGCAAGAAGAAAGGCATCATTACACTTGTCTGTGTGATCGCGTTTCTGCTGGCAGGTACCTGGACTGCGGTATTCGGACTGGATAGCGCAAAGACAGGCTCCGCTGCAAACATTAAGCAGGGACTTGATCTGGCGGGCGGTGTAAGCATCACCTATCAGGTGGTGGGAGACGAAGCACCCAGCTCGGAGGATATGGCAGATACCATATATAAGCTCCAGCAGCGTGTAGACAATTATTCCACAGAGGCGCAGGTATATCAGGAGGGCTCCGACCGGATCAATATTGAAATTCCCGGAGTAACTGACGCAAATGCGATTCTGGAAGAACTGGGTAAGCCCGGTTCTTTAACCTTCCTGGACAAGGACGGTAAGGAAGTATTAAGCGGTACGGATGTAGCAGATGCACAGGCAGCCTATCAGACCAATAGCATGAATAATCAGGAGCCGGTTGTATCTTTGACTATGACTGCAGATGGAACCAAAAAGTTCGCGGATGCGACAAAGGCAGCATATCCGAACCATGATGTTATTTACATCGTTTATGACAATCAGGTGATCAGCGCACCGTCTGTACAGGCAGAAATCACAGACGGTAAGGCAGTCATCAATGGCATGAGTTCCTTTGAAGAGGCGGAAAACCTCGCTTCTACCATCCGTATCGGCGGTTTGAAGCTGGAGCTGGAGGAGCTGCGTTCCAACGTAGTAGGTGCACAGCTCGGATCTGCAGCGGTCCGTACGAGCCTGATTGCCGGTGCAATTGGTCTTGCGATTGTTATTGTTTTCATGATCGCTGTTTACTGGATTCCCGGTGTTGCAAGCTCCATCGCACTGTGCATTTACACGGTGCTGGTTGTTCTGCTGCTGAATGGCTTTGATGTTACCCTGACTCTGTCCGGTATCGCAGGTATCATCCTGTCGATCGGTATGGCGGTCGATGCAAACGTTATTATTTTCGCCAGAATCCGGGAAGAAATCGCAACTGGCAAAACTGTAAAATCTGCGATTCAGATTGGTTTTAAGAAAGCGCTGTCCGCGATTATCGACGGCAACGTAACGACGCTGATCGCAGCGGTAGTGCTGTACTTTATGGGTACCGGTACCGTCAAGGGCTTTGCCCAGACCCTGGCGCTCGGTATCGTCGTTTCCCTGTTTACTGCGCTGGTTGTAACCAAGCTGATCCTGAACGCATTTTATGCGATGGGTATCCGCAATGAGAAATTCTATGGCCGTGCAAAAGAGACAAAGGTAATCGATTTCCTGGGCAAAAAGAAGATTTTCTTCATCCTGTCTGCAGTTGTCATCATTGCGGGCTTTGTGACGATGGGCGTGCATAAGGGCAATGGCGGCGATGCATTAAACTACAGCCTGGAGTTCAAGGGCGGTACTTCTACTAATGTAGAGTTTAACGAAGATATGAGCATCGAAGAGCTGGATGAAAAGGTCGTTCCGATCATCGAGGAAATCAGCAAGGATGCAAACGTACAGACCCAGAAGGTGCAGGGCTCCAATCAGGTTATTTTCAAGTCTGCAACGCTGGATGTTTCCCAGAGAGAAGAATTAAATTCCAGACTGGAAGAGGAATTTGGTGTAGATCCGGAAAAGATCACAGCAGAAACCATCAGCTCTACCATCAGCTCTGAAATGCGTACCGGCGCAGTATCTGCGGTTGTGGTATCTACCGTGTTGATGCTTCTGTATGTATGGTTCCGCTTCAAGGATGTCAGATTCGGTGCCAGCAGCGTAGCAGCACTGGTACACGACGTACTGGTTGTACTTGCGTTCTATGCGGCGGCAAGAGTTTCTGTCGGCAATACTTTCATTGCATGCATGCTGACGATTGTCGGTTATTCGATCAATGCGACCATCGTTATCTTCGACCGTATCCGTGAGAACATGACCTCTTATAAGACAAAGGAGGAGCTTGCGGCGATTGTAAACCGCAGTATTTCCCAGACACTGTCCAGAAGTATTTTCACATCCCTGACGACCTTTATTATGGTTGCAGTGCTGTACATCCTGGGCGTGTCCAGTATCAAAGAGTTTGCACTGCCCCTGATGGTCGGCATTGCATGCGGTACTTATTCCTCCATCTGCCTGGCGAGCGCGTTCTGGTATCTGCTGCGCACCAGAGTAGGCGGAAAGAAAGCAGAGAAGAATAAAAAGGCAGCAAAATAATGGCAAAATGGTACGTTGCCGCAAAAAAGGCGGATTTTAATGGCATCGGGCAGAGGTTTTTCATCAGCCCGGTGCTGGCCCGCGTCATACGAAACCGGGACATCGAAGGAGATGAAGCAATTGAAAAATATCTCCACGGCACGATCCGGGATCTGTATGATCCGGCATTTTTAAAAGGAAGCCGTGAGGCGGTGCTGCTGCTGAAGGATAAAATCAAAGGACAGATGCCGATTCGCGTCATCGGAGATTATGATGCGGACGGCATCTGTTCTTCTTATATCTTGAAGCGCGGTCTGGAAGCCTGCGGCGCGGTGGTGGATACGATGATTCCACACCGCATGAAGGATGGTTATGGTTTAAACGAACATCTGGTAGACGAAGCTTACGCAGATGGGATCGATACGATTCTGACCTGCGATAACGGCATTGCAGCGTATGCACAGATCGAGCAGGCAAAAAAATACGGAATGACTGTGATTGTTACGGATCACCATGAAATTCCATATGAGGAAGAACCCCTTGCAGAGCCGGATCCGGAAACAGGAGAGACATCCAGACGTCGGTATAAAATTCCGCCTGCGGATGTGGTCATCGACCCGAAGCAGCCGGGAGACACTTATCCGTTCCAGGAGATCTGTGGTGCGGTCGTTGCATTTAAACTGATGCAGCTTTTATTTGCAGAGTTCGGCTTTGACGGGATTTCAACAGATTTGACATCCGGAAAAAGAAGCCTGTTGGATGAACTGCTGGAATTTGCGGCGTTTGCAACGATTTGCGACGTTATGCCGTTGCGGGAGGAAAACCGAATTTTGGTGCGGCACGGGCTGGAGCTGATGAAACAGACGCAGAATGTTGGATTGCATGCGCTGATGGAGGTCAACCAGATTTTACCCTGGCAGGATGGAAAGCTGGGGGCATTTCATATCGGCTTTGTGCTCGGTCCGTGCCTGAACGCCTCCGGGCGTCTGGACAGTGCGCAGCGCGCGATGGAGCTTTTGGACAGTAAAACAAGAGAAGTTGCGGTAGCGCAGGCAGCATTTTTGAAGCAGTTAAACGACAGCCGGAAAGAAATGACAGAGGAATATGTCAAGATAGCGGTAGAGATGATCGAATCCGGCCCCTTAAAGGACGACCGTGTTCTGGTTGTTTTCCTGCCGGATTGCCATGAGAGTATCGCCGGTATCATCGCAGGAAGAATCCGGGAACGCTATTATCGCCCGACCTTTGTGCTGACCCGAGGCGAAGAGGGCGTAAAAGGCAGCGCGCGTTCCATCGAAGGGTATCATATGTATGAAGAAATGACGAAATGCAGCAGCTTTTTCACCAAATATGGCGGGCATAAGATGGCGGCGGGACTTTCCATGCGGGAAGAGGATGTGGAGCCGTTCCGTCAGAAAATCAATGAAATCTGTACGCTGACGGAGGATGATCTGCAGGAAAAAATTCATATCGATGTTCCAATGCCGGTATCTTATGTATCGTTTAGGCTGGTGGAGGAGCTGGAATTGCTGGAGCCCTTTGGAACCGGCAATCCGAAGCCGGTATTTGCACAAAAAGATCTGAAGTTTGTTTCGGCTCGTGCACTCGGCAAAGCAGGAAATGTGCTTCGCTTTACGGTGGAGGACAGCGAGCAAAAACGCTGGGAGATGATGTATTTTGGCGGAAAGGACAATTTCGAAGCCTATGCGGCGGAAAAATACGGACAGACTGCGCTGGACGGATTGTACAGCGGGAAAGGCAGTCCTCTGTATTTTGATGTCGTGTATTATCCGGGCGTCAATACCTGGCAGGGAAATACGAAGCTGCAGCTTGTGATGCAGCAGTACCGGTAACAGCGCTACGTGGTGGCGAAAAGCTGATATTTTTTGACAGTGCGAAATGGATTTTAGACGCAGTTTATAACTTTTAAGAAGCTTTTTAGAAACTGTACACAAAATGCTCACAATTTTCGGGTATCATAGATTTCAGATAGTAGAACAACTCACTATCTCCCCCCTCATAAGAAAGTGAAAAGCTCTGCATGAAAAATGCAGAGCTTTTCACTTTCTTTTTTTTATGCTACACTGAAACAAAAACCTGTTTTATGACATATGGGATATTTGTATGGCAGGCAGGAGAAAAATCAGAAAGCAGGGAGATGCAAGATGCGCTCTGAATGGATAAAAAAGGCGGCTGCAGCATTGCTGGCGGCCCTTTTACTGGAACTGATACCGTGTCAGTTCTCGTTCTGGACGACGGTGACAAAAAAAACAGAGGATCTGACTGCGCGGACGGAAATTCTCGCGGGTTATACGGCGATCGAGGAGCTGGATCAGGACGTGGCGAGCGGCGCTGCGGCAACGTCAGGCGATCAGACAACGGAAGGCGGCAGCGCACTGTACCTGCTTGACGGCAGCTATCTGGATGACGCGGGCTATCTGCACGTCCCGGACGGCAGCCTGACGCTGCGGGTAAAAAATTATAAAGGCTCGCTGCAACGGATTTTTTTGAATCTGGATTTTTTGTACAATCAGCCTGTTCTGGCAGAGGTATTTGCACGGGACGAGGGAAACAGCTATCCTTATAGCCTGGGGGACGGGCGAATTTTGCTGCAGTCGGTTCCGGAAAATCGGTATTTAAAGGTGTATCCGTATGGAAAGGTGTCGGATTTCTATATCCGCATCCAGACGGCGGACGCCTCTGGAAATGTTGCCGCAGGAAGCTATGGCGAGCTGGTTGTAAAATATCATGGTTTGTCTGCAAATGGAACGATTCCATTCCGCTTCCGGGCGGGACGCTTTGTGGTTTTGTGGGCGGCTGTGTTTGGAATGCTTTTGCTGAAAAAAGACAGCAGGCTGCATCAGATCAGCTTTGACGCGCAGGACACACGCGGTCGGCAAAAGCGGTTGGTAGTCGTATTGGGGTTTACTTCAATATTGCTGGCAGGGGCATTTTTCTTCGTCCGCATCAATCCGGCATGTCGACAGAACTTGGCAGTGCATCACGCACAGTACCAGGAGCTGGCGGAAGCACTTTCGGAGGGGAAGGTCAGTGTCGGGGATGCAGAAGAAGCGCTTTTAGCAATGAAAAATCCCTATGATACCATCGCACTGCAGGCGGCGGGAATCGGCTATCGGGCGGATTATGCCTATCACAATGGGAAATATTATGTGTATTTCGGGATTGTCCCGGTGCTGCTATTGTATTTGCCCTATTATCTGCTGACGGGGGGCGCGCTGCAAAACTATGTGGCGGTATTTGTCTTTTTTGCAGGATTTATCATTGCGGCGGCTGGGTTTGTCTATGAACTGATGAAACGGTATTTTAAGGAGCAGCCCTTTTATCTGTGGGCGGTAGGAACCGGGATGCTCGTCGGAAGCTATTCGATGTTTTATCTGTTAATTCGACCGGATCTTTACCATGTGCCGATTGTTGCGTCCGCGATGTTTGCAACAGGGGGACTTTGGCTGTATCTGGCAGGGCTGAATCGTCCGAAAAAAGCGGTGGGGCTGTATGCGTTTGGCTCTTTCTGTATGGCTCTCACGGCAGGATGCCGGCCCCAGTTTATCCTGTTTGCAGCACTGGCGGTTGTTTTGTTCTGGGAGAGGGTCTTTGTAAAAAGAGAGCTGTTTTCAAAGAAGGGCTGGAGACAGACAGCTGCGCTTGTTGTGCCTTATGTACTGATTGCGGCCGGACTGATGGCGTATAATGCGCTGCGGTTTGGCTCCCCCTTTGATTTTGGTGCGTCCTATAGCATGACGAGCAACGATATGACACACCGTGGCACGAATTTGGAACGGATTTTGTATGGAATCTGGTATTTCCTGTTCGAGCCGATGCAGCTGGAAGGAAAGTTTCCGTATTTGCAGAGTGCGTCGATTGCGACGGATTATCTCGGAAAACTGGTAACGGAAAGCTGGTTTGGCGGGATTTTCGCCTGCAGTATGCTGACCTGGGGGATTTTTTTGCTCGGCAGACTCAAAAAAAACGGTGTACTTTCCAAAGAACTGACGTGGTTTTGCTGCGTTTCCCTTGCAGCAGCGCTTGTGATTGGCTGTGTGGATGCAAACGGCGCGGGAATTTTGATCCGCTATGGCTGCGACGTGTCCTTTGGCATCTTTTTGGCGGCGGTTGTGGCAGTGCTTGGGGCAGCGAAAGCGGCGCGGCAGAAAAAGGTCTATGGCCTGTATGTCGCCTGGCTGAAGGCAGCGATTTTCTTTCAGGCAGCGGTGTTGTTTCTGATTTTGGTCAATAAGGACGGCAGCATCAACCTGCAGACCGGAAACACGGCGTTATATGAAACGATCCGGGCAGCATTGCAATTTTAAAACCTGAATTTTTCTGCATTTGAAAGGAATAAATGAAAGAAGAAAACAATGACTCAGAGAAAAGCTTTTCTTACGAAGGAACAGAGCCTGCTGCTGCGCGGAATTGCCATTTTCCTGGTTCTGATTAGCCATTATGCAGTGTGGATTGGGGAGATATTTCACAGCGATCTGCTGGAATATGGGCTGGGCAGGTTCGGTGTTTACGGTGTGGATTTATTTTTTGCAGTGTCCGGCTACGGGCTGGTCAAAAGTGTTGGAAAAAAGAGAATCAACGGAATATTTTTGTGGAAACGTTTTAAAACTGTCTATTTACCGTATCTTCTGATTGTGGGACTGATTGCGGTCTATGACGGTGGAATTTCGGGAATGACAGGATGGGTTTCGTTCCTGACCGGGGCAGAGTATTGGTATATCCGAAATATTCTGGTCTTTTATCTGGCGTTTTACGTTGTTTACCGGCTTTCTGACAGATCGTGGGTGCGGATGCTTTTGATAGCGGTCTGCCTGACGGCGTATTCCGGACTGCTGATCTGGCAGGGACGCGCGCTGTTCTGGTACATTTCCAATGTTACATTTTTGTTTGGAATGCTGCTTGCGCAGTACGAAAGGCAGCTGTTAAAGGCGGCGGGGTTTTTGTATCCGTTACAGCTTCTGGCACTGGCGGTCGGAATGTATTTTGTCATCAAAACGGGGCTGGCAGGCTATACCGTGATCCCTCCGCTGGAAGAAAAAATCCGCAGCGGTCTGCTTGCAGGGCTGATCTGGACGTATCTGATGGTGCAGGGCTGCGCATTTTTGCATGAGAAAATCCGGTGGTTGGAAGCAGTGGGCAGCTTTTCGCTGGAGCTGTATCTGTGCCATATGTTTGTGTTTTACCGCGTTGTCAATGACTGGCTGCCGCAGCAGGAAAATGTTGTGCAGATCGTGGCTGCCGCCACAATTGCAGTTGCGCTTGCCTGGGTAATCCATATGCTGTTTGATCTGTTATGGAAAGCGGCGGCCGCGCTGAGTGGGAGATGAGTGCAGATGTATGTGATGCGCGTGCCGGACGGCAGGAATGCCAGCTTCGGAAAGAATTCTGGCATAACGGGATTGTGACAGAAGCGGGACGCGCAGCTCGGCATGAGCTATTGCTATTCCTATGAAGAACAATGGCAGCCGAAAAACATTTCTGTGATATTTCGGATGTATCCGTTCAATTTGGATGGAAATGACGATTTTATTTATAAAGAATACTGGAACAGGTACAGCAACCATTTTCTGGAAAATATGTAATGGTAAATACAAAGTGCGCAGATGGAGAATTTTTCTGTAAAGACAGTTGCATCGGATGCTTGCCATACAGTTTGGGAGGGTATATGACTTTTTTTCATGCTTCACAAATAAAGGGGATACAGGTTCTCGAACCGAGAATTTCCAATCACAATTTGCCGTTGATTTATTTTTCGGGCAAGAGAGAAAATGTATTGGTATATCTTAGCAATGCAGTCGAAAAAACGTGTAAAGAGAAAAATTTTCAGTATACGGGAATCTGGCACAAGTGGGGATCTTATGGATTTACACAGGATGGCAGGTTGCAATATGAGGAATATTATCCGAATGCGTTAGCGGATACTTATAAGGGAGTATCAGGATACATATATTCTTGTAATCATTTGGAAAAATGTGAAAAGGGAAATATCGGCATTCCGGATGTATATGTTTCATCGGTTCCTGTAAAGGTGGATTTTTGCGAATATATTGAGGATGCGTATACGGAACTATTGCTTGCAGAGGAAAAAGGACTCATAAAAATAGTCCGATATGAGAAATTTATACAAAAAGGTGAAGCTTGGCTGAGAAAAGTCATACGGGAAGAGTATGAAAATAATTTTGACCATCCGGAGTATCAGTTTTTCTTGAAATGCAAATTTTCAGAAATAACAATACATTGTGAGAATATATCTATCAATTCCCCCGGGAGCCATTAAAAAAGCTTTTACATTTTAAAATCAGATAAGAAATCCAGGCTAACATACCGCAGTTACCTCCGTCTACTATAGTATATGCTGGCAGTGGTGAGGTTATGCGGATGGAAAGCACTTTTGGAGAGGCAGGAGGAGACAGGATGGAAAAGTTATACAGGATACTGAAAATTTTTCTGTGGTGTGCAATCGGGATATTTGTGGGACAAAGTATTTATCAATGCTATGATTATTATGCCCGCCCGGGCTTGTATGCGTCTAACTCTGCGCCGTGGTATACGAGCATTTTGCTGTCGGGCGTCGTTACCCTAATCATTGTGCTTTTGATGTTGCTTGTCATGTGGATGATTCAGAAGAAACTATCAAAAAAATGAGTGTGGAGAAAAATATGCTTACCTATCATAAAACAACCGAAAAGGAAAAATGCTTTATCACGGAATGGAAATATCCCGGTGAATATGCGGTTTATAATTCCGTACCGTATGAGGAACAGAAAAAAAGAGGCTTTGGGTTTGCCAATCCTGCGAACCATTTTTACTCTTTTTATGATGAAACAAAGCTGGTCGGTTTTATAAATTTATACGAAGAGAAAACAGAAATCTTTTTCGGAATCGGCGTAAATCCTGACTGCTGCAGCGAAGGCTACGGGCAGCAGATGACGAAAACTGCCTGTGAAATATCGAAAGAACTGTTTGGGACAAAGCCGCTGTATCTGGAGGTTCGGACATGGAATAAAAGAGCGGTCAGCTGCTATCAAAAGGCGGGGTTTGTGATCAAAGGTGAGCCGATCCGTCAGACGACGTCAGCCGGGGAAGGTGTATTTTATCATATGGTGCAGGAGATGGAATAAGCTTCCAGGACAGATTTATGCTATAGCAACAAAATCGCTTTTGCTTTTCGTCGATATTTGGTATGATGGATATACAATGCAGAAGACATAAAAACCACCAGTCCTACACGCAGGGCGGAAATGAGAGGGAGCATGAAAAAAAGAAATAAAAAAACGGCAAAAATTCTGGCTGTAGTTCTGACGGCAGCGCTTGGGGTATGCGTGCCGGAGATGACGCTGCAGGCGGTAGAGACACTGACATCCGTACAGATTCAGATGCCGGGCTTTGTGGTGGAGCAGTTCAGTGCGCCGAGACTGATGAATGTGACAAAAAATGCTGTTGTCCGGACGCTGCCGGACCATAACGCGGCAAAGCTTACGTCCGTGACGGCGGGAAATACCGTTTGGGGATGGGGGCAGACCAACACCGGCTGGTATTTTGTACAGATTGGCAGCCAGATTGGCTACGTCCGCTATGAAGCAGCAGCATATGCGACGCAGGATCAGATCGCTGCGATACAGGCGCAGGCAGCCGCAGCAGCGCAGGTTCAGGCGGCCCAGCAGGCGCAGATCGCGGCAGCAGCCGCAAATCAGCCGACAGTGGCGGCTGGAATCGTCTTCATCGGGGATTCCCGGATGGTGACGCTCAAGGATGCGGTAGAGCGCAACTTGGGCAGCTGCGCGGCAGCAGTCGTTGCCAAAAACGGAAGCCGGCACGAATGGCTGCACGACACTGGGATCCCACAGGCGGACAAGATCATCGGCAAAGGCAGCAGGGTTGTCATCAACATGGGCGTCAACGATCTTTCCGATGCGGATAAATATGCAAAGGATGTCAATTACTGGGCGGCAGTCTGGAGTGCAAGGGGCGCACAGATTTATTATGCGTCTGTCAATCCGGTCTGGGCAAACAGCTATGGGATGACGGAAGAACGCGTAAAATTGTTCAACGACCGCTTAAAAGGACAGCTGATTCCGCAGATTATCTGGCTGGACAGCCACGATTACCTGATGAGCGTCGGCGTCCATGCGTCGGACGGCGTGCACTATAAGGACGATACCAATCTCGTACTGTATCAGTATTACCTGAGCATGATCGGCGCGATTTAAACAGTTATTTATAAAAAGGCGTGTGGAAACGATTGTTTAGTTTCACATGCCTTTTTTGTAAAACTGCCATCTAATCGAAAATTATAGAGAAAAACACCTGTCAAAGAATCTTTGCGCAACTATATCTCCAATGTAAGGCGACGATTGCTTTACTTTGAACATTATTTTCTAGATAATAATATTCGTAGGACGAAGACAGGGATATTATGATAACAGAGAAAGGGATGTGATATTATGAATATAGGAAATCAAATATTGACCATTCGGAAAGAAAAGCAATTAACGCAAGAGGAGTTTGGCAGATTATTTCATGTCACTCGACAAACTGTTTCAAATTGGGAAAACGGGAAAAGTTATCCTGAATTACAAATTCTTGTAAGCATAAGCGATCAATTTGATATTTCGCTTGATACTTTATTAAAGGAGGATTCAAAAATGGTACAATCTATAGATAAAGAAAGAGTAATGGGAATCATAAAGCGTGAAAAATCTGTTGTAGATTTTTTTACAGGTGTCGGAACAGGAATTATTGTATCTTGCTTATTTTCACCAGATTCATCGCTAAGAACGGCAGTCATTATCGTTGGAATTATAATGGTATGTATTGGCTGGTATAAAAAATCAAAGAGTGACAAAAAGGTATTTCAATATATGAAAGAGCAGGATTAAATGAAGTTCAGCATTCATAAAAGTAACGGCATTGTAGATCGCTTTCGCAACATACAATGCCGTTACTTTTGTTCCGTTTTAGTGGACTAGACGGGAGTCGAACCCGTGTCCAAAAGCCCATTCCCTGTCCTTCTACTATCATAGTCTGTCTATTTGCCGCCGGTCTTGCTCCGGCACGTTCCCTCCTGAATCCGGGGGCAGACACCCTGATCCATTCGGTAGCTTCATGATACGCCTGCAGGGACAAAGCTTAGCCTGCATCGTTTCTCACATAGTTGATGCCCGGGTCTTAAAGTGTGAGTGCTCTAAGTCGGACAGCTGCCATTAGGCAGCGTATGCTAATTCGTTGTTAGCGTTTGTATTTAATTTGTGATTTGACGCATCACCTGCGGATAGCTTCTCCAGCTGCAAGACCCCTGTCGAAACCTTGACTAGCCCTTGATCAGAATTATTATAAAGGTTTACAGACGGCATGTCAATGCCTTTGCTGTTTCGATTTAACGCATATTTATACCTTTTTCCCCATAAAATAATATTACGAATGAAATGCTGCGTGTGAACTTGTAACGTTCCAGCAAGAATTGTTTGTACGGATCAGGAGGTCAGATGGCAAAAAAGAAAAGCGTAGAGAAAAGCAATCCGGAGTGCCGTCGCAGTTTGACAGACCGATCGGAGCTGCAAAAGTTTGTGCTGCATTTGCTGCAGGGCGCGATGATCGGGATCGGGGCAGTGCTTCCGGGAATTTCAGGCGGTGTTTTAAGCGTAGTGTTTGGCATTTACGAACCGATTATGGCATTTTTGTCAAACCCCAGGGAGGCGCTTTCACAATACGGCAGACTTTTGCTTCCGGTGCTTTTGGGGGCAGCGGGCGGATTTTTGCTCTCTGCGCGTGCGATCGGATTTTTCCTGACACGCTATGAAGTTTTGTCGGTGTGCCTGTTTGTCGGGCTGATCGTCGGAATGCTGCCGTCGATGTTTCGGGAGGCAGGAGAAAAAGGAAGGAGCAGGTGGGATCTGTATGCGCTGGCGGGGGCGTTTTTTACGGTACTGATCCTTTTGGGGCTCCTGCGCCGGATCAGCGTTTCGATTCCGCAGGGGCTTTTTGGAAATCTGTTCTGCGGCTTTTGTGTGGCGCTCAGCATCATTGCGCCCGGGATGAGTTTTTCTGCGCTTTTGATGCCGCTCGGGCTCTATACGCCGTTTATGGAAGACGTCGGAGCAGTGTACCTGCCTGCGGTTGTTCCGGCGGTACTGAGCGCAGGCGTGACGATGGTGCTTCTGGCAAAACAGATCACGCGGCTTTTGGAACGACATTACTCGGTCGTGTTTCATGGGATCATCGGGATTGTTTTGGCGGCGACGCTGGTGATTGTGCCGTTTTCTGCGTTTGGAAATCCGAAAACGTCTGCAGTGAGCCTGCTTTGCCTGACGGCAGGCGCCGGGACTGCGTTGCTTTTTTCCATGCTGGAGGAAAGGTAACGAGGGACGCTGTGGGGCGGAAAGTTTATCCTTTTTTAATATTTAATTCCCGACTGGTATATTGCATTTTGGGCGGAATGCAGTAAGATAGACTGGTATCAGAAGAGAAAGCCGCAAACCGGCGGCGGAATGAGAGGCAGCATGAAAAACAATTGGAAAAATAAAATGATGCAGTTTATGCAGGGACGCTACGGGGCAGATCAGATGGGACAGATGCTTTCGGCAGTCAGCATGGTGTTTCTGATCATTTCCCTGTTTTCCAGAAATCAGGCATGGTTCTTGTTGGCGGTGATCGGAATCGTCTACAATTATTTCCGGATGTTTTCCAAAAATATTTCAAAGCGCTACGCGGAAAACCAGAAATATCTGAAGATGACGGCAGGAATCCGGAGAAAGCTTGCTTCCTGGAAATCCCAGCTTGCACAGCGCAAAATTTACCATATTTACAGATGCCCTGGCTGCAAACAGAAAATCCGTGTGCCCAGGGGGCGCGGTAAAATCGAAATCCGCTGTCCTAAATGCAATACCAGATTTGTAAAGAAGAGTTAAGAAGCCTATGTTTGGATATATTATCGTAAATAAGCAAGAATTGAAATTTCGGGAATTTGACGTATATCAGTCCTATTATTGCGGGCTTTGCCAGAGCCTGAAAGAACGCTTCGGCAGACGCGGACAGCTGACGTTAAGCTACGACATGACGTTTGTTGCGCTGCTTTTGTCTGCGCTGTATGACGAGCCGGTGGAAAGCTCCACCTGCAAATGCGTGGCGCATCCGTTTGAAGCGCATGCGACGAGTCGGAGCGTGTTTACCGATTACGCGGCGGATATGAATCTATTACTGTCTTATTATAAATGTCTGGATGACTGGACGGATGAACGCAAATGGAAAGGGCGTCTGCGGGCGGCAGCGCTGCGCGGCCGTGACAAAATGGTGGAAGCGCGCTATCCGGAGAAAGCGGAGCATATTTATACCTTGTTGGAGCACATCCATCTGTACGAAAAGGCGCAGGAGCCTGACGTGGATCTGGCGAGCGGCTGTTTTGGCGAAATTATGGGCGAAATCCTCGCCTGTCGGAAGGATGAATGGGAAGACGACCTGCGCAGGATGGGATTTTTCCTCGGAAAGTTTATTTATCTGATGGATGCCTACGAGGATATGGAAAAGGACGAAAAAGACGGCAATTACAACGTATTTTTACTGCGCAGGAAGAAGCTTTCCGATGACGAAGCATTCGAACAGGAAGCCTATCAGATTCTGCAGATGATGATGGCGGAGTGCTCCAGAATATTTGAAAAGCTCCCGATATTGGAGCATGCGGAAATTTTACGCAACATCCTGTATTCCGGCGTATGGTGCCGTTATGAGATGATACAGAAAAAGAGGAAACAAAAGGATGCGTGACCCTTATCAGGTACTTGGCGTGTCTCAGGATGCGTCGGAGGAAGAAATCAAAAAGGCATATCGGAAACTGAGCCGGATGTATCATCCGGATGCCAATATCAACAATCCGAACAAGGCACAGGCGGAAGAAAAATTTAAAGAAATCCAGCAGGCATACCAGCAGATCATGAAGCAGCGCGAGCAGGGCAGCAGCCCTTACGGCAATCAGGGCTATGGCTACGGGAACAACGGCTATGGAAATGGCGGGAATGCACAGAATGGCTACGGAGGTTATAGTGATTTTGGCGGGTTCGATGATTTTTTCGGCGGCTTTGGTTTTGGCGGCTTCGGTTCGGCGGGCGGCTATGGACAGAATGGCTATGGACGGTCAAACGCCGGTGCGGACGACGAAGAATCCGTTTATTTCAGGGCTGCGCTTAACTATATCAGCAGTGGACATTATAAAGAAGCGTTGAATGTGCTGAACAATATTCTACAGCACAGCGCGCAGTGGTATTATTACAGCTCCATCGCAAATCAGGGACTTGGAAATAATGCGGCGGCACTGGAACAGGCGAAAAAGGCGGCGGAGATGGAACCGCAGAACGCAGAATACGCAGGCTGGCGGCAGCGGATGGAGTCCGGCGGCAGCTGGTATACCGGACGACAGACGCAGTATGGTGGAATGCCGGTATCCAGTGGCAGCGGATTTTGCTGGAAGCTGTGTCTGGCAAACCTGATCTGCAACCTCTGCTGTGGAGGCGGGGGATTATGCTGCGGCGGTATGCCGGCGGGATATCATTTATGACAATAGAATGCTGCAGAGCGTGCATTCTATTGTTGAGAAAGGAGATACTTTATGCAGACAATTGTGATTTACTCCAGTCAGACAGGAAATACCAGAAAGCTTGCAACACAGATTTTTGCGGCGATTCCTGGCGATTCCAAGGACTTAAAAAATATTGACGAATATCGGGAAAAGGACGCAGAGCTTTATTTTGTCGGTTTTTGGGTGGATCGAGGCGACTGTGACGAAAAGACAGTAGAACTGCTTTCAGGTCTGCATGGCAAAAAGATCGCCCTGTTCGGAACCTGCGGGATGGGAAACGATCCTGCCTATTACCAGAAGGTGATCGACCGGGTAAAGACATGGATTCCGGAAGATAATGAATATATGGATGCATTTCTCTGCCAGGGTAAGATGCCGATTCAGGTGCGCAGACGCTACGAGGAAATGGCAAAGAGCGGACAAAATACCGAACAGATTCAGGCTATGATCCGAAATTTCGACCGGGCGATGCTGCATCCGGATCGGGCAGATGAGGCAGCGGCAGCCGATTTTGCGGTACAGGTCTGGAAACGGATCGGATCATGACGTGTAATCTAATGTGCAGCGCCGTCTGGTGCCACAAAATACAAGGATCATTTTTTTCCATGTAAAATGCAAAAATCCCCATTGCTTTTGAAATTGTCTGTGGTATATACTACACAGAGTAATTTACAAAGGAAAGGGGATTTTTATGGTAAAGGATATGACAGAAGGCAAGCCCGGAAGACTGATTCTGGAATTTGCTATCCCTCTTTTAATGGGAAATTTATTCCAGCAGTTTTACAGTCTGGTTGATACTGCGATCGTTGGAAAGTTTCTGGGCGTGGATCAGCTGGCGGCGGTAGGTTCCACCGGCTCGATCAACTTTTTGATTATCGGGTTCTGTATGGGAATCTGCAGCGGTTTTGCGATTCCGATTGCGCAGAGGTTTGGAGCAAAGGATGAGAGCGGAATGCGCCGCTGTGTAGCCAACAGTGCATGGGTGTCTGTGATCTTTGCAGTGGTGCTCACGATCGTGACGGTGCTTCTGTGCAGAAATATCCTGCAGTGGATGCGGACACCGGAAAATATCATCGACGATGCATGGATGTATATCGTCATCATTTTTGCGGGAATTCCTGTGACAATTCTCTACAATCTGACTTCAGCGATTATCCGTGCGATGGGAGATTCCAAAACACCGGTTTATTTTCTGGTGATGTCGGCACTGTTAAATATTGTACTCGATCTGTTCTGTATTCTGGTACTGAAAATGGGTGTCGCGGGGGCAGCGCTGGCAACCGTGATTTCTCAGGCAATTTCCGGTGTTTGCTGCCTGATTTACATGATCCGCAAATATGAGATCCTTCGGATGCAGGGCTCAGAAAGAAAAGCCGACCCGGAACTGATGGGACGGCTGATTGTGATGGGGGTTCCGATGGGGCTGCAGTATTCCGTTACTGCGATCGGCAGTGTTATTTTGCAGAGCGCGGTCAATACGCTTGGCTCGACTGCAGTTGCGGCGGTTACGGCTTCCGGAAGAATCAGCGGATTTTTCGTCTGCCCGTCCGATGCGCTGGGTGCGACGATGGCGACCTGGGCAGGGCAGAATATGGGCGCGAAGAAGCCGAAACGAATCCGTGAAGGACTTCGGATGGCAAATATTTACGGAATCGTGTATGCACTTATTGCATTCGGTATCCTGGCAGCTGCCGGTAAGTATATGGCGCTTTTGTTTGTGGACGGGACAGATCCGGAGCTGATGAACCGGATTCAGCAGATGCTTCTGATCAACAGCGGAAGCTATACGTTCCTGATTCTGGTCAACAATGTCCGCTTCCTGATTCAGGGAATCGGCTTCAGCACGCTGGCAATTTTCTCCGGCGTGAGTGAAATGATCGCCCGTGGTATTGCAGGCTTCGTGCTCGTTCCGATGTTCGGATTTCTGGGCGCGTGTGTTGCAAATCCGCTGGCATGGCTGTTTGCAGATCTGTTCCTGATTCCGGCGTATCTGTATGTCATGCGGCGGGTGGAAGATTTCTTTGCCGGGAAACGGGAGCAGCTGTAAGCGGTTTGGTGATACCGGAACAAAGATCAGGAAACCTCCTGGAAGCAAGCCTGCATCGGATTTCTGACTTTTTGCCCCTGGCATCACAAGTTCACATTTCTGACATATTTTTCTGCTACACTGCGGATAGATGAGTGATGACAGTTGCCGCGCTGCGGCAGATGAGGAGGCTATATGGACAGACAGAAGATTCTTGTGGTAGACGATGAGAACAGAATGCGCAAACTTGTAAAAGACTTTTTACAGAGAGAAAATTTTGAGGTACTGGAAGCTGGAGACGGAAGCGAGGCACTGGATGTCTTTTTTGCCCATCAGGATATCGCGCTGATGATTCTGGATGTGATGATGCCGAAGATGGACGGCTGGCAGGTATGCCGGGAGATCAGGTCCTATTCCAAAGTGCCGATTATCATGCTGACGGCGAGAAGCGATGAAAAGGATGAGCTGCAGGGCTTTGATCTGGGCGTGGATGAATATATTTCCAAGCCGTTCAGCCCGAAGATTCTGGTAGCGAGAGTAGAGGCAATTCTGCGCCGCACCGGTAAGAGCGCACAGGAAAATGAGGTATTGGACGTTGGAGGAATCCATCTGGACAAGGCGGCGCATATGGTGGAGATCGACGGCAGAAGCGTCGATTTAAGCTATAAGGAATTTGAACTGCTGACTTATTTTATGGAAAACAGAGGAATCGCTCTTTCGAGAGAAAAGATACTGAATAACGTATGGAATTATGACTATTTCGGCGATGCCCGTACGATTGACACGCATGTAAAAAAGCTGCGCAGCAAGCTGGGCGATAAAGGCGAACTGATCAAGACCATCTGGGGAATGGGGTATAAGCTCGATGCATAAAAAAGAGAAAAAGACCGCAAAGCGGACGTCCATTCGCAAACAGTTTGCAGGGATTTTTATCGGTCTGATGGCGGGGACGATTCTGCTTTGCTGGTTTTTAAACAGCGGTTTTTTGCAGAAATATTATATCTCGAATAAAAAAGCAGTTCTGATGCGGATGTATGAGGAACTGGGAGAGGCGGTTGCAAACGGCGAGATTGATACGGACGAATATCAGCTTTCTCTCCAGCAGCAGTGCTCGAAGTATAATTTGTCTCTGCTCGTGCTTAATGCGAATTCCGAGGTGGTTGCGGACTCCGGCGGCGGTTCTGAATTTTTGAAGCAGCAGCTTTTACAGCATCTGTTTGCACTAAGCGGCGAGAAGTACGAGATTATGGAAAATGGCAATAATTATATTGTCGCACGCGTTTCAGACAGTCGGGCGCAAATGGAATATATAGAAAGCTGGGGCATTCTGACGGGCGGATACTTTTTTATTGTAAGAAGTGCGCTGGAAGGAATCCGGGACAGCGCGAAAATTGCGAATACGTTCCTTGCAAGCGTCGGTATTTTCTCAGCAATTATCAGCGGTATTGTGATCTGGATTGTTTCCCGCAGGGTGACGACGCCGATTCTGCAGCTGGCGGACATTTCGGAACGAATGTGCCATCTGGATTTTGAAGCCCGTTACAGCGGAAACAGCAAAAACGAAATCGGCATTCTCGGCGAGAATATCAATCAGCTTTCCGATACGCTGGAGCATACGATTTCAGAGTTGAAAACGGCGAACAATGAATTAAAAAAGGACATCCAGAAAAAAGAAGAGATCGACCAGATGCGTCGGGAGTTTCTGTCGAACGTTTCCCATGAGTTAAAAACGCCGATCGCACTGATCCAGGGCTATGCGGAGGGACTTTTGGAGGACGTCAATTCCGATCCGGAGAGCCGGAAATTTTACTGCGACGTCATTGTGGACGAAGCGGCGAAGATGAACAACATGGTCAAAAAGCTTCTGACGCTCAACCAGCTCGAAGCCGGCAACGACGTTGTTTCGATGGAGCGCTTTGATATTACGGCACTCGTGCACAACTATCTGCAGTCCGCAGATCTTCTTGCGAAGCAGAACGGCATTTCCGTCCATATGGATCAGACGAAGGAGATCTATGTCTGGGGCGATGAATTCAAGATCGAAGAAGTTCTGATGAACTATTTTTCCAATGCGGTCAACCATTGTGAAAAAGAAAAGGTTATCGAGGTAAAGATCGAGGAAATGGACGGGCACGCCAGAGTTTCGGTGTTCAATACCGGTATGCCGATCCCGGAGGATTCTCTGCCGCATCTGTGGGAGAAGTTTTACAAGGTGGACAAGGCGAGAACGAGGGAATACGGCGGAAGCGGTATCGGACTGTCGATCGTCAAGGCAATTATGGAGTCGATGAACCAGAAATACGGCGTAATCAATTACGAAAACGGCGTTAGGTTCTGGTTTGAACTGGAGCTTGCCGGGGAAGAATCGGAGATTACCCCTGCAATTTCTGAAAAAAACAGTTGAAATATGAGGTTTTTTAGGATACACTTGTATAGTATTGAAACCGTGATTATTTAGGAGGAAGATTTTATATGATTTCTGCAGGTGATTTCAGAAACGGCGTTACCATTGAGTTTGAGGGCAATATTTACCAGATTATTGAGTTCCAGCACGTTAAACCTGGTAAAGGCGCTGCTTTCGTTAGAACCAAGTTAAAGAATATTAAGAGCGGCGGTGTTGTTGAGAAGACTTTCCGTCCTACTGAGAAATGTCCTACTGCCCGTATCGAGAGAAGAGATATGCAGTACCTGTACAACGACGGCGATCTGTATACTTTCATGGATATGGAAACCTATGACCAGATCTCTCTGAACCAGGATGCAATCGGCGATGCTCTGAAGTTCGTAAAAGAGAATGAAGTCTGCAAGATCTGCTCTCATAACGGCAGCGTATTCGCAGTGGAGCCCCCTCTGTTCGTAGAGCTGGCAATTACTGAGACCGAGCCTGGCTTCAAGGGCGATACCGCTACTGGCGCAAATAAGCCTGCTACCGTTGAGACTGGCGCACAGGTTTATGTACCGCTGTTCGTAAACGAAGGCGATGTCATCAAGATCGACACCAGAACCGGTGAATATCTGTCCAGAGTATAAATTTTGAAAAAACAAAGAACCCGGTCGGTCGGCGAAATGCTGATAAATACCGGGTTCTTTCATATTTTCTGATTTGGGCAGATGTGGCTCAAATTACACATTTAGCGACAAACTAGCGACAAATTAGCGACAAATTCTATAGTTTGTTCACATAGCTCAAAAGTTCATCCATAGAAATATGAGTGTAAGTATTGTAGAGGATGCTTTTGGGTTTGTGCCCCATTATTTTTTGCATGTACAATTCGGGAATTCCGGCTTCCGTTCCCATTGATGCAAACGTGTGCCGGGTATCGTGGAACTTGTGTTCGTGTTCCAAAGCTTTATTGATTCTGGGCAGATCTCGTGCGCAGAAGTTATTGTAAGTAATCACTGTCCCGGCATCGTTAAGGATGATATTTGTTTTGGACCCCCGATGGGGATTGTCAACGAACGATCTGACAAGTGGAAGGACCCTGTCGTGCATCGGAACCTTCCGCTCACTTTCCTTGTTTTTTGCAAGATTCTTGGGGACATAGATATATTTTTCTTCAAAATTCACGTTCACAATTTCATTTTTCAATAATTCATTGACTCTCATACCGGAGTAAAGCAGGATCAGCAGGATTTTGTATTGCCACTTATCTGAATTTTGCCACAGGACGGCGATTTCAGCCTTGCTGAATGGAATGCGATCTATGACAGGGTCGCTTTCTTCAATGTTGATGTTTGCGGTGCAGTCTTTTGTGACCAGGTTCATATCCATAGCGTATCGGATCACGGTACGGATCACGGACAGGACGCTTTTCTTTGTCGAGCTGCCGGCTTCAATCCTATCCAGAACGTCTTCGCAGATCGCTTTATTCAGGTTTCGGATTTCCATGTCATAAATGCATTCACAATGCTTGTATGCCGATAGCTTTGATGTGACGCTTTTTTCTTTGAGAAGCTCATATTCTTTTGATTTTTGATAAATCTCAAACATTTCCCGAAATGTGATATGGGTGTTGCTTGTATCGTAAGGATTTTTATGATATTCGGAAAGGGCGCTGTATGCTTCGTCGTAGGTTTCAAAGTATCCGATTGCCGCCGGAAGGACAGGTGAGCCGGTAAGGTGATAGCCGGTGCATTTAGGGTAGGCGGCAAAAGGTCTCCTGCGCTTGCCAGAGAGCCTTTTAATGGTGCCAAAATTGTTAGGTAGCCTGTGGTACTTCCGGGGCTTTTGAAATGGTCTACGAGGCGCAGCCGTCTGCGGTGGGGTGCTTTGGCTGATGGGGTATCCGCATCTGGGGCAGGCGAAAGCTTTGTCAGAAACAGAATTTGAACATTCGGGGCAGTTAATCAGTGCCATAACATTTCCTCCTTGTTTTAAAAATGGGTATAAAAAATACACCTATACAGGTGCCGGAGGCTGTGGTATAATTTTCTTGTCTAGGGATAATTATGCCACAGTCCTCTGACTGGTATAGTTTTTCGAGAATTGCCCCGGTGTCACCAGCATCGGGGCTTTTCTTTAAAAAGTAGTGAAAGAATATTCTAATATACGCTTTTTTATTATATTGTTATATTTATCGAAATCAAAAAAAGTTTCATTAATTATATCACAAATAGATTCTTTTAGTTCTTTAATACTCAAAAGACTTGGGGGTAGTGAAAAATTGCTACAAATCGAGTCAATCATTTCAGGTTGATAATAATCTTTCAAAGCTACTATCTTTACTGCCATATCCGTAGAATAAATATTTATAAATGGAGAATCCGGTGTTAAATTAGGTTGATCGCAAAAATCATTGTTATATCTATGAGCATTATACACACAAGCAGAAGATAAATATAAAAAGATTAAATAACAATATAGTGCGTTCTGGCATTCATTTTTTTCTAAAAAAAGTTGATATAAAGATTGAAAGTCGTTGGCAACGGTTAAATAGTATTTTTTTTGCAGGTTGTTAAAAATTCTTTCTTTTAATATCTTAATGGCTATATCGTTAAAGTTATAAGAGTTTATTTTTACAGAACGCATTTTATTATATTCAGCAAGAGAAATATTGTATTTCCAATGTCGGTGTAATTCAACATAATCGTTATTTTTTTGTAAAAACTCTTTCCCTTTTTCAGTTATTATAAAATAATCATTTTCAGAAGAGAGACAATCTCTTATATTCTCATTTGATAAGTTTTCTACGATTTTTGAAATCAAATCAACTTTTTTCCCGGCTTTAGAGCAACCGATAGATTCTGCGATTTCCTTCAAGTCTATAACACGCTTCAAATATAAGATATCACGAATAGATGCAGAACCAATAAACTCTTTTTTTATTAAATTTAGAGCTAATTGTTTTGGGTTTGAAAGATGGCATTCTGAGAAAAAATAGTTACAGTACTCATCATTCTCTCGTAAAACAGAACACCTTGTATATAAGTCCAACATCAAAACCTGTCCATAATATTCATAATCAGTTATGGAACATAATTCGTTTTTATAAGTATTATTTTGTGGATGCATTTTCCAATAAGTTCTGATTTCTTGTAATGACACAATAAGATTTTCTGTTTTGATAAACGGCTTGTCAAAGTATTGGGCTTTAACATATTTCAAAGTGTTACTTTTTGATTTAATATAATTTTGTGTATTTACAGTAAAATAATCAAAAAATTGCACAGATGTATTAAGTGCATTGATTCCATAGTGAGAAATGAATCTATCCACAAGTGCTTTTTCAGATTGCTCTCGTATATGTAATATTTCCTCTAAATTTTTAGAGGGCAAACAATAATCAAATATTCCGTATTTTTCATATGGCACCAAAGAATTGAGTATGGAAATTACTTTATTGAAACAAATAATGTAAGTTTGTAAATTAAAGGTTTTATTCAATGATTCAGACGCTCTTTGAGCTTTTATAATCATTGAGTTGATTTCATCGAGAGTCACTTGCAATTCACCCTCCCTAATATAAAGTTCAGTAGATAGCTTACTAATTAAAATTTACCTCTTAATTCAATGACTTTTCCGAGTATTTTTACAGGTTTCTGCTGTATTTCTATATTGGAAAAGAACATAGGCTCGTAGGCAGAGTTAAATGATACTAAGCTAATCCCTTCTGAGTATTTTATGAGTTTCTTACAGGTCGCTTCGTCGCCGTTTACCATTGCAATGACAATATCGCCGCTTTCAGCATCATCTTGTTGTCGGACGATTACAACATCGCCTTCTATCATACGCGGTTCCATGCTATTACCATGAATTTGTAACCCAAAAAAATCACCTGTTTTTGCCATTTCCTCCGTAATTTCTTCAGTATCAATAATGTTTTCCAATGCTTCAATCGGGATTCCGGCAGCAACGCGTCCGAGGACGTTGATAGCAACACCTTTTCGATGAGAAGGAACGGGGTCATCCCAACCCATAAGATCATAAGAGGTTGTTCCCAGAGCTTTGGCAAAGAGTTCTATTTTAGATTGTTGCAAATCTACTTGCCCTTTTTCGATTTTGGCAATGGATGAACGGTCGGTGTATCCAGTTAGTTTTGCAAGTGCATCTTGCGATAAGCCACGTTCTTCTCGCAAATTTTTGATGTTTTGATATAGTTTAATCATAGGAAGCCTCCTTATAGGTAGATAGTAGCATGAACGTGAAAAGAAATCAACAAAATTGTTAAAATATGTTGACAGAAAATCACAATGATGCTATAGTGAATTTAAATCAACAAAGGAGGTGCGAGATGACAGATGTAGTTGCTTTGAAAAAGCGAATTGATGACTCTGGGATGACTGTAACATACGTTGCTGAAAAAGCCGGTATGCTTAGAGAAACACTGTATAATCGTATGAAAACAGGAGATTTCAAAGTGTCAGAAATTTGCAGATTAGTAGATGTTTTATCTCTTTCAAAGAAAGAGAGAGATGAAATTTTTTTTGCGAAAAAAAGTGAATAAAATTCAACATGAATTATCTTTTCCAAACAGAAGATGGGAGGTGAGAGCGTTGACAGTATGTGATAATTGCGAGAAGCAGATTTTAGTATCTGACAATGGATATGCCATAAACATTGAACATAAAGGTTCCATTATCAGATACGATGGATGTTCAGTTGAGTGCTGTGCGAAAATATTCCGAAACTTAGCTGATGAATGGGATAAGGACAGTTGCAATTAAGGTTAAGGTAGCCATAATCGCTGCAATTAAAGTACAAATGAAAGCAATAAAATTACGTTCTTTTTCTGCAATATATTCTATTGCAATACAGGAAATGCAATAGGTTGTTTTTCCCCTTTTTGAAGAATATTTTTCGTTTTCTTTGCATTCGTACTTGGAAGTGATTATTAAACCGTTCTTTTCCATAGAACTTAGATACTGTTCCAGATCTTTTGAATTGCATTTTAATTGACTGGATAAATCTGAAAGTAGCATGGGACCTGGTGCATTCGAAAGGGTTTTGATGATTGATTTTTCGTTGAGCTTACGAGGATTGATGTTCTTTTGCATATGCATATCTCCTTTAAGTTTGTAAGGGATATTTTATCACGAAGCAGAGATATGAACAATAACCAGAATTATGAGGTGCGAATGCTTTCCGGGTTCGTAGGGATCTGGAGAAAGCAGTGAGCGGCGTCGGTTCAGAAGGGAGGTGAGAGGGATGAGGAAAAAGCATACCGGATTAGAGGAACTTCGAAAAAAAGATACGCTCCAAAGCATTGATAATACGTTGAAGCGCATCGAAGTTATTCTTCGGGATGGTCAGAATTCTCCAGCGAAGATTTTACAAGATGCAATTGAGGCTTCACTTTCGCAGCCTCAAGAGCATTCTTTGGTATTACCACTAACGATACCAGACCTGTCACAACTACTTGAGCAGAAAGATTTGCAGATAAAATAATAGAATTAAGAGCCATTCTTGAATAAATCTGTTCTTCTGTCATGTCAGTTGTGGTTCCGTTGAATAATTGTTCTTTGATGAGTTCTTTGTTTCCATCAAAAGTATTCGCAATTTCAGCGGAAAAAAGTTCGCACAATTCAGTAGTAGTCATTGGAGTTCTCCTTCCTTTCGTACTCGGCTCTGGCGGGAGCCTGTGAGTACAGTATGGGACGGAGGTGGTTAGGAAGCAAGAGGCAGGGAGGGTGAATGAACGAATTACAAATTTTAATTCAGAAGAGTTTTGAGAAAGAGGTGTTGCCGAAACGGATGCGATGTTACTACGAAGACGACAAAAGTAACTGGAAAAGGACAGCAGTATTTCATTAACCGTTACTTGAAAACCGGATGAAAGGAGTGAAAACAGTGAGCACATGCGAAAGAGTAAGTTTACTGGATGCGGCAAGGGAACTGGGGATGAATCCGCAGGGATTGCGCGAGTACATGAAGCGCGGACTGATTGATATTGGTCTTGTCCTTCCAAATTCAAAAGGGACTGGATTCCGCTACATCATTATGCGGGAGAAACTTAACAGGGTCATGGGAAAAGAAAGAAAAGGTGTGTTTTATGGAACAGAAGAAAATCGACAAGCTTTATGAGCTCCTGGAAGAAAAAGAGCGGAAAAAGGATACCGAAGCGGCTTCGGCGCTGAGGTGGGCAATATTCGAGTTGGAGAACAGGAGGTGAAAGTGAAGATGGACAAGTCTGATGTGTGTCTGATGACCGGATCTGTGCTGATTACGGCAGCGCTGATTATGTGGGAGACGTTTGGCATGATGATCACGCCAACGGTACTGACAGTTGCTGCCGCCGGCTGTTTTGTGGCAACAGTGCTGTGCGCGGAACGCGAAGAAGAATTAAGAAGCCGGAAAAGAAAAAGGCGCTGAACCGACCAAAGTACCAGCGCCAATGAAAAAATATTACGCCTTTAGTATAAGACGAGAAAAGAGGAAAAGCAATGATTAAATCACATATGGGAAGTGTAAAAGTGGAAGGAAAAAGGTCGATTATACTGACTGACCTTGCTGTAGCTGTACAAGTAATAATGGAAGCGTTTGTGGAAAATGGAAGTAATGGAGAAAGTGTGAAAGAAGAGATTATGCATGCGGTAAAGGTGGGAATTCGACATGCGTCATCTGATTATGAAGAAAGCCCTGTGGAGAAGAAAATTCGGGAACTGGTAGAGGAGATTATGAAAAGCAGGGCAGAGGAAGATGTTGACAGAAAAAGAAGCTGAGGAAAAACTGCGAGGACTGGCGCAAGAATTCCAGAGCCTGATGAAGCAGCGGCAGTACGGTAAGGCGAAAGCGCGGTATGAAGTGGCACGCAGCGTTGCTGTGACAATGGAGCTGTCAGAGGATATCAAAGAGGAGCTGTTCGGAGTGCGTGGCGGAAAGGGAGAGATTTTGAGACATGGAGCATTTCCGGAAGAGTTGGTGCAGAAAGCGCTTTATGAAGCGTCAGTCAGAAATACATAAAAGAAATACATAAAAAAGAAGGACATGCGTTGGCGCGCATGTCCTAATCGTCCAGAGACGAAAATAACCTATTAAAAATATATCACTCTGTGACGAAAAAATCAAGAAAAAAGCGGGAAAATCCGCTTAAAAGCTTGGTAAAGGATATTAACGATAGGGGCACAGATGATATGGCGGTAGTGGAGAAACGGATCAAAGCTGGACGGACGGTGACAGTGTTGCAGGGGCAGCGCCGGACGGGGAGGAAAGGGCCGAGGGAGAAAAAAAAGAACGGGACGACACCGGCGCAGAAGGAAGGGAATCTCAGGCGGGCAACACAGATGCTGGGATGGCTGATGGCAGAGAATTTTAAAGATGGGGACCTACTGGTGACGCTGGATTATAAAAAAGAGAACCGGCCGGAAGGTTCTGACAGGATGCAGAAGGATTTCAAAAATTTCTACGACCGTTTAAAACGGCGCTTAAAAAAGCTGGGGATGCCGCCGCCGAAGTACATTCGCGTAATGGAAGTCGGCAAGAAGGGAGCGCGGCACCACCACCTGGTCATGCAGGAAACAGACATAAAGCTTTTGCGTGAGTGCTGGCAGCAGGGCGGCATCCATGTAGACCCGCTCTACACCGATGGAAATTACCGGAAGATTGCGGAGTATTTTGTCAAATACGCAAAAAAGACGATGGAGACAGAAGAAAGGGAGACGAAAAAGCTCTGGTATCCGTCACAGGGATTAAAAAAGCCGACAATCGGGAAACCGAAGCTGATCAAGAGCCGGGAGCTGGGGCAGATTAGAATCCCAAAAGGGTATTACTTAGACCGGGATAGTGTGCGCCGGGGTATCAGCAGCTATGACGGGCACGAGACCTTTTGCTATACGCTGGTCATGCTGCCCGGATACAGCCGGAAGCGGCGGAAGAAAGGAGGGAAACACCATGGAAAGTAGCCCGCAGGTCAACCTGTACATAGAGACAACAGTACACGGTCCCAGGCAGCAGGGAGGCAGGTGGATGTACCTTCTGGAATTTGTTACCCGGCGGGGCGACCCTGTGACCCTATGGAAGGTTGGGGACTGGGAGGCGGAGAAGGAAAACGTGCTGATTATGCAGGCGTTGTCTGCAGCGTTGGACCGACTGCGGCTGCCTTGTGTGATTAATGCCCATGCGGGCAGCAGCCAGATACGGAGCACCATTGAAAACGGATGGCTGGAGGAGTGGCAGGAGCGGGGCTGGAAGACGGCAAAAGGGCAGGATATAAAGCACAAGGATTTATGGCAGGAGATTGTGCTGAAAATGGCTCCGCATTTGGTCTTTATGCGGGCTGGCGGGCACTCATACCAGCTCTGGATGCAGGAGAAACTGAAAAAAATGGTTGAAACACCTCAAGAAACCCGTTGATGATGACGACCATGCAATATATATCACGGAATACACAGCGGGGCAGACTGCCCCGCAAGGAGGGATCGGAATGTTGTTTGAAAAATTCGGAGAATTTGACTCTGCGGAAGAATTGAACCGTGCCGCCGCCGCACAACTGGCGGAAGGAGATATCGATGCAATCTATGGCATCGCAGAAGAAAACGGAATTGACGAGTGAGATTAGGTCTCTCTCCGGCACTGTAGCA
>ERZ773108.585-NODE-585-length-40317-cov-4.443098_pt1 | contig 40317 bp, 51 predicted proteins | sample MGYA00580570_ERZ773108 | MGnify/ENA primary metagenome ERZ773108 (study PRJEB29015, sample SAMEA2737840) | human gut metagenome | biome: human gut; feature: human-associated habitat; material: faeces | place: China | collected 2012 ...
GATACAGTGCGCGTGCCTCGCTTGTGATGGGATCGCGGAGGATCTCCATGTTGTGTTTTGCCTGCAGTGCTTTTGCCTCGTTGCGTGTCATAGTTTTCATCCTTTCCGGCCTGTCGGCCTGTCGTGTTTTCCGTTTGATGGCTCGAGTATACCGCAGATTCCGCGGTATGTCAATACCAAAACCGCGGAATCTGCGGTTTTGTATGGATGCACAAAAATTGACGTTGGGATTGTGCAGGATGCGGGGCGTTATCATCGTTCCCAGCTCCGGCGGGCTACATCCTTAACGGACGCAATGCCGGGGTACTGCTTTTGCAGGGCGGCGAAGCGGGCAAACGCTTTCGCGCGCTCCTGCCCGGTGTACTTCTCGCGGAGCTCGTCGGTCTCTGTACCGTCGGACATCCGGCGCGTGATCGTCACCCAGTAGGTAATGCGGCCCTTATAGCTCGGGTCACGTTTGAGCGTCAAAACGCGCGTGTAAGGCATCGTTTCCAGCTCTGCATACCGCTGCGCCAGTGCTACGCGATAGTCGCGCAGATCGTCAACCATGGATTCCAGGCGCTTGATCTCAGCGGCGACTTGGCCGTCTCTCCATGCGACATCGTGCGGCGTTTTCAGGGTGGGCGGCTGCTGCACGTAGATGTAGATGCGCTGCTCGGCGGTCTCCTGCTCGGAACCGTACATTTTCAACAAATCGTGATAACTCACTGTAATAACCTCCGTTTCGCTCTTGCTCATCAGCGCCGGACTTATACCGGCGGACGGAGTGCGGCCGGGGACGGCTTACGCCGTCGCCCCTAGCCGGTTGTATGCGGTGCGCTCGCGGCCGTCCGCATCAAATACCTGGCTGCCGTACTTGCTGCGGATCTCGTTCATGCTGCGCTTACCGCGGTAATGGCCGCGCGCATCCTCCGGGTGCCGCCAGTACCACATTTTCTTGCTGCTGCTCCAGCGGCATCCGGCAGCCTTTAGCGCGTCCTTATGTTGCCGCGTCTCGCCACTGATCCAGAGCCACGAGCCGCAAAGTTCGACCGTCAGCCCGGGAAGCCCGAGCAACACGCCGAGGATCTCGCGGAACTCTTCGGCGGTCTCGGTGGTCTGGTGGTACTCGTCCGCGTGGGCGTTATGCTGGCGCTTGAGCTGCTCAAACAGCGCATCGTGCTCGTTGTTGATCTCCTGCATGATCTCCGTGCTGCCGCCCATGTCGGGGTGGTATTTCAGGGCAAGACGGCGGTAAGCTGCTTTCAGTTCGTCGAGGGTGCGGATGTTGGTAAAGTATTTCATGGTGTTCTCCTTTCGTGTATGACATACTTTATAAAGTATGTACATTTTTACGGGATGCTCAAGGCTCCCGTAAAAACTTGTGAATTGCTTCTTTCGGCACGTCGGAATAACTAATTCCGGTACGCTCACACTTGGCTTTGTAGGCCGTCGCGGTGTCCTTATCAAGCACCACGGTTAATCGCGTGTAGTGCGCTGCGTTCCAGCGGTTTTTAACTTCGCTGCTGGTGGTCTTTCTCGCCGCGAGGATCATCTCCTTTCGGTGCCGTTTTCCCTTTGGCATCTTCAAGATAGCATACTTGCAAACGTATGTCAAGCCCTTTTTGCAAAAATTTTTTGCGCGGGCGCTCTCTCACTCTATGCTTTCCTTTTCTTTGGCCGTTGAATGTCTCGCGGGTATGGAATAGATATTTAAATAGCTATGACATAGCTGTGTAATAGCTACGGTATAGCTATGTAAATTACCCCCCCTATAGTCCCCCCCTCTTTGCGTGGGTGTTGTCCTGGCTGTGCGCCGGTGATGCAGTGATGTGATGATGATATGATGATGCGATGATCCAATTATCCATACAAAATCCGCGTTGCGGCATCGGATAAAAAAATCGCGGGGCTTGTGGCGGCTGGTTTTGTGGCGGCGATCTGGTGCATACTGATGCAGTTTCCCCGGCTGTTTTCGGCGCTGTATAACGTGCATATTCATGCAGTTTCGTAAAAAGCCAGTGTTTTCAATGGTTTCATCAATTTGCAAATTCGGCATAACCTACATTTTGCCGAATAACTCATGGTTTCCGCGGTGTTTCCGTTCTGCAAAGCTGGTAGTTTATTCAGTTCATGCGCAGTGTATGCAGTGTCATGCGTCAATGGCAATTAGGTGTTCAGGCGCGCGGCCAATCATCCACGGCGCGCGCTGGTGTGTGGTGTGTATTTCGTTCGACGTTTCCGGGTGTGCCCCCCTCCCCCCCTCCCCCCCGGGGTGCCGGAAAAACGGGGCAGCTCTCAGGCGACAGCCCATGCGTTACGACACACAGCCTTTTGAGACTTCCCGCCAAACATCGTCCCGCTCAGCGCAAGCTCAACCCGCTATGTTTTCCACGTCTTTACAATCGTACACGTCTTTCCAAAGGTATTTCATACATTATCTGGGGTTGTGCATTTAGTTTTTGCGACGTTTGATGCTATACTATAAGTGATGGGGTGATTCTATGGCAAGACCGCGCAAAATCAAAACCGCCGAAGAGCTTGGCGTTCTGATCGACGAGTTTATCATGCAGTGCGAGGACGGGAAACAGTACATGGACGACTATGCGCTGATGAAGTATCTCGGCATTGCGCCGCGCACACTTGCGCGATGGCGGGCAAACGAATGCGGGGAATATGACGGATATGGAGAGCAGCTCGAGAAGCTGGTTTCATACCGGGAAGCGGTCTATGCACGCATGGTGGCTGAAAACCCGAAGGGCAGCGGCGGGATCATCTTCCTGCTCAAGCAACCGAAAAACGGCGGGTACATCGACAAGCCTGTGATCGACGTTCACGCGCAGGAGCTGACGATCAAGACAGACGGGATCGGCGGCGACAGTGCTTTCAAGTAACGCTTAATCCAACAAGCCGAATGCGGGCGCAGGATACGCGCTGCGGCTGAGTGCTTGCTGTTCGCGTTTGCGAACGAGGCCACTCCGCGCCGGAAAAAGGCCGGGCCTCCTGTGCCTGTTGCTCACTTTCAAAAAACTATGACGGCGCAGAGCAAATGTGAACCCGGCACTATCCGGGAATCAAGCGTCGGAAGCGACGGTAAACACTGCTGCGGCGGCAAGTGGCCTAAGCGTTTCATCTCCTTTCCGCTGAAATCCTGTGCAAGTCAGGATGCCGCAGCTTCCCTTTCTACGGCAGCTTTCTAAGAGGGACGCGCCCGGTGCAAGCCCGGGGGCTGCCGCCAAGACCAGACGACCGGATTGACCGGAGCGTGAAAAACCGGCAGAAAGCAGCTTTCCTGCTGTAGCGGGAGGCTGGCGCGCTGAGCTGCTGCTCGGAATTGGTTTATAAGCGAGGCGCGCAACAGCCGTGTAACGAATGAGGTGAAGCGTTTGCACGTTATCCGTGTGGAGCTGCCGAAGCAGCAAAACGAAATCGAAGTGCACGTCATTGCGGACGTACATCTTTCCGACCCGAACTGCGATATTCGCGGCGTGCAAAAGCGCGTGGCGGACATTGCGGAGAGAGACAACGCCTACGTTATCCTTGCGGGCGACCTGATCGACAATGCGACACGAAGCAGCATCGGAGACATCTACAGCACGCAGCTGTCCCCTATGGAGCAGATCCAGCTCGCAAACAAGACGTTTGCTCCGCTGAAAGGGCGCATCCTGTGCGCTGTTCCCGGCAACCACGAAGAGCGGACATATCGTGCAGACGGCATCGACATTACATGGCTGATCGCAAACGAGCTGGGCGCGGGCAACCGGTACGCTCCGGACGCAGCGCTCGTATTCGTATCACTCGGTGAAAACTCCCGGCGCAAGAGCGAGGGACGGCAGACAACGTACTCCATCTACGTCAACCACGGCAACGGCGGTGGGCGCAAGATTGGCGGCAAGATCAACCGGCTTGCGGACTATGCGCAGATTGTTGACGCAGACGTTTATGTTTGCGGGCACACGCACTCCCCTGCCGTGTTTAAGGACTGCTTCTTCCGGACAAACGCTTCTACGAGGAGCGCGGAGCCGGTTGAACGATTGTTTGTTAACACTGCGGCTGCGCTGGACTACGGCGGCGGCTACGGTGTGCGGATGGGCTATCAACCGGCGAGCAAGGCCGCGCCTGTCATTTACCTTGACGGGTGGCGGAAAAATGCCGGGGCTGCAATGTGAAGGTGCCCTATGCAGAAAAATGAAAATCTCCTCCGGGCGATTCTGGACATTATCGGCCGCGGGAATACTGCCGAGGTAAAGCAAACGAAAGACGGCGTGCTTGTGTTGGAAGTAAAGCGCAAGGTCGCCTTTCGGGAAACAGAAACAGAATAACGACGTGCCCGGAAACGGCCGGGCATAAGAGCTGAACGGAGCTGACTGCGGAATGCGGTTGGCTCCGTTTCTGCATTTACGGAGGATGCCATGCCGAAGCAGAAGCGAAGCACGCAGACAAATTTCACATGGGATCCGGGGCACGCGAACGAGAAACAGCTGCTGTTCTACCAGAGCCGGACAATGTACACGGCCTACGGCGGCGCGCGAGGCGGCGGCAAGACGCACGCAGTGCGCATCAAGGCAGTAGGCGGCGCGTTTACATGGCCGGGCATCCGCATCCTCATCGTGCGAAAGACATACCCGGAGCTGCAGTCGAACCACATCGAACCGATCCTGAAGATGGTCCCGCAAGAGCTGACAAGCTACAACGGAACACTGCACACGCTGTACTTTCAAAACGGCTCGACCATCCATTTCGGCCACTGGAGCGGCATCACGTCCGAAAGCGAATACCAAGGCCAGGAATACGACTGGATCTTCATGGACGAGGCTACGCAGTTTACAGAACGCGAATTCCGCTTTCTCGGCGGCTGCCTGCGCGGCGTCAACGAGATTCCAAAGCGCTTTTACTTGACGTGTAACCCCGGCGGTGTCGGGCACAGATGGGTCAAGCGCCTGTTTATCGACCGAAATTTCAAGACAGACTCCGACAACCCGGAGGAGAACGAGAACCCGGACGACTACAGCTTCATTTTCGCAACGGTCGAGGACAACAAAGACCTGCTTGAATCCTCGCCGGGCTATCTGCAGGCGCTCTCTCAGTTGCCGGAGAACATCCGCAAGGCGCACCGCTACGGCGACTGGGACGCGCTGTGCGGCACGTATTTCCCGGAATTCAGCAAGGCGACGCACACCTGCAAGCCGTTCCAGATCCCAAAGCACTGGAAGCGGTACAGGGCGCTCGACTACGGTCTGGATATGCTTGCCGTCGGCTGGTACGCGGTGGACGAAAACGGGCGCTCGTATATGTACCGCGAGTTGGTGCAGCCTGGGCTGATCGTGCAGGATGCAGCAAAGCAGATCCTCGACATGACGATGCCGGACGAGCACATCGAGATCACCTTTGCCCCGCCGGACATCTGGTCGCGCCAGAAGGACACCGGCAAGACGATGGCAGAGGTATTCATGCAGTGCGGCGTGCCCATCGTGCGGGCAAGCAACAACCGCGTGCAGGGTTTCCTGCAAGTGAAAGAAGCGCTCGCAAATATGCCGGACGGAAAACCGGGGCTTGTAATTTTCCAGACCTGCGAACGGACGATCGGAGACCTCGAGGACATTCAGGCGGACGAGCGCAATCCGAACGACTGCGCCAAAGAGCCGCACGAGATCACACACACGGTCGATTCCGTGCGCTATTACTGCGTATCGAGAACAATGCGCGCGGACGCAAGAGACGCGAACCCGTCGGAGATCATCTACGAGGACGAGGACGCGCAGGAGGGCTACGAGGAATTCATGACCGGAGACGCACCGTCTGCCGGATATATCAGCTATTAGGAGGAAGACATGAACACTATCAGTTTGATCGGCCTGCTGGTAATCGCGGCGTGCTTTGTGCTGACGATGGTAAGCCTGCGGCGCTGGGATGACGAGCTGCGGGCATTTCAGGACGCGACGATGGACATGCTGGCAGATACGTCGCTTGACGTGTCGCAGCTACAAAAGCGTGTAGAGGCACTTGAAGAGACTGCGGCCGCACTGTGCGAGCGAGCGGACAAGCTCGACGAAGACCACGCTGAACAGGTGGAACAGGCGCTGCAGATGGCGCAGGATTTCTCCAACGGCGTGTCCAACCTCATGAACTACAGCTACCTGATGGCCGGAAAGAAGGACGTGAACGGCGATGCCTGACGATTTCGACAAGAAGATCACGCCAGAGCAGGTACAGGCAGAGTACCAGAAAATGCTCGGCTACAACACCGCGGTCAACCTCGACGAGACGGTGCGCGCAAACGAGAACTTCTTCATTGGCAAGCAATGGGAGGGCGTGGACGCGAAGGGTCTGCCGACGCCGGTATACAACTTCCTGAAACAGGTCGTTTTGTTTTCGGTTGCGAACATCACGACCGACAACATCAAGATGCAGGCTACTCCGCTTGCGTGCGAGCGCACGCCGGAGGACGTGGAGCGCGTCGCGGAGATCGTCAACAAGGAATTCGACAGGCTGTTTGAATTCAACCGCGTGCCGAACCTCGTGCGCGAGTATATGCGAAACGCAGCCGTGGACGGTGACAGCTGCCTGTTTACGTTTTGGGACGACACGGTTGACGCCGGATTCGGCCTGCGCGGCGGCATCCGCACGGAGATCGTGGACAATATGCGCGTCGGCTTCGGCAACACAGCGTGCCGTGACCCGCAGAAGCAGCCCTACATTCTCATCGAGCGACGAGAAATGACGAAGGAGCTGCGCAGAGCAGCGCAGGAGGCCGGAAATCCGCGCTGGGGAGACATCCAACCGGACACCGAGAACCACAACACTGACAGCTACAAAAACAGTTCAGAGCGCAGCACAGTACTGCTGCGGATGTGGAAGGAACGCAAGACCGGAACGGTGTGGGCATGCGAAGTCTCCGGGCGCGTCATGCTGCGCGAGCCGTGGGACATGGGGCTGCGGCTCTACCCGGTGACGTGGATCAACTGGGACTACATTCCCGACAGCTATCACGGGCAGGCACTCGTGACCGGGCTGATCCCGAACCAGATTTTTGTCAACAAGCTGTTTGCCATGTCCATGATCTCTCTGATGACGAGCGCGTTTCCGCGCACGGTCTACGACAAGACGCGCATTCCGAAGTGGAACAACGCTGTCGGCGCTGCGATCGGCGTCAACGGCGGCGACGTGTCCGGCGTGGCAAAGATCATCGACCCGGCACAGATCAGCCCACAGATCGCGCAGTTTATCCAGACGAGCGTGGACTATACGCGGCAGTTTCTCGGCGCGACGAGCGCAGCACTTGGCGAGACGCGGCCGGACAACACATCGGCCATTATCGCCCTGCAGCGCGCAGCCAGCATCCCGTCAGAGATCACGAAGCAGAACCTCTACAAATCCATCGAGGATCTGGGGCGCATCTATCTTGACTTCATGGCGGCGTACTACGGAAAGCGCAAAGTGCAGGTGTCTATGCCGGACGTGGGTGCGGACATTCTCGCATTTGCCGGGAAAGACCCGGAGGAGCTGGAAACCGTGCTGTTCGACTATGGCATTCTGAACGATATGCCGATGGCGCTGAAGCTGGACGTCGGCGCAAGCTCGTACTGGTCGGAGATGGCGTCGGTGCAGACGCTGGACAACCTGCTGATGCAGGACAAGATCACGATCGAGGAATACCTTGAGCGCATCCCGGACGGCTACATCCCGAAGCGGCAGGAGCTGATCGCCTCGCGCAAGCAGGCGGCACAGCAGCAGATGATGCAGCCGGAGGAACAAAGCACAGGCGGCACGCCGGAGACCGGCGCTCTGGTCGATCTCGGCCGGAAGACGCCCATTCGCGGCGGCGGCGGCTTTGGCGACCTGCAGCGCAAGGTCATGCAGACCGGAACTGCCGAATAACGAACGCTCGGCGGAAAACCGCCTTGCAAATACATTACCGGATAAATTTCAGCACGTGGCGCCAACCATAGCGCTGCACCCGCCGACCATAGCGGGAGAAGGGATTTTGACATGGCAGAAGACATGAACACCGCCTTTACGGCGGACGCAGACGATTGGAGCGACATCACGGCGGACAGTTTTTCTGACATCGAGGACGACGCGCAGGGCGCGCCGGACACGGAGACGCAGAGCAGCGGCGCCGCGCCGGAGATCGAACAGAACGACGGCGGGCAGGATGCAGATGCCGCACAGCCGGGCGAGAACGAGGAGCAGCAGACGCAGACAGACGGCCAACTGTTTGAGCTCAAGCACCTCGGCGAGACGAAAAATGTGAACCGGGACGAGGTCGTAACGCTCGCCCAGAAGGGAATGGACTACGACCGCGTGACCGAGAAGAACACGCAGCTGGAAACCCAGGTGTCCGAACAGAAACAGCAACTGGCGCAGCTCACGGAACACGAGAACGCGCTGCAGGAGCTGGCAAAGCAGAGCGGCACAACCGTCGAGGAGCTTGTGGAAAACATGCTCATTGCCGTTACCAAGAGCAAATACGGCATCGACGACGACGGCATGGCGCTCGAGCGTGTAAAGCTCGACAGAGAGCGCCGCGCGCTCGATCAGGAACGGGCAGCACTGGCGCCCCAGAAGCAGGAGCAGGAGCAGCAGGCAGCGAACGAGAAATGGCGCGGCGAGTGCTTTGACGCATTTGCACAAGCCTATCCCGACGTTGACCCGGCATCCATTCCGAACGGCGTGTGGGAAGCCTTTAACCGCGGTGAAACGCTGGTTTCGGCCTACGCAAGAGAACGCAACAAGGAGCTGGAGGCAGAAATCGCGCGCATGAAATCCGAACAGGAGACGCGCGACCGGAACGCGGCGAACGCCGCGAGAAGCACCGGTAGCCAGAGCAGTGCCGGGAAGACCGGCAGCGACGAAGCGTTTGACGCGCTGTGGTACGACGGCAACTGACCACGTGAACATAGGGCTTGCCTCCGCCTGAAATTCTGAATTTTTAAGTGAGGTAATTACATAATGGCAATCAATGTTTTTGACAAATACAGCACCAAGCTCGACGAACGTTTCCACCAGAAGAGCGTTACCGACGCGTTTGCCGGTAAGGATTACGACTTTGTCGGCGTGAACGCGATCAACGTGTACAGCTCCGACGAGGGCGACTTCGGCGACTACACCCGCAGCGGCTCCAACCGCTTCGGCACGATCAAAGAGCTGGGCGACACCGTGCAGACCATGCGCATGACGCAGGACAAGGGCGGCACGTTCTCGATCGACGCGGGCAACGCTGCCGAACAGTTTAACGTCAAGCAGTGCAACGCGCGCATGAAGGCGACGTGGGACGGCAAGGTCACTCCGAGCATCGACAAGTACCGCCTGCAGAAGTGGGTCGGCGGCGCTGGTGTTGTGACCGTCAACGCGACGGCGCTGACCGGCAAGACCGCGATCGACGCCATTGTCAACATGGGTGCGGAGATGTCCAACCATCTTGTGCCGACCGATAACCGCGCAATCTTCATTGGCCACACGCTGTTCGCCAAGTGCAAGCTGTCGGACTACATCGTCGGCATTGACGTGCTGGGCAAGGACGCCGTCGCAAACGGCTCTCTGGGCAAGCTCGACGGCAACGACGTGTACGCCATCCCGGACAGCTATCTGCCCGCAGGCGTCAACTTCGTGATCTTCCGCAAGGGCGCGAGCGTCGACCCGGTGAAGAACCAGACCATGCGCATCCAGAAGAATCCGCTCGGCATCGACGGCGATGTGGCGGAGTACCGCGTGATGTTCGACAGCTTCGTGCTTGACAAGAAGGCATACGCCATCGGCGTGCACGCGACCGCGGGCAGCACGACCCCGACGATGTCTGTCTCCGGCGGCACGCTGACGCTGACTGCCGGTGACGGTGAGACCATCAAGTACACCACCGACGGCAGCAACCCGAAGACTTCCTCCACGGCGAAGACCTACAGCGCCAGCGCGAAGCCGACCGGCATTGCCGCAGGCACGGAGGTCAAGGCTTACGCCAGCAAGACCGGCGCGCTCGATTCCGGCATTATGACGGCTACCGCCTGAGGCAACGGATAAGGCGGCGGGATTTCCCGCCGCCTATTTTCAGATAACGAGGTGATTTCATGGCAGAAGTCAGCGATGTGTTTGACGCTGCAATGTCCATCATGGACGAGCTGAGCGATAGCGGGAAACCGCAAACGACGGACACGGACGAATATAAATACCGCGCCGTGTCGATCATCAACACAATGATTGCGGAGCTGTACCCGTTTTCAGAGACAAAGAAGGCCGGAAAAACCGCTTCCGGCTGGCGGCCTGTTGAGGAATTCGACGACACGCTCTCGGAGATCGACAACACGCTCGCGCTCGGTGCGATGCCATACGGCCTTGCTTCCGCTCTCCTGACGGACGAGAACCCGGAGGCATCCGACCGGTTCAAGCGGCGCTACAACGAGATCGTGGCGATGCACAAGGCAAACGCGCAGTGCAGCATGGGCACGGTCGAGGATGTGTACGGCGGCATCGAGTATAGCGAGTTCGGGAGCTGGTGACGCGCATGAATGAAAAGATCGTCGGAATCCAGAAATGGCTCGGTATCAATCAGGCTGGCAGCGACGACACAAGTCTGAAACTTGGTGAGGCATCCGAAATGCGCAACTGGCGCGTGACGCAGGACGGCGCGCTGCGAAAGCGCCCCGGTATGAAAGCTGTGCATACGTTCCCCGGAGAAATTCAGGGGACATGGTGCGGCTACGTCGGCGGAGAATATGTGCAGGTAGCGGCCGCGGCCGGGAAGCTGTGGAAAATCGGATTTCCAGCCACTACGGCGGTCTCGGCGCTGGGCACGCTCGCCGACGCACACACGGAGTTTTTCGGTTTCCGGGAAAAGCTCTATATCCTCAACGGTACGCAGTACAAGGTGTTTGACGGCTACAAGCTCTCCGATGTGACCGGGTACGTCCCGACTGTGCTTGTGGGCGTCGGTGCGGACGGCAGCGGCACGGAGCTGGAGCAAATCAACAAGCTGTCCAGCAAACGAAAATACCGCGTTGCTACGGACGGAAAGTCCACGGTGTATGTGTGCCCGGAAAGCGGAACGCTGTCTGTGAGCGTGAAAAACAGGGCAACAGGCGCAGCGCTGGCAGCCGGTACGGACTATACGTTTGCAGAAGGTAAGATCACATTCACGAGCGCGCCCCCTGCCGGTGCGGATGTGTACGAAGTAGAATACACCGTGGCATCTGACGATTCCGGCGCGGTCAGGGCAATGAAGTTTGCAGAGCTTTACAACGGCGCGACGGACAACCGCGTGTTTCTCTACGGTGACGGAAGCAACAAGGCGCTGTACTCCGGGCTGGACATTGACGGCAACCCGACCGCCGAATACTTCCCTGACATGAACGCGCTGGACATCGGCGACGAGAACACGCCGATCACGGCGATGATCCGCCACTACTCCCGACTGCTGGCGTTCAAAGAAGATAGCGCATACTCCGTGCAGTACGGCACGGTGACGAATGCAGAGGGCAAAATCCTCCCCGCGTTTTACTGGACACAAGTAAACAAGGCCATCGGCAACATTGTTCCCGGGCAGGTGCGGCTTGTGGACAACAGCCCCTATACCCTGTTCGGGGAGAGCGTCTACACATGGAAAAACAACAGCAGCTACTCCAGCAACCTGACGATTGACGAGCGGCAGGCGAAACGCATTTCCGACCGCGTATGGAAAACGCTGCAGAGTTTCGATCTCCGGCAGGCGTTCTGCTGGGACGACAACGACCGCAAGGAATGGTACTGCGTATATGGGGACATGGCCGTTGTGCACAACTACGGGCTCAATGTGTGGTATCTGTACACGAACTTCCCTGTCAAGCACTTTTACCGCTCATACGGGAGACTGCTCGGCGCACGTGAAAATGTGCTCGTCGAGATTTCGGATGCGTTCCGCAGCGACTGCGGCGAAGCGATCGACGCGCGATGGGAGAGCGGCAACATGCACTTCGGCGCGGATTTCATGCGCAAATACTCCGCCATGCTGTGGATCGGTCTCGTGCCGACGCACGCCGGGTCGATGACCGTGACGGTCATGACAGACCGGAAAGCGGACTTCTCGAAAAAGCTGGTTTTCCGCAACAGTGCCGCATTTGACCACGCAAATTTTGCGCACTGGTCGTTCAACACGAACAAGCGCCCGTATATGACGCGGCTGAAACTGAAAGCAAAGAAATTTACATACTACAAGCTCATCCTGACAAACGACGATGCGGACACGACGGCGACGGTCACAAGCGCCGACATCCGCGTGCGGTTCACGGGATATGTGCGATAGGAGGGTTACATATGGCACTTCCGACGTGCAACGAGGACATGAACATCATCTCCAAACTGGACGACGAGCCGAACGACGTGGGCGGTCTGTCCGCCGCGGCTCTGAAAGCAAAGTTTGACCTTGCCGGAAACCTGCTGAAAAAGGCGCTCAACGATCTGGTCGCTGCGCTCGGCGGTGAAAGCGCAGCAAAATGCATCGGTTTTGTCGCGACAGAGGCTGTGAACAAAACCAACGTGCAGGAAGCGATCGAGAACGTGCAGGCGCAGATCGCCGGTGTGACGCAGGGCGGCATTGCGGACGGGGCTGTGACTACGGAAAAGATCGCGAAGGGCGCGGTGACTACGGAAAAGATCGCGAATGGCGCGGTGACTTATCACCAGATTGCCAACGAAACGATTGGTAGTCCGGAATTGGCGAATAATGCGGTCGCGGCGAGCAAAATCGCCTCGAGCGCCGTGCTGGAGCGGCATATTTTCAACGGCGCTGTTACGGAGAGCAAACTCGCGGGGGAGAGTGTAACTCAGGCGAAAATCGCGACTGCCGCAGTCACCAGCAACAAGATCGCGATGCGCGCTGTGACGAAGGACAAGATCGCTGACGGAGCCGTGACGGAGGAGAAACTCGCGGCCGGGGCCGTAACGGCGGAGAAACTCGCAAGTGACGCTCTGGACAGTGTGCTGAATGCCTATTTCCTGAAAGTGTACCCGGTTGGCGCGTTTTACTTTTCTGCGTCCAGCGACAACCCGGCAACGCTGTTCGGTGGCACATGGACGCAGATCAAAGACACGTTCATCTTGGCGGCAGGTACGAAATACAAAGCGGGCACGACCGGGGGCGAAGCGACACACACGCTGGCAGCGCAAGAGATGCCAAACCACTACCATGACGAGTATGTCGGCAACGACGGCGGCGACAGCAGCGCACCGAGCGGCTATATCGGCTGGCCGAGCATTGGCTACACCAGCGACAAAACGTGGTTTGCAAAGTTGGCGAAAACAAGCGGCGCGGGCGGCGGTGCGGCTCACAACAATATGCCGCCATATCTGGCGGCATATGTCTGGCAGCGCACGGCGTAACCGGGGCTTGGGAAGTATGAGGTGAAAAGCAATGGCATACATCAAACGCGGCGAGGCAAAGACCGTTCCCGTGCGCGTGAAGTTCAACGACATGGACGTATTCCCGATTGGCAACGTGGATGAGATCGCGTTCAAACTTGGCGACAGTGTGCGCAAGACGTGGCCGGACGCGGTACGGTATGACAACGCAAATGACCGGTTCATGCTGACGCTGACGCAGGAAGACACGCTGTCCCTCGATGTGGGTCAGGCGGAGCTGGAGATCACATGCAACTTCAAGGGCGCGGGCAATATCCTGAAGCCGAAGAAAAACCCGAAAATCAAAGTGCTGGACTGCACGGACGAGGAGCTGATGGAATGAGCGACAGAATCGAAGCCGAGATCCTCGATGCGCTTGGAGAAGAGGTAGACGCAGCGATTGACACGCCGCTTGTTGTGATTGAAGGTACAAAGGGTGAACCCGGTGCGGACGGCATAACGCCGACGATCGGGTCAAACGGAAATTGGTTTCTCGGCGCGACCGATACCGGCAAGCCATCGCGCGGAGCAACCGGAGCACCGGGCAAAGACGGCGCGGATGGCAAACCGGGGGCTACCGGTGCGGACGGCGTTACGCCGCACATCGGCGGCAATGGCAACTGGTACATCGGCAGCACAGACACCGGCAAGCCGTCTCGTGGAGCCACTGGCGCGAAGGGTGATGCAGGTGCAACCGGCCCTGCTGGCCATGCTGGTCCTGCTGGGCCTGCCGGTGCGCCCGGCAAGGACGGCAGTGACGCGACCGTGACTGCGGCAAGCATCAAAGGTGCGCTTGGCTACACGCCTGCTGCGCCGGGGGATATCCCGGTAGTCCCGACTGCGGAGATCTCCGCCAACACCGGCGCCCGCCACTCGCACGCGAACAAGGCGGTAATCGACGGCATCACGGCCGCAAAGACCGCCGCGTGGGACGGCAAGGCGGGTACGGCGGCGGCCACGCAGTCCGCGGCTGGTCTGATGTCCGCCGCCGACAAGGCCAAGCTCGACGGCATCGAGCGCGGAGCCAACAAGACCACCGTGCCCACAGCACTGAAAAATCCGAAGGCGCTGACGATCCAAATCGGCGGCACGACCGTCACCTACGACGGCAGCGCGGCGAAAACCGTCACGATCGCCGATGGCACGGAGGTGAGCTACTGAGATGAAAAAGCTCTACGAAGAAACCGCCGTACAGGACATCGCAAATGCTATCCGCGAGAAAAATGGCACTGCAACGAAATACAAAGTCGCGGAGATGGGCGCTGCTGTGCGAGCACTCTCCGGAAGCGAAGCAGTTGAGTGGCATCAGTGCCCGGAGGCGGTACGGAATTATCTTGCCAACGTGACCTATGACCCGAGCGATTACAGCACGTCACAGATTGCCAACTATGCGCCCGCTGATGCTGTTATCAGCAATTACAAGCCCATTGGGCAGGCGGCTGGCGGGGTGATGCACTACAACGAAGTACCGAATGTGCTCACGCCATTTGCCTCTGGCGGGAAAGCGGGCACGCTCAAACCGCTGGATGCACTGCGGTGGATTCGCACGCGGGACGGCTCCGCAGAAGCGTGGAACGTGCGCGACCTTGGCGGATGGGCCTGCGACGGCGGCACGGTGAAATATGGTCTGCTGATTCGCGGCGGGCGTATCTCTGCCGCAGATCGGGCGGTACTGGTCGGCCAGTTCGGTGTGCAGCATGAAATCGACCTTAGAGGCAAAGAGGGGCGCGACCCGTCCGACGGTGATGTCGCAACAGAATCCCCCCTTGGTAGCGATGTGTGGTTTACGATTGCTGACAAGGCAGCGTCCTACGCGCTGACGCCGGTTGCAACGTGGCAGCTCTATCTTCGCTGCGTGATCGACGCCGTAACGCACCGGGAGCCGGTATATTTTCACTGCACCGCAGGTGCGGACCGTACAGGCACGCTGGCCTGTGTGCTAGAGGGGCTGCTCGGCATGAGCCAATCCGACATCGACAAAGACTACGAGCTGACTACCTTTTATTCCGGCTCCGGGACAGACGCACTTGCTCGTCGAAGGAATGAGCCAGAGTGGAAGAGGCTTATCAATGCGATCAACGCCGTTTCCGGGAACACGTTCCGTGATAAGTGCGTGCATTTTGCCGTGGGAACGTGCGGAATGTCGATGGCTGATATCAACGCTTACCGTGCGGTTATGACCGCCGGAACGCCCGAGACGCTGCACTGGTATCAGACGATCGCCAAAAGTCTCACAGGATGCACGCTTAGTAATACCACGTCTCAGGCGGATTACGGCGAGGCGTACACCGCAACCATCACTGCGGATAGCGGAAAGGTGCTTGCATCTGTGGTGGTCAAAATGGGCGGCGTGGACATTACTGCCACCGCTTACTCGGCGGGAAGCGGCGCAATCAACATCGCCAAGGTGACGGGGGCGGTCACAATCACTGCGGTGGCCTCTGTTCCGTCTGTGACTTACAACATTACACGCAATCTCACCAACTGCGCATCTTCAAACGTGGCTAATACCGTTGCGGACGGTGCAGCCTATTCCACGACGCTTTCTCCGACCGGCACATATAAAAAACTTGGCACAATTATTGTTACGATGGGCGGTACGGATATTTCCGCATCGGCAGTATCCGGAAACACAATCACAATCGCCAAAGTTACTGGCAACATTGTGATTACCTGCGCGGCTGTGATTACAAATGTCATTGAAACCGTCGGAATCTCAGCAGATACGCGACTGAGCGCTGGCAGCGGCACGAACAAAGCTCAGGTAGGCTGGGCAGCAATCGGGGCAAATATGGACGCAGCAAGTCTCATCCATCTTATGCCCGGCGATACGCTGCGCATTAAGGGCGCAAGTCTGCCCGATTCGCAAGACGGAAAAAGCATAGCCATAAGTTATAGCGAAACGGCGACATTTTTATCCGCAGGGTATATACACAACGGATATAGCTGGAATAACCTAGAATTTACTACCGTTGACAATGTCGTTACTATAACAGGGCCTGCCGAACATTACCTCCGGTTGAGTCTGATTTGCGCAGACGCATCCGCAGTTATCGTTACAATCAACGAACCGATCACGTAAAAGGAGGCACAGATGGAATTTATTGCTTGCAACATGGCCAATTACCGCGCCGGGCGCACGCAGCCGGTGCGGTACATCGTGATGCACTACACGGCAAACAACGGCGACACGGCAAAAAACAACTGCGACTACTACCACCGCGTGGGCGGCCTGCAGGCTAGCGCGCACTATTTCGTTGACGAGCACGGCGCGATGCAGTCCGTGCGCGAGTGCGACACGGCGTGGCACTGCGGCGCGCGGGCGTACTGGCACCCCGAGTGCCGCAATGCCAACAGCATCGGCATCGAGATGTGCAGCCGCAAGCGCGCCGACGGCAGCTACTACATCCTGCCGGAGACCGTGGCAAACGCCGCGACCTTGGCAAAAGGCATCATGCAGCGCTATGGCATCGACACGGATCACGTGCTGCGGCACTACGACGTGACGGGCAAGCGCTGCCCCATGCCGTGGGTGGATGACCCGGCGCAGTGGGCGGCGTTTAAGGATATGCTGACGCCGAAAAACACTACTACAGACGAGGAGGACGAGGATGACATGGTGAGGTACAACACGATTGAGGAGGTCCCGAGTTGGGCGCAGGACACGGTGCGCGCGCTGGTGGATGCAGGTGCCCTCGGCGGCGTTGGCGGCGGCAATCTGGATCTGTCTATGGATATGATCCGTGGCCTTGTGGTCGGCGCCAAGTACGCAGCGGCACGCAACCCCCGGTACGAGACGATCGACGATATGCCGGAATGCTATCGCAAAGAGGCACAGAAATTGGTTGACCGGGGCGCGCTTCGCGGTGTTGGCGGGGGCGACCTGAACGTCAGCGAGGACGCGCTGCGGTCTATGATTGTCTGTCAGCGGATGATCGACGAAAACAAGTGATGGAGGGGTAGTACCTATGAACATTAACTGGAAAGTACGTATTCGCAACAAGAACTTCTGGCTGGCACTGATCCCGGCGCTGCTTCTGCTGGTGCAGGTGGTGGCCGCCCCGTTCGGCTACAAGTGGGATTTCGGTGTTCTGAATCAGCAGCTTGCAGCAATCATCAACGCAGTGTTCGCGCTGCTGTCCATCCTTGGCGTGGTGAACGACCCAACGACGGCAGGCAGCTCTGACAGCGCGCAGGCGCTTACCTACGAGGAGCCTAGAAAGGAAGGCTAACGATGACAGTTACCGTTGCAAACCTGATCTCAGCGGCGGCGTTTGTGCTGACGCTTATCGGAGCGTGCTGGCGGATGAGCACCATCATCCAGCGAAACACGGACGCAGTCGTGGCGCTGACGGCGCGCATTGACCGCATGGACGCCGGAAACGCCAAGGAGCACAACGAGATGTGGGACAAGATCGAGCGCAGCGAGGACACGCTCAACGACCACGAGGCGCGGCTACAGCTTCTGGAACACAAATAAGAATCGACACGGGGGACGCTGCCGGGCGCGGCGGTGTCCCCTCTTCCCTATCAAGTGACGAGGTGACACGATGGCATACAACGACGCAATCATCAACAGCGCCGACAAGCAGAAAATTGCCGCGCTCAGTGAGCAGTGGAAGGCTGCACATCAGGCCGGAAATCAGGGCGGAATGAACGAGGCGCACGAACAGGCAGAGCTTATTCGCAAGAAGTACGGCTACAGCGGCGGCGCGGACGGCAGCGGCTTCAAGATCGTTGGAAACAACACCGTCCTGCCGGAAGCAAAAGACCAGAGCGAGAGCATCAACAAGATCTACGATGCACAGCAGAAGGCAAAGACCGACGCGCTGAAAGCGGCCTACGACCAGAACATGGCGGACTATGACGCGCAGGCCGCAAAGATCCCACAGACGTACAACGAGGCGCGGCGGCAGGTATCGACGCAAGCGGACATTTCCCGCGCGAACCTGAACGAGCAGATGGCGGGCAGCGGCATCAATGTCGGTGCTGGCAGCCAGCTCGCGCTCTCGCAGCAGAACAGCAGGAACGCGGCTATGGGTAAAGTATCGTCCGCAGAGGCAGACGCACTGTCCGACCTCGAGGCGCAGCGGCAGAAGGTAAAGACGGCATATCAGAACGCGGTCGCACAGGCGATCAGCGAGAACGACGCGGCACGCGCGAAGGCGCTCTATACCGAGGCGCAGCGTGTGGATAACTCCATCGTCAACACGGCGGTCAAGCAGCTTAGCGTGGACACGACGCTCGCGGAAAACGAGCGCAGCCGCCTCGAACAGCAGGCCGCGACGCTCGCCAAGTACGGCGATTTCAGCGGTTATGCCGCGCTCGGCTATTCGCAGGATCAGATCGACGCGATGCAGAAAGTGTGGGGCGCGCAGAACCCGAAGCTCTACTACGAGCGCACAGGCGCATATCCGGCGAGCTACACGGCATCAAACAGAAGGACGGGCGGTGGCGGCGGTGGCGGCGGCGGTGGTGACGACAACACGATCCCTCCGGCCAGAGACCCGAAAACCAAACCAAAAAGCGCCGTAGATTACCACGAAAACAGCTACATCACGAACGCGAACGGTCCCGGCTGGGTGATGGTGCGCGGCTATGGGCGCGTGACACCAAGTGAACTGGAAGCACTCGTGAACTCTGGAAAGGTGAAAGAGGTCGTCAACGGCAACGGTACTTATACCTACCGAAACGCAAACTAAGGAAAGGTAACTGACCATGGCATCAGATTTTCTCAAGCAGTATGCGAAAAGCAGCCGCGAAAAGATCGACAAAGAGTTTGGCAAGAAGGCTTACGGCGGTTCAAAATACAAAATGGATAAGGTGTGGGGTCAGACGGCGACGCAAGACACTGCTGCCAAGCAGAAACCTGTCACCGAACCGATCTCTGAGCCCGTGCCGCAGAAGAAGAAAGAGAACATCAGTTTCTGGGAGAAGCTGCTTAACGCTTTCGGCGACGCCGGTTACAGCGCGGACACGACAACGCCGCTTGCCCTGACGAATCAGGCAATCTCGGATGATTACCGCAAGAGCAATATGCAGGAGAGCAAGACGGCGGAAGCGGGCGGAAACATCGCAAAATCCGCCGTAAAGAGCGCGGAGAGCGCCTACGAAAACGCGGCCGGAACATTTCTCAACAAGCGCAGCGGAACACAGATCATGGGCGTGACCGTGGCAGACAACGCCGTGCCTCAGGAGGACAAGGACAAGGCGGAGGCCGCGCGGAAGCGCAACCAGGAAAGCATCTACGCCAAGGCAGACAAAGCGGCGGAAGCGGCGGCAGAAGCATCCGAAAAGGCGAAAGATAACCTCGGTGGCAGCAAAGCCGCGGGCGCGTTTGTGGACATTGCAAGCGGCGGCCTGCAGCTCGGCGCGGACATGGCGCTCAATGCGCTGCTCCCCGGCGCAGGTCTGGCAAACATGGGCCTGCGCTCCTATGGCAGCGGGTCGCGTGAGGCACGTCTTGACGGCGCGAGCGAGGGCGAGCAGGTTGCATACGGCGCTGCGGCCGCTGCTGTTGACGTTCTGACGGAGAAAATCTTCGACGTGGGCAAGCTGTTCGGCGGAGGCGCTGCGGACGACGTGGCGGAGAAACTCATCGGAAAGCTGGCAAAAACGGATGCCGGGCGCAGTGTTGTGCGCGCGCTGACAAACGCTGTCGGTGAGGGTGCAGAGGAAGCCGTGGCCGACATCCTGAACCCGGCGATCCGCGCGATCTACGACAAGGGCGCTGCTGCAAAGTCAAGCTACACGACGGCAGAAGGCGCGAAGGAAATGCTTGCGCAGTCCGCGTATGACGCGATGATTGGCGCGGCGCTGTCTACGTTCGGGACGGCGGCTGGCATCGCCAAAGGCATAGACGCGCAGAAGAATGCCGCACTGCGCGCCGGAGAACCGGCCGCAAACGTAAACGCAAGCGCGAACACGGAAGCGAGCGCAAAACCGGCAGAGGCGGAAACGATCGCGGCAGAAGCACAGCCAGAGGCCGCGCCTGTCGAGACCTCGCAGGCCGTTCCGGCGGCGCAGGAGAAGCCGCAGGAGAACAGTACGCTGCGCATGGTGGAAGAAGCCGCAGGGCTGCGCGAACCGGCGCAGAGCCCGGCACAGGAACGTGCTACGGAAGCAGGGCAGAGCGAGGAGCGGGACGCGAACAGGCAGCCGCAGGAATATACGCCGGAAGATCATATCGACAACCGGACAGACGAATATGTCGCCAAGCGGAGCACCAAGTCATTCCAGTACAATCACCCGGAACTGCACGAGCACTTTGAGCGCGTTGCAGAAGATCTTACCACTATGATTTACGGCTCAATGCAGAGCGACCGACATAAGCGCGGGAAAGGCACGATCACGAACAACTCGCGCGTTGTGCAGCACGTGATTGACAAAACCGGCCTTTCCCGACCGGAGATTCTGCGTGCACTGGATGCGATCATCAAAGACAACGGCACGGAAAACTATGCAGACGCAAAGCGCGTAGAAAAGGCGCTGAACTCCCTGCTCGTAGACGGCTACGCAAAACCGAACGGCGAATATGTTGCTCCTGACGCGGCATACATGGAAGCAAAAAGCCAGATTTCCGGTGGCACTGACCCGTACTCGTGGGAGTATTATCGAGATAATGACCTGTCGCTCATGCTTGGAGAGATCACGGAGGAGGAAGCCTATAACGATTGGCGTGCGCAGCGCGACGCACGAGAGGCCGCAAAAGCGGCGCAGGAACAGTCACAAAAAACGGGTGAAATTGTGAATGAAAGCGCCGAAAACGCGGTTGAGTCACAAAACAGTGACAATTTTGCAGACGTGCAGCAGCGGGAGGCAGAGACGGATGCCGGGCGGCGCGGCACGCTGCCGGAAGGACAGGGCGCAAAATCCGCGGAGTTCGGCTATGACGAGGCGCGGACACAGACGCGCTCGACCGACGGCGTGCTGACGGACGCAGAGCGCCGCATGGAAGGGCTGCGCCCGGAAGACCGGGTGCACAAGGTGAACCACGACGCAGAAGTGGACACCAAGGCACAGGAGCGCTTCGAATCGGACTACGAGGGCGAAAAGGCAGACCTGTTTGATGAAAAGCAGGACTGGGACGATACCGACACGGTGCTCGCACACAAGATCATCGTCAACGAAGTGGCCAAAGCGCGCGAGAGCGGCAGCAAAGATGCCTACGCCGAAGTGGCAAAGCTCATGAAAGAGTGGGATGCGCACGGCACGGAAGCCGGTCAGGCGCTGCGGCAGCGGCGGCAGCTCGCGTCTGACCCGGCGCTAATGGAAGCGGACGCGATCCAACTGCTGAACGACAGCGAACGCACGCGCAAAATGTCGGACGAGCAGCGCAAGAAGATTCTCGATAGCGTGAGCCAGAACGCGGAGAAGCTGCGCGGCATCGAAAAAGGCGACGTGGACGGTGTGGTTGACCTCATCAAAAGCATGAGCACGGAGCGGCGCACAAACGGTTTGTGGTCGAACAAGATGGGCAGAACAATGGAAAAGGCGCTTGAGCAGGCAAAGAAACTGCCGGGCGGCGAAGCGTTTCTGCGTGACGTTGCCGCAAGCCAGGTGCGCGGCATTGCGTATGACTACGCGAAACCGTCTACGCTCGAACAGATCAAAACCTATCGTTATCTGTCCATGCTCTCGAAACCGGCGACGGCTGCCAGAAACCTTGTCGGCAATATGGTGTATGACCCGGTAGAGGCCGTGTCAAACAACATCGGCGTCGGGCTGGACATGCTGCTGTCGAAATACTCCGGCACACGCTCCGTAGCTGCGGATAAGAGCTATTTCTCCAAGGCGAAACGAAAAGGCATGGGCGAGGCAACGCTCAAGTCGTACATCGAAACTGGCCTTGACGCAAGCGTTTCCAACGCGCAGGGCAAATACGAAACCGGCGGCAGCAGGTCGTTCAAGATGACCGGAAACTTTCTGGAACGGTTTCTCTCCACGTGGGAGAAATACAGCAACTATGCCATGGTCACGACTGACCAGATGCAAAAAGGCGGCATTCAGGCGGAAGCGCAGCGCGGAATTGACGCGCTGGAAGCCAAGGGTAAGGTGGCAAAAGGCGCGCTTGACGGCCGCGCGGAGGAAATCGCAAGGGAACGCACGTTCCAGAACGAAGGCAAGCTGTCCGGTGTCATGGGCGGAATGCGCAATGCGCTGAACAAGCTCAGCATCAAGGACAAGCAGGGCGGCAGCATCGGTCTCGGCGACATTATGCTCCCGTTCACGAACGTGCCCGGCAACATTGCGAGCGCAGCGATTCAGTACTCCCCTGCCGGATTTATTAACGCCGGTACAGAGGTCGTCAAAGTCTTGAACAAGGCAAAGGCCGGGACGCTGACCGCATCCGAACAGGCAAAGGCCGTGACGGACTTCGGGCGCGCGTTTAACGGCACGATGGGAATCGCGCTCTTTGCGGTGCTGGCCGGGGCTGGCGTGATGAACGTCGCTGGGGACGACGACGAGGACAAGGAAGCGCTTGAAAAGTCTGAGGGCGTGAGCGGCACGCAGCTCAACCTTAGTGCACTCAACCGGTGGATTGCCGGAGAAAGCACGGAGTGGCGCGACGGTGACAACCTGGTATCCATCGGCTTCCTCGACCCGATCAACGCGCAGATGACCTATGGCGCGCTGCTGGCAGACTGCTACAAGGACGAGGGCCTGACGTTTGCAAACGTTGCGGGCGGCAATCTGGAATCTGCTTTTCAGAGCGTGATGGATCTGCCCGCTATGTCGCAGTTTCAGGAGATTGCGAACGGCTATAAATACTCCAAGGCAGATACCACGGGCGGGAAGGTAGCGGAAGCCGCCCTGCGCTACGGTGCTTCTCAGGCAACCAGCTTTGTGCCAAACGTCGTGTCCGGCGTGGCGCAGGGGGTTGACGGGACGGTGCGAGACACCTACAACGGCGACACCGTGTGGGAAAACAACCTAAACGCGATGAAGAGCAAGATTCCGGGTCTTCGTGAAACGCTTCCGGCTGCGCTGGACAACTGGGGCCAGGAGAAGAAATACACCGGCACGGCGGCGGAAAACTTCCTGAACGCGACACTGAATCCCGGCAGCGTGACGAAGTACCGGACGAGCGCCGTGAACCAGGAGCTGTACCGGCTTGAAAGCATGAACATCGACGTGAAATACCCAGAGAAGAAAGCGCCGCTCGACGGTAGCCGGAACGGCAAGGATGTGGATCTGACGCAGGATGAGAGGCGGCAGTACCAGATGGCATACGGCCAGACGGCCTATGACAACATTCAGAAAGTCATTCGGAGCTCGGTATACAAGCAGGCAAGCGACGTGGAGAAAGCGGCAGCGATTCAAAACCTTCTGGAAGTCGCAACGGCGGCAGGCAAGAAGAAGGCGAAGCTCGACGGAAGCGACACCCCGTCGTGGACGACGAAAAGCGACGGCAGTGTGGCAGACAATGCCGTATACCGCGCCAAGCTCGGCACCGCAAAAGAAACACTTCCGGCCAATGCGCGAGGCCGCAACGGCGATGTGATGCAGGCAATCATCAAGACGGTTGTCGGCAAACGCGGCGGCAGTGACCAGCTCGCACTCAATGTCATGGCACAGCAGCTCGACGAGGGCCCGCAGGCGAAGGTGGAGACCGCATACAACGGCGGGTACGAGCTGAAGCAGATCGTGGACTTCTATCAGGCAATGTATGCAAAGAAGCCGGGAACCAGCCAGAAGAAGTACAAGAAACCAGATCTGTATGCGTGGGCGATGCAAAACGGCTATACCGCGAAGCAGTTCAACCAGCTCTGGAAGCTCTTCTCATGACAAACACACAACAAGAAAGCAGCACGCAGGATATGCGTGCTGCTTTGCTTTATGTGCTTTCGCTTTCGTACTGCTGGATCATGTCGAGCGCTGCGCGTAAGTCCGGCGCTTCCCGGATAGCACAGCCGGTTTTGACGAGGTATGCTCCGTCGGCGCTGCGCGTCATGCGGACAATCCTGTTCGCTAGAACTGCCGTTTTTTCGCGTTCTGCGCTGCCTTTGTTTCCCACGCTGACTTTTACGTCTTTCGAGGTGCGCCCGCTCTCCGTTGAGATTTCCCCGGTGCAAGCAGCATATCCGGCCAAGTCAATGAAGTTATCCGCTTTATCGCCTCCGGTTGCGATGCGGCCGAGCTTGAACAGTGCCATCATTGCGCCGACGTCGGCTGCACCGAGCGGCTGCTCCATGCCGCGCGCGCAGAGGTAAACGCTCCAAAGCATGGAGATCGTGCGGAAATTATCCTCCGGCTCACCGTACTGCTGATTTCGGTCGGTGCAGACGCAGCGCTCTGCGGCTTTCAGGATTTCGGAACGGGTCAAAACGCGTCACCGTCCTTTACATCCTCGCCCGCCTTGAGCGCTTGCAGATTTGCAAGCACGCCGTCGTAGTCATCCGGGTACATTGCCCGAAGTACGGCACAAAGCTCGTCGTCGTCAAAGGCGAGCTTTGTACCGCTGTAGTTCAGCCGGGCGGCGTTGAAGATCGCGTCCGTCAGGATGCTGAGGCGGAGATCGTTGCGCGCGCCGTTGCGCGTGGCTTCAAGCAGTTCGTTTTCGTTCATTGTTATCTTTTCCTTTCTTGTGTTCCATAGAGTTCAAATGCTTCCCACTTATTTGCTATGCGCTTCATGTGCGCGCTGGCTGCCTGAATCGTAATTCCAAATGTGTCACCAATTTCTTTGAGCGTGTCGCCGCCAATGCGCATACGGACGAGTTCACGATCGCGCGCAGGAAGTGACCGCAGAAAGCGTTCTACATCCGCGCCGGTTTCGTCCAGCGACAGGCACGGCCTGTCTCGCAGCGGCACGACACCGCACATTTTCGCGTTACATTCTTTGTTCGGGTCAACCGCGTCAACGTCATCCATGTGCAGTACCGGTTTCCCTGAACGTTTCTTTTGTTTCGCGTAGCGCTGATTGAGATCGACCGCGCTGCGCATTTGGTACATTGCGTGCGTGGAGAATTTTCCTCGTGCCGGATCGTATGTAGCCGCGGCGCGTATCAGGCCTTCGGCGGCAACGCCGTACAATTCCTGTGGGTCGCTTCTAGATGCGTATTTCTTCAAGAAAAACCAGATCAATTTCTCGTTATCCGCCGCGAGCTGCTGCTGTTCCGGCGTAAGCGGCGCGAACGGTTTTCTGCGCATGGCTTTCACCCCCCTACAATGTCGATCCCATATTCCTCGCGCAGCACGCGGATCAGGTCGGGCGCAGAGACGTACCCGTCTCGCACGCTCTCCGACAGCGCCTCGACCTCGCGCCAGATGCGCTGGAGCTGCTCCGCGTCCATGCCCTCTTTGTCCAGCAGGGCCGTGAAAAAGATCGCCAGCGTCACGCGGCAGGCATCCGCCGTCGCCGTATCCTTTGCGCGCTGCACGTCTGCCATCGTTGCCGGTCTCCGGCGCGGGTTAATTCTCTTTGGCATCGTCGAGCACCCCCCTTGGCGGCTTTGGCAACGGCATCCAATACAACGGCGAATCATCGCAATACGTATACAGTCCGCAATCGGAATATGCGCACCAAAAGGTGATATGCTCGTCCATATCACACAAGAAGCCAACCGCCATGTTTATTTCGTTCCCGTTGTCAAACAGCATCAGAACATCTTCGTGAAATTCCGGCAGTCTGTTTTTGCACTTAACCCATCTTGCCATTGTCAAGGCCTCCGTCCATCCTCGCGCCGCAGTTGGGGCAGATAGGGTAGATGCCATTTTTATCCCACTGATAGTCTCTGTGCATTGCCTCCCCGTCGCATTCCGAACAGTCACAGCAATAATCACTGTTCTTCCAGTGTGGTTGAATCCACCGCCCATGCACCACCGGCGCAACGTCGGCGGCAGGCGCATCTATTACTTCGCCGCACATATCGTCCACCCAGCAAGCGCGGCACTTACATCCGTTGTGGTCTTTCCCTGCCTCTTTGCATGGTAAACAATATCGCTCTTCGATGTCTTTCAAAAACGCTTCGCGCTCGATGTATTCAGCCATTATCAGTCATCCTCCACATAGCACCAGCTTTGCGGTGCTTTAGTAGTCGCCACCGGAACCATGCAATTTTCATCATAGATACAGGCTGTGCTTTCGTACCCGCTTTTGCTGCATGATTTACATTTTTTCAAAGTATGAAATTCTGTTAGTTCCTTCGGCGTATCGTAGATTTTAAGGCCGGAGATGTGCCAGCCGTACAGCCACTTGCCGTCAGCGTAATTCTGGAAATCTTCCGGGTGCATACACGCACGGTCAAGGCCAAAATCGTTCCAGCGCGTGTAGTCCTCATGGCGGAACGAGAAAATCGTATCATCGTCATACTCGTCGATGCGGTCACAGGTAAACTCCCCGATGACTTTGCCGTGCTTTCCGCACGCTCCGAGCGCAACACCGCTCTGCGTGCAGTAGATGTAGCACTTAAAAGGCGTTCCCAGTTTCGGGCGCGTCTTTCGCACCTCAACCGTCTTTTCACCGCTGGCAATCTTTTCGCACCACTTTGGGCGGATGCTCAGCATGACAGCCTTACTCATCCTTCATCCCCTCCAATGCTTCCACCGCCTCCTCGCGGGTCAGGAATACGGTCTTACCGACATCACGCGCATCTATAACACCGCAACGTGATGTGTTCAACATAGTCCTCCCATTAAGTGTGCTTATATCTGTCACAGTAAAACTGCAAACTTGCTCATCCGGGTAATTGTAGAATGTCCAAAGCTCGTCTCCCGCCTTGCACGGCAGCACCACCTCGCGCCAACTTCCCTTGATGCCAAGCAGCTCTGTCTTATCGTGCATTGTCACCCTCCTTTTCGTACTCCGCCCTGTCGAGGGCTGTCGTTGCAACGGCATACGCGCTCCACTGATCGGCGCGGAAGCCGTAGAAAAAGTCCGGGTTTGCTTTCGTGCCCTTGCCGCTGCGGAAGTCATGCGACGCGAAGCGGTCAATCAGCGCGTGGCGGATGGTGGTATCGTTCGCGCGAGGACTGCCGCAGATATTGAGCTTCTCTTCCTTGCGCGTGACGATGTGGTACGGTACGCCGCGGTCGTCAAGCAGTTGCTTATAGCGCCCGATCCATTCGCACGTCTCAAACACGTCGCGCCCGACCGCCATGCCGTAAGATTCGATGATCTCGATCGCGGCAACAGCGAACGCGCCGCCGGACACAATGCCGGAGACGAGCGCGTTCTCGTCCTTCCCCCCATGCACCGGTGCGCGGGTGATCGTATCGACGATGCACCAGCCGGTCTCCCGGTTGCCGGGGTCAAGGGCCAGCATGGTCGGCATTCGCGGCACCTCCTTGCATTGCGGCGAGCATTCGCTCCACTTTGTCCAAGTCGTCCTTACCGGAGACCGGCGCGCGCTTCTCGCTCTCGGCCTTCACGCCGTCTTTCACAAGCCACTGCCGGATGACGGCGTAGTGGGATTTGTACCGTGCGCCTTTGCTAGTGATGTACAAGGACAGGCGCTCGATATATGTTCCGTAGTCGTTCGGGTAATCTCTCTGGAGCTTTGCCAGCTCTTCATCCGTGAGCATGACGTTGTGCATTTCTCCATAGGGCTTCTTTTCCGGAGGCTTTGCAGCGGCTTTTTGCGCCGGGCGCGCGGCTGGCTTTTCCACTCTGGCTGGTTCTGCGGCAGGCGGCGTCTGCGGGCGCTCGGAGTATGCCTTGTTTTCCTCCAGGCAGAGTGTTGCAAATTCTGCCTGATAGTTCGTCGGATGGTATCGGTCACTTTTGAGCGTGTTGTGCATGCGCCAGTGCCGGATGACAATGACGCCGGAATCAAAGACGATGATAAAGCGCTTTGCAAGGAGCAGCTTCAGATCGTCAGCCGCTGCGCCGACATAGTCCGTGATGCGCTTCGGATTGTTAATAAACCCGTCGTCATCCGCGCGCATATTGAGGTGAAAATACAGGGCCTGCGCGGAGAGCGGCATCTCCAGAAATGCATCACTGTCGATGAGCGAGCGCGCAAACATTCGCTTTTCTGCCATGGCGCGCCCCGGTTAGAACGGCAGGTCGGATTCGTCGTCCGGCAGTTCCTCAAACTTCGGATCATTCGTGAAGTCGTCCGCGACGACATCGACGCCGCGGACGACGCCGGGATAGGCGGCGGCAAGCTGCTCCACGCTGGCAGAAGAGACCGGGACGGACGCTTTGACAAAAGCGTCCGCACGCAGGCACTCTTCGGTGCGCGTCTCTCCGTTGCGCGTGGTATAGCTGTGCGTGGAGAGCTGGCCACAGATGATGACGGCATCGCCCTTTTTGAGCTGCGCGGCATTCATGGCAGCCTCATACCATACCTCGCAGCTAATCCATTCGGTCTGCTTGCTGCCGTCCGGCTGCACGGTGTCACGGGCTGGAATGCTAAACTTCGTCAGGGGCGAGTTTTTTTTGCCCACGTTGGAAAACTCTGCGTCGCGGGAGAGCCTCCCGGCGACGATGCAATCACCGGTTCTGGTGCGAATAATCATGGTTATTTACTTCCTTTCTTTTCGGTGCTACCGATGTGGACAAACACGCGTTTGTTCATGGTCGTGTTTCGGATGGATAGGTTCAGGATTTCGTGACGGTCGGAGCCGTCGTCATTTTTCACGTACTCGATCTTCTCGACCGCGAATCGGTCATAGCACTTGCGGCCGTTGGCAGTGTAGTTTCCTGCCGGGATCCAGATAAACGGTGCAGTATACAGCTCGCGGCCGATGCCCCAGTTGACGCACGCGCGCTTGAAGCTGTCGGACGCGAGGCCCTTTTCCGCCTCCGTGTTGGATTCCTTGCCGGTATCTTCCTTGCTGATCCACTGCCCTTTTTCGCTGTCCCAGATGGAGACGACGCAGTTGGCGTTATCGCGCCGGTGCTCTCGCTGCCAGTCCATTGCGCCGACCGTCTCGTCCAGAATGGTCATGTCGCAGCGGGCGTCTTTGTAGAGTAGGAGGACAAGGCCGTTATCCTTGACCTGCTGCACGCGGCATTCGATCTCGTCCGCGTACAAGCAACGGAATTTGTTCATGGTGTTTCGCCTCCTTCCGGCTCAAACTCCAGCGGGCAGTTGTACCCGATGGTGCGCGTGTCAAGCAGATACTCGCCGGTAAGGCGGCACTGCTTGCGGCTGTATGTTTCCAGACACGGGCAGTAATCACAGGCAATGTGCTCGTCGGCAAAGTAGATGCGTGCCCGGGCGAGGATATATCGCAGGGTTGCGCGGCCAGTCGTCATGGTGCTGCCCTCCGTTTTCTGGGGCGGCTCTGGCTGCGCTTCTGCCGCAGAACGGCGCGGCCGCGCTTGCTCTCGCACCACTGCGCGAATGTAATGTGCTTATCGCATCCAGGGCCGGGCAAGCATCCCCGCCGATGGCCGGTATCGAGGATGTACAAGCACACCCGTGCACCGGGTTCGCCCTTGCTATTGCTGCAGCCGGAGAGCACCTGATAGTGCGCACAGCTGCGGCAATAGCGGCTTTGCGGGATGCCGCCGCGAATGTAGGTGTCGCTTACAATGTCCATGCGTCTACCTCCTTCACGCATTCCGGGCAGCCGACGATTTTGCCCCATCGGTCACGCAGCAGCTTGTCCGTCTCCGAATAGCACACCGGGCAGCGCGGGCAGGTGTACGCCGGGGGGTCAACCGGCGGTTCGATCGTCAGTTTCGACATTCCGCACCCCCATACTCCGGCCACACTGCGCGGATCTTATCTTCGTTCGCGGTTGTGATTCCGTTCGCCCAGCAGTTTGCTGTTGATACAGACACACCAAGCATTTTTGCCGCTGCCGTCTGCGTGATACCGTTTTCCCGCAAAAACGCGCCGAAAGCGGTGTCACGCGATTTTCTGCGCCGTCTGTCGCTGTAGTACGCAGACAGCTTTTCGTAGTTCGCCGCGCGGTATTTGCGCATATATGCATTGCTCGCTTCGCGGTTATTGCGCTTGTTTTGCAGGATGCGGTCGCGGTGCTGCGCGTAGTACGCCCGATTGTATGCGTTATGTATATGGCGCTGTTCTTCCGTCATCATGCCACCCCCAGCGCCGCGAAGATCACGTGAAACAGCCATCCCATCAAGCATCCTCCCGCGAGGAAGCTCGCACAGACGATGCCGTCCTCGATGCCCCAGACGATGTAGCGGCGCGCCTTTGCCCGCGCGCGCGGGTCGCCGAATACCTTCATGCTGCCCCTCCGTTTCTGCGCTTGGCCAGCGCCTTTCCGTACAAGCCGCATTCTTCCAGCGGAACCTCCCGAATCACTTTGCAAGACGGGGCGCGAACTTTGCCGGAGCCGCATTTCGGCACAACAACCGTGCTCATGTCCGCTTCGACTTCGAGGATTGCGAGATCAGTCCAGCAGTTTCCGTATGCCAGACACCAGTCGAGATAGGCCATATGGATACCGCGCCCGCAATCTTCGTTCGGGTCAGTGCAAAAGCCGTCTGCCGCAACTGATTCCCCGATTGTATACACAAAATCTGCATCCCAGTCCGAGTGGTACACACCGTCGTGCTTCCGCACCGCTTTAAACAGTTTCGCTTTGCCGTTGCTGTTCTCAATGCCGTAAAAATCGACATATTCGTCAATGGTGTGCGGATCGTGCACAACGCGCGCATTACTGGATGCGTTAATTTTAGATGCATCGCTCTTTTGATTGATTTGGCTGTTCCCCCACGCCACGACAGAGCTGTTCCCCCGCGCCTCGACAGAGCTGTTCCCCCGCGCCTCGACAGAGCTGTTCTCCCACGCCACGACAGAGCTGTTCTCCAACGCCTCGACAGAGCTGTTCCCCCACGCCACGACAGAGCTGTTCTCCCACGCCACGACATAGCTGTTCTCCCACGCCTCGACAGAGCTGTTCCCCCACGCCACGACAGAGCTGTTCTCCAACGCCACGACAGAGCTGTTCCCCCGCGCCTCGACAGAGCTGTTCCCCCACGCCTCGACGGAGGCAAAATCATATTTCCGCCTTACGATAGCCTTATCATACGGCGTGCCGAACTTGATGTAGATTCTTCCATGATAGTCGTGCGGCAGATTGTCAAGCTGCTGCTGCGACGTGACTGTGATTTCGTTCATGTTGTTTCCCCTTTCTCACCGTTTACTGATACCTGATCGCCGCGCGGAGGTCGGCGATCGGAATGTCAAGCCCTCGCCCGAGCGTGAGCAGGTCGCCGACTGGCATGCGGTCGATGTCCCGCAGGCGCTTCGACGCCGTCTCGCGGCAGCAGCCGAGCAGATCCTCCGGCTTCGTTCCGTGCATCCGGAGCTGCCCATAAAGCAGCGCCTGCAGTTGGTCATAGCGGCTGGCGCGTTTTTTCAATTTCGGCATGGGTCACGCCTCCTCCGAGCTACACAACATCTCGTCAAGGTTGTCCATCGTCACGCCGAGGGCGGCAAGCTCACGGCCTTTCTTCTGGTAGTAGCGGAGCTGGTACAGATACTGCTTGCGGCGGGTACGCGCGTACTCGTAGCGCTTGGCGAGCCGGACATACTCGTCCGCTCTCAGATGCGCGATCTCCGCCTCAATGGCGGCGTCCGCTTCGTTTGTTGCGACGGTGCGTTCTTTCTCCATGAGGATTCTCCTTTGTCAAAAATTCGTTTCTGGGATGTGCGCCGCGGCGCTCGCGCCCGCGCGCAACCCCCTAGCCTTAACTAAACCTCTTCTTGCCTTTTCTAAACCTTTACTAAACCTCTTCTACTCTATACTGCGGTTCCATTCTGGTTCCACGGGCGAGCAGACGGGCTCCGGCAAGGGCAAGAAGGGCGGAGACGGCAAATAAAGCCGCCTCACGCGCCTTTGCGCTCCAGCGCCATCGCCAAACCTTCCGTAAAGGCACAGAGCTGCGCTTTCTGCATGTCGTCCATGTTCTGCATCACGGCCGCCAGCCGCTTGATGGTTTTCTGCTCGTTCTTCGTCAGCATGGGATCACTTCCTTTCCGTTGCGTTGCTCCGCGTCGTCGGACACGGGTGGTTGTGTTTTCTGTACAAATCTGTTGTATTGTGGTATTGTTTGTGCGGTGGTGATAAATTTGAAAAAGCGGTTTCTTGCGTTTGTGCTTGCGTTTTTGCTCCTGCTCTCTCCTGCTGTGCTGGCACACAGCGGGAAGACAGACGCAAACGGCGGGCACTATGACCGGGCAACTGGGGAATACCACTACCACCACGGTTATCCGGCACATCAGCACTACGACATGGACGGCGACGGGGTTGTTGACTGCCCGTACAACTTTGACGACCAGACCGGCCGCAACAGCGGCGGAAGCTCCAGCGGGTCAAAGAAATCAAGCGGCCAGAGCACATATGTGACACCAACGCCGACACCGAAGAAAAAGGGCGTCGCCGTTCCGCCTATGCTTATACTTGGCATCTGCGCGATTCCTATCGGCGCGACGGTGCTCATCGTGATATGTGCGCCGATTTATGCACTCGTTGACCGGGCCGTGAAAAAGCGGCAGGAGAAAAAGGAAAAGGCGGAATGCACCGCTTTGTACACGGGGAAAGCAATCACCGATCTGGTAGACATTCCGCCCGGCTCTTCGATTGGCGTCGACGGGCTGCCGCACTCTGGCGGTGGTGGCAAATGGGGCGCGCTGTATACGTTTTATGTAACGGAAACGGGGAAAACGTATCATCGCAAATACGGATGCAGCCACGCCAGATTGGCCAGGAACGCTTACAACATCCGGGCAGATACCCGGCTTCGCCCCTGCCGAAGATGTAAACCAGAACTACCGGATACGGAATGGGTGGCGCGGTATCAGGAAGTCAAGCGCAACGCGGACAGGTTTGGTATTCATGTTGATGGGCTGTAGATGCTGCGGAACTTGTTTCTGTGAGTATTATACTTCTCAAAAACAAGCTTGTCAATGTTTTTTGGTGTTTTTGCGAATTTTTTTGTTTCTGTGAAAGTGTTCTGTTGACATTGAGAAGATCGCGGATTATAATTTGCATTGCAGAAAGGCGGTGAAACAATGAACACCCGTATCAAGAAGCTGCGCAGGGAGCTTGATATGACGCAGGAGAAGTTCGGCGCCGAAATTGGCGTGAAGGGAAATACGGTCGCGCAATGGGAATCCGGAAGAAATGACCCGCCCGATTCCTCTATCGTCTCCATCTGCCGCGAGTTCCATGTCGATGAACATTGGCTGCGTACCGGTGACGGCAAGATGTTTACGGCGACCACGCGCGACGAAGAGATTATGGACTTCGTCGGCCGAGCGACCATCGGCGATGGCGACGACTTTAAGCGCCGGTTCCTTCTGGCGCTGGCGAGGCTACCGGAGGAACGGTGGGCCGACATCGAGGACTTCGCCCGGCAGATCACCGCAGAAAACAACGAAGAGGAGCAGGACTGAGTTCCTGCTCCTCTTCGTTGCTATTCTGTTTTTCTTTACGCTGCGCGCAGCAGTGCCAGCGTCAGCCGCAGCTTTTGTTCGCTTGCTTCATCCAGCAGCCGCTCGATCTCCGCCCGTAAGTACGCCGTCCATTGCTCATCTGTCATGGTTCTCCCTCCATAGTTCTTCTACTGTCGCGTCCAGCGCCCGCGCGATCCGCATCGCAAGGTATACGTTGGGCGCGCTTTCTCCGCGTTCGATTGCCCCTAGTGTGCTATGGCTGCACCCCACTTTCTGCGCAAGCCAGCGCTGACTTACGCCCTTGTATAATCTATAGTAACGTACGTTGTTCCGCATATTGGCACTACCTTACCACATTTTTGCGGCTGCGTGTCGTTTTTGGCCGGTATTCCGGCCGGAAAATTTCCGTTTTCGGGGATTTTGTTGCAGAAAGCGGAAAGCTGTGCTATCTTGATGGTGCAAGCCGCTTGCGGTATTGTGTCACAGGCGGAAAACAATATGCAAAAAGGGGGAAGCGTTGTGAATTATCAGAATGCCACACCAGAAATACAGCGCAAGCGGGTGCCAAGGAAGGCGGTAATTGTTTTGCTGGCAGCCGTGTGCATTGCTCTGGCCGCGCTGCTAGCCCTGCAAACAATGCGGCTGCAGCGGGAGCGGGAGCGGTTTGCCGCCGCCGAGGCAACGGTTGACCGGGCGCAGGAATTGCTTGACCTTGCGGACAGCGATTTAGAGCACTATTGTGCGACGGCCCGGGAATACTACGCGGAAAAGAATCATCCTGTTTTTACAGAAATTGAGCCACAGGACTATTCCGAGATGTTTGCCGCATATCGAGAATGGCACCCGGTGCCGGACGCGCTGATAGGCGGTGATAACACGCGATGAAAGTGCCAGAGCCGCGAAAGCTGAAAAGCGGGACGTGGTTTATCCAGATGCGCCTCGGCGGAGCAAGCGTGCCGGTGTCGGCGGCAACACGGACGGAGTGCATCCGGCAGGCGGAAAAGATCAAAGCCGACTACCGCAACGGGCAGCGCATCCCCTGCAAGAGTACGCAAACGCTGGGACAGTGCGTGACGGCATACATTGACGCAAAGCGCGGTGTGCTGTCGCCGTCAACAATCCGGGAATACAAATCCATGTCGCGAAACCGGTTTACCGCGCAAATGAAAAAGCCAGTCCGCGAGATTGCGAACTGGCAGGCGATTGTAAGCGCCGAGGCGAAAAGTGTGAAACCCAAGACATTGAAAAATGCGTGGATGATGATCGCGGCCGCGCTAAAATTCGGCGGGTACGACGTGCCCAAGGTAACGCTACCGCAAGTGCCGCCGAACGAACGCCAATGGCTCGACCCGGAGCAAATCAGAATCTTTGTGGCAGACGTTGCAAACGAGCCGTTTGCCATTCCCGCGCTGCTGGCGCTGCACGGCCTCCGCCGATCGGAGATCATGGCGGTTAACTGGTCGGACATAGACCTGACCGCAAAGACGATTCGCGTATCCGGTGCGGTCGTCATCGGCGAGGATCAGCAGCCGCAGCAAAAGGCATCCAACAAAAACCGATCTTCCACGCGCACAATCCCTATCATGATACCGGAACTGCTGGCCGCACTGGAGGCCGTCGAAGACAAGTCCGGGCCGGTCGTGCGCTGTAACCCGAACACGATTTACCACCAGATCAACCGCGTGTGCGCGCGCAATGGGCTGCCGCAGGTCGGCACGCACGGGCTGCGGCACAGCTTCGCGTCGCTGGGGTATCACCTCGGTGTGCCGGAGCTGGAGATGATGCAGCTCGGCGGATGGGCAGACAACCAGACCATGATACGCATTTACACGCACATCGCAAACGCTGACCGGGTTAAGGCGGAAAACGCTATGGCCGGATTTTTCACGCAAAATGCTAACGAAAATGCTAACTCAAAGTAGAAAATGTAGTGTTTTCAATGGTTTTACTGTGCTTTTCAGCGGGTTCGATTCCCGTATCCCGCTCCAGTAGCCGCTGCGGAGGGATCTCTGCGGCGGCATTTTTTGCCATGACCTTGAAAAAGCCTGACGCAATCTGCGTCAGGCTTTTCGTTTATCCCGCAGCAGCCCGCCGTGCACGGTGCGCATCCAGCTTGGAAAACACCAAGCAGACCAGCCCCATATAGACAAAGAGAATGGCAAGCGCCGGAAGCTCATACAAAAACGGCACCGGTATCCACTTCCAGAGCAGGTTCAGGATACTGACGTCTATGTCCTGCCCGAACGCGAAGAAATAATTTGCCTGCGGACAAACGGTGTGCCGCAGCAGCAGGTCCACAAGGAATGCCGCAAATGCAGTCGTCAAAAGCGCCCCTGTGACGCCCGGCAGATCCTTCAGCCGAGGCCGGTAAAAGCCCAGTGTTGTCAGGCTGAACCCGCAGATTAGGATCAGCATGTGCGTGATATAATATCCCAGCATCCGCGGCAGCCACAGAGAGTAGCCAACAAACGGCGCCTCCGGAAACACAAGCGCCATGAGCGCACCGAGCGGCGCGACGAAAAAGGCAAACCCGAGCAAGGAGCGCCGGTGCGTCAGGATGCCGATTGGGATCAGGAACATGTTGATATTGCAGAGCTGCAGCGGCAGCTCGTTGAACCAGTTGAACCGGTCGAGCCCCGACGCCTGCAAAAACTGCACATCCCGGGACAAAAAGCCTTTATAGACGAAAAATCCGATGATGTTCACTGCACACAGCGCGATAAGCACGGCGGCACGGCAGCGCTCCGACCGGCCGCGCAGCAGAGCCCACAGCAGCACGACCGCTCCGGCGGCAAACGCAAGGAGCAGCAGATAGGCAGCATTAAACGGTCGTATGATCATGGTGAGACCTCCTCTTGGAAAACAGATACGTTGTCAGCGAATGCGCGGCCACGGCAAGTGCGCAGCCGGCGATGAGATCCGCCGCAGAGTGCTGCTTGACCAGCAGTGTGGACAGGCAGATCAAAATGACCAATACAGCGGACGCCAGACGCAGCCGCTTGCGCGCACGCAGCGGCGGCATGCGAAACGTCGCCAGATGCATGACCAGCGCCTCATAGCAGTGCAGGCTCGGAAACACGTTGACCGGCGCATCGTTAGCATAGATCAGGCGGCACAGCGCACGAGCCAAGCCGGGCCCCGCTGCGCTCGGGCGAAAATCCACACACGTCGGATAAAGCACAAACACGGCCGCACAGACAAACGCACCCGAAAACAGCGCCGCCACCTGCCGGTAAAACACATCCCTGGCCCGGAAACAGGCCCAGAGCATGCACCCCGGCACATAGAAATACCACAAAACATAAAACACGATAAAGCCCGGCCAAAACGGAAGCCAGTCATCGAGCGGCAAATGCACGACATGATACCGCAGCCCGAGGTGCTGCGACACGAAATAAAAAACCGACAGCGCACCGAAGAGCAGAAACCAGAGCGCGTGCCTGTATTTTTGAAACAACGACTGCATCGTCCGCCCTCCTTTGCGTGAGGCAGTATAACACACCACGGCACCTTTGTGCGGGGATTCGGCCATGTTTCACATCTTAATTCGACAAAGTGCGCAAAAACACACGACATAAGGCCCGAAGCCGATGGCTCCGGGCCTTTGCATAGAAACGTATTTACAGCAGCAGGATGCCGGCCCGCTCACAGGCGGCGGTCGTCTCGTCGTCCCAGACAGACGCCTGCACCTCACCGATATGTGCCTTGCCGAGCAGCAGCATGGACAGGCGCGACTGGCCGATGCCGCCGCCGATCGTCGGCGGTAGCTGGCCTGCCAGCAGCATCTTGTGATAGGTCCGCTCGCGGCGGTCGTCACAGCCGGCAATGGTCAGCTGACGATCCAGACTCTCGGGATCGACACGGATGCCCATGGACGAGAGCTCAAACGCGCAGTCGAGCAGCTCGTTCCAGAACAGGATATCGCCGTTCATCGTCCAGTCGTCATAGTCCGGCGAGCGGCCGTCGTGCGGCTTGCCGGAGCGCAGCGCGCCGCCGATGCCGATGATGAACGTCGTGTGGTGCTCGCGCACGAAGGCGTGCTCGCGTTCCTTCGGCGTCAGGTCCGGATAACGATCTTCCAGCTCCTGCGCCGTGACAAACGTCACCTGGCGCTCCAGCTCCGGCAGCACCTGAAGCTGCGGATAAATCGCGCGCATGGTGCGCTGCGTGTCACAGACAGCGGCAACGATATCCATGACCGTCGACTTGAGATAGTCCAGATTCCGGTCGCTGCTCTCAATGATTTTTTCCCAGTCCCACTGATCGACGTAGACCGAGTGCAGATTGTCGAGCACATCCTCGTCGCGGCGGATGGCGTTCATGTCGGTATAAAGGCCCTTGCCGGGATAGAAATCATAGCGGTGGAGCGCCATGCGCTTCCACTTGGCGAGCGACTGGACGACCTGCGCCTCCTTGCCAGCCTGGGGAATATCGAACAAAACCGGGCGCTCGTAGCCGTTGAGATTGTCGTTCAGGCCGCTGGCCTCTTCCAGAAACAGCGGCGCCGAAACGCGAAACAGATTCAGCTTCGCGGCGAGCTGATCCTCAAACAGACGTTTGAGCAGGCCGATGGCCTTCTGCGTGTCATAAACGCCGAGCAGGCTCTTATAGCCCTCGGGGATGTAGGTGTTCATGCTTTGTTTTCCTCGCTTTCTGTGAGCATACGCACGAGCGTCTGATAGACATCCTCCGCGTGTGCCTTAAAATAGTGCTCCATCGTGCGCGCCTGCGCCTCGTCGGCAGCCAGCAGCTGCATGGAAACGATCCGGCCGATCCCGTCCGAAAGCGAGAGATGCACATTGCACCCGCCCTCCGGCGTGTTCGTATGCTGCGCGACGATCATGGCGGCGCGGCGCATCTGCTCGGCGATCGGCTCGGTGACGCGGTCGGCCTTCATGCGCACGGAATACGGCAGGCTGCTTGCGACCTCGTTGACGTTGCGGCTGCCCTTTTCCGTGATACGGTACTTGCCGCCCTCCTCCGTAATGTGCGCGGTATCCACCAATTCCGCAAGGCAGTCGGAGTAGTCGAAATAGCCGATGCCGTTGTCGCAGAAAACAAGATCGGACAGCGTCTGCCCATCGACAGCCGCGGGCAAATGATTCAAAATGTAGAGAATCAGGATCTTGATGTCCAATTTCTCATGGATAAATCCGAGACCTTCCATGGCGCACCTCTCACTTGGCATAATAAATAATTATAACGCAGAAAGCCTTTTGTGTAAAGGTTTTTCCAACCGAATCACATCAAAAACCCGGATGCATACACTGTTACTGAAGCGTGCTTCAATCTGATGCCAGGAGGTTTTGAAATGGCAGACAAAGTTGTACCGGGACCGGTCGAGGGCAGCGCCGCAGTCCGGGAAGCGGTTTGTATCCATACGCGCAAGATCTTCGACTCCTGCCGCGACAAAGACTGCGTGGAGGACCTGCGGGTGTATCCCACGGCCTGCTCGCAGGCGAAGCTGGACTGCGCCCTGAGCGTGCGTCCGCGCAGCGCCGAGCTGCTGTGCGCCGACGTGCACGTCAAGGAGATTACCTTCAACAAGGGCTACTATACGGTGGACGTGACGTACTTCTACCGCGTGCGCGGCGAGACGTTCCCCGGCTGCGAGCCGGTGTGCGGCCTTGCGATCTTCGATAAGCGCGTCATGCTCTTCGGCAGTCAGGCGAGCGCAAAGGTATTTGCCTCCGACGACTGCTGCTGCGATCCGTGCGAGAACGGCCTGCCGATCGGCGTGGTCGAATCCGTCGACCCGATCGCCCTGCACATGAAGTTGGTGGACAGCGGCAGTTCCGTGGAGTCCGAGCAGGAGCCGCGCGCCATCCCGCAGAAGATCCTCGACGCCATGGGCGAAGAGCTCTCGCTGACTTGCTGCGGCAAGAAGCTGTACGTGACGCTGGGGCAGTTTTCGATCATCCGGCTCGAGCGTGACACGCAGCTGCTCATCCCGGCCTACGACTACTGCATGCCGGACAAAGCGTGCCAGGGCTCGACCGAGGACGATCCGTGCTCGATGTTCAGCCGCATCCACTTCCCCATCGACGAGTTCTTCCCGCCGGACTGCGTGACGCCGGACGAGGACTACCGCAGTCTGCTGTAAGGCCGCGGGTGGCAGCAAAAATCCCATCGGCCTGCGCCGATGGGATTTTGCTTTTATTTCTTGTGGACGACCTCGCCCGAGGACTTGAGGATGCTGTCCGCCGGGATGACGCCGCGCACGCACGACACCGGATAGATGTTCGAGTGCCGGCCGATGACCGTGCCGGGGTTCAGGACGCTGTTGCAGCCGACCTCCACATAATCGCCGAGGATAGCGCCGACCTTCTTGCGGCCGGTCTCGATGTGCTCGGCCCCGTTTTTGATGACGACGAGCGTTTTATCACTCTTGACGTTTGACGTGATGGAGCCCGCGCCCATGTGGGACTTGTAGCCGAGGATGGAATCGCCGACGTAGTTGAAGTGCGGCGTCTGGACATTATCAAACAGCACCACGTTTTTCAGCTCGCAGGAGTTACCAACGACGGCGTTTTTGCCCACGATCGCATTGCCGCGCACGAAAGCGCACTGGCGCAGCTCAGCGCCGTGGTCAATGATGCAGGGGCCGGCGATATAGGCGCTGTCAAAGATCTTGGCATCGCGCGCGA
>ERZ773108.605-NODE-605-length-39428-cov-5.118762_pt1 | contig 39428 bp, 29 predicted proteins | sample MGYA00580570_ERZ773108 | MGnify/ENA primary metagenome ERZ773108 (study PRJEB29015, sample SAMEA2737840) | human gut metagenome | biome: human gut; feature: human-associated habitat; material: faeces | place: China | collected 2012 ...
CAGTGGATTCTTCCGGCTGACGTAATACGCAACTCTCTTTTTCATACGTTCATCATACCAGCCGGTGCATAAAAATGCAAGAAAAAGTCTGAATGTGCCGCGTCCGGAACTGCGCATTGACAGCCGGGGGCGGATATGATACGATATTTTAGAAATTTTGTTCGTATTCAAGGAGGGGCGCGCATGGAGCTGCTGGAGGGACTGAACGCGGCGCAGCGGGAGGCTGTTTTGTCGACTGAGGGCTTTGTGCGCGTGATCGCGGGCGCGGGCTCCGGCAAGACGCGGGCGCTGACGCGGCGGTTTGCGTATCTGGTGACGGAGCTGGGCATTCTGCCGGGAAATCTGCTGTGTGTGACGTTCACAAACAAGGCCGCGAACGAAATGCGCCAGCGCATCCACAACCTGACCGGCGACGAGGATACCGGTTACATCAACACCTTCCACGGCTTCTGCGTTTCCATTTTGCAGGAGGACAGCCACGCCGTCGGCTATCCAAAAAGCTTTCTCGTGCTCGACAACAGCGATATCGACGCCATGCTCCAGATCATTTATGAGGAGCGCGGGCTGACGCTGCGCGACATGACGTTCTCCCATGCGCGGGACATGATCGAGATGCTGAAATTAAAGGAGCGGCCTGCGTATTACGAGGATATGCTCACGCTGCCGCTCGATACGCTGAAGGAAAAATACTGGCAGGCCGAAAGCGCAAAAGATATTATTTTTTACGGCTATCTCTATCAGGAAAAGAAGTGCTTCGCGCTGGATTATAACGACCTGATCGTCTTCTCGCTCCACATCTTCCGCACGCATGAGGATATCCGCCTCAAGTGGCAGAAGCGGCTGGAATACATCATGATCGACGAATTTCAGGACATTGACCCGCCGCAGTACGCGCTGATGCAGGTGCTGTGCGAGTATCACAAGAACCTGTTTATCGTCGGCGATCCCGATCAGACCATCTACACATGGCGCGGGGCCGACGTGCGCTACCTGCTGGATTTTGACAAGGTCTATCCCACGACGAAGACCATCATGATGATGGAAAATTACCGCTCTACGCCGGAAATTCTCGCCGCCTGCAACAGTCTGATTTCGAAAAACGCGAACCGCATCAAAAAAGACCTTCTGCCCATGCTGCCGGGCGGCGCGCCGGTTCTGTGCCATCACGCGGCCAACAGCGAACAGGAAGCCCGCTGGATCGCCGCGCAGATCAAAACGCTCCATAAGGCCGGAACGCCCTACCGCGATATGGCGGTTTTATACCGCGCGCATTATATCACGCGCGGCGTGGAGGAGATTCTGCTGAAGGAAAAAATTCCGTACACGATCTACAGCGGCGTGCAGTTCTTCGCCCGCGCGGAGATCAAGGACGCGCTGAGCTATCTGCGCATGATCGCCTGCCGGGACGATCTGTCGTTCCTGCGCATTGCGAACGTGCCGAAGCGGAACCTTGGCGAGCGCCGCATGGCGTTTTTGAAGGACTACGCTGCGCAAAACGGCTGTTCGCTCTACGACGCGCTGCGCCGGAATCTGGACAGCGAGCTGCTGCGCGGGACGAAGGGCGGGAAATTTGTCTCGCTGATCGAATCGTTCACCGGCATTTATGACCAGATGCCCGTTTCCGAGCTGCTGGCCGCCGTTCTGAACGAGAGCGGCTACGAGGCCATGCTCCGCACGGAGGGCAGCCAGATGCGGCTGGACAATCTGGCCGAACTCAAGCAGTCGGTCTATGCCTACGAGACGACCTGCGGCGAGGAATGCACGCTGGAGCATTATCTGGCGCACGTTGCGCTGTTCACAAACGCCGATCTCGACGATCCGCGCGATCAGGTGCGGCTCATGACCGTCCACAGCGCGAAGGGACTGGAATTCCCGCACGTGTTCCTGTGCGCGATGAACGAGGGCATTTTCCCGTCGAAAAAGACGCGGACGCTGCCCGGCATGGAGGAGGAACGGCGGCTGTGCTTCGTCGCCATGACGCGCGCACAAAAGGCCCTCTATCTGTCCGAGGCCGAGGGGCGCAATCTGGACGGCAGCCCGCGCTATCCGTCGCGCTTCCTGCTGGATATCGACGATTCACTCCTGCAATTTACGCACACCCCGCGCGAGGATCTCATCCGGCAGGCGCGGGAATACATCGGCTTTTCCACCAGACTTCTGGACGAAAGCAGCCTGCCGCAGGGCTTCGCCCCCGGCACGCGGGTCCGTCACGCCGTCTTCGGGCCGGGCACGGTTCTGGAGCTTGACCCCGCGCAGAGGGCGCAGCTGGTGCAGTTCGATTCCATGCCCACCCCGCGCCTGCTCTCTCTGCGCACAAAGCTGGAACGGATCTGAGCCGTCCGGGCGCGGGTGGTTCCGCGCGGTTACTCTGTGAACGTGTACCGGATCATGACGCCCTTGCCGTCGCCCGTGGTGATGACGGTGTCGCCGGAGGCGTTTTTGCCGGAATCCAGAACGGGATAACGCCCCTGCGCCGCAACATACGCCTCGGGGCTGGCAGCCTCGATCTGCTTGAATTCCCGTGCCGCGTGCGCTTCGCCGCCGCAGGGATTGATCGTCTCAATCAGAACTTCGTATTCGTACATAAACCTTTGCACTCCTTTCTCGTTTCTGTCTTCAGTATACCACAGGCGGTGCAAAGTATGCAAGAATAGAAAATTATGGTTTTCTGGATATCTTACCACTGCATCGCGGCGGTAAAAATCGCGCTGAGGGCGCGCGTGATCTCCGGCAGCTGCGAGGTGGGCAGCGGGTTTTCGCCAAGACCGGCCTCGATCGTGAACGCGGGCCGCTTGAATACCTGCAAAAACCAGTCCTTGAAGCCCGCATTGGCCGATTCCGGCGGCACAGGCTCGACCGGGTAGCCGGAGGCGTCCGAAAACGCCTGCGCCAGCGCGTGAGCGCCCGGCGGAGCTGTTTCGTCCGGGCCGGGATAGATCACGGAGCCCTGCGTGTGCAGCGCCAGCATCAGCTCCGGATGGATGCAGCGTGTAAAGGCGGCGAGCGCCGCCGTCTCCGGCTGATCCAGCGGGGAAAAGCCCGCAAAGTCTCTCGGCGCGGGGGTGGACACGCCCTGCGCCTTTTTGATGCACCGCGCCGCTTCCCACCGGGCGGGATAGTTGAGGTTCAGATCGACCCCACGCAGATTTGCCTTCCAGCCGGACGGGAACGGGATATCGGGGTACTGCGCGGCAATGTCTGCCGCCGCCCGGTATTCCGGGCTTCCGGGCGCGCAGACGCCTGCGGCCAGATCCGCCCCGTCCGGGTTGACCAGCGGGACGAGATAGACCATTGCGTTATGATACAGCTCCCGCGCTTCTGCGCCGCAGACCGTTCTGCCGTCCAGCAGCGCATTGCAGAACGTGAACAGCCACTGCCAGACGGCGTCCGACGTGATCGTCTCGTTTGCGTGGTGCCCGGCGGTGATGAGCAGCTTGCGGCTGCCGGAGCCGAACTGCAGCGCGTACACGCTGCGGCCGAAGGCCGTGCGCGTGAGCGTTTTGACGTAGACAAAAGGAAATTGCCGGCGCAGGCGCAGGAGATACGCCTCCTGCCGGCAAGAGGTCATGGAAACAGGATCGGAAATCAGGTTCTGCATGGACAAAACACCCTCCAGCATATATCTATGCCGGAGGGTGCTTCTGTATGCCAAAATTTTAATTCTGCTCGAAGAAAACCTTCATGCCCTTGTAAGTCATGTAGCAGTCGAGCTTCGCGACCGTCTCATACGGCGCGTGCATGGAAAGCACGGGGACGCCCGCGTCGAGCGTGTCGATGTTGCGCTTGGCCATGTACTTTGCGACCGTTCCGCCGCCGCCTGCGTCGGTCTTGCCAAGCTCGGCCATCTGCCACATGACGCCGTTGCCGTTGAACAGCCTGCGGATGCGGCCCACGACCTCGGCAGACGCGTCGGACGCGCCGCCCTTGCCGCCGGAGCCGGTGTACTTGCACAGGCCCACGCCGTAGTTGACATAGGCCGCGTTGCGGCGCTCATAGACTTCGGAGAAGTTGGGGTCGTAAGCGGCAGTAACGTCGGCAGAGATGCAGAAGGAGTTTGCAAAGCAGTCGGTCAGCTCGACGGACTGCATTCCGCAGAGCGTCTTCATGAAGTGCTCAAACGCCTCGGACTGCATACCGGACACGCCCTCGGAGCCGATCTCTTCCTTGTCGGCGAAGATGCACACGGCGGTCTTCTCCGGCACGTCCAGCTGCAAAATCGCGGCCAGCTCCGCATACGCGCAGACGCGGTCGTCATGGCCGTAGGCGCCGATGAGGCTGCGGTCAAAGCCGAGGTCGCGGGCGTTCGCTGCCGGGACGGCCTCCAGCTCGGCGGAGATAAAATCCTCCTCCACAATGCCGTATTTCTCATGCAGGATGCGCATGATGGCAAGCTTCACGCGGTCGGAGCCGTCGTCGTCCGGCTCGGGCCAGCTGCCGATAAGGATGTTGAGGGATTCGGACGGAATGGCCTCGTTCAGCGGCTTTTTGCCCTGTTCGCGGCCTAGATGGGGCAGCAGGTCGTTGATGACGAACTGCGGGTCTTCGGGGTCCGCGCCGATCTTGACATAGACCTCGCTTCCGTCCGCGCGGACGATCTTGCCGTGCAGCTCCAGCGGGACCGTGACCCACTGGTACTTGCGGATACCGCCGTAGTGGTGCGTCTTGATGTAGGCCAGCTCCGCATCCTCATAGAGGGGGTTGGGCTTGAAGTCCAGACGCGGCGCGTCGGTATGGGCCGCGCCGATGTTCGCACCTTCGGAAAGCGGCTTTTTTCCGATCACAGCCAGCAGGATGGACTTGCCGCGGTTGACGGAGTAGACCTTGTCGCCCGCCTTGAGGGCCATACCGGCGGTCAGCTCGCGGAAGCCCGCCTTTTCGGCCAGCTCCACGGCGGACACGACGCATTCGCGCTCGGTCTTCGAGCGGTCGAGGAACGCCTTATAGTCCTCGCAGTAGGTCAGCATCGCGGCCTCGTCCTCTTTGGTAAGGCGGTCGCGGCCATGCCTGGGCTGATAAAGCAGCGCCTCTCGTTCCTGTTTTGTCATGGGGAAAGCTCCTTTCAGAATATTTGTTAGATATTGGTCAGCCGTGCGCGCGAATTGTTCGCGCGTCCCGGCGTTCTGGAGAATGGTGCCGCAGTGCGATTCATAAAAGCTGTCCGGCTTCTGCGCGTCCACGCGCAGCGCGGCGTATTCCCGCGTCAGACCGTCGCGCGCCATGATGCGCGCGATGCGCGTCTCGCGCCCGGCCAGTACGCCCACCGTCGTATCGCAGAGCGCGGCCAGCCCGGATTCAAACAGGTTGATCGCGTCAATGGCGAACAGCCGCCGCCCGGCAGCCCGTTCACGCACGAGCCTTGCGCGGACTGCATTCCCGACGTGGAAAAAGACGATCTCATTGAGCTGCGCCATGCGCGCCTTATCGCCGAAGACCAGCTGCCCCAGCGCCTTGCGCCGCAGGCTCCCGTCTGCGCCGAACGCGCCCGGAAAGGCCGTTTGCAGCTCCTGCCGCAGCGCCGCGCCCTCTTTGGAGGCAAGCAGCGCGTAATACAGCGCGTCGCAGTCGACGATATGCCCGCCGCGCCGCTCAATTTCCTGCAAAAGCGTCGTCTTGCCGCAGCCGGTCGGGCCGGTGATGCCGATGACAAGCATGCTCATACCTCGATCACGTGGAAGCCCGCCGCCTTTTTCAGCCGGTTCGCGACGGCAAGGCCAAGCCCCGCCGTGTCGGGGCACTGGGCATAAATTTCCGTGACGGCCTCATGGTCAAATTCACGCAGCGCGTCGAACACGCGCCGGGCCTGCTCTTCCTTATCCGCCGCCGGGCCGAGGTCGTGAATGCTGTGGCCGGGGAACAGGGCTTTGAATTCCGTAAAGCAGATCACACCTGCCCCCTCCGGCAGATGGGTCTGTATGTACCGTGCGGAGGCTTCCGGATCGCCGGTCACGACCGTGACGGGGGCCTTGGGGGCATAATGGCGGTATTTCATGCCGGGGGCCTTGGGGCGTTCGCCGTCCTTCAGGAGCGAGACGACGGCCTTGTCCACGTCCACATGGCCGAGAACCGCCTCCAGCGCCTCAAGCGGCAGTCCGCCCGGGCGCAACAGCTGCGGCGGCGTGACCGTCAGGTCGATGATCGTCGACTCCACGCCCACCTGACAGGGGCCGCCGTCGACGATGCCGTCGATCTTCCCCCACATATCCTCGCGCACATGCTCCGCCGTCGTGCAGCTCGGGCGGCCCGAGGTGTTGGCGCTCGGCGCGGCGACGGGCACGCCCGCCTTTTCGATGATGGCGCGCGTCACCGCGTGGTCGGGACAGCGCATCCCGACGGTCTCCAGTCCGCCGGTGGTGACGAGCGGCACGCAGTCCGCCTTCGGCAGTATCATCGTCAGCGGCCCGGGCCAGAAGCGCCCGGCAAGGCGGTACGCCGTCTCCGGCACGTCCTTGCAGTAGCGCGCGAGCCAGCTCGCGTCTGGGATATGCAGGATGAGCGGGTTATCCTGCGGGCGGCCCTTGGCCTCAAAAATGTGCCGCACGGCGTCCGCGTTCAGTCCGTCCGCGCCGAGGCCGTAGACCGTCTCGGTCGGGATGGCGAGCAGCCCGCCGCGGCGCAGAATGTCCGCGGCCTGTTCGACCGCCGCGCTCTCCCGCGCAGGATCGGTGATGGTAAAGTATCGGGTGTTCAAAAAGGTTCCCCCTTCTGTGCGTCTGAAGCGCTCAGCTCTCCGTGCTCTCGCGCAGCTTTTCTGCCTGCGCCTGCATGGTCAGCGCGTCAATGATCGGGTCAAGGTCGCCGTTGATGACGGCGTCGATGTTGAAATTCTTGCTGTCCCCCGTCAAGCGGTGGTCGGTGACGCGGTTCTGTGGGAAGTTGTAGGTGCGGATGCGCTCGTTGCGCATCCCGGTGCCGACCTGCGCGCGGCGCTCGTTCGTCACGGCGCTCTCCACACGCTCACGCTCCATTTCATAGAGCTTGCTCGCAAGCATCTGCATACACTTCGCGCGGTTCTGCACCTGCGAACGCTCCTCCTGACACGCCACGACGATTCCCGTCGGCTTGTGGATCAGCCGCACGGCGGAGCTCGTCTTGTTGACGTGCTGTCCGCCCGCGCCCGAGGAGCGATAGACCTGCATCTCGATGTCCTCCGGCCGGAGGTCGACGTCGACCTCCTCCATCTCCGGCAGCACCGCGACCGTGGCGGTGGAGGTGTGGACGCGCCCGCCGCTCTCCGTCTCCGGTACGCGCTGCACGCGGTGGACGCCGCTTTCAAACTTCAGTCTTGACCACGCACCCGCGCCGTTTAGGATAAAGTCAGCTTCCTTTACACCGCCCAGCTCCGTGTCGTTGTAGTTCAAAAGCTCGATCTTCCAGCCGTGCTTTTCGGCGTACATGGAGTACATACGGTAGAGGTCCGCTGCGAAGAGCGCGCTCTCCTCGCCGCCCACGCCGCCGCGCAGCTCCATGATGACGTTTTTCCCGTCGTTCGGGTCGCGCGGCAGGAGCAGCACGCGCAGCTCCTCATAAAGCCGCTCCTTGTCCGCCTTCGCCTGCCGCAGCTCCTCCTGCGCCATGTCGCGCAGCTCGGCATCGGAGAGCAGCTCCGTCGCCTCGGCGATGGTCCGCTCCGCGCGGCGATAGTCCTCGTAGCACTGCGCGACCGGCTCAAGCTCCTTCTGCTCCTGCGTGAGCCTCCGCAGCTCCTTCGCGTCGCCGTAGATCTCCGGCACGGTCAGCAGCTCTCCGATCTCCGCGCAGCGGCGCGCGATCTGTTCCAGCTTCTCCCACATTGCTTCAGTTCTCCGCCGTCATGTAGTTCGTCACATTGCGGATGAACTCGTCGCGCCAGAAGTGATAGCCCGCCGAGCCGATGCGCAGCGAGACGTCCGCCACGTGGGGGTGGTCGACGTACTGGTCCATCTGGTCGCACACATCCTTATACAGCTCCTCGCTGCCGTGGACGACGACATAGGCGATGTTCTGCACCTCCAGCCCGCGGCGCTTGAGGAAGCCGCGCGCGATGCTCGAGCAGCGTCCCGCCCAGATGGGCGTGCCGAGAATGACGAGCCGGTAGTCCTGTAAGGCGCGGCGCGTATCAAACGGCTCCATCGCGCGGGTACGGCGGCGCATGGCGTCCAGTCCGCAGCGCAGCCAGCCGATGGCGCCGTCGCGGTCCACGCGGTCGCGCATCTCCACGCACTCGCAGTCAAGCGCGGCAGCGATCTCCTCCATGGCAAATTTTGTGTGTCCCGTGCGGGAGTAATACAAGCACAGAATATCCTTGTTCATCGTTAACCTCCGTAGACAAAATAGGCGGCAAGGCCGAAGGCCTCGCGGATAAAGTAATTGACGGTCAGGCATTGAAAGTAGAGCGCGGAGGGCAGATGCGCCGGCACGGCGGCGGTATCGCCGCCCCACATCAGCCGCGCGCGGCAGAGGTGGAAGTCCGAGGTGACGATGGCGACGCGCCGCGCCGGATCAACGCCCAGCTCCTCGAGTATCGCCCGCGAGTAGCGCAGGTTCTCCTGCGTGCTGGTGGAGCGCTCCTCCGGGTACAGCCGGCTCTCGTCCACGCCGCGGCGCACCAGCGCGCGGCGCATACACTCGGCCTCGGTGATGGCCTCGCCCGGCCCCTGTCCGCCGGAGAGGACCACCGGCACGTCTGGGTGCTCCTCCAGATACGCCGCCGCGGCGTCGATGCGCGTGCGCAGTGTGAGCGACGGCGTTTCGCCGTTCACGCCCGCGCCGAGCACGATGACCGCGCTCACCGGCGCGTCGGACTCGTCTGCGAACGAACCGCGGACGACCATCGTTTCCAGCACGGTAAACAGGGAAAAGCCCAGTAAAAGCGCAGCGATCAGCGCAAGCTCGCACCACGCCGCAGCGCGGTGCCCACGCCGTGCAAAATGCTCCAGCAGATAGAAAATGAACAGCACCGCCGTGGCACACAGGCAGAGGAGGGCGGAAAAGCGCAGTCCCGGAACGAAGCGCAGCAGCACCGCCAGCGCGAGGAAAACGAGCGCCGCCGCAAACAGCAACCGCTCCCGCTTTGTGAGCGCCTTCCATTTTTCTCTCATGTCCCGACCTCCCCGCTCGCGTGTTTTCGTCCCTGCCGCTTCTCTCTTTCCTATTCGCCCGCCTCGGCGGCGAGCGCCTCCCAGCGCTCCATCAGCTCTGTGAGCTTCTGCTCCTGCGCCTCCTTTTCGGCGTAGAGCGCGCTGTATTTCTCATAGTCGGACGCGGCTTCCTCCAGCCGCGCGTCCAGCGCGGCGAGCGCCTCCTCCTGCTGCGCGATCTCGCGCTCGCAGATGGTCAGCTGGCGGCGTGCCGCCTGCTGATTTTTATTGCCGCGCTGCGGCTTTTCCGTAAGGCTCTTTTCCTTTACTGCCTTTTCCGGCTCTGCCTTTTTCGCCGACTGCTCCGCCTTTATTTTGCGGTAGCGGGCAAAGCCCATCGGGTAGTCGGTGATCCTCTGCTCCTCCAGCTCCCAGACGCGGGTGGCGAAGCGGTTGATGAAGTAGCGGTCGTGGCTGACGAACAGCAGCGTCCCGTCGAAGGCCTCCACCGCCTCCTCGATCCACTCGCGCGAGGCGATGTCGAGGTGGTTGGTCGGCTCGTCGAGAATGAGAAAGTTCACCTCGTCGTCCATCAGCATGCACAGCCGCAGGCGGCTCTGCTCGCCGCCGGAGAGCACGGAAACAGACTTGAACACGTCCTCTCCGCGGAAGTGGAACGCCGCCAGACGGTCGCGCGCCTTCTGCGGCGTGATGTCCCGCTTGGAATAAAGCATCGTGTCCACAAGATTGCGCTGCGGCACGTCGAAGTGAATGATCTGCGGCAGGTAGGCGATCTTCGTCGAGGGGCCGAGCTTGATGCGGCCCTCGTCGGGGTACTCCTCGCCCATGATCATCTTGATGAGCGTGGATTTTCCCGTGCCGTTGTCGCCGATGAGCGCGATGCGCTCGCCGCCGGCGACCTTGAGGTCCACGCCGGAGAACAGCGTCCGCTCGCCGAAGGACTTGCCGACGCCCTTGAGCGTCAATACCTCGTCGCCGAGAAATTCGCTGCTCCGGAACTGCGCGGTCATCTTCTTCTCGCGCGTGGGCTTGTCCGTCGTGCGCATCCGCTCGATGCGCTTTTCCATCGAAAACGCGCGCTTGTGCAGCGCGTCGTTGCCCATGAACGCCCACAGGTGCAGCTTGTCCGCTGCGGCCTCGAGCTGCCTGATCTTGGCCTGCTCCTTCTCATACTGCCGCATTTTCTCCAGATAGCGGCGCTCCTTCTCCACGGCGTAGAAGCTGTAGTTGCCGTTGTAGAACTCCGCGTGGCCGTCCAGAATTTCGATGACGCGGGTGATGGTGCGGTCGAGGAAATAGCGGTCGTGCGAGATGGCGACGACCGTGCCCTTGAACGAGGCAAGGTATTCCTCCAGCCACTCGATGGCGTGGAGGTCGAGGTGGTTGGTCGGCTCGTCGAGCAGCAGAATGTCCGTGTCCTCCAAAATCAGGCGGCCGAGGTTCACGCGCGTCTTTTCGCCGCCGGAGAGCGTGTCGAACAGCCGCGTGCGCATATCCGCGGGAATGGACAGGCCGTTGGCCACCTTGTTGACGGCGGTGGCGGTGTCATAGCCGCCGAGGCCCTCAAAGCGGGCGGACAGCTCGCCGTAGCGGCGCAGCGTCTCCTCGGATTCGTCGCCCTTCGCCATCTGCGCGGAGAGCCGCTCCATCTCGTCGGCCATGCGCCTCATGCGCTCGAAGGCGGATTGCAGCACGTCCTCCACCGTATAGCCCGCCGGGTAGACCGGTATCTGCGAGATCAGCCCGACGCGGCGGTCCGACGCGATGGCGACCTCGCCGGCGTCGTAGTCGATCTCGCCCGTGAGGATGCGAAAGAGTGTCGTCTTGCCCGCGCCGTTCTTGCCGAGCAGACCGACACGCTCGCCGGAGTTGATCTGAAAGGTCAGTCCGTCCAGTATTTTCTTTTCCAAATCAAAGGACTTTTGAAGTCCCGTTACGCTGATCTCGATCATGTTGTCTTGAGCAATTCCTCTACGATCTTCTCTAAGTGCATGGAGTGCGACGCCTTGCACAGCAGGACGCTGCCCTCCGTGAACGCGGCTCTCGCCGCATCGACCGCGCTCTCCGCGTCGGGATACCACTCGGCGCTCTCGTGCGCGGCGTCCGCGATGCCGCGGGCGTACTCGCCGACAGCGATGACGCGGTCGATGCCGAGCAGAGCGCACAGCTCGCCCAGCCGAAGCCCGGTGTTCAGCGCCAGCAGAACGGCGACGCCGGTGCCGTCCGGCGCGGACAGCACCCACCGCGCCAGACGCTGAACCTCGTCGGCGGAAAATACGCTGACTTGCTTCCGGCGGTAAACCGGCAGTTCCGCTTCCAGCCCCGGGCAGCTGCATTCCAGCCGCCGAGTGCTGTATTTCAGCACGGATTTCAGCAGCACGCCCACGTCCCGCGCGCTTTTGCCCGACAGGCCGCCGCGCTGCAAGCCGCCCAGAAAATCGGAAATCCCATTCGCCGTCAGCTGCCCGACGGGCGATTCCCCCAGCCCGGGCAGAATGTAGTGCCGGAGCAGATAAGCATATCGCGCCCGGGTGGATTCCTTCAGCTGCTTTTCCCGGTCGGCAAGAAACCGCCCCGCGGCCTGCGCCAGCGTAAGGGACGCGGCCTGTTCCGGGGCGTCCCCCAGCGCCTCCAGCTGTTTTTGACGCTTGACCCGGCATTCCCGATAGCTGCAGGCGTAGACGTAGCCGTACACCGCCCCGCCGGAGGGGGAGCGCCCCCGGATATACCGTCCCTCCCAGCGTCCGTCCTTCCGCTTGTAAATGTTTTCCCCACGTTTCGGCATATCGCATCCTCCTGACCATGTTTTTGACGGCGCATTCCGCCCGTCTCGACCATTTTAGCCCATGGGGCAGCGGAAAGACGTGCCTGCACCGAGGTCGGGTCAGCCAATTTTGCATAAAAAATGTTTATTTCTTACATTTTCGGTGTTGACTTCCGGATAAAAAATAGCTACAATAATATTGGTTCATCGGAGAGCCTATCGCAAATGGGATAACTTTACGAAAGCGCAGCTTTTTGATGACAGCAGAATATGTGTGTCCGATGACGCCGCATGGCGATTGCCCGAGCCTTAAGTTCGGTCAGGTTTTCGCCCGGAAGGAAAGGGGTGCAATGCCCCACGCGGTCGGCACTGTAAGCGCAAGGATATGGTCGAGGCGGGAAACCGCTGGGGCGAAAGCCCGTCATTGCCGGAAGGTGAGAAGGCAGACCGTAAACGAGGGGCCTCCCCGGGGCGCGAGTCAGTAGAATTGTGCGGTCAGGACGCGTAAGGCAGCGGGCGCTCTCTCCGTGGTGCTGAATTGGCAGGAGTGTGCGCCGACGACCCGTAAGCGGGATGTCGGCGTTTTCTTTTGCCGCCATGGAAGGAGTATGCCATAATGAGCAAGGTAGCAGGCGCACAGAAATTTGACGGCCGGAATTGGTTCGAGCAGCAGATCGCGAAGCGGACGCAGGCGGCGCTGGCGGCGCAGGACGCAGTTTTCGCGGAGCAGCACGCGGGGGACAGCCTCCCGGAGCTGGCCGCTTACGTCAGCCGGTGCGCTGCTCAGTGGAATCACGCCCCCGCCCCCTGCGAGATCGAGGGCGGCAGCTATATCGCCCGGCGGTTCGGCAGTTGGGAAGCGGCGCTGATGGCGGCGGGGCTGAGTTCCGCCTATAAAATCCCCCGGAACGGGGAAAACCGCCGGTACCAGAAGGAGAAGCGGCGGCAGACCGCCCTCCATAAGGAGGAGCGGGACGCCAAGCGGGCGGCGAAGCGGGAGAAGGCGCGGGAGCATCAGCGTGCCGACGCCCGGCGGGCGGCGGCGAAGAAGCGCCCGGGCAAGAAAAAGACCCCGGCGCAGCGGAATTGCCCGGTTCCCATGGAACAGGGAAGCGCGTCGTAACCGTGCGGGCATCGGGGCGGAGAAGCGCCGCCCATCGACAAAACGTCGAAAACCCCGGCGCGGGGCATTTATACGGATGGTTTCCCGTCCTTCGGGGGCGGGCTGCTATACAAAAAATCTGACGGCGGGGCGGAAGCGCCGCGGCGGGAGAGAGGGTGATAACATGGCCGGAAGAACGGGAACTTTCGATCTCATGCGAGAGCTTTTCTACAACGAATGGTAGAAAATGGAAGCTTTCGGAACCGGGCGGCCGCCTGCGGGGCATTTGCCGCGGAGGGCGCGGAAGTCCGGGCTTGTTCGCTTATCCACGAAACGGGACATTTGTCCGGCGGGGACCGCCCCGGCCGGGGAAGCGCCCCCACATTTTTGATTTTTGGAGAATATTTATGAAAAGACGGATATTTTCATTTTTACTGGCGGTGGTTATGGTGTTCAGCCTTGCCCCGTCAGTTTTTGCAGCAGAGGATACAATGATCTCTACTGCAGTCGATAAGACCACAGTAGCTGCTGGAGAGACTATCACGGTCACATATACAATGAATAGGGCGGTAGACGAGGTAAGCTTGATTACAATCGCGCCCAAATACGACAAGACGGTATTAACCTTTCAAAGCGTAGACTATGCGGACAGTGTTTTTTTTCAGTCGCCAAAGAGTGGTGCCAGCGCGCTTGTAGGTAGGGGGTATATCCGTGAGGAGAGATCAAGGATGACCGTCAATGCAGGTAAGTTGTGTTCGTTCACATTTGTCGCAGCTGAAGATGTGGAAGACGTTACCGAAGTTGCGTTTTATAATGTACAGTCTACAACCTCGAATTATAATTCACGTATACAGGTTGCCGGGAAAGCCTACACAACTGCAGATGGCGGCCTTGACCACGGTGAAAGCGACCCCATCTATGTAAATGTCACTCCAAAGGGGGCAACAGGGCCTATCGCTACCCCCACCGGATATAGTGTCTCCATGGGCGCTGACCAGACGGTCGCTGCTGGCCAGAAGGTGCTTATTCCCGTCACTGTGGATTCCAGCAAGGCGTCCGTCACCGGCTTCAACGCCTACGACATGACCTTTACTTACGACCCGGCGGCGCTGACCCTGAACACGGCCTCCAATGCCGCCGCCAACCTGACGGTGGAGGATAATAACGGCACCGTCCGCGTCCGCCGCTACGGCGAGACCGTGCCTCTGGGCGAAGCGCTGACGCTGGACTTCACCGCCCAAAAGGGCGCAGCCAGCACCGTGACCCTGACGGGAGCCAAGTTCGACCTGGACGCCAACTCCATCAACTTCGACGCCCCGGCGGCCACGATTGCCGACGCCGACACCAAGGTAACGGGACTGTGGAACGTGACGCTGCCGGATGGCTTCCGGAGCACCAGCGGCGTGGACACCGTGGAAGATGGCGGGGACTTCACCTTCACCGCCCCGGACGCCCACTATGACTACGTCCTGGACGTCACCACCAACGGCAATACCGAGCGGGTGACCATGAAGGGCAACAACAGCTACACCATCGAGAACGTCACCGACAATGTGACGGTGACGGAGAAAAGCAGAACGGCCAAGACCTACACCCTGAAGTTTGTGGTGGATGACCGTTCCGCAGAGACGCTCGGTACGACCCCGCTGACGCTGGCCGATCTGGGCATCACCAGCGACACGGCCACGGTGCAGTATCCCAACAACTATGCATTTACCGTAAAGTTCCCCGGCTCTGGTCGCTACGCCCGGGCGAACATCGAACCCGGCAATAACTGGTTCCTGAGTGCTTTGGGCGACGAGAGCGGGAACGGCGACCGCACCTACACCGTGGACGGCTCCAGGCTGACCGGCAACGAAAATGACGAGATCACCATCACTATCAACGTATATGCCTGGCAGAATAAGCTTACCATCGGCGTGGGCGGCAACGGCGCGGAGGATTTCGCCAAGGATAATGCGCTGACCTGCTACCCCACCGAGAGCTACACCTTCAAGGTGAACAAGAGCGAATACTACGATTACACCGTCAGGGCGACTTACTGGGCAAAGAAGCTCGGCGGCTATTGGGACACCGTTAGTCTGACGGTCAGGGACAACGGGGATGGCACGTATACCATCGTCCGGATGCCCGAAATCACAGAGCACTACGAGCTTGCCAATACGGACGTGACCATCACCATCACCAAGACCGCCAAGGCCGTCGACCCCAACGCGGTTGCGGCATACGAGTATGTGCAGCTGGACGGCAAGACCGTCGTTCTGGTAACGGTGACCGGCAGGCTGGGCAGCGGAAAGGTCTTCACCTATGACGGAAATACCATGTTCAAGGCCGCCAACTACGGTTTCAACGTGTATTCCTGGCTGCTGATCCTGGACAAGGGCGAGGTGCTGGACGTGGACGCCCTCAAGGCCGACGTCATTTCCAAGCTGGCGCTTGCCGACGGCACGGCCACGACCATCAACCAGGCCTACGACGTGAACAAATCCCGCCGGACGGACATCAACGACGCCCAGCTGGTCTATGACATCTACAACGGCACTTACCTTGATTTCACCAAGGTTTCCATGGAGAAATTCCTGCTCGCCGACGTGAACTGCGACAAGATGGTGAACTCCGCCGACGCCGTGGTTATCGTAGGCCAGTTCAGATGATCCCACTGACCGGACGCGCCCCCGCCGGGGCTTCGCACACTTCCGTGGGATAAGGAGAAAAGCATGAAAAAACGCATCATCCCCCTGATGACGGTTCTGTGCCTGCTGCTGTGCCTGCTGCCCTCCGCCGCTTTCGCGGCGGAGACCGGCGGCACCGTAGACACAAGCCGAAGCTACAATTTTGAACTGACCGCCGAACGGGGTCAGACGGAGGTCAAGGCCGCCCCCGGCGACATCATCACCGTGTCGCTGGTGCTGAGGCGCACCGACAGCGCCGAGACCGCCCCAATGTACGGTATGCAGACGGAGATCGAGTACGACGACACCTTCCTCCAACTGGTGGACGGCAGCGTCATGACCGCTCCCGGCATCCGCTGGAGCGATTTAGGCCGCCGCACCGGCGGGCGGGCGTTCTACCTGAATTTCGTGTCCTTCAAGGGCGGCGAGAGCTGGGAGCCGGAGGTTCTGGTGGGCAGCTTCCAGATGAAGGTTCTCGGCACGTCGGGCGTTTCCAGCCTGACGCCGGTGAACACCATGGTTTCCACCCAGGACGGCATGGGACGCTACGCGGCGGAGGACAACGCCGTGACCGTCATCGTCTCCACGGAATGCACCGTCAGCTTTGAAAGCAACGGCGGCACCGACGTTCCCTCCCAGACCGTCCACTACGGCGACAAGGTGAAAAAGCCCGCCGACCCCACCCGGAAGGGCTACCATCTGGAGGGCTGGTACAGCAATCTGGATCGCACCGAGAAGTGGGATTTTGACACCGACGTGGTCAAGGGCAACCTGACCCTCTACGCCAACTGGGCAGAGGGCGCTGCCGGAGGCAGCGGCGTATGGTGGCTCATCGGCGGCGCGGTGCTGCTGGCGCTGCTGCTATTGCTGCTTCTGCTCCTGCTGGGCAAGAAGCGGGTCCGCTTCGAGACCAACGGTGGCACGGCGCTGGAAGACGTGAGCGTCAGGCGGGGCGACGTGATCGGCGAGGTCATGACGCCCATGAAGCCCGGCGCGGTGTTCGGCGGCTGGTTTGCCGACAAGGCGCTCACCAAGCCATGGGACACCCAGCACGACGCGGTGCAAAGCAGCATGACGCTGTATGCCCGCTGGCTGTAAAAACGAGGTGATCGCAATGAAAAAACGCATTTTATCCATCCTGCTGGCAGTGGCGCTGCTATTGTCCGTGGGCGTCGTCCCGGCGCGGGCGGCGGATTCCTGCGTAAGCGTCAAGGCGGACGCCGCCACCACTGCCGAAGTGGTGGCCGGCGACCTGCTGGAAATTCCCCTGGGGGACATCTTCCGGGATTCGGACGGCCACTCGCTGACCTATACGCTGGTCAACGCCGCCCAGTTCGGCACCCAGACCAAGGTCGGCGGAAGCACGCTGTACGTGTCGGAAAAAGACCCCGGCACCTACGAGCCGAAGATCAAGGCCACCTGCTCGGGCGGCAAGTCCGTCACCGCGACCCTCACCGTCACGGTCAAGCCCGCCCCCCACGGCCTGGACGCCCAGTACAACTACGACGAGTCCCCCGCCAAGGAGGTCACGGTTTATGTGACCATCTCCAACGACGGCGTGCCCATCAGGGGTCGTGACGGCACAATTTTGTGCCATCAGGCCATTACCGTCCCGTACTTCGACCTGAGCCAGTACGGCCTTGACGAGTTCTACCGCTATCACACGGCAAACGGCGAGGGCAAGTACGTGGACAACAACATCGTGGAGCGGCCCACCGGCCTGCACCTGTACATCTATCTGCTGGAGCGCTACTTCATCGGGCTTCCCGAAAGCCAGTGCTGCAAGGGAAGATACGACCGCGGCGGTCTGGAGGGCTTCAGGCTGGACGACGATGTTTACTACATGGACGAAGACCCTGCCTACACGGCTTCGCTGGCCGCGCTGAAAATCACCGGCTCGCCCACCAGTCTCTACATGGCCAACTTCTGGGGGCATGACGAGAACCTGATGTACTACCGGAACCACTGCTATCCCTACATGAGTCCCGGCTGGGGTTCCACCTCGGACTACATTCTGCTGTCCGACGGGGATACCTGGGACGTGGCCATGTTCACCAACTGGAGCTTTTATTCCAGCGGCGGCGCGTTCACCTGCTTCGACAAGGACGCCTACACCGTCCGCCCCGGCACGGAGCTGACGGTAACGTCCAAGGCCTACGGCACCACCTTCAAGGACGGCGACTTCTACGATTTCGAGAATCTGGACGTGTACCTGTACAGCGGCAGCTGGGAGCAGCTGGACACGCTCAAGGATGCCGGCAGCGGCAAGGCCACCTTCACGTTCACTGTGCCAAAGGACGAAGGCACCTACTACATTGTGGGCTTCGACCCCAACCGGAAGATCCCCACGGACGATTCCGGCGGAACGAACTACGCCAAGATCGCCCCGGCCACGGCCATCCTGACCGTATCCGGAACCGCGGAGCTGGAGCGCCCCTTCCAGACCGTTTCCGTTGACGGCAAAGCCCTGGACAGGAAGAACATCTCCTACGAGGGCATCGTCTCTCTGGGCAGTGAGGACAGCGAGGAATTCGGGAACGTCTACGAGGAAGTTCCCAAGTACCACGTGATCGTGCCGGAGGGAACGCAGACCGTGGACATCACCTACGGCAAGGACGTGGACATTTACCACGCGGACGCCACGGCCTACGGCTACGAGACCGATCTGGCGGCGGACGCCGTATCCTCGGCGACCATCCGCTCCGTCACGCTGGAGAGCAGCTATAAGGCCAATGACGACGGCACCCAGACCGTCGCCACCCCCGTCGCCCGCTACGTCCGCAATGCGGACGGAACGGCCATGGCCGTCACCCTGGAATCCGGCAGCGGCAAGAATTTCAGACCCGTGGCGCTGTTTACGTTTGAGTACGCGAAAGCGGAGCCTGACCCGGAGCCGGAAGTGAAGTATGGAGATGTGAACGGGGATGGGAACATCAATTCCACGGACGCGGCAATCCTCTACCGTTCCGTAAACGGAAAGTACACGCTGCCGGATTCTCAGAAAGCGGCGGCGGATGTGAACGGAGACGGCGCTGTGAACTCTACGGACGCCGCTCTGATCTATCGTAAAGCAAACGGGAAAATGAGCAACTTCCCCGCAGAATCCTAAAAATTATAAGGAGGTTTAACGCGAAATGAAAAAAGTGATTTCCCTTCTGTTGGCGATCGCGGTGATCATCAGCCTTGTACCCGCCGTGTTTGCGGATGATCTTCCCACTATGACAGTGGAGGTTGACAAGACCGAGGTTCAGCCGGGCGACACGATCACCCTTACCCTGTCCATCGACCAAACCATTTCCAACCTGAATAACTGGGAGTGGGCAATTTATTTTGACAAGGATGCTTATGTCAAGACCAGCGGCGAGCTTGAACCCGGATGCACGACGTCCATAGGCTCTACTGCTGGAATGGTGGGAGATAATGTTGATATCCTCGGCAAAAATGCTGTCCGGGTATCCGCATTAAGCCCTTCCGGTGACCCCGTCACCCTTAACGCTGGCAAGATCGCAACTGTTACCTTCATGGCAACAGAGAACATTACGGCGGAAAACGCCCGCATCGAGGTCAAAACCGAAGCGCTGCCTGACTACGATACGCTTGAAGATAACAGCGTCAACCTGGCCGGCAACATCATTGATGTCACTGTGGTGACAACCGAAGAAAAGGGCTACACCGTCTCCATGGGAGCTGACACGTCGGCACCCTACGGCCAGACCGTGGAGGTCCCCGTGACCATCGGTTACTCCGATGACAGTGTTACCGGCTATAACGCCTATGACATGTCCTTTAGCTATGATTCCAGCGCTCTGAAGCTGGACATGACGGAAACCAATGAAGAGGGCAACCGCGTGATGCTCGGCGACAACTCGGTTCGCATTGTCCGCTACGGCAAGGAAGCGGCGCTGGGCGAAGCGCTGACCCTGAAGTTTGAGGTTCTGGCGGGTAAGGGTTCTTCCAATGTGACGGTTACATCCGCAAAGGTGGATACCAACGGCAACGCCATTGAGGCGGACGCCCCCGATGCCACGATCCTGCGGCCCGCGGCTACCGTGACTGTCAGCGGCTACACCGTAACCTTGCCGGACGACTTCACCCGTACCGACGCGCCGGGTTCCACTATCATCGAGGCGGGCGGCAACCTGACCTTCGTTCCCAAGGATCCCAACTATGACTACGACGTGAAAGTCATCGTAGGCGATCAGGAAGTCACGCCTACAGTTGGCGAGGACGGCACCTACACGGTTCCCAATGTCAACGGCAACGTGACCGTCACCAGCACCAAGACGGCGAAGAGCTTCAATGTCACCCTGGGCGATGATATCACCGGTAATACTACCGCTACTTACAATCAGGAGTACACCTTCAAGCTGACCCCCGCAAGCGGCTACACCTACAATGTGACCGTGACCATCGGCGGCAAGGCTTACACAGGCTTTACAGCTACTACGAATGACGATGGCACCACTACCTACACCATCCCCGGCGCGGACGTGACCGGCGACATCGTCATCAACAGCAACAAGGCTGCCAAGCCTGTGCAGACTTATAACGTCACCTTTACGGGCACCGGCGCGGGCGACGCCACCGGTGCATCCTCCGTCAAGGAGAACGCGACCTACACCTTCACCGTAAATGAGCAGGACGGCTTCGAGTACACCATCACCGCGACTATGGGCGGCAAGGCTGTCACCGTCACGGGTTCAAACGGCAGCTACTCCATCGCCAACGTGACCGGCGATCTGGTCATTACCATCGCCAAGAAGTCTACCACGACCACTATGGACGTCGCCGTTTCCAAGTTTGTGGAGATGAACAACAAGACCGTGTTCCTGGTGACTGTGACTGGCACCCCCGAAGAGGGCAAGGCCTTTGCCTACGGCGAGAACGTCATGTACAAGACCACCGCTTACGGCGAGAATGTGTACAGCTGGCTGGTGATTGTGGACAAGAATGAGGCATTCGACCAGGCTACGGCTGAGGCCAAGATCACGCAGGCCAGTGCTACTGCCGAGGAAGTGACCCAGAGCTATGATGTCAATGAGACGGGCCTTGTGGACATCAACGATGCTCAACTCACCTACGACATCTACAGCGGCAAGTACACCGACTTTGAGAAGGTCTCTGTACGGAAGTTCCTGCGTGCGGATACGAACGCCGATAAGGTCGTCAATTCCGCGGACGCCGTTGTGGTCGTAGCAAGTTCCAAGTAAATCCGGGCGAATCAGCTGCTTCCCCTCCCTAACGGGAGGGGAGGCAATTCGCCGTATTTTGGGGCTTTACCATTATCCCCCGCCGCGGGGGACAGTGGTAAGGATCCAAACTGTTTTTTGGGGGATATCCATATGAAAAAACGCAGCGGCCTGCTCAGCGCCGTGAGTATTCTGCTGGTCATCGCGCTGGTCGCGGGGATCGGCGGCTCACTGATCGCCTCCGGGCGGACAAGGCCGGACAACCCAATCGACGCCCAGCCGGAGCAGCTCCGGGCGGAATCCCTGCAAGGCTCTGGCAATACCGGCGGACAGGGTTCCGGAAAGGGGAACGCCCAGTCCGCGGAATCCGCCGAAGGAACAGAAAATACCGACCCGACCCAGGAGCCGACGGAGCCTCCCACGGAACCGGAGAGGCAGGATCAGACGGAGCCGCCAACGGAACCGACCCGGGGCGAGGAGGATACGGATCCCACAGCGCCTACGGACAAGCCCGTGGAGAATCCCGATGATAATCAGGGCGGCAATAAGCCAGACGACACCAAGGGCGGCCCGGAGGATTCCGGCGACCACGGCGACGGTACCGGCGGCGACGACGGGGATGACGGCGGAACAGGCGGCGATCACGGCAGCGGGGGCGAGGAAGACGATACGCCCCGTATTTACACGACCCTGAAGACCCAGCAGCTCACCAAGACAGAGCTTCCGGACGGAAGGTTGACCTTCATTGCCTACCCCATCGGCAAGGGCGACCTGCACATTCGTGTCCGGCTGAAAAACGAGACCAATTCCGGCAACGGACTGCTGCTGACCTCCCCGGACAACCGGAACTATGAGGCGCAGCTGGATTTCAACGCGGAAAACCTGTTCGTCCTGTCCCTCTACGATGGGGAGACCTTCCTTGGCCTGGTTCAGTACCGGGTGGGCTATTACGCCGACCTTGCCGATGACGACAATCCGGAGTCCGGTGACTATCCGCCTACCATTTTCACGAGCTTGGACGAGGACAGTCCGGATATAACCTCTCAGTCTTACAACATGTGGGTGACCGCCAGAACAAATGACAAGCTGGGGGGAGACTACATCTTCTCAAATCAGATTCAAGTTACACTGGACGGGAAAGTTGTTCAAAAGAGTTATGGTGACAACCATCCTACCTATGAGCTGCATTTCGATGCGCCCCAGATCGGCGACGAGGAATCCCACATCGTCCGGGTGCTGGCCTGGGACGGAAACGGAAATTCCGCCATGAAGGTCTACACCGTCACCTACCACCAGATCAGCGAGGGCGACGCGGCAGGCTCGGTGAACGTGGTGCTGGACGCGACCACCATCGGTCTGGGAATCCTGGACAGCGGAACGCTGGACATCGTAGAGGGCGAAACGGCGGCGTCTGTCGTGCTGCGTTTCTTGCAGGAGCGGGGCTATGAACCGGATTATCAGGGCAGCGCCACCATGAATTTCTATCTGCGCCGGATCTACCGGGGCGACATCGCCTACCGCGCCGACGTTCCGGAGCATCTCTGGGAGTTGATCCTGCGGGACGGCATCACCACCAACGACAACTACGACCGGGACAGCATCGGCGAGTTTGACTACACCCAGGGTTCCGGCTGGATGTACTCCATCAACGGAACGCTGTATGAGGGAACCGGTATGAGCGGCTATAAGGTCCGCAACGGAATTACCATCTATCTGCGCTTTACTCTGTCCTACGGCAAGGACATCGGCGGTTACGATGCCACCGGAGGCGGCTACGGCGCGCTGAGCAGCTACTGCGGCCTGTGGATCAACGGCGGCTATCAGGCTCTGGATCACGACTTTGAGGAAGTGGAACGGGTGGAACCCACCGAAACGGAGGACGGGTACATTCTGTATCGCTGCACCAGGTGCCACGAGGAGGAAACAGATGTTCTCCCGGCTACCGGCGGCGAGACGGAACCGACAGATCCCGATCCCACCGATCCCGACCCGACGGATCCGACGCCTACCGATCCCACCGAGCCGACGCCCACGGATCCCACCCAACCGGAGCCGACGGAACCGACGCCTACAGACCCCAGCGAACCGACACCCACGGAACCGACACCCACAGAGCCAAGCGAACCGGAGCCGACCGACCCCGGCGAGCCGGATCCTGCGGAACAGGCATCCATACAGGCCATGGGGCGGGAGACGCGGGGATACTGGGGCGATAAGCTCGTCTACTGCCAGAGACTGATAAAACGAATTTTGGAGGCAGCTGCATGAAAAACGGAACGAAACTGATAGCGGTGCTGCTCTGCGTACTGCTTCTGATCCCCACAATGGCTTTCGCGGAAACCCAGTCGTCTTTGGATGCGGAAATCGCCCAAAGCGCGGAGGGAATGTCCGCCCTGGGCGGGAAGAAGGGAGAGCTTCTGAAGGATCAGGAGCAGTTCCCCGCAGGCACTTCCGTCTGCGACTGGCTTGCTATGGCCATGGCACTGTCCGGCGCGGAGGAAAGCTACGCCGACTATTTGCAGGCGCTGAGAACTTATGTAGAAAACGCCTACGCGAAAAATGGCTGCCTGGATAAGAACAAGGCTACGGAGTACCACCGGATCGCCCTGACGGTAATGGCGCTGGGCGGCGACCCCACCGACTTTGGAACGAAGCCAGACGGCTCGGCCATTGACCTGATTGCGGAGGGAACCTACAACTATGCCCGTGATCCGGGCGCGCAGGGCTTGAACGGCTGGATCTGGGCGCTGATTGCCCTGGATGCGCAGGATACGGAGGTTCCGGCAGATGCCCAGTATTCCAGAGAGGATATGGTCAGCGCCATCGTGATCGCTCAGGAGCCGGACGGCGGCTTCGGTCTGATCCCCGGAAAATCGGATGTGGACATCACAGCCATGGCGGTACAGGCGCTGGCTCCCTACCGGGACCGGCTGGAGACCGAGATCGACGCGGCGCTGGAGTACCTTTCCGGTCAGCTGACGGATACCTGCGGGTACATCGCCTACGGGGATGAAAACGCGGAGAGTACGGCGCAGGTCATTCTGGCTCTGTGCGCACTGGGCATTGATCCGGATACGGATACCCGCTTTGTGAAAGACGGGCATACCCTGCTGACCCAGCTCGCCAGATTCCGTCAGGCGGACGGCACCTACAGCCACACGCTGGAGGGGGCAGGTGACGGCATGGCAACGGAGCAATCCGTCCTTGCGCTGGTGGCCGTGCAGCGTGTCCGCGCGGGGCAGCCGTGGGTGCTGCATTTTGACGGCACGTATACCGCCCCAGACGTTCCGGTCAGCCCGGACACCCAGACGGCACAGACGAAGGCGGGTGCCGACAGAACCATTCTCTACGTTGGAATCGGCGCGGCAGTCGTGATCGCGGCCGGCGCGATATGCATCATTGTCAGAAAGAGGAGAAAGGCATGAACAAGCTGACAGAACAAATTCAAGCGGAAGTCAACAAGGTCGTTTTGGGCAAGGAGGACATCGTCCGCAAGGTGCTGCTGGCCATTCTGGCACAGGGTCATGTGCTGCTGGAAGATGTACCCGGTGTGGGCAAGACGACGCTGGCCAAGGCATTTTCCAAGACGCTGGGTCTGGATTCCAGACGCGTCCAGTTCACCTCTGATACGCTGCCCTCTGATATTATCGGCTTTTCCGTATTTGACAAGGCGGACGGCAAGCTGAAATACCAGCCCGGTGCCATTATGACGAACCTGCTGCTGGCGGACGAGATCAACCGTACCTCCAGCAAGACCCAATCCGCCCTGCTGGAAGCCATGGAGGAATTGCAGGTCACGGTGGACGGCGTGACCCGGCCGCTGCCCAAGCCCTTCGTCGTTCTTGCAACGGAGAACCCGGTGGGGTCCGCGGGCACCCAGATGCTGCCCGCCTCTCAGCTGGATCGTTTCCTGATCCGACTGAGTATGGGCTATCCCAATCGGGCAAGCACGGCGGCGCTGCTGAAGGATCGCCATCATGTGGATCCCCTTTCCGCCTGCCAGACGGTGACGACGCCGGATGAGCTGGAAAAGCTCATTGCGGACGTTGCCGATATCCACGTGGCAGACCGAATCTATGACTATATCGCGGAGCTGGTGGACGTGACCCGCTCCAATGCCTATGTTACCTTGGGCGTCAGTCCCCGCGGCGCTCTGGCTGTGACCCGTGCGGCCAAGGCCAACGCCTATCTGGAGGGGCGGAATTATGTGATTCCCGACGATGTGTGCGCCGTGTTCCCGGATGTATGCGTCCATCGTCTGATCCTCAACGCCAAGGCACGTCTTCAGGAATACACCGCGGCGCAGATCCTTCAGAACATCCTCACCTCGGTTCAGAAGCCAGATATCCGGGAATTTTCCGACAAATGAAGAAAAAGATTTTAGGCAGCGCCGTGTGTTACCTGCTTCTGCTGCTGGCTCTGGCGGCGCTGCTCATTACAAGCGCTTCCTTTTGGGTGCTTGCCGGACTCTGCCTGCTGCTCCTGCTGCCACTGGCTTCCTGGGCGGTCAACGCATACGTCCGAAGGCATTTACAGGCGGATATTCTGATACCGGCGACGGCTGCCAAACGCACCGCGGCCGGTTGCCGGGTGCGCATCCGCAATTCGGCGCTGCTGCCCGTAATGCGTTATGGCTGTCGTGTCTCTATCCGCAATGATCTGACCGAGGAAGAGCAGTCGGTGGCGTTGACCGGCGGCATCGGTGCCAGAGGCGAAAGCAGCCAGAATATCCTGCTGCAAAGTCGCTATTGCGGCCGGCTGCGTGTGCGCATCAGCAGGTTTACTTTGCTGGACTATCTGGGGATGCTCCCCATGCAGGCCCCTGCCAATGCGGAGGCCCGACTGACCACTCTTCCGAACCTCTTTCCTATGGACGCGGACATGACCGCCAGACCGGCCTATGCGGACGACGGAGCTTCCGACCGCCGGGGAGAAGATCGCAGCGAGGTGTACCAGCTCCGGGAGTACCGCCCCGGGGACGACATCCGTCAGATCCATTGGAAGCTGTCCTCCAAGCTGGACGAGCTGATCCTGAAGGAGGCCAGCCAGCCGGAGAGCCGCTCCCTCCTGGTGTTCTGGGATAAGCGTACCGGCACGCCGCAGCAGATGGATGCTTTGGCTGAGGTCGTTTCCTCCACGGGTGCGGCACTGCTGCAAGGCGGTGTGCAGTATACCCTGAGCTGGACGGAGGGGGACGACCTGCAAGCCCAGGATATTCTGGACGAGAACCAGCTTTTGCAGGCAATCCCGGAATTGGTAAAGACCAGAGGCAGCGCGGATTGCCGCCTGCCGGAAATGGGCGATTACAGCCGTATCCTGTATTTCGGCGTGAAGCCGGAGGAGCGGATGATGACGGATGAGCGGGTGCATTTTGTCCTCTGCACGGATGAGCCATTCCCAGATGCCACCACCTTTACCCCCCAGAATTATTCGGAGACGATGCAGCGACTGGAGGTTTAGCCGATCATGCAAAAAAGTGAAAACGGACTCCAATGCATTGTCACCGGGGCGGCGCAAAAAGGAATGTATTTCCCTTGGGACTCCGGAACGGTCTGCGCCGTACTGACGGCGGGCTTTTGCCTGCTGTTGGCGGAGGCGTTTCCTTCCGTATCTTATCCCTGGTGGGGCATGGCGGCAGCCGCGCTTCTGGTGCAGGCGGTGCTGTTTGTCGCTTACCAGAGCGATATCGGGAACTGGGTCGTTCCTGTAGGGATCGGACTGCTGCTTCTGCTGAGCCTGGCGCTGAACAGATGGATACTGCCCGGCTTCGGCACTATGGCAAATGATTTTCTGACCCTGCTGACGGAAAAGAACGGAAAGATATACCTGGATTTTGCGGCGGCGGATGCCCGCTGTCTGCCCTTAGCGGCGGCGGTCTCGCTGCTGCTGGTATCGCTGCTTTTCAGCCGCAGCGCATGGAGCGGGCGTCTGGTACTGGCATTGCCGGTCTTGCTGCCCTGCTATGGGGCAATGCTGCTGGGCCTGGTTCCTGTAGGAATCGGCGGCGGACTGCTGATTGCCGGCGCTGTGCTGCTGATGGTGCGGCGCACGGCGGCGGGAGAACCCCTGACAGGCGTTCCAACGCAGCTGATTCTGACGGTTCTGTGCGCGGTGCTGTGCCTGCTGGTCGGGCTGTCCTTCCGGAGCGGCCTGGACACCGACCTGATGGATGCTATTCAGACGCGGATACACCATCAGCGCTATGACAGCGATACCAATTCCATGCCGGAGGGAAACCTCAAAAACCTACCTGCCTGGAATAAAAGTGACGCACCGGCTCTGGAGGTCACCATGGAGCAGCCGGAAAAGGTGTATCTGCGCGGGCAGGTCTATGACACCTATACCGGCACCGGCTGGAAAACGGCGGATACGAAGGATACTGCTCAGTATGAAGACCTTTTTTACTGGCTCCATGAGGCCGATTTTTACGGTCAGAGCCAGATCGGATTGGCAGAGAGCTATACGGATACGGCGGTTCCGCTGTCCATGACCGTTCAGAATCTCTCCGCCTGTTCCGCCCATGGCTATTACCCATATGCCGTTTATGGCAGCGAAACGCTGGAAGCGGATCGTATCGGAGACACAATGCTTCCGCCGGCAGAGAGCCTGTCTTATCTGAAGGGCAGCGTGCCGGAGTGGTACCAGATTCAGCGGAACCTATCTACGGCGCAGGGGCGGGAAAATATCAAGACCTATCTTTCCAAAGAGCAGGCGTATTCCGACTATCTGCAAACCGTGGATCTGCAAATGACCCAGGACAGCTGGTCGGTTCTCCAGCGACAGCTGAAGTTGGACAGTCAGGCTCGGACCATCGGCGACATCCGCACCATTATCTTTGATTACCTCCGGGAGAACATGACCTACGATGAAAGCGTCCGGACCATGAACGGCAGCGGAGATTTCCTGCAATATACGCTGGAGCGCAGTGGGCATGGCTACAGTGTCCATTATGCAACGGCAGCAGTGCTGATGCTCCGCTATATGGGCGTTCCGGCTCGCTATGTGGAGGGCTATTTCCTCTCGGCGGAGGATGCGGCCCGTTACAAGGCCGGTGAGGCCATTACACTGACAGAGGAAAATGCCCACGCTTGGGCGGAATACTATGTCAGCGGCGTCGGGTTTGTCCCGTTTGAGGTAACCCCCGGATACATTGACGACGAGGAGCTGTCCCTTGGCGGCGACAGCCCGGACGAAAACACCTACCGGAACAACACGCGGCAATTTGTGGAGGTCGAAAAGCCGGAGGAGATCACCGAACATAAACAGGATCGGTTCACCTTCTCGCTGGATACCCACTATCTGCTGCTTCTCCCGCTGCTGCTGATCCTGCTGCTGGCCGGATACATTTTCCACCGCCGCAGGGCATTCCGGAAAAAGCTGGCAGCCATTGACGCTGCGGACGACCGGGAAGCCATTGCCATGCGTTACGGCTACGCGGTCTGTCTACTGCGCCACAGTACGGCCAATCCCCCGGAGGGCGCTTCGGAGGCTGCGGAACTGAACCAAAAGGCGCTGTTCAGCACCCAGGAAATGACTCCGGAGCAGCGCAAGGACGTGGACGCGTATGCCATGCGTGTGCTGGATGCCTGCAAGGGCAGCTGGACGATTTGGGAGAAAATACGGTATCGGCTGTGGAACTGCCTGTACTGAGAATAGGGAGGAGAACGAAAAATGCGCAAAAGAGTAATGGCGCTGCTGCTTGGCCTGGTACTTCTGGCCGCTGCCATCATTCCCGTCACGGCAATGGCCGCGGAGGGAGAGGGCGGCAGCTTCGTGTTCGTTGCCATGAACGCCAACAGTACCATCGTGGAACCAACCAGAATCCACTATAAGACTGGCCAGACCATTCAGGAAGCGCTGTCCGCTTCGGACATTGAATTCGTTGGCCTGGAGCAAGGCTTCATTTATGAGGTCAACGGCGTCTCTGCCAACTATATGGTCTACTACGACAAGGGCGGCTACAAGCTGGATGCACAGGCCTCCTCCATCAAGGCCATCTGCATCCATGTGTCTTCGACGTATTCGGACGCGGCCATCCAGCTGATCCTCCAAATGGCAGATTATCTGGACATGACCAACCATGTGCAGAATTATCCTGCGGCAGCGAGTGCCTATGCCGCGGCGCTGAAGGGGCTGCGGACTGCAAATGCCGACACGGCGGGGACGCTCCTGCAAAATCTGAAGGATGCCATTGCGGAATACGCTGCGCTCCTGGACGGGACTCAGTATACCGTTTCCGCGGCGGCCACGCAGAACGGAAGTGCCCTGACGGAACCGGTCATCACCCTGACAGATGCCTACGGCAACGTCACCACCGGCACCGGCAGCGCCAAGGTCATTGCGGGCGACTACAAATTCAGCGTTTCCGACGGCGGATATAACCGCACGGACGGAACGCTGACGGTTTCCGCCGATACTCAGGTCTCTATGACCCTGCCCTACGGCGAGTGGTTCGGCAATATCCGGCTTTTGGATGCCGATAAGGAGCCTTACAGAGCTGTACAGAATCGGGCAGACCACACGGCGGAGTATTGGATCGAGGATACTGCCAGCACTTTGAGCAGTGTATACCTGAATGCGGTAATAGGGGATGTCCCGAGTGCCAATGCCACCAAGCTCCGCACCATCTATACCGGCACCAACGGCAAGGACATGTCTGACATGCCCCGCAGCTGGAACAGTACGGCCACATCGCTTACATACCTGCTTTCCTCCGGCATGGAAAATCGGACATTTGCGTTGGAGGCTCAGTACACCGGCTCGGACGGCTATACCCAGATTCAGTCCTATGCCGTTACCGTGACCCGTGTACCAACCTTGAAGTCGCTGACTGTCACGGCGGAAGGGACGAAGCTTCCCCTGAATTTTGAACCGACTGCGCGGGAGTACAGTCTGACGACCGTTTCCTCTACGCTGGACATTGCCGCCGATCCTTTTGATGAGAGCTACACTGTCACCGGAAACGGAACTGTGACGTTGAGCGGGAATAGTCTGAACCACACGATCCAGGTCACGGCTCCCAATGGGGAACAGAACAGCTACACGCTTCACATTCAGAAGGTATCCTCCGTGCCGGTGACGCTGAGCATTCCCTCCGGAACGACGGTGCAGGTGTTCAACGGCGCGGGTTCTGAAATTGCGCCGGTGGATGGCACCTATCACCTGGTTCCCGGAGAGAGCTATACCTGCATTGCCACGAAGAATACCTGGTATCATACCCAGATCACCTTCACGGCCTCCAACGGGCTGAACGTGTCTGTTCCGGAGCCTGTCGCCACAGACTGGCTGACCAATCTGGCGTTCTATAACGGCACATATGCCTCCAGCCGAATTGCCTACGCCGCCGATAAGACGTTCTCGGCGGCGGAGCATACCTACAACTACACGGTGTCCGACTGCAACAGCTCCGTCGCCATGCAGGCTACGGCGGACGGAACCGTGACGGCCATGTATCAGACCCAGAGTACCGTCCCGGAGACCCACGGCCTTGCACAGACGGTGACGGTTCCCAACCCGGTCAGTCAGACAGGGCTTGCCCAGAATCTGACATACGCGGTGGCCAAATCCGGTTACGGTCAGACGGTGACGGTCCGCATTTCGAAGGAAGAGGATGGTACATCCTATTACCAGGACTACACTGTCCGGCTGCTCCGGCAGCTGCACCTGTCCGGTCTTTCCGTTGCTACCAAGGATGAGACGCTGCCCTTTATGACCACCAGCGGCGGGACAGCGCGCTTTGACCGGGATACCACGGACTACTATGTGCGGGTTGACCGGGAGACCACAGCCCTCTATATTTCCGGAACCTATCCCAACAGCAGCGCGGACACCGCCTGCTGCGGCGGGTACTATGCTAAGGTCAACGGCGTGCGCTATGATACGCCGGCGGGTGCGGAAGCGACCTTGAACACAGATCTTTATAACGAGGACATATTGGTTCAGGTCTGCCATGCGGATACCGGCAGTATTGAACTGACCTATACCGTCCACGTCCAGAAGAGCGACCCCATTCAGCTGACGATCCAGACGACTCCGGCGGAGGCTATCATATTCCTGACCAATGATCTGAACGGTAAGCGTATTGTGGAGAAGAACGGTACCTACAGCCTGACCCCTGGTGCCAGTTATTCCTACACCACTACCTGCACCGGGTATATCGGCCAGAAGGTAGAGCATTACACCGCTCCCGACAAGGACGGAACGCTGACCATTACGTTGGAAAAGGCTCCGGCCAACGGTACGCTTATCAACTTTGACTCTGCCTGGCCGCATCTGCGTCAGAACAATGAGAACAACGGCGTGGTGGATTACAGAACGCCGGTCTACGCAAAGGATGCCGAGCTGTACTGGGCTACCTCCATTGGCTCCGGGTACGACGTGAATGCCTGCGGCTGCCCGATTCTGGTGGACGGCGCGATTTACACCTACTCCGGTTCCCGGATTTATAAGGTGGACGCCATATCCGGTGAAATCCTCATCGATAAGCCTATGGATCACAATTCCAGCTTCGCCATCAACCCGCCCACCTATGCCAACGGCATGATCTTCGTGGGTCTGTCCGACGGTACCATTCAGGCGTTTGATGCCAATACCTTGAACTCCCTGTGGATCTACCGGGATTCCATCGGCGGGCAGCCTAACAGCTCCATCGTTTACCACGACGGATATATCTACACCGGCTTCTGGGTAGGGGAGATCAACGAGGCGCACTATGTCTGCCTGAGCGCAACCGATGAAGATCCGACGCAGTCGATGGAAGAAAAGCTCCCCACCTGGTATTACACCAGCAAGGGCGGCTTCTACTGGGCAGGCGCTTATGTGTGCGACGACTTCCTGCTGATCGGCACGGACGACGGTGCTTCCGGCTACACTACCGGAAGGCCCAGCCTGCTTTCCTTTAACCCCAAGACCGGTGAGCTGTTGTCCAGCTACAAGATGAATGTGACCGGCGACATCCGCAGCTCCATTACCCATTACAACGGCAAGTATTACTTTACGAGCAAGGGCGGATATTTCTTTGAGGCATCTGTGGACGCAGAGGGCAATATCGAGGATGTCCGAACGCTGAAGCTTTACAACTACGCGGATGATCCGGCCAATCCGGCCATGTCCACCTGCACACCGACTATTTATAATGGCCGTGCCTATATCGGCATCTCCGGAACGGCACAGTTTGGCGCATACAGCGGCCATAATCTGACGGTCATCGACATTCCCAACTGGGAGATTGCCTACACGGTGCGTACGCACGGTTATCCCCAGACCAGCGGCGTTCTGACTACGGCTTACAAAGAGGAAACCGGTTGTGTCTATGTATACTTCTTTGACAACTTCACTCCCGGCAAGCTCCGTGTGCTGGAGGATCGACCCGGACAGACGGAGGTTTCCCTGAAGACTATGGAGACCTACACTGCCAGCGGCAAGTCAGAGACCTACACGACACCCTACAACATCTTTACCCCCAGCGGCGCACAGGCGCAGTATGCCATTTGCAGCCCCATCATGGACGAGTATGGCACGATCTACTTCAAGAATGACTCTGCCTACCTGATGGCTGTTGGCAGCACCATAGAGCGCATTGAGGTCACGAAGCTGCCGGACAAGACGACATACAAGGTGAAGGACACCTTTGACCCCACTGGAATGCAGGTGACGGCCTACTATGCCAACGGCAAGACCAGGGATATAACAGACTATGTGACCTGGTCGGAGACGCCGCTGACGGCCAACGATACGGACTTCCAGATCACGTTCCCTTACGCCATGTATCAGAACCGGGAGAACAGCGACACATTGGAAATGGAATATGGCGTTCACTGCGACAAGCCCATGACCACGCTGACGCTGACCATTGAGGATACGACGGAGGTCAAATACGGTGATGTAAATGGGGACGGTAAGGTTGCCTCCACTGATGCTGCTATTGTCTACCGTTATGCAAACGGAAAATACCAACTGTCTGCGAACCAACTCCTGGCGGCTGACGTAAACGGTGACGGTGTGGTTAATTCGACAGATGCCGCACTGATTTACCGCATGGCGAACGGAAAACTCTTGAAGTTCCCTGTGGAGAAGGAAAAACAGTCAGAGCAAACAACCGATTAAATGAGAAATGGCCTAGCCTACAGCATTGTGCGTAGCAACGCACATCCTCCTCTGTAGGCCAACCAGGGGCAGGCGCTTTGCCTGCCCCACATAGAAAACAACCCAGTCAAAAACCGGATCATCCAACGCTGCTCAGGACACCCCCTTGCCTGAGATTGCCCAGCGAAGGATGACCGGTTTTTATAAAATAGAGGTACAACCATGAAAAAGAGAACTGCGAACCTGATTATGGTTCTCATCATTGCGGCGATTGTCGTTGCAGGTGTGACTGCGGCCTTTGCATTGAGGGTGGATAACGGTGACGGCTTGGGAAGCCAGTATCGGATTCAGAAACTGAAAGGCAATGCTGTCATTACCCCCGGACAGGAGGACAATGTCTGCACCGTCACCATTGTGTGCGACACGATTCTGGGCAACATCAGCAAGCTAAATAAGGAAAAGGCTCCCTTTGTGCCAAAAGACGCAGTAATTCTGCCTCAAACCCGTGTTTCCTTCGCCGAGGGGGATACCGTCTTTGATGTGCTGAAAAAAGTCTGTACAGCGGCGGATATTCAGCTGGAATACAGTTGGACGCCTGCTTACGACAGCGGCTATATTGAGGGCATCAACCATCTGTACGAGTTTGACTGCGGCAAAGAATCCGGCTGGATGTACAAGGTAAACGACTGGTTCCCCAATTACGGTTGCTCGAGCTACAAGGTGGAAAACGGCGACAACATTGTCTGGTGCTATACCTGCAACGGCTATGGCGAGGATGTGGGAAGCACATGGGCAGCAACAGAAGGCAGCAGTGCGGAATGATGGAGGGCGAAAATGGGCTTTGAAAGCTGTCATCCGGCGGTGAATTTCATTTTCTTTGCCGCAGCGCTGTACGGGACGGTGCGCTTCAACCACCCGGTGTTTCTGGCAATCGCCTATGTCTGCGCCTTTGCCTACAGCGTCAAGCGCTGCGGAAAGCGGGCAGTGGCCTTCAATCTGTGCCTATTGCCGCTGATTCTGATATTCGCACTGTACTACAGCTCCTATCACCACTTCGGTGTCACAGTGCTGAGGCAGAATTTCATCGGCAACAACCTGACAGTGGAAAGCTTTGTCTACGGTCTGGTGATCGGCTTGCGATTTGCAGCATTGTGCATGTGGCTGGAGGCAATCTTCCGCATAGTGACTTCGGACAAAGTGGTATACCTCTTCGGCAGGATCAGCCCGCAGTTGTCGCTTTTCCTTACGATCCTGCTGCGGTTCATCCCCAGAGTTGGCCGGGAGGCGAGGAAAATCAACCTCGCTCAGAAAGGCATCGGCCGGGGCAGCAATCAGGGGAATGTTTTCCAGCGATTCATCAACTGCCTACGGATATTCTCTATGCTGATAACCTGGATGATTTCAGCGCTGGTGCAGGAATCCGATTCCATGCGTTCCCGGGGCAGTCTGCTCCGGGGAAGGACGGCCTTCTCCATTTATCGCTTCGACAACCGGGACAGGGCGTTTGTGATTGTTCTGTTCTGCTGCATCACCCTGACGGCTATGGGCGCGATTCTGGGAGCTAGCAAGATGTGGTACAACCCTAGAATCATCTGGCGGCCATTAAACAGGATTGGTGTAACAGCGGCCATCGGTTATCTAGCGCTCTGCCTGCTGCCCCTCGAGCTGGAGCTTTGGACAGAGTATCGGTTCTGCAGAGCCAGAGGAAAATAAAAGGACTCCCATTTCGGCAGGCGAACCAGCTGATGAAACGGGAGACTTTTATTTGCTTATATTTATGAGGAGAATGTGAAACACATTACTCTATATCTTCCCACGGCTCCAATTCCATTTCCTCCCAGGTAAGACCATATGGCGCGCCGCCGGAGGTGTAACCCGCGATGAAGAAAAAGGTGTCGTCCTGCTCCATGGGCGGAAGCTTCGGCTCATTTTTGGCACGTTTCTTTCTGCGCTTGGTATGGGCTTTTCTTTCCGCTCGGATGCGCTGCAATTCCTTGATTTCTGCATGGGAACGGATATGCCCCGGCATTCCGAAAATGGTCAGACGCTCGATAATATGAGGGCGTTTCCTGAGATAGACGGCGTGGATTTCCTCGGTGGGGACACGCAAGCCAGAGAGATGATTAAATACCTTCTGGGCAACCGCTTTGCAGTCTTCATCCGTATCCGGCATCCTCCCATTCGTCTGGAAGAAATCCTGCGTTTCCAGATACATATAGTCAGAAATTTTTGTCTTCTGTTTCTGCTTCAGATCTTTATAGGAACGCGGCGGCTTTTTAGACTGCTCCATAGTTTAATCATCCCATAAATGTTTTTGCCAATAGGCATCCATGCAGAGGTTGTAGCGCTTGCGTACAGACGAAATATTTGTTCCTTCCACGATAGAAGAAAACGCCTGCTGATGAATTTCGGAGAATTCAGAATCATGGTGGAACAGGTTATTCATGACCATCATCGTAAACGCTGCGTCTGGGTACTTCTTTGCCAGCGTGTCATAGCTGTTTCCGTCTGCCTGTACCAACTGGGGGAACCCTGGAATTTGAAGCAGTACCGGGGCAGCCTGATTAAAATAGTCCTGTAGAGTATGGATTGAAGCTGTAACAGCCATATCGAATCTCCCTTTCCGCGCACATTGATGACCATTATACCATGCTATCGGGAGAAAACAAGACTTGATTTTTCGCCTCGAAACTGCTACATACGGTTCTTAATTGCCGCTCGCGGGCATCCCATACCCCAGAATGACGCTGCTTCCCAGAGAATACTGTTTCTGCCGACACATGTCTCTAGAATTACCCTCTACCGTATAGACTACGTCATTTTCTACCCGCTCCACAATCCCAACATGATCCGGCACACCGTCCTGAGTTGCCCAGTCGAAGAAAATGAGCATTCCCGGCATCGGTTCCGCAGAGCCGTCCAGCCAGAGGCCGCGCTGCTGGAACCACTGCATTCCAAAGACGCAGCCGGAGAATTTCGGATAGGCACCGCTGTCCAGATAGCCGCATTGGTCGGCACACCAGCTGACAAAGCAGGCACACCATTCCACACGACCGGTAAAGCCGTACCAGCTCCAATAGGGTTCGCCGCCCACATTCCCTACTTGGGTCAGTGCCACGTCCACGATGGCGTCCCCATCTTCCGGGGTATAGAACACCTTGCCGATTGGGTAGTACCGCAGCACATGAGGGACATACTGCTTGTCCCCATAACTGTTCCAGCCCATTTGTTCTGCCATTTTCATGGAAAACTCAACGGCATTGGCACGGGAGTATTCACCGTATTTCTGCAAGGCCCATGTGATGTAACCGCTGCCAAAGTTATAGCCTTGGAGCGCCAGCTGAATATGTTCCAGATCAATGGGGCTTTCGGCTCCAGCCGTCTGCAAACAGTCCGCAAGATTCTGGATGCCCACCGCAATGGAATACTCCGGGTCGGTGATACCTCCGGGCGTTCTGGGGTACTGGGTATTGTACCCGCATTCGGAGGCTTGCATAGGGTCATTTCCTCTGCCGCCGGATTCCTGCATCATGACGGCCTGAATCAGCAAAACATAATCCGGAATACCATATTGCTTGGCGTATTTGCGGATGACCGGCTCGTAGGCTTCCACCTCTGCACTGAGGGGCAGGGTTTCCATGGAATCATCCTGACTTCCAAAGATAGCAGCGCCGCAGCCAATCAGGACGACAATTACGATCACAAGAACAGCCGCAACACCGCCTGCGCCAATGGCGGCGTAAAGTGCCTTTACCGCTTCTGCCGCAGAGCGTGCCAGCTTGGCCGTCAGCTCTGCGGCCTTTTTTGCAGCCAGCGCGGCCCGGCGTCCAGCGGTGGCTGCGGCATGAACACTTTTTTGTGCAGCAGCGGTGGCGGACTTTTGGACTTTCTGGGCAGCCTGCTTTGCGGTCGTGTCGGACACTTTCTTCGCGGCTCTCTCGGAGGCCTTGATCGGAACGAAAGAATTCCTGGTACGAATGGGCAGGTCGGATTTCTTCTTGATAGGGATTTCCTTTTTGGCGGTGGCATCACCCGGAGAAAAAGAAGTGTTATGGAAACCATTTGAGGCTTGCGCAGATTCAGTTACGGCGGTGCCAGATGCTTTTGAAGTACAGGGGCTTGCTTGAGTGGCTTCCACTTGTTGGGAGAAATGGGTACGCTCGAAGCCCAATTCTTCCTCTTTCTGTCGCTTCTTTCGACCGGTAATGTCCTGTGCAGCAGCTTTTCGCGCTGCCTGTTGTGCAGGAGAGATGCCGGATTCGGCTGCGGAATTGTCCGTTACATGCTCCCGCGTGCGGATGGGGGCGGCATCTCGCGCAGCTCTGCCACGTACTTCCCGACGATTTTGGAAAACCTCCTGTATGACTTCCTGCTGACCGGCGTTTTCCGCAGACACCGCGGATTCCGGGGCGCTGTCACGGTAACGAACAGAACAAATTTCATGCTGCAATAATGACCCCGCATCCCGAACGGCATCCCCTGCCGTCCGGGAGACTTTTTCCTCTGCGTAATTGCTGGGAGAATCCGAATGTTCCAACTGCCGGTGCGCTGCTTGTTCCTGCTTGGCGCGGACAAAACTGCGCTGCATATGCTGTTGGGCAGTGTTCAATACCGGTTGACTTTTATGTTTCGTCTTGATTTCCGGCATGGTTTGCCCTCCTGTCAGGATTGACCGGCAAACCGTCCCTCACCGGGGCGCGTTGTCATGAGTTGGTAGAGCTTTGTGTTCTTGGGGAAGCGGTTGATGAAAGGCACGAGAGCGCTGCCGTATTTAATGAGGCCGGAACCGGCTTGCCCTGCATGATATTGGGCTTTGCGTAAAAGCGAGTCTTGCCGGCACCGGAACCGCCGCAAATCAGGACATTTAAGTTCCGGCGGTGCTTTCTGCCGTCCAGGCCCAACGCCACCTGCTGGGTCAGCAGTTTATTGGCGTTCCCGTTCTGTTGGTAGTGCTTGGCAATGGATAGAGGATTCCCCCACCGGGCAGAACCCTGTTCCTCCCGCCGCCTGTAGACACGCTCGTTGGAAACGTAGATACCAATGCCCAGGCCGTAGAGCATGAGGAAGATCAGCAGCGTTTTGAGGCTCTTGTCACACCAGACGATATGAAAGGGATTTTCCAGTGCTGTAGCGAAGCCCTTCAAAAGCGTACCCAGACCACCTTCCAATAGAGGAGCGGCCAGCAAGGCCAGCCAGACAACGGGGACAATACCGCAGACATAGAGAACGCAATTCTGCCGGGACAGCTTATCGTTCACGGTCAAACTTCCTCTTTGGCTTTTTCTCTGGGGCATCAATAACCTTGATCAGCAGGGCGTTGATGTCCTCCGTGGGTTTGCCGTCCCGGATCAGGTCATTGCGGAAAGCGTTAAGGCCATTGACCATGAGCCGCTGCTCATAGTCGCTGACCTGGATCAGATGCTGTACTTCTGCCATGCGCACCTCCTTTACCGGGCATCGTCCCGCTGTCGGCTGCCGTGGCTTTTGGCATCCAGGAAGCGGAACATATCAGCGGAGATCTGATTGGCGGCGGTGCGGATGGATTTCAGCTCCTCTCGCAGCTGCTTCGGCTCCATCTCCGTATACTTCTGGGGCAGCTGGGTGACGGCAAGACTTTTGCCATCGATCCCATTGCGCTGGCAGAGAATGTTGCCGACACACTGGGCGAGAAATATATTGTTTTCCCGGCTGTAGTTCCCGGTATCCAGATAGGCGTGGGCAAGCTTCTGGGCCACACCCCGGAATACGTCCTCCATGGACTGGCCCCGCCGAACAAAGACGGTTTTCTCCTGGGAACTGTAGAGGGCACTTTGCCCATCCGGCAGCTCGTCCCGGAAGTCCACTTTGCAGGGGGCGTAGCGCACCATAGCGTTGAGAAGCAGCCGGGTGTCCTGGCTGACAGCAGGCTGCTTTGTGGGGGTCAACGTGGTCTGGGAAATATCAAAGACACGCTTGATATGGATGTTGACACCTTTGGAACCATCCTTTCGAGTGTAGGAATTTCCTGGTTCCATGAGAAGAATGCCGGATTCTCCCTTCCGGATATAGCCGCCCCGGCCACGCCAGAAATTGGCATCTCCCAGATCGGTGGCCTCCGGTTTCTGGGCGGCAACCAACAAGGCATTGCTGACGGAATACCGCTCGAATTTGGACTGCACATCCAGGTAGGTCTGGAAAGCCTTTCCGTTTGTACCCATCTTTTTCAGAGTGTCATCTACCATGGCATAGGCAGCTTCCCGGTCCTGCTGCTTGCGGCTGGCCCATTCCTCCTTGTCAAAAATTTCGTTCATTTCATCGTTCCTTTCCTTTCGCAATTTTTTCCACCGCCTTTTCGGCAATGGTATTCTGGGGCTGGCTTGCAGCCCGTTCCTGCCGAATGATTTTCATCGCCTCACGGACAGAGGGGCGGTCAGAAGACATTTCTGCGGCCCATCTGCTCTGCGATGTACTCTCGGACGGACGTTCGGCCTCGGTCCGTCCGAGCTGAGGGTTTTCCTCCACAATGTGGTTTTCCTGTTCCTCCCCAAACAGCTCCCTGAC
>ERZ773108.606-NODE-606-length-39426-cov-25.837698_pt1 | contig 39426 bp, 40 predicted proteins | sample MGYA00580570_ERZ773108 | MGnify/ENA primary metagenome ERZ773108 (study PRJEB29015, sample SAMEA2737840) | human gut metagenome | biome: human gut; feature: human-associated habitat; material: faeces | place: China | collected 2012 ...
TCTGACTGAGAGTTTACTCACTTAGCCGCGTGTCCACTATTGCTGGGTAAGATCAGGGTTATAGTCTGCCCGGCCAGTAACAATTGCATAGCGGAACACCTCACCACAGCGCTGGCGGACCTTGCGCATTTTCTCTAGAGCTCCACGTTTTTCCATTTTACGCAGTGCTTCCAGTAACTCCATTGGTTTGATTTCGGCAATAGGGCGCTTGCCAATGTAGGGAAAAATGTCTTTTTCAAAGGTATCAATGATTTCATCACGATAGCGTAATGACCACCGATCGGCTTTTGACTGGTGCCATTCGCGAGCAATAGCCTCGAACGTATTTTGCAGACTCATTTGCTGCGCGATTTTTTCTTCCTTTTTTGCCTCCCCTGGATCGCCTCCAGCAGCGAGGAGTTTCCTGGCTTCACTGCGTTTCTCGCGAGCATCGGCTAGCGTTACATCGGGGTATACGCCAATAGAAAGCATCTTTTCTTTACCAGCAAAGCGGTACTTCATGCGCCAGTATTTAGAACCATTAGTGTTAATCAGTAGATACATACCGCCGCCATCAGCAAGCTTATAGGGTTTGTCTTTGGGTTTTGCGGTTTTCACTTTGATATCGGTTAATGCCATGACATCCTCCGGCTTTTGATGAATTCATGTTCCTGAGGGGGATTTCTGCCAGTAACTAACCTGATACCCCCAATACACCCCTTGTATAACAAAGATGTTGTTAAAAGCCGTTGTTATATATCACATTTTTCCTATTATGGGGGTGCTGGTATTTCAATAGGAAATAACACCCCCTAAAGTACCCCCAAAAGAAACTTGATACGGGGTGAAGTAGGTTGACCTCTGGATACAAATAAATACTGATATACAAGGGATTAGAAGAGATTTATTGACATTGGGAGAGTTCAGAAGAGGTAAACTGGCGGAAGATCACAGGAGTCGAACCTGCCCGGGACCGCTGGCGGCCCCAACTGGATTTGAAGTCCAGCCGCCTCACCGGAGACGACGATCTTCCGCGCCTCGATTGCTACATGGAGGCGGGGCGCATTATAGCTACTTCCTTGAGTTTCTACATCCCCCAGATCAGTTTTTTCCGCCTAATACACGCAGCGTATTATCACGAAAGCATTATAGTTCATATAAAACCCATATTTTACAATGATATATGAGCGGAATTAACGCTACCACGATCACATAAAACAAGAATCATAAATTAATAACCAGATATCGGAATATTCGCTCTCACAGGGATGGTTTACAAAATGCGTTATCGGTCTCAGCACCCCTATAGCATCAAGGAAAAGCAGATGAAGAGTGAAGTGTTGTCCGTTAAAGAGAAAATTGGTTATGGCATGGGAGACGCCGCCAGCCACATTATTTTCGATAACGTAATGTTATATATGATGTTCTTTTATACCGATATTTTTGGCATTCCTGCCGGTTTTGTCGGAACCATGTTTTTGGTCGCTCGTGCACTGGATGCGATTTCCGATCCTTGCATGGGGTTGTTGGCCGATCGAACGCGCTCTCGCTGGGGTAAATTTCGTCCGTGGGTACTGTTTGGCGCACTGCCATTCGGGATCGTCTGTGTACTGGCCTATAGCACGCCAGATCTCAGTATGAACGGCAAAATGATCTATGCAGCAATTACTTACACCCTACTTACCTTACTTTATACCGTCGTCAATATCCCTTACTGCGCATTGGGTGGTGTAATCACCAATGACCCGACTCAGCGTATCTCGCTGCAATCCTGGCGTTTTGTGCTGGCGACCGCGGGAGGCATGCTTTCTACTGTTCTGATGATGCCACTGGTTAATTTAATTGGCGGTGATAATAAACCACTCGGTTTCCAGGGCGGTATCGCGGTCCTTTCCGTGGTGGCATTCATGATGCTGGCATTTTGTTTCTTCACCACTAAAGAACGCGTTGAAGCACCACCTACAACAACGTCTATGCGGGAAGATTTACGTGATATCTGGCAAAACGACCAGTGGCGGATTGTCGGTTTACTAACCATTTTCAATATCCTGGCGGTGTGCGTACGCGGTGGGGCGATGATGTATTACGTCACATGGATTTTGGGCACGCCGGAAGTGTTTGTCGCTTTTCTCACCACTTATTGCGTGGGTAACCTGATTGGTTCCGCACTGGCAAAACCTCTGACCGACTGGAAATGTAAAGTCACTATCTTCTGGTGGACGAACGCCCTGCTGGCAGTGATTAGCCTCGCGATGTTCTTTGTTCCCATGCAGGCCAGCATCACTATGTTTGTCTTCATCTTCGTGATTGGTGTGTTGCATCAACTGGTGACACCTATCCAGTGGGTAATGATGTCCGATACCGTCGACTACGGCGAGTGGTGCAATGGTAAACGCCTGACCGGGATCAGTTTTGCTGGCACGCTGTTTGTGCTCAAACTGGGGTTGGCCTTCGGCGGCGCTCTTATCGGCTGGATGCTGGCTTATGGCGGATATGATGCGGCAGAAAAAGCGCAGAACAGCGCCACGATTAGCATCATTATTGCGCTATTCACGATTGTTCCGGCGATCTGTTATTTGCTGAGCGCGATTATCGCTAAACGCTACTACTCACTCACGACGCACAATCTGAAAACCGTTATGGAACAGCTGGCTCAGGGTAAACGCCGTTGCCAGCAACAATTCACCTCTCAAGAAGTGCAGAACTAAGGAACGGCAATGAAAATTAGCGATGGAAACTGGTTGATTCAACCTGGCCTCAATTTGATTCACCCGCTTCAGGTGTTCGAGGTTGAACAGCAGGATAATGAAATGGTGGTCTATGCTGCCCCCCGTGATGTGCGTGAACGTACCTGGCAGCTTGATACGCCTTTATTTACGTTGCGCTTTTTCTCCCCACAGGAAGGTATTGTCGGTGTGCGGATTGAGCATTTTCAGGGGGCGCTGAATAACGGTCCTCATTATCCGCTCAATATTTTGCAGGACGTGAAGGTCACAATCGAAAACACAGAACGTTATGCTGAGTTTAAAAGTGGCAACTTAAGCGCGCGTGTCAGCAAAGGTGAGTTCTGGTCACTGGATTTTCTGCGCAACGGCGAACGTATTACCGGTAGTCAGGTGAAAAATAATGGCTACGTGCAGGACACGAATAATCAACGCAATTATATGTTTGAGCGGCTTGATCTTGGCGTTGGCGAAACAGTTTACGGTCTGGGAGAGCGCTTTACTGCCCTGGTGCGCAATGGCCAGACGGTAGAGACCTGGAACCGGGACGGCGGCACAAGTACTGAACAGGCGTATAAAAATATCCCGTTCTACATGACTAACCGTGGTTATGGGGTACTGGTCAATCATCCCCAGTGTGTCTCTTTTGAAGTGGGATCGGAGAAAGTCTCCAAAGTGCAGTTCAGCGTTGAGAGTGAATATCTCGAATACTTTGTTATCGACGGCCCGACGCCGAAAGCGGTACTTGATCGTTATACCCGCTTTACTGGTCGTCCGGCGCTGCCGCCCGCGTGGTCCTTCGGCCTGTGGCTAACCACTTCATTTACCACCAACTACGACGAAGCGACGGTAAACAGCTTTATCGATGGTATGGCGGAACGCAATCTGCCGCTGCATGTTTTCCACTTTGACTGTTTCTGGATGAAAGCCTTCCAGTGGTGCGATTTTGAGTGGGACCCGCTGACTTTCCCTGACCCGGAAGGGATGATCCGCCGCCTGAAAGCGAAAGGACTGAAAATCTGCGTCTGGATTAACCCCTATATCGGTCAAAAATCCCCCGTCTTTAAAGAGTTACAAGAGAAAGGCTATTTACTCAAACGCCCGGACGGTTCGCTATGGCAGTGGGATAAATGGCAGCCAGGTCTGGCGATTTATGACTTTACCAATCCGGATGCCTGCAAATGGTACGCCGACAAACTGAAAGGTCTGGTCGCGATGGGCGTTGATTGCTTTAAGACCGACTTTGGCGAACGTATCCCAACTGATGTTCAGTGGTTTGACGGTTCCGATCCGCAGAAAATGCATAACCATTATGCGTACATCTACAACGAACTGGTGTGGAACGTGCTCAAGGACACCGTTGGTGAGGAAGAAGCTGTCTTGTTTGCCCGCTCGGCCTCCGTCGGTGCGCAGAAATTCCCGGTACACTGGGGTGGCGATTGTTACGCTAACTACGAATCAATGGCGGAAAGCCTGCGCGGTGGTTTGTCTATTGGCCTTTCAGGTTTTGGCTTCTGGAGCCACGATATCGGCGGCTTTGAAAATACCGCTCCGGCGCACGTTTACAAACGCTGGTGCGCGTTTGGTTTGCTCTCCAGCCATAGCCGTTTACACGGTAGCAAATCTTATCGTGTGCCGTGGGCCTACGATGATGAGTCCTGTGATGTGGTGCGCTTCTTCACGCAACTGAAATGCCGCATGATGCCGTATCTGTATCGTGAAGCTGCGCGTGCGAACGCGCGGGGTACGCCGATGATGCGGGCCATGATGATGGAGTTCCCGGACGATCCGGCTTGTGATTACCTTGACCGTCAATACATGTTAGGCGACAACGTGATGGTTGCGCCGGTGTTCACTGAAGCGGGCGATGTGCAGTTCTACCTGCCGGAAGGTCGCTGGACACACCTGTGGCACAACGATGAACTCGACGGTAGTCGCTGGCATAAACAGCAGCACGGCTTCCTGAGTCTGCCCGTTTATGTGCGTGATAACACTCTACTGGCGCTGGGCAACAACGATCAACGTCCCGATTACGTGTGGCACGAAGGCACGGCATTCCACCTCTTTAATCTGCAAGACGGGCATGAAGCCGTCTGTGAAGTGCCCGCTGCTGACGGATCGGTGATCTTTACTTTAAAAGCAGCACGTACTGGCAACACGATTACTGTGACTGGTGCGGGCGAGGCGAAGAACTGGACACTGTGCCTGCGCAATGTTGTGAAAGTAAATGGTCTGCAAGACGGTTCGCAGGCTGAAAGTGAGCAGGGGCTGGTGGTGAAGCCTCAAGGGAATGCGCTGACAATTACGTTGTAATCTATTGATGGAATGCCGGGTACGTCTGAGTCGTACCCGGCGAGATTGATGTTTACCGCACCGGCTCCGTCGATGTAACTTCACCGCTGGAAACGATGCCAGCATTCATGGTTTGAGTCACTTGCTGCTTTGCGGCGTTCACGGCATGCAATTGCCCGCTAACCGTAGGTTTCAACGGGACATTGGCCTGAATATCGCCACTGGCGGTAAGCTGAATATTGCCGTCGCCAGTCAACGGTAATTCAGGCCATCCCCACTGTTGCAAAATATTCACCGGCACACCGCGTCCATTCAGGCTGATATGTGTCTGACGTTGTGGCGTTTGTGAAACACTGGCGGTGGCTTCCAGAATGCCTTTTTCAGTAAATGCACTCAGTTCGCTGATATTCACCGTGCTGCTGTTGGCGGTCAGCGCCAGCGACGGGCGACGAACATCAACACGATTGAATGTCGCGGCGGCGGCATTCAGATTCGCCGAGCCACTCCAGACGCCCCATTTATGATCGGTAACCAGCGTCAGGTTGGCACCGTAACCATCGAGCGCGGTGAGCTGCCACGGGAAGTCAGGGTCGATATCAATGATCAGATTGCGGCTGGCGCTAAATCTCTTCAGTTGCAGGCTGTTTAACCAACCGGGTGTCGTTTCCATCCACAACTGTTGCCAGTTTTTCGGCAAGGTATATTCCAGCCCGGCAATTGCCGCATCATCAAGGATCAACGTTTTCCCGTCACGCAGCCAGTTCCCTGACGTTCTGACCATACCCCCTTCCCAGCGGCTGGTGAACTGGCGCAGCGCTACGCCCTGCGGGGAAAATTCCGTGTTTATAATCGGGTCAAATAAATGCAGCGAACCATAAATGAACTCGCTAGCGTTCATCGACAGTTTGCCTTCCTGTGTCTGCCAGTCATCTTTACTGAAGGTCATGTTGCGCAAGCTGAGATCGAGGTCGGTCACCGCCCAGTCCGGACCTTGCAAACGAGCATCGATCACTTCCAGGCGACCAATCTGCAACGACGGGACAGAGCGTAATGGCGCAAAGAAGTCGGTTAGCGATTTTTCGCTTTGTAGACGTATATCCGCCATGCGCAGGTTTTCCACTTGCCAGCTGCCGTCGGCGTTACGCTGCGCGTTTCCGGTTAATGTCCCGCGGGCGATGTCGGCACCCAGGTTAGTCAGCGTAACGCGATCGTTATCAATACTGCCTTCAATCAGTACATTGGTGGCAGGAACATCATTGAGCGAAAGCGATCCGGCACTAAACTGAATCTGCGCCTTCGTACCCAGCACTTTACCGGCTTTTGGTGACCACGGAACTACGCCGCCATTTACCCGCTGCGCGCTCAGTTTCCATTCGCTATTCGGGCTATTAAACGCCATATCACGCAGTTGCAGACGATCGGCTTTGAACGGTAGCGGCGCGGTCTGGTCGGTGAGATTCAGCGTCCCGTTTTCCAGCAGGATGGTATCGACATGGCGTGGTTCGGTCAGTTGCCGACTGCTTAGCGCAATGTCGACACTTTTGGCCACCAGGGTCGCGGGCTGGCCATCACGACCAAACGTGACGTTCTCCAGCACGATATGAGATGGCGCGGAAAAACGGTGATCCATCGCCCCGAAGGCCAGATGATAGTCGCTATTCTCGGAAACCCATGCGCTGATATGTTCTGCTCCCCAGCGGGTTTGCAGAAGAAAATAGAGGCCAGCGATCGCCACTAACAGAGCGATGAGAATGTAGAGAAGCAGCTTCCCAATAAATTTCATGGTCTTCCATCCCGTGAAATGCACATAAGGGAGTTATGCACGATTTACGCGCAATCCTCAAGGCGGGAATGGTTAAAGAGGTGAGACTGCGGCGGTAATTATCTTACCGCCGCCAGTGAATTACTGTTTTTCTGGTGGGAAAATCAGATTCAGCACGATGGCAGTAATACCGCCCGCGGCGATCCCGGAGGAGAGCAGGTTTTTCAGCCATTCAGGGGCAAACTGCAAAATCAGCGGCTGCTGAGACACGCCCAGACCAACCGCCAGCGACAGCGCGATAATCAGAATCGCCCGACGGTTCAGCGGCTCACGAGAAACGATACGCACACCGGAGGCGGCGATGGTGCCAAACATTACAAGCGTTGCGCCGCCCAGAACCGGTTCTGGAATGTGTTGTACAAAACCGCTCACTGCCGGGAACAGACCCAGCACGATCAACATCAGCGCGACGACAAAACCGACATAGCGGCTGGCAACACCAGTCAACTGGATCACTCCGTTGTTTTGCCCGAAGCAGGAGTTCGGGAAGGTGTTAAACACCGCCGAAACAAACGAGTTCAGGCCGTTTGCCAGCACGCCGCCTTTCAGGCGTTTCATGTACAGCGGACCGGACACTGGCTGTTCGGAAACGTCAGAGGTCGCCGTGATATCGCCAATGGTTTCCAGCGAAGTGATCATAAAGACCAGCATCAGCGGCAGCAGCAGACTCCATTCAATGCCAAGACCGTAATAGAGCGGCGTTGGCACCATAATCAGTTCTTGCGTCATCGGTTCGTTGCTTTCTGGCAACATGCCCATAAACCACGCCAGCGCATATCCGGCCGCCATCGCAATTACCAGTGAGGCCACGCGTAAGTAAGGGTTACGTTGACGGTTAAGCAGGATAATTAAGGCTAAAACCACGCCTGCCAGCAGCAGATTTTTCGGTGCGCCGAAGGTGTTATCGCTCATGGCTGCGTAACCGCCGCCAATGGAGGTCAGCCCCACCTGAATTAGCGACAGGCCGATAATCATCACCACAACGCCAGAAACCAGCGGCGTAATAATGCGGCGCGCCAGATGCAGAACGCGGGAGATCACCATCTCGGTGCAACTTGCCAGCATCAACGTGCCGAACAAAGCCGCCATCATGGTAGGAACATCAGCACCACCGGTTTTCAGCGCGGTACCGCCCATAATCAGCGGGGCAACAAAGTTGAAGCTGGTGCCCTGAATAGACAACAGCCCGGAGCCAACCGGACCCCAGGCCTTAATTTGAATAATCGATGCCACACCGGAGGCAAACAGCGACATACTAATAATGTGTTGCGTGTCTTGTGCCGGTAAACCCAGCGCCTGGCAGATTAATAGCGCTGGCGTGATCACCGCAACGAACATCGCCAGCAGATGCTGACAGGCGGCAAACAGGGTTTGAGGAAGCGGCGGACGATCTTCAAGACGGTAAATCAGTTCGCTGTTTTGAGTCTGCGCAACCGGTTGCGCATTTTCTGACTCGAGGGTGGAAACAGACATCGAAAACAATCCCGTGGTAGCAAAGCGGGCATTTTAGCTGACCGAAAGAGAAAAGCAAACGTTTGCCACATCCTCATCTAAATATTTAAATGAGATAAATGCACTTTTTTATATAACTTTTGGTATTTTTCTGCTTAAAATCCATGCCATTTGTTCATTAACAGCTGAGAATTTGACCCAGGAAAGCATAACTCGATACCCGTCATAGTTCATGAGGTTGCCACTGCGCGATGAAGTATGACGAGTATGAAAGAGTGATGCGGATACAAAGGAGTAACTATGTTTCATCTCGATACTTTAGCAACGCTTGTTGCCGCAACGCTGACGTTGCTGCTCGGGCGTAAGTTGGTCCATTCCGTCTCCTTTTTGAAGAAATACACCATACCGGAACCTGTTGCGGGTGGTTTGTTGGTGGCGCTAGCGCTACTGGTACTGAAAAAAAGCATGGGCTGGGAAGTCAACTTTGATATGTCCCTGCGCGATCCGTTAATGCTGGCTTTCTTCGCCACCATTGGCCTGAACGCCAACATTGCCAGTTTGCGTGCCGGTGGGCGTGTGGTTGGCATCTTCTTGATTGTGGTTGTTGGTCTGTTGGTGATGCAAAATGCCATTGGCATTGGTATGGCTAGCCTGTTAGGGCTTGATCCGCTGATGGGGCTGTTGGCCGGTTCTATTACGCTTTCCGGCGGTCACGGTACGGGCGCTGCGTGGAGTAAATTGTTCATTGAACGTTATGGCTTCACCAATGCGACGGAAGTGGCGATGGCCTGTGCAACGTTCGGTCTGGTGCTGGGCGGCTTGATTGGCGGTCCGGTGGCGCGCTATCTGGTGAAACACTCCACCACGCCGAACGGTATTCCGGATGACCAGGAAGTCCCGACGGCGTTTGAAAAGCCGGATGTGGGCCGCATGATCACCTCGCTGGTGCTGATTGAAACTATCGCGCTGATTGCTATCTGCCTGACGGTGGGGAAAATTGTTGCGCAACTTTTGGCTGGCACTGCTTTTGAACTGCCGACCTTCGTCTGTGTACTGTTTGTTGGCGTGATTCTGAGCAACGGTCTGTCAATGATGGGCTTTTACCGCGTCTTTGAGCGTGCGGTATCCGTGCTGGGTAACGTAAGCCTGTCGTTGTTCCTGGCGATGGCGCTGATGGGGCTGAAACTGTGGGAGCTGGCTTCGCTGGCGCTGCCGATGCTGGCGATTCTGGTGGTACAGACCATCTTCATGGCGTTGTATGCCATCTTCGTTACCTGGCGCATGATGGGCAAAAACTACGATGCGGCAGTGCTGGCTGCGGGTCACTGTGGTTTTGGCCTCGGTGCAACGCCAACGGCAATCGCCAACATGCAGGCGATCACTGAACGCTTTGGCCCGTCGCACATGGCGTTTTTGGTGGTGCCGATGGTCGGTGCGTTCTTTATCGATATCGTCAATGCGCTGGTGATTAAGCTGTATTTAATGTTGCCGATTTTTGCCGGTTAAAAATGAAAAAGCGTCGGAAGGAACCGGAAACGCTACGTGAACACTGTCGCCATATTTTTGGTGATGAGCCGCCAGTGCTCTGTGTATGGGAAACGGAATTTGATTACGCAGATGCCGAACTCAAGGCGCTGGCGGCTAAAGAGTGGCAGCAGATCAGCGAATGGGATTTGAGTGCTTACTATGTACTCAATCTCGTTTATAACGAACCGATGCAAATAGAGTTGTTTCGCTATCTGTTTCCGCTCTGCCTGGCGCAATGGCATGAAACCGTTTTAGCTGGCGGTTATGGTGATCACTTCGAAGAATCCTTAATGAAGGCATTGTGTCGGCCCTATCTCTGGCAGGAGATGATGAATGCTTCCCAACGCCAGCAGGTACGGCAATTTTTACTGGACACCGCGTTGCAGCGTATGGATAACGAGCGTGGTTTCAATAACGTTCTTTGCTGGCTGGCGGTGTTCAATACTCTGGGTGGGGCCGCGCCGTTAATTCGTTCTCTCTGGTCGCGCTGGTGGGCGCTGGATACGCCAGGAAAAGCGGTGTGTGCTATTCAGTATGCCGCGCATCTAATTTATCCCATAGAAGCCAATCCGTTATGGTCGCAAGAATGGATAGGCTGGGGGCATCCATTAGGCCATAAAGATGGCTGGTCCTCTGATAATCGCGCTTTTCTTCGCCAAATGTTAACACCTGAAATGATTGTGGCTGGCGTACAGGCAGCGGCTGAAATTCTGCGTGGTGAACCGGAAGGCGCAATGGCGGCGCGAATTGCACAGGATGCGTATGAGGCAATGGATATCCTCACTATCCAGATTGAAGATTTACTGCGTGACTTGTCTTGTGATGAGTCTGGTCATGCGTTGGAGTAACGTTCCGTCTCCGGCATCCAGCGTTCTATCAGGGCTTTTGCTTGTTGTGGGTAACGTTCGTGAATATGTCGCGCCAGGCGCTGAACTTCCGGGATCATCGCCTGATCGCGCAGTAAATCCGCCACTTTAAACTCAGCATTACCCGTCTGACGCGTACCTAACAGTTCACCCGGTCCGCGAATCTCTAAGTCTTTCTGTGCAATCACAAAACCGTCGTTGCTGTCGCGCAGCACTTGCAGCCGAATTTGCGCGGTTTTGGAGAGCGGCGTTTTGTAGAGCAGCACGCAGTGAGAAGCCACCGCACCACGACCTACACGCCCGCGAAGCTGGTGTAACTGCGCCAGACCCAGACGCTCCGGGTTTTCGATAATCATCAGACTGGCGTTAGGCACATCAACGCCGACTTCAATAACGGTTGTGGCAACCAGCAGGTGTAGCTCACCTTGTTTAAACGACGCCATCACCGCCTGTTTCTCGGCAGGTTTCATCCGCCCGTGTACCAGGCCAACGTTCAACTCTGGTAGCGCCAGTTTCAACTCTTCCCAGGTAGCTTCCGCCGCCTGCGCTTCCAGCAATTCCGACTCTTCAATCAACGTACAAACCCAGTATGCCTGACGACCTTCAGTTATGCAGGCGTGGTGCACGCGGTCAATGATGTCGGTACGGCGGGTATCAGGAATAGCGACCGTAGTCACTGGCGTGCGGCCTGGCGGCAGCTCATCTATCACCGAGGTATCGAGATCGGCATACGCAGTCATTGCCAGCGTGCGGGGGATCGGCGTGGCGGTCATGATCAACTGATGCGGATGGAAGCCCTGCTGCTGGCCTTTCTCCCACAATGCCAGACGCTGATGCACGCCAAAACGATGCTGTTCGTCGATAATCACCAGCGCCAGGCCGTTAAACTGCACCTGTTCCTGGAAGATGGCGTGTGTACCGACAATCATCTGCACCTGACCGCTGGCGATGGCTTCCTGCTGTGCCAGCCGTGCTTTACCTTTCTGCTTACCGGCGAGCCAGCCCACTTCGATACCGAGCGGTGCAAACCAGTTGCGGAAGTTATTGGCGTGCTGCTCGGCGAGTAATTCGGTTGGTGCCATCAATGCTACCTGTTTGCCGTGGGCAATCGCACGCAACGCGGCGAGGGCGGCGACCAGCGTTTTACCGGAACCTACATCGCCCTGCACCAGACGCATCATCGGCACATCCAGCGCCATATCGCGCTCGATCTCCGCCACTACGCGTGCCTGTGCGCCCGTTGGCTTGAACGGTAAGGCGGCGAGGAGTTTATTTTTCAGCGTGTCATTGGCGCTCAGCGGCTGGGCATGAAAACGCTGTGCTCCGGCACGTAAGGCTAACATGCTGAGGTTGTGCGCCAGCAGTTCTTCCAGAATCAGACGACGTTGCGCCGGATGCTGCCCGGTTTCCAGATCGCTAAGCTGTAGCGTCGGTGGCGGGCGGTGCAAAGTGCGCAACGCTTCCGGTAGCGTCATCATTCCTTGTGACAGTTCCGGCGGCAGGAGTTCTTCAATGGCGCAGGTGTCGAGCAGATCCAGCGCCTGGTCGGTTAATTTACGCAGCGTGGCCTGCTTTACGCCTTCCGTTGTTGGATAAACCGGCGTGAGCGTTTCCTGTAATTCTGGCGTGCTGAGATCGCCCTGCACGCGGTATTCCGGGTGGATCATCTCCGCACCATATTTACCGCGCTTTGCTTCGCCATAAGCCAGTACACGGCGGCCCGCCGCCAGGCTATTTTTCATTGCCGCGCTGAAATTGAAAAAGCGCATGGTGAGGATGCCGGAACCGTCGCTGATCTGGCAGGTCATCATCCGCCGACCGCCGAAGGAGATATTGCAGTTCAGCACTTCGCCTTCCACCGTGGCATAAACGCCCGGCAGTAGTTCTCCGATGGGGTAGAGATGGGTGCGATCTTCGTAGCGCAGGGGAAGGTGTAAGAGTAGATCCTGCACGGTATGCAGGTTGATTTTCGCCAGTTTGTTACTAAGTGCTGCGCCAACGCCCGTTAGGGAACTGAGTGGGACAGCATCTAACAGGCGACCTTTCATGGCACTTACCCTGCAGCCTGCATAGTAGCCCACCAGTCGGCATCAGCTTCGATCTCGCCTTGCTGATTGACGTGGGGATAAGGCAGGCCTTTGCGTTTTGCGACTTTCGCCAGCACCGGATAGCCGCCTTCAAACAACAGGCGTTGTTGCTCTGCTTCCGGCAACATGCTGTTTTCACGCAGGTACATGCCTGCATTTTGCCGCTGACGCTGGGCTTCGTAAAGAATGAGGGCTGAGGCAACGGAAACATTCAGCGACTGCACCATGCCGATCATCGGAATGATGATGTCCTGATCCGCCAGGGCCAATGCTTCCTGCGTGATGCCCGTTTTCTCCTGTCCCATCAAAATGCAGGTCGGGCGAGTGTAATCAATTTCGCGGAAATCGACAGCGTTATCAGAAAGATGGGTTGCCAGAATCTGCATGCCCTGGCCTTTGAGATGAGCGACGGCATCGCCAATGGTGCGGTGTGTTTTCACCTGTACCCAGCTGTTACTACCCGCCGCTGCCGAAGCCATGGTGCGCATGCGGCTACCAGGCCAGACGGCGTGAACTTCATGTACGCCAACGGCATCTGCGGTACGAATAATCGCAGAAACGTTATGAGGTTTGTGGACCTGCTCCATGCAGACGGTCAGATCAGGCTGCCGCCTGGCGAGCATTTCGCAGATGCGTGCATAACGTGTTGGGTTCATAAAACATTAATTTCGGTTTCGGGTGACTTTAATCACGTCTGGCATCACGCGGATTTTGCGCATGATATTCGCCAGATGCACACGGTCACGAGCGGTCAGACGAATAAAGGCGCTGTAGACGCGACCATCTTTCTCTTCCGTATTCAAACTTTGAATATTCGAAGTCGTGGTGTTAATTGCCGCCGTCAGGTTTGCCAGCGCACCCTGATGATTGAACATCTCCACCTTGATTTCGGTGATGAACTCCTGCGCCGTCTCTTTATCCCATTCCACAGCCATAAACTTCTCTGGCTCTTTCTGGTAGCCACGGATATTACGGCAGGATTCATGGTGGATCACCAGACCTTTACCGGGGCTGACGTGGGCGATAATCGGGTCGCCAGGAATAGGGCGGCAGCATTTCGCAAAGGTGATCAGCACGCCATCGGCACCTTTAATGGGCAGATGTCCGTGGCTTTGGGTTGCCGGTGGAATGGAGGCGTCCCCATGTTGCAGATTTTTCGCGACCACCACGCTCATTGCGTTACCAAGTCCGATTTCTGCCAGCAGATCGTCAAGCGTTGCCAGCTTCATGCGATCCAGCTCGCGCTGAATATTTTCCTGCGGGATTTCATTCAGCTTACGGCTACCACCCAAAGCATGGTTGAGCAGACGACGGCCCAGGCTTACAGAATCATCACGCTTGAGGTTTTTCAGCAACTGACGAATTTTGGCGCGCGCTTTCGAGCTAACGACAAAGTTCAGCCAAGCGGCATTCGGGCGAGCGCCCGGAGCGGTAATGATTTCAACGGTTTGACCGCTGGTAAGCGGCTGCGACAGCGGGTAAGGCTGGCGGTCAACGCGTGCGCCCACGCAGGCATGACCGATATCGGTATGCACTGCATAAGCGAAGTCGACGGGCGTTGCACCGGCAGGCAGCTCGACAATGCGCCCTTCCGGTGTGAAAACGTAAATCTCATCCGGGAAGAGATCGGATTTAACGCTCTCGATAAATTCAAACGAACTACCGGCGCTCTGTTGCAGCTCCAGCAGGCTTTGCATCCAGCGCTGGGCGCGGATTTGTGCGGTAGTACTGGTTTCGCCGTGCTCTTTATAAGCCCAGTGCGCGGCAACACCCATCTCCGCCATCTGATCCATATCTTCGGTACGGATCTGGACCTCAACCGGCACGCCGTGCGGGCCAATCATCGAGGTGTGCAACGACTGATAGCCGTTCGCTTTTGGAATGGCGATATAGTCTTTCACGCGGCCCGGACGCGGCTTGTACAGGCTGTGCATCTGGCCCAGCACGCGATAACAGGTGTCAGAATCATTGACGATCACGCGGAAAGCGTAGATGTCCATGATTGAGTGAAAACGCTGCTCTTTGAGCACCATTTTGCAGTAAATCGAATAAAGATGCTTTTCGCGACCACTGACGCGGCACGGTATTCCCGCTTCCTGCAAACGCCCTTCGATTTCAGAGAGGATTTTTTGGATCATCTCTTTACGGTTGCCGCGCGCGGCTTTCACCACTTCTTTAATTACGCGGTAACGATTGGGATACAGCGCCTCAAAACCCAGCTCTTCGAGTTCGGTTTTAATGTGGTGGATACCTAAACGGTGCGCCAGCGGGCTGTAAATTTCGAGAGTTTCACGGGCGATGCGGCGACGTTTGTCCGGGCGAAGTGAGCCCAGCGTGCGCATGTTGTGGGTACGGTCGGCAAGTTTGATGAGGATGACGCGGATATCCTGCACCATCGCCATAATCATCTTGCGAAAGTTTTCGGCCTGCGCCTCTTTCTTATCGCGGAACTTGAGTTTATCAAGTTTCGACACCCCCTCTACCAGCTCGGCGACGCTTTTACCAAAAAGCTGTTCCATATCCTGGTAGGTGGCGGGAGTATCTTCAATCACGTCATGCAGCAGCGCCGCCATCAGCGTTTCATAGTCGAGTTTCATCTCGGCCAGAATGCAGGCAACCGCTACCGGGTGCGTGATATAGGGTTCACCGCTTGAACGTGTTTGCCCCTCGTGAGCATCACGTGCAACGAGATACGCCTGCCGCAGACGCTTGATTTGGTCTTCCGGCAGGTAGGTTTGAATCAGTTGATTCAGGCTTTCAAACAGATACAAGGGCGACCCGCTTTGTGATTAACGACGACCTTCAGCAATAGCGGTAACGGCTTGTAATTCAGCGGCTTCCTGCTCTTGCTGTTCCTGGCGTTCGCGAACGTCGAGGATCTGGTTGTTGATCAGACCTTCTTCGATTTCGCGCAGCGCGATTACAGTGGTTTTATCGTTTTCTTCCGGTACCAGCGGATCCTTTCCGCCTACCTGCATCTGACGAGCGCGACGCGCGGCGACCAGTACCAGGTCAAAACGGTTACCAATTTTCTCTACAGCGTCCTGAACAGTTACGCGTGCCATACTTAAAAAGCTCCACAGGTGAAGAAATGACTGGGCATGATACTGAAATCAGGTTCAGTCTGCCAACAATTTGCTGATTAAAGCGTCATGACGCTGCTTTTGGCGGCTCATGCGCAGACGTTCGGCGCGAATAATGGTCTTCAAATCGGTCAACGCGGTATCGAAGTCATCATTCACAATCAGGTAATCATATTCGGCGTAATGGCTCATTTCTGCAACAGCTTGCGCCATACGCTTTGCAATGACCTCTTCGCTGTCCTGACCGCGACCGCGTAGACGGCGGTCCAGTTCAATTTTAGACGGCGGTAAAATAAAGATACTCCGCGCGTGCGGCATCTTCTGGCGAATTTGCTGCGCGCCCTGCCAGTCGATATCGAGAAAAACATCGACACCGGTCGCCAGTACTTGCTCAATGGCCTCACGCGAAGTGCCATAGTAATTACCAAAAACTTCTGCGTGTTCGAGGAACGCATCTCTGCTAATCATTTCTTTAAATTCATCATGATTAACAAAGAAATAATGTTCACCGTGGACTTCACCAGGACGCGGTTGGCGTGTGGTGTGTGAAACAGAAACCTGGGTGTCATACAACGGTTGGGTTTTTAATAAAGCCTGAATCAGGCTGGATTTACCCGCGCCACTGGGGGCAGAAACAATATAAAGCGTGCCTTGAGCCATGAGTATCTTTCGTATGTGATTAGCGAAATAAAGCCTACATACGAGCTTATTATACACGGCGCGGCCATGTGACGTAGCCCTTGCTCACACTTTTTGCGCAAAGTTGTTGCGTTTTGCGTAGCTGCTTCCGCATTTGCCTGTCATTCACTGCAATAAAGACGATTTTCAGGAAGCGTCCTCGCAGACTCCGTTTTTGCCACTCGGCTTTGCTTTCATCACGTTGTATATCTGCCTGACTACCTACAGCGGAGGTGATGATGAAAGTATGGATGGCGATATTAATAAGTATCTTGTGCTGGCAATCATCTGTGTGGGCGGTCTGTCCGGCCTGGTCGCCAGCCAGAGCACAGGAAGAAATTTCCCGCCTGCAACAGCAAATAAAACAGTGGGACGATGACTACTGGAAGGAAGGAAAAAGTGAGGTGGAAGACGGTGTTTACGATCAGTTAAGCGCCCGTCTTACGCAGTGGCAACGCTGCTTTGGGAGCGAGCCCCGCGACGTGATGATGCCGCCTTTAAATGGTGCGGTTATGCATCCGGTTGCCCATACGGGTGTACGCAAAATGGTGGATAAAAACGCATTAAGTCTGTGGATGCGAGAACGTAGCGATCTTTGGGTGCAGCCAAAAGTTGATGGCGTTGCGGTAACCCTGGTTTATCGGGACGGGAAACTGAACAAAGCAATCAGTCGCGGTAATGGCCTGAAAGGCGAGGACTGGACGCAGAAAGTTAGCTTAATTTCCGCTGTGCCGCAAACCGTTAGCGGGCCTTTAGCCAACAGTACGCTTCAGGGGGAAATATTTCTCCAGCGCGAGGGGCATATCCAACAACAAATGGGGGGAATAAATGCCCGCGCAAAAGTTGCTGGCTTGATGATGCGCCAGGACGATAGCGACACGCTGAATTCTCTGGGCGTTTTTGTCTGGGCATGGCCGGATGGACCGCAGTTAATGTCTGATCGTTTAAAAGAGCTGGCTACCGCAGGTTTTACTCTAACGCAGACGTATACCCGTGCGGTGAAAAATGCTGATGAAGTTGCGCGCGTACGCAATGAGTGGTGGAAAGCGGAATTACCCTTCGTCACCGATGGCGTAGTTGTACGAGCGGCGAAAGAGCCAGAATCCCGCCATTGGCTACCGGGCCAGGCAGAGTGGCTGGTGGCCTGGAAATATCAACCTGTAGCTCAGGTTGCCGAAGTGAAGGCAATTCAGTTTGCGGTGGGTAAGAGCGGTAAAATATCGGTGGTTGCGTCACTCGCACCTGTCATGCTGGATGATAAAAAAGTCCAGCGGGTGAATATTGGTTCCGTCAGGCGCTGGCAGGAGTGGGATATTGCGCCTGGTGATCAGATTCTCGTCAGCCTTGCCGGTCAGGGTATTCCTCGCATTGATGATGTGGTGTGGCGCGGTGCAGAACGTACAAAACCGACACCGCCAGAAAACCGCTTTAACTCGTTGACCTGCTACTTTGCTTCTGATGTTTGTCAGGAACAGTTCATTTCACGCTTAGTCTGGCTGGGGGCAAAACAGGTTCTTGGGCTGGATGGCATTGGTGAGGCCGGCTGGCGCGCGCTGCATCAGACTCATCGCTTTGAGCATATCTTTTCCTGGCTTTTATTAACGCCAGAGCAATTACAGAACACGCCGGGGATCGCGAAAAGTAAAAGTGCGCAGCTATGGCATCAGTTTAATCTGGCTCGTAAGCAGCCTTTTACTCGCTGGGTGATGGCAATGGGAATACCGCTAACCCGGGCGGCGCTTAATGCCAGTGATGAACGGTCCTGGTCGCAACTTTTATTTAGCACGGAGCAGTTCTGGCAGCAGCTGCCGGCACTGGATCGGGGCGCGCCAGACAGGTTATTGAATGGAAGGAAAATGCGCAAATCAAGAAGCTGGGCAGTTGGCTGGCTGCCCAGCAGATCACAGGTTTTGAACCTTAGTGTCCTTCGTGGCTGTAGTAAAAGACCGGTAATCCCAGCTTAAGGCGTAGCGCCAGTAAGCGGGCAAAAAAGCCGAATACCAGGGTGGAGATAATTACCACATCATGATTAGAAACATAGTGTTGCAGCGCGATGTACAGCACGGCGGAGGCAAATGAGACACCGGCATACAACTCTTTCTGGAATACCAGTGGGATGCGTTTACAGAACATATCGCGCAAAACGCCGCCAAACACGCCGGTGGTTACCGCCGCGACAACGGCAATAATTGGGCCGTGCCCCATATCCAGTGCAACCTGTGCCCCGATGATAGAAAAGACCACCAGTCCGAGCGCATCGAGCACCAGAAACACTTTGCGCAGGTAAGGCATTACAGGAGCAACGATAGTGGTGAGTACTGCGGCGGTAGCGACGATAATCACATATTCCGGGTGTTTGACCCAGCCGAGCGGATAGTGGCCCAGCAGAATATCGCGCACTGACCCTCCGCCAATTGCGGTGGCGGTCGCAATAATAATTACGCCAAATGTATCCATGCGCCGTCGTCCGGCCGCCAGCGCCCCCGTCATGGCTTCGGCAGTAATGCCAACCAAATACAAAATGTGTAACAGCATGGTTCTCTCCCTAAAAATCTGTCTGGCAGGGTAGCGATTTGTGCGCATTGTCACGATTGAGATTTTTTAAGGTGAGGGGAAATTGATAACTTGTAGTTATGTGAAATCGCTATTTTCTGTAGCAGAGATGCATTCTTCTGACTTCTTGTCTGAGAAAATGCATAAGAAAAAATAGGTTAAAACTGAGGGGGGAAAAGAAAGGTGCAATATTTAGCCATTGTGTTCACTGCACCTGGACCTTGGCTTACGCATCGGGTGTCTCAATCAACAAAAAGAGTTTTTAGTTTCTGCTATTTCTTCTCTGTAATTTTTACACTGTTTTCCAACTGCTTGATGCTGACCTGCGGGGTCGGCAACTCCTCAGGCATGGTTCCGCCAAGTTCCTGAATGGTTTGCCTCACCTTGCGACCCACGTCAAAGTGTGTGGTGTTTGCTTGCTGTTTTGAATTCACGCCATCCCGCTTGAGTTTTTCTTCTGTTTGGGTAGCTCGAAAGAGATTAGCCGCCAGTTCTGTTGAACCCATATGATCCAGGATCTTCTGACTCTTTTTCAGCCCCTTCAGTTGGTGGATGGCTTTCTGATCTAATCCACCATACAGCCCCCGGTAACCATGATTCTGAAATATGGCGAAATCGATAGCTGTCGCTCCCCCAGCTTGCTGCGCTGCCTCAACCAATTGTTTGTTATGTTCTTTCAATTCATTTCTCAGAAAAAGACGCTTTTCGTCTTCACGAAGTTGCCTGAAAGCTTCATCGTCAGCCAGCTCCTGCCGTCGGGTCTGGATAGCAAAATAAGTTTGCCCTGCCGCAATAACCGGTTTCGCAGGGTCGCCGTTTTGTACTACCAGGTAACAGGCATAGCGGGAGAGATGAACATCTTCAAGTTCTCGTTGAGCCCCTGAACCTAATACAACCATTTTGGTGGTTTCAACGAAATGGTCAGATGCAGCTTGATTGCTGGCTTCGCACGCTTGAGTCGCGCGGGCCAGTACCTTTTGAAAATTGCGCCAGTCCCGATAATCCAGTAACGGTGCCAATTCTCTAGCTGACCAAAATTCTTGCCCTTCAGTGCCATAATGCCGTATTTCTTCAAAAGGTTGATGATGTTCGTTCATTGCCCACTCCATGTGATATCGATTGCAAAGAAAGTAAATCTGTAACTGTATTTATATACAGTTGTGAGTATCTCACGTTCTCAGTGTGCTGGGCAAAAAAACATCGCAAAATCTGGAGCAGGCACGCAAAACAGAATTGAAGTTGCGGGGAAGAAAAATGCCGCTCTGTTTGAGTGGGCGGCATTTGTGAAGGCTGAAAAGTAAGAATTAGTGTTACGAGTTACTCAATATTGAATCTGTTTATTGAGTAGGTTGATTAAAGCTGCGTGGTTGCTGGTTTTTTTGTAATGCGTTTTTTCATTAGGTACACCCTTGTGTACACCGTAAAGTGATGTGCTTAAAGGCTGCGTCTATTTTTTATCCAGCTTCTTGGCGGCAGATTCTAATTGTTTGATGCTTTTTTCCGGTACGGGCAGATTCTCTGGCATTGTCCCGCCTAGCTCCTGGATTGTTTGCCTAACTTTCCGGCCGACCTCGAAGTGAGTTTCATTAGCTTTTTGCTTCGATTTAACATTATCTCTGCGGAGCTTTTCTTCTGCCTGAGTCGCTCGGAACAGGTTGGCTGCCAATTCGGTAGAACCCATGTGATCGAGTATCTTTTGGCTCTTTTTAAGACCTTTTCGCTGATGGATAGCCTTTTGGTCTAACCCGCCATAAAGCCCCTTGTATCCGTGATTCTGGAAGATTGCAAAGTCCAATGTTGTTTCAACACCAGCTTGCTGTGCTGCCTCAACAAGTTGCTTGTTGTGTTCCTTTAACTCGTTTCGGAGAAAAAGGCGCTTTTGATCCTCGCGGAGTCGCTTGAATGTTTCATCGTCAGCTAGTTCTTGCCGTCTGGTCTGTATTGCAAAATATGTTTGCCCAGCAGCAATAACTGGCTTGCTAGGATCGCCGTTCTGCACAACTAGATAGCAGGCATATCTGGACAAATGAACATCTTCCAACTCTCGTTGGGCACCAGACCCTAGAACAACCATTTTGGTGGTATCAACGAAATGGTCTGAAACCTCTTGGTTGCTGGTTTCACACGCCTGAGCTGCTCGTGATAGAACGTTTTGAAAGTTTCGCCAATCTCGATAATCCAGTAGTGGTGCCAAATCTCTTGCTGACCAATATTCCTGCCCTTCGCTTCCATATTGTCGTAAGTCTTCAAATGGTTGATGGTGCTCGTTCATTGCTCACTCCATGTATTGGCTTGATGTTCAAGTGTGGTGACTTTTACTGGCGCTACTGCTAGCGGAGAGACTCAATATCTCACATCCTGATTAATGTATGATAGAGGTATCCCACAATAAGGAACCTGCCAGCCATGAGAATGACCAGCCGCAAAAAAGAGATACTCAGCTACTTTGAACCTGATAGCCTCGATTGGGTTACTGGTGAGATTGGTGCGCCGCCGTTCGATGTGTCGGGTGTGGCCTACCTGCTTCATGGCATGGTGTCGTTCGATAAGCGCCACCAGATCGAATCAACCCGGCGCACACTGGAAAGCATGGTTGCTGGTGGGTTGCTTGAGCGGGTGATAGTGTATGAATCGCGCCAGATACGGCGCGGCGGTGAAACTAACGCTACGGTCGTGCGCTACGGTTTACCAGGTCAGTGCGCTGTTATGCGCGATACTGGCGGCGCTGATAACGCAATATCAGGTGAATACATGCGGGTCAGTTAATAGCCTGCAATCTGTCGTTGATGCGGCTCAGGTCGTAAACCCGGCGTTCAATATCCAGCATCAGGAAATTGTGGATCTCGGCCTGCTCAGGATTATCAGACTCTCTGGCCTGTAATAGCAATTCATTGTAACCATGCAAGCCGCCTGAGTTTTCCGCCGGGGTGGTGCCTTTCCCACGCAGGCAGCTAATGGGCTGATTACTCGTATCGTGTGTTTGCTTCTCCAGCACAATGACGCAATCCCACCAGTCGCCAAAGTCATACGTGTAAACCAGCTTGTCCCCCTCATTCTGGAGCGCCGCCCATAGTGGCGTGATTGCCGCGTTACCCATGCTTTCATCCTCACCCCATACGCGATACTCGCTACCTGGATCACCTTTACGCCCTTTCTCGAACATATACAGGTGTTCGTCATTCCAGCCAAAAGCTAACTGGATCACGGCATGAAGTTTACTAAAGGGGATTTGCTCTGGAACCAGCACACGCCGCCATATAGGTGGTTTGCTGTCTCGGATGGTTATCTTTAGCTGGTACATGCAAATCCTGAATAAATGCGAATCGGAAGGATAACGATACTGACGTACTCACAATTCTGTAAAGGTGAATAAAGGAAATTTTCTTAATACGCATAAGTTACATGTGGAATAATCCCATATCTACCTGCGCGGCGCTGGCTTCTTCCACTGGTAGGCAGGTGCTCGCATCATTTCGCGGAACCTGTCGCGCCGGGCTATATCGGCATTAACTGAGCGTTCTATCTCCCGTTGATCTGCCTGTGTAAGCTGGTGGCCTCCGTGCTCAAGTTTGGCGATGGTCAATAAGGCTATTTCGCGTGGTGTCATACGTCATACCCTCTGGAAGGATGAAACACGCCCGGATTAAATTTCATTTTTCGCGGGTATGAAAAAACGATGGGGCGGGCAGTCCGGAAGACGTCAGGCCGCAGGGATTTGACCCGCCCCTCCCCACTGGTGGTCTACCTTTGCCTATTGCCGCCATTTAACCGGAAGGCGTTACCGTTCGGTTGCGCTATCCCCATGCGGTGTTGCGTTTCGGTAACAGCTTTATGCAGGTCGCCAAAGTCCTCAGCCTTCACGGGCGGGCGCTTCACGTTCTCAAGACACGTTTCACGGCGGCGCTTTATCCATTCCCGATCATCGTCCTCGGTGCATAACAGCATGACTTCCATCCATCGCGCTGCGGCGCGTCGGTACAGCCCTTTTGCTTCCAGATCCTCGGCTTTACTGTCGTTTACCATGTTTATCTCCCCCAGAATGGCGTTTCATCGTCGAATGGTGGGCGTTGGTCAAAATCATCAGGGGTATTATATAACTCCCATCCAGGCGCGGATTGTGTTGCGTGGCCTCCTGTGTGCCTGTAGCCTGGCTGATTCCGGTAATACTGCGGAGTTAGGTCTACCGGCATAGCTTACCCGTGGAGAAATGAATCATCGAATGAGTTTGGTCGGGAGTTATTCCACCAGCAAAAATGGCGTTGCCCGGTCTATGACGTTGATGCCAATTAACGAGCTAACATTTCGACCATTCACAATGCTATCCCGTTCAAGCAAATGCGCTATTTTTTCTACTTCATACCAGTATTGAGCCATGAGGGCTTTGGTCTTTTCAACGAGTTTAGAAAGCATTAACTCCCTGTTAATTTGCTTATCTGTAGCGCAGATTAAATCGAGCATGTCATTTACGTTAGCCATGTCATAGCGATGAGGTAGCGAATACTTTTTGTTGAAAATATCGTTGTTTTCGTAAAGGGCTTCGCTTACTGGTCCGGCGAGGGATACAAAAGCGGCCTTTTTTGCATCGCGCTTTATACCATCCGCATAGTAACGTATGAAAGGGATAACTTTACCATTCTGCCCAACTACACCAGATTTACTATCCCGCAAACGCCCGAGATCGTGGCTGTGAATTATGCTGTGTTTAACAACGCCCAAACACTTGGCCTCATGTACATGTTCGCCAGCAACGTAACCGTATTCATCCATAACGGCGATAACCTGTATATCTAAGCGAATAAGCCATGCAGCTACTGCATGTCCCGCTTCGTGGAATGCTACACATCGTTTACCATCACCTATCCAGTTATAGAACATTTCATGCTCATATATCTGGTGAATGGCGCCCATTACGCGCCCTCGCTTGCCAGTGAGGCCAGCGCCTTATCCATTAATCCCCGAGCAATTTCGTGGATCGTTGGCGCAACTCCTACCTCTGATTTTTTACGCTGCTCCTCCTGAATTTTCTTTATCGCTTCCATTTGCTTCTCACTTATCAATACCGGCTTTACTGAAATAGCCATAACGCCCCTTAGAACTGTATAAAACAACAGTTATTATAGTTTCACAAATAGCAATATTTATCACCGTAATTGCAAAATATGAAACAAATAGCACAAAAAAATGCCGCCGCTCAGTAGCTGCTGGCATCGTTCTGTGTGTCAAGTTTTGACAAGTTTCGTTTTAAGCTCACCCCCCCATAGAATCTTTTTGGGGGTGTAATATCCCTACCAATCCCTACTAACTGGCTCATGCCACGAATGGCAAGGCTTTCAGACTGGTAGGCATTCAATTTTGTTGCCCTACATAACCCTACTTATCCCTACTAAATCACTTCAACGGCATTTTACTGCCTGTTTTATTTGGTAGGGATATGTAGGGATAAGTAGGGATAAAAATATATATCCCTACCTAGTTTAAAGCCTTGCTACGTCTGGCCTCGTCTCGTTTTTAGTAGGGCAGTAGGGATAAGTGCCGCCGTAAAAGTTTCAATCATCACTCTGCCCGCTCTCCACACCGTAAGCGCGTGGCATGAACTCCTCAGCCTTCTCGTTATAGCCAACGTTGGTTTGCGCTCTGCCGTTAATGCTTCTCGTCAGGTAGCTGGCTCGGTACTCTTTTGCTGCTGATTTTATGGCGCGTGAAAACTTATTGACGGAAAGCGGTTTACCCAAACCGTGATACTCCATAAACGCCAGATAAAGATGATAAAGATACGTCCTCGGCTCTGGCTGGCCTGCCCATGTACCTCCGCCCATCATCATGCCTTTGGGTTCGTTCATGAAAAAAAGCGCCGCACACATATCGACAACCGGATCCGTGCCGCGTTTAACCTCTAGCGCCTCCTGCGAATCGCGCTGCTCTAGTAATAGTGCCTTTGCTTTGTTCTGGTCGGCAAAGGTGGTTAGCAGGTGGCGGATAATCACCGGGATTTCTCGCCTGATTTTTGCGGTTAAATCCGGGTCTTTGTCTGCGTCTGATACCGGGTTATTAAACGGGAATATCACGCGGCGGCGGGCAATGCCCCCGTTTCGCTCCGTGAATGTCATCGGCTCGTTATTGGTTGCCATAACAACGGCATTTATCACGGTTGTGAACTGCTTTTCATATTTCCCATCAATCTCTACCGGATCGCCGCCCGTAATGGCTTTAATCCCCGCACCCTCTCCAACATAGCGGGTCTGGTCAGGCATAATAATCAGGCTTTTTCCTACGAACTGCGCCCGTCCCCGTGCGGTGTCCAGCGTCATCATGCTACCGCTGGCGGTGTTGTGTTCACCTGCCAGCGTGGTTGCTATGCTGCTGAATACGGATTTCCCACTGCCGCCCTCGCCAGTTATCTCAATGAATAGCTGCCAGTCGTGACGCTTCGCCAGCACCATAAACAAGGCTGCTTTGATACGCTCGGCCTTATGATGGTCGCCAGCCGTTGCATGATTCAGCCAACGGGTAAAATTGGGGGCGCTGGTGGTAATATTTTCCCCCAGCGCTGGCGGGGTGTAGGTGATCCCATTGTGGTTCATCAGCCAGTTACCCGGCGAATGGGCGGAAAACGTCTGCGTAGCGAGGTCATAAACGCCGTTATCAAAACCAATCAGATCCCCGCTCCGCTCACCAATTACCGGTATTTGCAGCTTCATGGTTGCGACAACCGATTTAATCCCCTTTTCGGTGTAGTGGGCTTCGTGCTCGTCGAAAATTGCCACCATAACCCTTTCTAATTCGCTGTCTGGTAGCTTCACCCATACGCCAGATTCGTAGCAGTAAACAGTGCCACTATCAGGGTTAACCGCCAACATATCCCATCGAGATGAAAGCAACCGCGCTTTCTGGCTGGCTGCCATTTGTGCAATATCTCCGACATCGGCTTTACGGCGGGATTTACCGCCCTCAATGGCTTGCAATCGCGGTTTCACGGCTTCCCCTTGAATCTGGTACATCGAATCGTTAAACGCAGCCGTAGCGACTTCCAGCCCGTTTTGCTGGCGGTAGTCGTCCCAGTCGGCTTTGTAGTCTGTCGGCGGCAGCGCCACCCAGCCAGCCACGGATAAGGCGGCTTTCTCTGCGGCATCTTTGCCCGTGTTCGCCTGGTCGTCCTGCTGGTGGTCGTTATCTGCGGCAATGATAATCTGCGTGGCTGGATATATCCGGCGCATCACTTCGGCAACGGGTAGCAGGTTGCCCGCGTCAATTGCTGCCACTGCCAGCGCGTCCGGGCGCATCAGGTGAACTGAAAGGGCCGTCGCCAGCCCCTCGGCAATTAAAACGCTCTGCGGCGATTCTGGCGCGTTTACGGCGTGATATGCCCCGCGCTTTGCTGAACCTGTCAGGAGTCGTTTATCTCCCTGCGGCGTGATGGTCTGCGCCGCCACTACTGCGCCGGATTCATCCACCAGCGGCAGGAGTAGCGAACCATCAGACATAACCGGGTAATTAAACCCGGTCAGCCCTTTTGATTGCAGGTAATCAGATTCGCCCTGTGTGACACTCTGGCGCATTCCGGCATACAGACGGGCAAACGTAGCCCTTCGCTGCTCTGCATCCTCTGCTGCCTGTTTCTGGCGCTCCTGCTCACGCTGCTGGCGGTCAGCTTCCAGTTGCTCTCTTCTATGGCTCGCTGCCACCGGGTCGGTTTCCGCTGCCCGGTAATCAATACCCAGCACATCAGCGGCAAGCTGTGCCGCCTCCGTAGTGTCGCAGTTGTTCACCTTCTTAATCAGGTCTAAACCGTCACCAGCGCCACACTGATTGCAGATAAAGCTACCGCGCCCGTTGTCGTCGAATCTGAAACGGTCTTTTCCACCACATGCAGGGCATGGAGAATGGCGGCGCGATGAATCAGGCACGTCGATAGACAATCCAGCCAGCACATAAGGCCAGCGCCCGGCGGCGGCACTGGTCACTTCGCGGATAAGGTCGATATTACGCATGGTTGCCTCCTGCCACGGTCGCGCCCATGTCTTTAACCATGCTTTGCCATATCTCACGCCCGACGTCAGTCAATCCGTCATTAGTGACGCAACGCTCAAGAAGCTCGACCCCCACGGTTTCCCACTGCGGGTAGGACACTTTCATGGCTGCCAGTGTGTAGCTATCGATCAGGCTGCGAACGCCTTTTACTCCATTGACGATTTCCACACGGACGGCGAGGCCGTCCGCATCAACCATGAAATAGTCACCGCCGCTGGTGGAGGTAATGTGGTTATACAGTGCCGACGCATACTTATTCGCCAGCGCATTCAGTCTGAAATTTTTAGTAATCATGTCGCCCCCTCAGTGCGGCAGCGGCATTTCAGGCCAGCCGTTTTCATCCAGTTCAGCTATAAAGCTGTTGTGAAGTTCAGCAAGCGTTTCACGCCCGAACGGGGTCAACTCGCCGCGCTCCGTGTCGATCATGGCCTGATAAAAAACAATGGCGTTCGCTGTTCCCTGCTCAATGCCGTAGCGCTCAACCATTGCGCCCTCCATGTTGTTAGCCATCGCCAGACGTTCCGCGAACGGGTAAACCACAATCCCCGCCGTGCCATTGGAGTAAATCGCCACCTGCGATGAAGTGCCGTCAGACTCAGTTACCGTGGTTGTGCCGTTTTCGCGCTTCATCTCAGAAATGAACGTCGCAGCAATCAGCCAGCGCCACATAGTGACGTTATGCTGCGCGGTGAAGTCGAACCAGCCACGCGCCCCGCCATCAGCAACGGCAAAATGAATGGCGTATCCGATATCTGGCTTATCGTCGTACTCTCCGGCGTCAAGGCCGTTCACGGCGCTCTCGTAGCTGATAAGAGCAACCTGCTCATATCCCCCGGCATCATTGCGGGTCATGATATTGACGCCGTGCGGTGTGGCTTCGGCGTGTAATAAGTCGGCATTTCCCGATTTAATGGTCGGTGCGTTGCTCATGCGCTGCCCTCCGCATCAATTCTGGCTATATCGACAATCGTCAGGACTTTACTCAGCCAGCAATACGCGATGGCTGCTTGCTCAACTTCGAGGAGTGGTAATAAATCGGTCATAACGTGAGCCAGCCCATTGCGGGCGCGGGTCATGCGTTCTGCTGTTCGGTCCGCCAGCGTAAAATCATCCGGGTATGCTTCTTTACGAGATAGCATCGATTCGGCTTCCAGATCTGCCGGGTGGCGATAGATGGTATTTATGTTCATTTGCCCGCCCTCCCTTTGGCTTCTTTTTCACTGATTGAGCGCAAGAATGCGGCGTTTGCAGCGCTATCGTTCAGCGCCAGCGCAACTTCTCCGATATGTCCCAGCATTGCGCCTAATCTGTACATATCAGCCTTAGCGCTTTCCTCCGGGTAGCCATCGCTACCAGCCGCCCAGAACATGAGGCTACCAATGGCACTTACGCCCAGCATTAAATCATCCACGGCATCACTGGCGCAGCTCTCAATTCCTTTCAGATCATCAGGTGTACAACCATCAAATTTGCAGGACACTAAATCGTTATACATGCTCATGCCGCCACCTCACGAACGCGGGTAATCTGGATGTGGGAAAGGCGTTCATTTCTGGCCTGATTTAGCGCCTCAGCTTTGGCGCTGATCGCGCTGCGGGCGTCAACGATATAAACGAACTCGACTAATTCGCCGCTCCGGGCGGTGGCGCATCCTGCAACACGGAAGTAATTAAGCATGTGCGCCCCCTGTGCGAATACGTCCGGCAAAAAAGCAAACGTGATCCCGCGCCAGAATGCGGCGGGCTTCCTGCTCAGTCTCTGCGGCGATATGGTGAATTTTGGCGGTAATTGTCGGCATATCGCGGCGAACTGCTGCGATAATCCAGATAAATTGCGGTTTTTGGGTAGGGGTAGTAGCCAGCATAGCGGCAGCCTCTGATTCATGGTTTTGAGAACCACCACCGGAAACGCCAATTTCGCTGGTGGTGAACTGTACAGGGTTGGCGTAACCGGGAATCAGAGAAACCGGCGCGGATTGCTCCGCCCCCATACAGTCCACCATTGAACAGGTGTAACTGCGCGGCACAAAAAAACACGCATGGCGCGTGTTGTGCGCTCTGATAATTACCGGGACGCCAATCCCGACACCAGATTTTGCTGGTGCGCTATAACCATAAACCGGGTTGGCGATAGTCGGCAAGCCCTTTTTTATGGACTCCAGAAACTCACCTTCGCGCGTGCGCGTACTGTTGCATAAATTCCCTGCATCTAGTGGTGATGTCAGAAAAATCTTCCCGCCTCGTGTAGTGATGATGGGAAAATCTTCCTCGCGTAGTGACCCCCAATAAATCTTCGTGCGCGTACTGGTCTCGAAACTCTCCTCGTCACCACGACGAGAAAATGAGGAGCTGGCATTAGCTGGCACTGTTATGCCAGCTTCGCATTCATGCGCGTGCGTACTTGTCCCGAAAACACCAAGATTTGTAAAGATCTGGCGGTGGCAAATGTCAGGTTTTGACAGGTTCCAAACGTCGCTATTTGTCGCAATCTGGCGGCGGGCTGCTTTGCTCCAGACGTTAACATTTGCATACATCAGGCCAGCCAGGGGAAAGGCTTTATTCTGGATGGCGGCATTAAGCATGATTAGCCCCCAGATGTTTAGCTAACCAGCGCTGAGAGAGGCGGATTAGCTCGGCTTTACGCAGGTCATATCCCATACCCATATCAATTAACGTGATATTGGTGCTTTCGAGATAGGCGAGGTGTTCAAGCTGTGCTGCGTTCATGCTGTCCCGTGGTTCGCCAGTAATGCCATTTGCCTGCGCCCACTGCTTCGCCGTCATGCCACCCAGCACGATACGGGCGATCATGTTGCTCTCGTTGCTGTAGTGGCGCTGCTGCGTCGTTTTACCCAGCTCGGCACGGGCCATATTCAGCGCATCGCACATCGGCTTAAAGTTGTTTGCGGCACTGATACGGGCTTTTAGCTGGCGACGATAGCGGGCGGCGATTTCAGGCACGCTACGCTGTAATTCTTCCTCGCACTGGATGAAATAACGACGGATAGCGCGACCCTGATCATTGCGTTCGATCATTGCCAGTTCTTTCGCCATTCCGACACTTAACAGATAGTCTTTGCCGGGTCTGCCAGACTGCTTAATCTTGCTGTAAGCCGCGCCATTCGGGCTTTTCCCCAGATTTGGGGAAATTGTTTTATGGACTGAGTAATCGTGCCCAATGGTGAAGTCATATTCAGAGATGCGATCAGTGATCCATGTAGAGAAGTCTTTTCCCACGCCCAACGCTTTGTGTAACGCTTTTGCGCTAACAATATTGGTTTCACGCCCACCGATATGACCAGGAATAACCGGGACAATTGTGGCAAATTCATTACCGTTAATTGTTCCCTGATAGGCGTTCAGATGAGGGGCGGCCTCAGAAATTAATCTGCTTTTTTCGATGTTCATTTTCAGTCTCCGTTAGGCGGCGGTGAGATTGTCCGGGTATAGGTTGAGAATGTCGGCAATTTCAGGCTGAGAAAGTCCCTGATAGCCGCCAGCGTCGGCGTTATGGTTCACAAGCCGAATAACTTTTAGAACGTCACCGCGCCCGGTAAAGCGATAGCGTAAATGTGACCCTATCCCGTCGGGGTTCTTTTCGTCTATACGCTCAAGCTGAATATCAAGCCTGCGCTCTAACTCGCTGGCGTAGTTCCTTCCAGATGAAAGGCGGCAATATCGCAGAATGTCGTTTTCTGTCCATCCCTCTACGCCAGTACGCAGCATATAGACGCGGGCGCGGTGTTTCTTTGGGGTTCGCTTAGGTACTTGTACCGGGCTGGTGGTCGGCGTAATATCAGACGTGCGAATATCTGAGTTAGCCGCCTGCTGTACGGGGCGGTTTTTCTTTTTCATTACGCCACCTTTCCCCGGCGCTCCGCCAGCCAGTTATTAATCTCTACCGCATCAAAGGCGGTAATCTTCTCCCCCAGCTTTACCGGGCGCGGTAGCGAGCCGCTGCGAACTTTGCGATCAATGGTTGAAACACTAACGCCCAGCAATTCAGCAAGGCGGAAGCGTCTGATATAGCCTTTTGTAGGGATAGTGTCGATGTTCATGATTCCCGTAACCTCTTAGCGGTAGTTGTTGCTTCGTTACGAGAAATCTAGCTGTATAGATATACAATGAAAAGGTACTGTAATTTTGCAGTACCTCTATAGCAAGTTAACTATCCACTTTGCCATTTGCCGCAGATCGCAGCTGTTTAAGAATTACATCTTCATTAGTTATCATAAGTGGTGGAACTTCGTCTAAATGACGAACAAGACAGTCACGCCACTTCTCAGGGCTTATTTCTTTCCTTACTCCCCTGCATTCATTTGGATACTTACTAAGTATATAAATTGCAGATTTTAATAGTTTCTCCCTATTGACTGCGTACCGTTCGGCACGTTTATTAACTTTTAGCGTATTTATATCATTGGATAACTTGTTTGCGGGTGGTTTGTGCATGGGTCTGTCATAAATATATTTTCCTCCATTTATAAGAAGATTGTATTCATAGTCAGTTATATACATTTTATTTCGGCTTATTTCATACCAGCCGTCAATATAAAAAGCTCCGATTTCATAATTATTCGATTTGCTAAACTCGTCACATCTCGGAGGCGTCAGTTCGCATACGGAGATCTCCCAATCATCCCATTCTGATAGCTCCCGCTCATCGTTATCTATGAACGCAGACGGAATTGCTAATAGACCGTTCCATCTTTCGATATCTCTTTCATCCTTCCCAACATTGTATCGCTCTATAACTGAGAAATGTTCTGATTTGTATGAAAACCTCATAAAATACATATGGTTATCGCTATTTTTATAATCAAGCTGTGATAAGCCATATGATTCGAGATTATCTGCCTCATTGCTCAGATTAAGAAGATAATTCTCATGTGCTGCTTTTGTATCTATATGAAAAATACTATCTGTTTCAACTTTAAGTAATTCTGGGTCGGCATCTTCATTTTTGGGGTAATGGTAAAACAATTCAATAGGTGGAATTTTTATACATATTTCTAAAACCCCAATTGCTGCATAGTGTATTAAATCGGATACTTCACATCCGGCCAGTTTGGCTGCTTTATCCAAAGAATAATATTTATGCGCAGGTAATTTCATTATGAATCTTTCCTCTCATCATGCTCTGATTGGCGTTACGTTGTAGTCTTTTCCGCTTTCCAGTGCCACCAGCAAATCACACCACTGCGCCAGCGCCGCTTTACGCTCATCAAAATACTGGTGACGGTTATAGATACCTTCCACGCCTTTAATTTTGTGATTAAGGCATCTTTCTGCGACTACCGGATCAACGCCCAGCGCTGCTAAATGAGTACGTGCGGTGCGTCGGAAGTCGTGAATCGTGAAATTAGGCACATCAGGCATTTCAGCGCGAACCTTAGCCAGTGCTACGGGTAAAGTGCTTTCCTGAATATGTGGGATCATTCTGTTTTGCATCTTCCTGGCTGGAAGCACCCATGCGCTGTTGCATGAGAACGTTTTAAGCTCTCTCAGCCATTCGACGGCTGGCGGTGCTAATGGGATGTCTATAGCGTCGCCGTTTTTGCTGCGTTCCTCTGGTAAATGCCATACGGCTTTATCAAAATCGAACTCCTCCCAGCGGGCGGCGCATAACTCCATTTTGCGGACGCATAACGCTAACAGTAATTTGAACGTGATTTCGTTCTGACGGCTGAATCCCTTAGCCGTGCGCATAGCCTGAAACAGTCGGATTAGTTCGCCACGTGTTAACCAGCGGTCGCGGGAAACTTCTTTCCCTCCGGCGTCTGCCACCTCAAAGGCTGAACACGGGTTAATCTCCAGTGCGTGCCGCTTAATGCCGTAGTCAAATATGCGGCGTGTCCAGCGCAGAACGTCCGTTGCTATGGTCGGCGCTCCACGGTCAACAATACTTTTCAGCATGTCGTCGATATGGCGCGGCTTCACGTCCTCCACCTTCATGCTGCCAATGCATGGGTTTATATCTTTGTCGATACGGCGGCGGAGTATATCGGGGTGCTTCCAGCGCGGGAGGATCTGACGCTCAAAGTATTCAGCGGCAAGCTCTGAAACGCGCATAGCGTTCTTCTCTGCTTCCATCTTCGCCAGTGCTTCGGTTTTGCGCTTCTGCTTCTCTCCTGCAACGTCATAGCCCAGCGCAACGCGAGCCGATAGCTCTTTGGCTGTCTCTCTGGCCTTTGATAGTGATAGCTCGGCATATGAGCCAATCAGCATGGCGCGGGGTTTCCCTGCGAATTTATAGCGGAATCGCCAGACGGGGGTCTGGTAGTTTTCGCGGTATGAAAGATAAAGCCCGTTACCGTCAGAGCGTCCCTCGAATCGCTCCCCGGCCTTTATCCATGCGCGGATCTGCATGTCTGTGAGTTTTGGCATTTTGCGAATATCCAAACTTTTAATAAGGGGTGTACACCTAGTTGCGTACACCTAACGCCATGGGTACACCTAGGTGTACACCATAATCATGCGCTTTGTTGCGTCTTTATGATAGCCCATGATAACAAAAAAGCCCGCTGGGTGCGGGCTTGGTGTGATTTATGCGTCGTCCTGAATGTTGCTGATAGCTTACTCGATATTCTGAATCTGCTCGCGCATCTGCTCAATCAACACTTTCAGCTCGATGGCGGAGTTTGTCACTTCGGCATTGATAGATTTCGACGCAAGAGTGTTCGACTCGCGGTTGAATTCCTGCATCATAAAGTCCAGACGACGACCAACGGCTTCTTTTTTCTTCAGAATGTTGTAGGTCTCTTTGACATGCGCTTCCAGGCGGTCCAGTTCTTCGGCAACGTCAATTCGTTGTGCCAGCAGAACCAACTCCTGCTCCAGACGGTTGTTTTCCAACTGAACCTGAGCATCTTCCAGCTTCGCGACCAGACGCTCACGCTGCCATTGCAGGATTTCCGGCATATGGGCGCGGACTTTGACCACTTCGGCGGTGACGCCTTCCAGACGCTGCTCGATCAATGCTTTCAGTGCCTGACCTTCGGTTTCGCGCGCGACAATAAAGTCGTCCAGCGTACCATCCAGCGCCGCGAGAATTTCAGCGGCAATGGCGTCGAGATCCTGCTCCTGGGCTGCCATCACGCCCGGCCAGCGCAGAATATCAACCGGGTTGATTTCCCCTTCGTCACTCTGCATTTTTACCCAGTTCGCGGCAGTTACCAGCTGTTTAGCCAGTTTTTCATTGAGGATCAGCTCACCTTGTGCGCTAACATCTGGCTCATAGCGCAGGGTACATTCCACTTTACCGCGCGTCAGGCGAGAACGAATACGCTCGCGAACGACAGGTTCAAGGCTACGGAACTGCTCCGGCAGACGAAAGTAAGTTTCCAGATAACGCTGGTTTACCGAGCGCATTTCCCAGGTTGCGCTCCCCCATTCACCCTTGATTTCACGCCGGGCGTAGGCGGTCATACTGCGGATCATAGACGTTCCTGTTTATAAAAGGAGAGGTGGAAGGATTATAGCCATCGATGCCTTGTCAGGATAGGAATAACCGCCGGAAGTCCGTATAATGCGCAGCCACATTTGTTTCAATCCGGAGATTTCAATATGCGTCCAGCAGGCCGTAGCAATAATCAGGTGCGTCCCGTTACCCTGACTCGTAACTATACAAAACATGCAGAAGGCTCGGTGCTGGTCGAATTTGGCGATACCAAAGTGTTGTGTACCGCCTCTATTGAAGAAGGCGTGCCGCGCTTCCTGAAAGGTCAGGGCCAGGGCTGGATCACCGCAGAGTACGGCATGCTGCCACGTTCTACCCACACCCGTAACGCTCGTGAAGCGGCGAAAGGTAAGCAGGGTGGACGCACAATGGAAATCCAGCGTCTGATCGCCCGTGCTCTTCGCGCGGCAGTAGATTTGAAAGCGCTGGGTGAGTTCACCATTACGCTGGACTGCGACGTGCTTCAGGCTGATGGTGGCACGCGTACCGCGTCGATTACGGGTGCCTGCGTGGCGCTGGCAGATGCGCTACAGAAGCTGGTGGAAAACGGCAAGCTGAAAACCAACCCGATGAAAGGGATGGTAGCCGCAGTTTCTGTCGGTATTGTAAACGGTGAAGCAATTTGCGATCTGGAATACGTTGAAGACTCAGCCGCAGAGACCGACATGAACGTAGTGATGACCGAAGACGGGCGCATCATTGAAGTGCAGGGGACGGCAGAAGGCGAGCCGTTCACCCATGAAGAGCTACTCACCTTGTTGGCGCTGGCCCGAGGGGGAATCGAATCCATTGTAGCGACGCAGAAGGCGGCGCTGGCAAACTGATTTTTAAGGCGACTGATGAGTCGCCTTTTTTTTGTCTGTAGAAAAGTAAGATGAGGAGCGAAGGCATGAAACCATATCAGCGCCAGTTTATTGAATTTGCGCTTAGCAAGCAGGTGTTAAAGTTTGGCGAGTTTACGCTGAAATCCGGGCGCAAAAGCCCCTATTTCTTCAACGCCGGGCTGTTTAATACCGGGCGCGACCTGGCTCTGTTAGGCCGTTTTTACGCTGAAGCATTGGTGGATTCTGGCATTGAGTTCGATCTGCTGTTTGGCCCTGCTTACAAAGGGATCCCGATTGCGACCACTACCGCCGTGGCGCTGGCGGAGCATCATGACCTTGACCTGCCGTACTGCTTTAACCGCAAAGAGGCAAAAGACCACGGTGAAGGCGGCAATCTGGTTGGTAGCGCGTTACAAGGACGCGTAATGCTGGTAGATGATGTGATCACCGCCGGAACGGCGATTCGCGAATCGATGGAGATTATTCAGGCTAATGGCGCGACGCTTGCTGGCGTATTGATTTCGCTTGATCGTCAGGAACGGGGGCGCGGCGAGATTTCGGCGATTCAGGAAGTTGAGCGTGATTACAACTGCAAAGTGATCTCTATCATCACCCTGAAAGATCTGATTGCCTATCTGGAAGAGAAGCCGGAAATGGCGGAACATCTGGCGGCGGTTAAGGCCTATCGCGAAGAGTTTGGCGTTTAAAGAAACTCGCCGGATGAAAAGTCATCCGGCGTCATATTACTGCAACTGCGCGGCAATTAGCGGCCAGCGGGCGTCAAAATCATCCGTCGGGCGGTATTTAAATTCGCTGCGGACAAAACGTGACAGCATACCTTCACAGAAGGCCAGGATCTGGCTTGCCAGCAGGGTTTCATCGGTGGTGTAACCTTCACCCTCACGCATTCTCTTTTCACGCAATACCTGACGCAGCTGCGCTTCAATACGCTCGAACAGCTGGTTGATACGCCCTTGCAGGCGATCCTGTTCAAACATCAGCGCATGACCAGTGAGGATGCGGGTCAGGCCAGGATTACGCTCACCAAAACCGAGAAGCAGCAACACAATCAGACGCAGGCGCGCTGTGGTGTCTTTCTCATCTTTCAGAATCAGGTTGATGCGAGTAATCAGGCTATCTTCGATAAACTCAATCAGGCTATCGAACATGCGGGTCTTACTGGGGAAGTGGCGATACAGTGCCGCTTCGGAAACGCCGACAGAGGCGGCCAGTTTTGCCGTCGTGATACGTTGGCTTCCATCGCTGGATTCCAGCATCAGCGCCAGAGACTGAAGTATTTCCTCGCGACGGTTCCTTTTCGCAGTTTGTTTTTCTGCCATGTTACAAAATACCCCTGAAAATAAGCACTTGCCAGGCGGCACCCACGCTATGACCGCAAACGAAATGTTTGCGGCTATGTTATGACGTTATTCGGATGCGTATGTGTTACTGACGACCAGAGTGACCAAAGCCGCCTTCACCGCGGTCGGTGGCGTCGAAATCTTCCACCAGATTAAATTCAGCCTGTACTACCGGAACAAAAATCATCTGGGCGATGCGTTCGCCAGGTTGAATGGTGAAGCTGTCCTGACCACGGTTCCAAACGGAAATCATCAACTGGCCCTGATAGTCAGAATCGATCAATCCTACCAGGTTACCAAGCACGATACCGTGCTTATGTCCCAATCCGGAGCGCGGCAGCATCATTGCCGCCAGTGAAGGATCGGCAATATGAATCGCCAGCCCGGTCGGAACCAGCGTAGTGTCACCCGGAGCCAGTTCTACGGCGTCGTCGAGACAGGCACGCAGGTCAAGTCCGGCAGAGCCAGAGGTGGCATAAGTCGGGAGCGGGAATTCCTTCCCAACGCGCGGGTCCAGAATCTTAACGTCGATTTTTTTCATCATAACGGGTCACGATCTCGTCGAGTAATAATTGGCCAAGGAGCTCTTTGCGCTCAAGCGGTAAGACTTTATCTCCGTCCTGCCAGAAAAGGTGTAATGCGTTGTTGTCGCTGTTAAATCCTTGAGTTGGCTGGGAAACATCGTTCGCGCAGATCAGATCAAGGTTTTTACGGATACGTTTTTGCCGGGCGTATTCTTCCACATTATTTGTTTCGGCGGCAAATCCAACGACGTAGGGTCGATGGTCTTTTAGTGCGGCAACGCCTGCGACGATATCGGGGTTTTTAACCATTTTTATTGTTAATTCATCACCCTGCGTGGCCTGCTTTTTGATTTTTTCTGGGGCCACGGTAGCTGCGCGATAATCCGCCACGGCGGCGCAACCGATAAAAATATTTTGCTGCTGTACAGAAGCATTCACGGCGGCTTCCATTTCCAGCGCGGTCATCACATCAACACGTTTAACAAACGGTGGCGTCGGTAGTGAAACCGGACCTGATACCAGCGTGACGTTCGCGCCACGACGGGCAGCGGCGGCGGCGATAGCAAAACCCATCTTGCCGGAGCTGTGATTAGAGATATAACGCACCGGATCGAGCGGTTCACGCGTCGGGCCGGCGGTAATCATAATGTTCAGATGTTTCAGGTCGTTGACGGGCGAAAAATGCGCTACCGCCATATCCACAATGGTTAATGGATCGAGCATTCGCCCTGGGCCGATATCACCACAAGCCTGACTGCCACTGTCTGGCCCCCAGATCAGCAAACCACGGGAAGCAAGCACCTCTAAATTATGCTGCGTGGCAGCGGCACGGTACATCTGCTGGTTCATGGCGGGGAGCACGGCTACAGGCGCAGGTGTAGCCAGACAAATCGTCGATACCAGGTCATTCGCCATTCCGGCAGCAACACGGGCAATCAAATCTGCCGTGGCAGGGGCGAGAATCACTAAATCAGCCCATTTACCCAGCTCAATATGGCCCATAGCGGCTTCGGCTGCCGGGTCCAGCAGACTGTCGGAAACGGGATAACCAGAAACCGCCTGCAAGCTAAGTGGGGTGATAAAGGCTTTTGCCGCTTCGGTCATGGCTACGCGGACGTCGGCCCCGCGATCGCGCAAACGACGCACCAGTTCAGGGGTTTTATAGGCAGCAATACCGCCGCTAACGCCGAGAACGATTTTTTTACCGGCCAGGCTCATGATGATTTTTCCTGTTGGGTGACACCAGAAGTTGGCGATTTTATCACAATACTTTTGTTGTCGTGCCTTCACCTGAGATTCACTTTGCGAGGCTCTTTCCAGGATTGAAAACTGGCCGTCGATTTAACGGAACGACTATGACAGGATGCGAGCACCACAAAGGAGGTGAAGGTGAAAAACAATGCACAGCTGTTGATGCCGCGCGAAAAAATGCTGAAGTTTGGTATTAGCGCCTTAACGGATGTCGAGCTGCTGGCGCTATTTCTGCGTACCGGAACGCGCGGTAAAGATGTATTAACCCTGGCAAAAGAGATGCTGGAGAATTTCGGCTCTCTTTATGGCTTGTTAACCTCTGAATATGAACAATTTAGTGGTGTTCATGGAATTGGCGTAGCGAAATTTGCCCAGTTAAAGGGGATTGCTGAACTGGCGCGACGTTACTACAACGTGCGGATGCGTGAAGAAAGCCCTTTACTCAGCCCGGAGATGACGCGGGAATTTTTACAAAGCCAGCTCACGGGTGAGGAGCGGGAGATCTTTATGGTGATCTTTCTCGACTCCCAACACCGGGTTATAACGCATAGCCGTCTTTTTTCCGGCACGCTAAACCATGTTGAAGTCCATCCTCGGGAAATTATCCGCGAAGCGATAAAAATAAACGCCTCGGCGCTGATCCTTGCACATAATCATCCTTCGGGTTGTGCTGAACCCAGTAAAGCGGATAAACTCATTACTGAACGGATAATAAAGAGTTGTCAGTTCATGGATTTACGCGTGCTCGACCATATCGTGATTGGGCGTGGAGAGTATGTTTCTTTTGCCGAACGCGGCTGGATTTAACCCGCTATGCGCGATCCTTCGGGATCTTTGTCTGTTCGGGACTTGAGCACATCGCTGAGTCAGCGTATACTACGCCACCTTTGAGAATCTCGGGTTTGGCATTTGGGCCTG
>ERZ773108.618-NODE-618-length-38963-cov-5.620489_pt1 | contig 38963 bp, 26 predicted proteins | sample MGYA00580570_ERZ773108 | MGnify/ENA primary metagenome ERZ773108 (study PRJEB29015, sample SAMEA2737840) | human gut metagenome | biome: human gut; feature: human-associated habitat; material: faeces | place: China | collected 2012 ...
ACACAGCTTACAAGTACAGGTGTATGCGACAATGGCTGGATTGAGGTTTCCTATGAGGGACAGACTGCTTATGTGTCCGGTGATTATGTAAGTGCAGTGGCAGCTGACGGTGCAGCCGCAGATGGAACTGCTGATCAGGCAGCTACAGAAGGAAGCGCAGATGCTGCAGCTGATGAGGCTGTCGCAGGCTGACAGGCTGGAAATTTAAGCGATGAAATGATGAGATGAAAGACGCTATGTAAATGGATGATATTATCGTTTGCATAGCGTTTTTTGAGTACTAAAGAAATTCCCTCCTGCCATGAAATGGTAAGAGGGAGATTTCTGAATATATCAAATCAAATTATTCCGGATAAACCAGTCTCTCCGGACCAATTCCATCTAAGACTTCGCGCAGAAAGCGGTCAGCCAGCCAGTTTGCCATCGGCAGGTTCATATCGAGGTAGTTGCCGCAATCTTTTGCACAAGCACCCGGAACCTCGTCTTTGTAGTCGCGCATGAAAGTAAAGAGCCCTTTCATCAGCGGTACGATCTCCTCGGATGTCAGGTCGCCTGCGAGAAGCAGGTAAAAGCCGGTGCGGCAGCCCATCGGTCCGAAGTAGAGGACGCGGTCTTTCCACTCCTCGTTATTTCGCAGCCAGGTGGCAGCCAGGTGCTCGATGGTGTGAACCTCCGCCGTATTCATGACTGGCTCATAGTTGGGGCGTGTCATGCGGATATCAAAGGTGGTGATGACCTGATCGCCCACGCGATCCTTACGGGATACATAGACGCCAGGGAGCAGTTTCAGATGGTCGATAGTAAAACTGGTAATTTTATCCATAAAAAAATACCTCCTAAATCAAAAATGCCTGTCCTTATTATATAAAGAAACAGGCATAAGAACAAGCACTTATTTTTTTGCAGTCTTAAAAACGCGGAAGCCAGCTACTACATTTAAAGCAAGAAACGCAGGAATACAGATAGACTCAATAGAGGGATAGATATCCTGGATACCGCTGATATCCTGAGTCATCATGCGAAGATTGATGTCATGAAGGGAAAGCAGCAGAAAGAGTGCAAAGCAGGCATAACTGCCAAGCGTAAGGATGGATGCCATAGTTTTACCTGTAAAAAAAGCAAGAATGGCAAGTAAAAAGCTTAGTGGGAATAAAACTAAAAGAAAGAGACTCATAAATCAATACCTCCTGTTAAGTAATAGAGACAGTATACAGGATGGAATAGACAACCGTGTTACTTATTCCTTAATAAATCCTTACATATGTATACTTGATGTTTGCATAATAAATAAAAATGAAAAACAATAGGCAGGAATGCATAAAAATGCATAAATGACGTATAAAACATAAAAAAATGTATAAAAAATCTCTTGACGCATAGAACTTTCCTATGCTATAATCTTTCAGAATATGAACAAGGGCGTTCATGGGCTTAGGCTCATGGACGCCTTTGTTGCAGAATCAGACAATTTATAAAATATGTCTCTAATGATGTAAAAAACGCATCTGAGGAAAAACAGATTTGCTCAAATGTGAGGCTATTGAGAATGAAAAAGTAAACTGCCTGCATGAAGCTATTCACAGGCGGGGTACGAGAGAGAAAGGAATGGTGACCAGATGGAGAAACCGGTATATCTTCTGTTGGAAAACGGCGACTATTTTGAGGGAAAAAGCTTTGGCGCTCCTTTACGTGAAGTGACCGGAGAAGTCGTATTCACAACCGGTATGACAGGATACCTTGAGACGATCACAGATCCCAGCTATTTTGGACAGATTGTCGTTCAGACATTTCCGTTAATCGGAAACTACGGAGTGATTCCGCAGGACTTCGAGAATGAAGAGGTATATTTATCAGCCTATATCGTAAAAGAGTGGTGTCAGGAACCTTCCAACTTCAGATGCAGTGGGGATCTTGACACCTTTTTTAAAGAAAGAAACATCCCGGGCGTCTATGGAATCGATACGAGAAAGCTGGCAAAAACCATTCGTGAATCCGGTTCGATGAACGGCTGGCTGACCGAGGTGAAGCCGCCGTATGACGCGAAAAAGCTGGAGGAAGTGAAAAACTTCCACATTACAAAGGCGGTTGAAACCGTTACACCAAAGAAATGTGAGATCAAACCGGCGGATGAGAAAGAAGAGTTCCAGATTGTGCTCTGGGATTTCGGCGCAAAGGAAAATATCATCCGCGAGATGACCAGGCGCGGATGCCGCGTGGCTGACCTTCCGGCAGGTACGACGGCGGAGGAGATTCTTAAGATGAATCCGGACGGAATCATGCTTTCCAACGGTCCAGGCAACCCAGAGGACAACCCGGAGATCATCGAGGAGATCCGAAAGATTACGAAGGCTGGAAAACCGATGTTCGGCATCTGCCTGGGACACCAGCTGCTGGCGATTGCCAAGGGCGCGAAGACTGGAAAGATGAAATTCGGTCACAGAGGTGCGAACCAGCCGGTCAAGGATCTGACGACCGGACGCGTCTACATCAGCAGCCAGAACCACGGCTATGAGGTACTGCGCGATACGCTGCCGGAGGGCGCGGAGGAGACATTTATCAATGTCAACGACGGCACCTGCGAGGGCATCACCTACCACGATATGCCGGCATTTACCGTCCAGTTCCATCCAGAGGCTTGTGCAGGTCCGAAGGATACGGAAGAGCTGTTTGGGCGTTTCATTCAGATGATGAGAGATTATAAGAAAAAGGAGGGCGCGTCATGCCGTTAAATAAATCCCTGAAAAAAGTTATGGTAATCGGTTCTGGCCCTATCGTCATCGGTCAGGCGGCAGAGTTTGACTATGCAGGAACGCAGGCGTGCCGGGCTTTAAAAGAGGAAGGTCTGGAGGTCGTTTTAGTAAACTCCAACCCGGCAACCATCATGACGGACAGCGCCATCGCGGATCACGTATACATCGAGCCGCTGACCCTGGAATTTGTCAAGAGAATCATTGAAAAAGAGAAGCCTGACAGCATCCTGTCCACCCTGGGCGGACAGACCGGACTGACACTGTCCATGGAGCTTGCCAAAGAAGGTTTCTTAAAGAGCCACAATGTAACGCTTCTCGGCGCGTCCCCGGAGACCATCGATAAGGCGGAGGACCGCCAGTGCTTTAAAGACACGATGGAAGCTATCGGTGAGCCGGTCATTCCGTCCAAGGTTGTCACCACCATCGAGGATGCGCTTGATTTTGCCGAGGTTATTTCTTACCCGGTTATCGTGCGTCCGGCCTTTACCCTGGGCGGTACCGGCGGCGGTATTGCGGCAAATAAAGAAGAGCTTTACAACATCGCGGAGGCGGGTATCCGCCTGTCACCGATCAATCAGATTCTGGTTGAGAAATGTATTTCCGGATGGAAGGAGATCGAGTTTGAGGTAATGCGCGATGCCATCGGCAACGAGATTACGGTCTGCTCGATGGAAAACTTTGACCCGGTCGGCGTCCACACCGGCGACTCCATTGTTATCGCACCGGCTGTGACGCTGGCGGATAAGGAATACCAGATGCTTCGTTCCGCAGCGCTGAATATTATCCAGGCGATGGGTATCGAGGGCGGCTGCAACTGCCAGTTTGCGCTGAATCCGGAGAGCTTTGAATATGCCGTTATCGAGGTAAACCCGCGTGTATCCCGTTCGTCCGCCCTTGCTTCGAAAGCAACCGGATATCCGATTGCCCGCGTGGCAACCAAGATTGCGATCGGTTATCATCTGGACGAGATCCCGAACGAGGTAACCGGCGAGACGATGGCATGCTTCGAGCCGGCCCTTGACTATGTAACGGTTAAATTCCCGAAATGGCCATTTGATAAATTCGTTTACGGACGCCGGAAGCTGGGTACCCAGATGAAGGCAACCGGCGAGGTTATGGCGATCGGCCGCAACTTTGAGCAGGCGCTCATGAAGGCAGTCCGCGGCGCGGAGATCTCCCAGAACAGCCTGAACATGAAGAAACTGGCGCCGATGAGTGTGGAAGAGCTGAGAGAAAAAATTCTGGCGCAGGATGACGAGCGTCTGTTTGCAATCTATGAGAGCTTCAAGCGCGGCGTGACCGTTGCCGAGATTCATGAGCTGACCAAGATCGACGAGTGGTTCTTAAATAAACTGATGCATATCCTGTCCCTGGAACGCCGGATGCAGTCTGAGACTCTGAGCGATGCGCTTTATATGGAAGCCAAACAGAACGGATTCCCGGATGCAGTCATCAAGGAGATGACCGGGCTTTCGGAAATCAAGCATGTTCCGGCATGCTACCGCATGGTTGATACCTGCAGCGCTGAGTTTACGGCAAGTACCCCGTACTTCTACAGCACCTTCGGCGAGGAAGATGAGGCAGAAGAATTTATTAAAGAGAATGCAAGCGGAAAACCAGTTGTTATGGTATTTGGCTCCGGTCCGATCCGTATCGGTCAGGGTATCGAGTTTGATTTCGCATCCGTTCACTGCGTATGGTCGTTAAAGAGAGCCGGTTATGAGGTTGTCATCGTAAATAACAACCCGGAGACCGTTTCCACCGACTTCAACGTAGCAGACCGTCTGTATTTTGAGCCGCTGACACCGGAGGATGTGCTGGATATCATCCGGATCGAGAAGCCGATCGGCGCAGTTGTAGCCTTTGGCGGACAGACAGCGATCCGTCTGACAAAATGTCTTGTAGAGAACAATATTCCGGTTCTCGGCACTCCGGCAGACAGCATCGATATGGCGGAGGATCGCGGACGTTTCGCAGCCCTGCTGAAAAAATTAAATATGAAACAGGCAGCGGGTCAGACCGTTTACACTGAGGATGAGGCAATCCAGGCGGCAAATCATCTGGGCTATCCGGTTCTGATGCGTCCGAGCTATGTATTAGGCGGACAAAACATGATTATCGCGTACAACGACGCCGATATTCATGAGTATATGAAGATTATTCTCTCACACAAGATTGAGAATGCGATCCTGATTGATAAATACCTGATGGGTACCGAGCTGGAGGTCGACGCGATCTGCGACGGCGAAACGGTTCTGATTCCGGGTATCATGGAGCACATCGAGCGTGCGGGCGTCCATTCCGGCGACTCCATCGCGGTATATCCGGCATTTATGCTGACCGAGAGCCAGAAAGACCGTCTGGTGGACTATTCCATTCGTCTGGCGCTTTCCATGAATACGAAGGGACTCATCAACATCCAGTACGTTCTGCATGAGGATACGATCTATATCATCGAGGTCAACCCGCGTTCATCCCGTACCGTGCCGTACATCAGCAAGGTAACCGGAGTGCCGATGGTCGATCTGGCAACCCGCATCATGATGGGCGAAAAGCTGGCTGACATGGGCTATGAGACAGGTTTGTATCCGTGCTCTCCGTACTACGCAGTCAAGGTTCCGGTATTCTCCTTTGAGAAGTTGTCCAACGTAGATACACAGCTCGGACCGGAAATGAAATCGACCGGCGAGGTACTGGGTATCGCCCGGACGATGGAGGAAGCGCTGTTCAAGGGTCTGATAGCAGCCGGATATACGATGAAGCGCGAGGGCGGCGTCTTAATTAGTGTCCGCGATACCGACAAGAGCGACCTGCGCGAGCTGGTCAAAGAGTACGTGGCGATGGGATTCCACATCTACGCGACCTCCGGTACTGCAAGCCGGTTAAACAGCGTCGGCATTTCTTCAACGTTAGTCAAGAAGCCGAAGGAAGCCAAAGAGGGCGAGGAGACGACCATTTCCCTGCTGGAAGAAGGAAAGATCAGCTATGTGATTTCCACTTCCAAGACGGGACGCCAGCCGGGACGCGACAGTGTCCGCCTGAGAAGAAAGGCAGTCGAGCTTGGTATTCCGTGCCTGACATCGCTTGATACCGCGGCTGTCCTGGCGCTGACACTGGAAAGCAAGTACAACGAGGACAACGTTGAACTGGTAGATATCGCGCACATTGCACATGGTGCAGCCGCTAGAAAAGAGCTGAGCCAGATGGAAAAACCGGAAGAAATCCAGATTCCGGGTTATGTGCTTCAGGAGCATGAAAACGACTAAAAAGAACGATGGTCTGCATGGATTCTGCGTTTTGAGGGTTGCGGAATCCGTGCAGGCTGAAATCTTTTGCGAAGGCAAAATCTGACAGAATCATATATGACGGAAAAAGTGGATTAATATTTAAAGAAAGGAAGAGGAGGAAAAGCAGATGGCAAAATTTATTTTTGTGACAGGCGGTGTTGTATCGGGATTGGGGAAAGGTATTACAGCAGCGTCTCTGGGCCGTCTTTTGAAGGCACGGGGATTTAAGGTAGCAGCGCAGAAGCTGGATCCGTATATCAACGTCGATCCAGGAACCATGAGCCCGTATCAGCACGGCGAAGTATTCGTAACAAACGACGGTGCGGAGACGGATCTGGATCTGGGACATTATGAGCGTTTTATAGATGAAGATTTAAACCGGTATTCCAACCTGACGACCGGTAAGGTCTACTGGAATGTGTTAAATAAAGAGCGCCGCGGCGAATATCTGGGCGAGACGGTACAGGTAATTCCACATATCACAAATGAGATAAAATCATTTATCTATTCCGTGCAGGAAAAGACCGATGCGGACATCGTTATCACAGAGATCGGCGGAACAACCGGCGATATTGAGTCACAGCCGTTCCTGGAAGCCATCCGCCAGGTGTCCTGCGAGGCGGGACGCAGCAACTGCCTCTTCATCCATGTAACCCTGATTCCATATCTGGAATCTTCAGGCGAGCATAAATCAAAACCGACGCAGCATTCGGTTAAACAGCTGCAGTCCTTTGGTATCATGCCGGATATCATCGTAGCGCGCTGTGACCGTCCGGTGGACGATCCGTCCATTTTCCGCAAGATCGCACTGTTCTGCAACGTCAAAGAGGACTGCGTCATCGAGAACCTGACCCTTCCGGTTCTCTACGAGGCGCCGATCATGCTGGAGGAAGCAGGACTTGCCAAGATCGTGCTTCGCGAGCTGGGCATCGAGAAAGCGCCGCAGGAGTGCGATCTGACGGAGTGGAAACATATGCTGGACCGCATCAAGAACAGCCGCAAGACGGTCAAGATTTCCCTGGTCGGCAAGTACGTCAAACTGCACGACTCCTATCTGTCGATCGTAGAATCCCTGCACCATGCCGGATGGGAAAATGGCGCGCAGGTGGAGATCAACTGGGTGGATAGTGAGACGATCACTCCGGAGACGGCACCGGAAATCCTGGGCGGTTCAACCGGTATCATCGTGCCGGGCGGCTTCGGCATCCGAGGCATCGAGGGCATGATTGCGGCAGCGGATTATGCGAGAAGAAACAATATCCCGTACTTTGGCATCTGCCTTGGTATGCAGATCGCGGCGATCGCATTTGCCAGAGGCGTGTTAGGCTATGAGGATGCGAACTCAACCGAGTTTGCGCCGGACAGCAAGCATCCGGTCATTGCCCTGATGGAAGAGCAGATGGATCTGGCTGACATGGGCGGAACGATGCGTCTGGGTGCATATCCGTGCCGCATCAGTCCGGATACGCTGATGATGAAAGCCTATGGAAAAGGTCTGATCGAAGAGAGACATCGCCATCGTTATGAATTTAACAACAAGTTCCGGGAAGTTTATATGGAGCATGGCGCTATCTTTTCCGGACAGTCTCCGGACGGTACGCTGGTAGAGGCGATGGAGATTCCGGGACATCCGTTCTATCTGGGAGTTCAGTACCATCCGGAGTTCAAGAGCCGCCCGAACCGCGCACATCCGATCTTCCGGGAGTTTGTGAAAGCGGCTCTGGAGGTAAAGGAAAAAAATTCTTAAAATATGGAGAAAATAAAGTATGAAGATCAACGAAAACTATAAAAATCTGGAAGAAAGCTATCTGTTTTCTACCATTGCTAAAAAAGTAGATGAATACACCAAAGCCCATCCAGAGGCAAAAGTAATCAAAATGGGTATCGGTGACGTAACCCTTCCGATCTGCCAGAAAGCAGCTGACGCATTTGCAAAAGCAGCTATGGAGCAGGGCAAGGCGGCTACGTTCCATGGATATGGTCCGGAGCAGGGATATGATTTTCTGCGCGTAGCAGTTCAGAAGTATTATGCGTCCTTCCAGGTTGAGGTGGCGGCGGAGGATATATTCATCAGCGACGGCGCGAAGAGTGATGTCGGAAATATCCTCGATCTCTTTGATGCGGACAACACGGTCCTGATCCCGGATCCGGTATACCCGGTTTACATGGATACGAACGTGATGGCAGGCAGAAAGATCGTATTTATGGATGCCAATGTGGAAAATGGCTTTCTTCCGATGCCTCCGAAGGGACAGAAAGCGGATATTATTTATCTCTGCTCCCCGAACAACCCGACTGGCGGTGTGTACAACCGTGAGCAGTTAAAAGAGTGGGTTGACTATGCGAACGAGCAGGATGCGATTCTTTTATTTGATGCGGCGTATGAGTCCTTCGTAGCAGATCCGGCGCTTCCGAGAAGTATTTTTGAGATTGAGGGCGCCAAGACCTGCGCGATCGAGTTCTGCTCCCTTTCGAAGTTGGCAAGCTTTACCGGAACCCGCTGTGGCTATACCGTGGTTCCCTCTGAATTAGAGCGCGGTGGTTCTTCCATCCGCAAGATGTGGCTGCGCCGCCAGACAACCAAGTTTAACGGCGTTTCCTACCCGGTACAGCGCGCCGCAGAGGCAGCTCTTTCACCGGAGGGAATGGCACAGTGCCGCGAGCACCTGGACGTATACCGCACCAATGCGAAGATCATGACCGAGACCTTAAAAGAGCTTGGCATCTGGCACATCGGCGGCGAAAATTCACCGTACATCTGGATGCAGTGCCCGAACGGCATGAAATCCTGGGAGTTTTTCGACGATCTGCTTGCCAAGGCAAATGTGGTCGGCACACCGGGCAGCGGATTTGGTAAGAATGGAGAAGGATTCTTCCGTCTGACTGCATTTGGTACGACTGCGAATACAAAAGAGGCAATGGAGCGGATCAAGAAGGTTTACGGAAAATAAATAGCTCTATTTTATAAATAAGGGGGCTGGTGCATCTGGAGCATTGTTATCCTACGCACCGTCCCTTTTTTGCTGAAGCAGGGAGGTGAGGACCATGGTGACCTTAAACGATTATCTGTATTCCGGCGATACGATGTTTAAGATTTTAAAGAATTACAGCCGGGATTTGAAAGCGGAGGCAAAACAGACAAACAATGAGATAGACCTGATACATGCAAATTTTCTGATTCAGATCCGGGAGCTTTTGGAACACAATGATTTCCTGACGACCCAGTCACAGAAGATCCGGGAATTTTATATTCATATGGCAAAGGAATATCCGCTTCTGGCATTTAACTTTAAGGGAAGAATCAAGTCGCTGATCCGCTCAGAGGCGAAATTTAACGGATATATCGTCGAATATATTTATGACTGTTATACAGAACATAAGGCATTTCCGTCGATCTCCGATTTGAAGCAGAGATTGAGCTGTTTCCGCGACCTGATCGCGTACCGGATCGTGATTTCACTGCCGAAGTGTTACCTGAAACCGGGGGAATCGCAGCAGGATGCGGATATCCGGTACCTCTACCAGATAGCGAATGAACTTCCGGGATTTCTGGAGGAACGCGGGTTTACGGCGGAACCGGCTTACGGGGTGAAAGAGAGTACCTCCCCGTTGATGGATGAGGAGGCAAGGCCGTACTACCGTGATTATGTCTGCGGAAATAGTTCGGATGATTACCAGTCTCTGCATATTACGTTTTACGATAATTGTTCCAGAAGCTATGTGGAGGTACAGCTTCGCACAAAGCACATGGACGATATCGCGGAGATCGGCGTGGCCAATCATTTAAGCTACGAAAAGCGCCAGGAGGGCGAGCGGGCCAGACGGGATGAGATTCCGGAGGGCGCGTGCGTTTATTTTGACGAGGCATACGAGCGCTGCCAGCGCCTAGTGTCGCTCAAGTTGGCTGAGCTCGATGTCAATATGTTTTCGGCGATCAACAATGACCTGGTCAATGACGGCTGCGGGCTGTACCGGGGGCGGCTGATTCTGCCGTATGAGCATTTGTCGAGGCATCAGAATGAGCTGGTGGATTGAGGGGTTCACGGGCAGGCATGAATCCGGTTGCGAATAGTTGACGAAACGGGAAGATTCATATATAGTTGCCTGTAAAGGAAAAATGACCGAAAATGATAGGGAGGAACCAGTTTATGGATCATACATCCTGCCGCCTGCGTCTGGCTGCTATCGCCGATGCACCTGCGATATTGGAAATTTATGCACAATATATGGACACGCCGATCACGTTTGAGACGGAGCTGCCGTCCCTGGAGGAATTTGAGGGGCGCATCCGGGCGATCACGACAGAATATCCGTGGATTGTCTGCGAGGATGAAACGGGCAGAATCATTGGCTATGCATATGGGCATAAGCAGCTTGAGCGCGCGGCGTACCGCTGGAATGCAGAGCTTTCTGAGTATTTGGACAGTCGGGTGACGTCGAAGGGCATCGGCAAACGGATGCTTCTGGTGCTTCTGGAACTTTTAAAGGCGCAGGGCATCCACACCGTCTACAGTCTGGTGACGAGTCCGAATCTGAAGAGCGATGCGATGCATAATGGATGCGGCTTCCGGACGATGGGCGTGTGCAGGAATACCGGCTATAAGAGCGGAAAATGGCATGATGTTACCTGGTATGAGAAAGCGCTGCTGCCGTATGAGGACGTACCGGCGGAGATGATTCCGATTGGGAAGATGGAGAAGGAGACGGTAGATAAGATTTTGGCGTCTTTTTGAACAGAGACATAAAACAAATCTGCATAAAATAAACAGGGCGTGTGAAAAAGGAATTTCCCATTTTCACACGCCCTGATCAGTTCTCTTTTATTCACCAGCGCCGTAATGCGCTGTCCATTCATTCACTCAGATTAGTTGAAGTATCTCTTTAACAGACCCTCAAATGCCTTGCCATGTCTAGCCTCGTCACGAGCCATCTCATGAACGGTGTCATGGATTGCATCCAGGTTAGCAGCTTTCGCACGTTTTGCAAGGTCAAATTTGCCTTCGGTTGCGCCGTGCTCAGCCTCTACACGCATCTCCAGGTTCTTCTTGGTGGAATCAGTTACAACCTCACCCAGAAGCTCTGCAAACTTAGCAGCGTGCTCAGCCTCTTCGTAAGCTGCCTTCTCCCAGTACAGACCGATCTCCGGATAGCCCTCTCTGTGAGCTACACGTGCCATCGCCAGGTACATACCAACTTCTCTGCACTCGCCTTCATAGTTAGCCCTTAAATCTTCGAGAATATCCTCGCTGACACCCTGTGCCACACCAACTACGTGCTCAGCTGCCCAGCTCATCTCGCCGGACTGCTCTTTGAACTTGGAAGCCGGAGCGCCGCATACTGGACATTTCTCCGGAGCAGCCTCACCCTCGTATACGTAACCACATACTGTACAGACAAATTTCTTCATAGTCAATTCTCCTTTTCTAAAATAAATTTTTAATTTCGTGTTTTATAGAAACAATAAATAGATAGTAAAGTTGCTTGCAACCATTCTGTTTCATAGGAGCTTTTAAAACGAAATCGTTTATTTGGCTTAAATGAAATCAGTAATGATTACTGATATTAAGATATCATAGATTCCTGTGTTTGTCAATGAAAAAATAGAAATAATTCTTATTTTTTTCATTTTTATCGATAACCTGGATATTCTCAGAACTTTTTCGCTGGTGATGTATTCATACCCGGTCAGCGCATGGCAAAAATCGGGAAGCGGCTCATTTGGTCCCGTCTGTTCCGATACAAAATCAGCCACTTCTATATTAGTGCTTTTCCCCTTTCAGACACTCATCGCATATCCCATAGAAAAACACGGTATGGTCATCGATCGTTCCCGGCGCAAATTCTTTGGCGGCTGTCTCCAGCTCCTTGGTTGCTTCCATCGGAATATCCATGACCCGTCCGCACTGGCGGCAGACGTAGTGGTAATGTGGGGATGTATCATAATCGAAATGATCCGTGCCGTCGCCGCAGGACAGCTTCCGGATCTCGCCCAGCTCAACTAACAGGTTTAAATTGCGGTAAACGGTTCCAAGGCTGATATTCGGAAACTGTTCCCGGATGCTGGTGTAAAGGGCGTCGGCGGTCGGATGATCCTTCCGGCTCATCAGGCAGGCTTTGATCGATTCGCGCTGACGGCTGTATTTTAAGGTTTTCATAAGCGACACTCCAATCCTTCTAAATAATATTGATAATGATTATTATTTATATTATGCGTCCTGACGCGATGAAAGTCAATCTTTTTTCAAAGATTTCCGTGAGAAATTTTAGAGTCAAATTTCAACATTACCGATGCATAAAAGATCCCGTCCTCATACCGGAAATCCACCAGGCCCTGGTAGCGCTCGGCGATCGAACGGATGGAGGCGGTTCCCGTGCCGAACCCGTCATGTTTGGTCGAGCGGAACCGCCCGTTTTCCTCGATTGGTGGATGGCAGCAGGTGTTGTCAACGGCGATCACGATATGACCGGCATCCTCCTGGGCGCAGATGCGGATAAACGGCGCGCTGTCCGAACATTCCCGGCAGGCGTCGAGGGCATTTTCCAGAAGATTGCCGAAGATCGAGCAGAGCTCCGGCTCACGCAGCGGGAGAGAGGGCGGAAGCTGGATGCGGACCGAAAAATCGACCGACGCCTTGCGCGCCTCCTCACCGTAATAGCTGATAATCGTGTTGACCGCATAATTTTCACACCAGGTCCGCGCAGTGTCCGGAGGAAGCGTCATACGGTATTGTTCGATGTAGGTATTCAGATCCTCCGTTTTTCCGCTTTGCAGGTAATGCTCGATGAGATTCAAGTGCTGGCGCAGGTCGTGGCGCGCCTCCCGCACCTCTTTGATGTGGCGGGAAAGCTGCTGATACTGTGTGTACTGCATCGCCAGGAGGGTGTCCTGCTGCGCCGCGCGTTCTTCCAGTTGCGCCTGCTGGCGGACTGCATTGAGCGCTTCCAAAAGGACATAGTAGATGAGAATCGTCATAGCAAAGAGCCAGAGGCGCGTGAGGATAAAACGGAACTTGCGGACGGTATCAATGTTTAAATCAAAGTTATAAGCGCAGATAATCAGGGTGCATGAAAATGGAATAAACCAGACTTTCTGCCAGAATGCGGAGCTGTCTACCTGAAAAACGCGTTCCGTGGCATTTTTCATAAATTTGAGCCCGAGGGGGAGCGTCAGAAGCAGAAGAATCGAGATGAGCAGCAGGCTTTGATCGCGGAGTGAATAATAGGTAATGCTGGGGTCGTAGAACAGACGGCTTTCCAGAAAGAAACAGATGCCCCGGACTGTGATAAAATAATTCAGGATGAAGTTGCCCAGAAACAGAAGTTTCCAGAAATTAGCCTTCACACATAAAAAATAGATTGCCAGGGAAACGAGGGCAAACACCGTGTCGGTGACGCGGGTCGGTTTACCGTGGCTGACCAGGTAGGTATACAGGGAGGACTGGAGCAGCTGACCGATAAAAATGAACAGAATCAGGATTTTAATCGGAAATCGAAGCTGCTTTTTAAATGGCAGAATCGATAAAATAAAAAAAGGAATGGAATAGACGGTTTCAACGAGAAATGCCTTGCCAAACACAGACCAGTTCATAGAGTACCTCCCTTCCGCAATGTGTCAAACAAGTAGGTTGCAAATGCTTCCTTTGTCTCTTTTTTCTTCCGGCGGCTGCAGAAAAAGCAGCTGCCGTTTTTCAGATGGACAGAACCGTCCTCGTCCACCGAGGTAACATGTGAAAAATTGATAAGCAGCCCGCGTCCGCTCATGTAAAAACGACTGCCCTTCGGGAGCAGTGCCATCAGATCCGAAAAAGAGAGCCGTGTGGCGGCATCGCCGGAGCTGGTATGGATGATCAGCCGGTGGTTCTGCGTCTCCGCGTATAGAAAATCGTCGAGCAGAATCCGCTGTGTGGATGCCTGTCCCCGTCCGAGCGCCACCTGAATTTCGATGTAGGCAGGCGCGGCGAGAAATGTCCGGATCTCATCGAGACACCAGGCAAGTGCCTTTTCCTCCACCGGTTTTAAGAGATAATCAAGGGGATGGGCACGGTAACCCTGCAGCGAATAATCACGTTCCGTTGTAGTGAAAACGATGGGGAGACGTTTTTCGCGCTTGCGAAGCTCCAGCGCCGTGTCAATACCATTGCGCCCGTCCCGGTCCAGCATAATATCCATAAAAACCGCATTAAAAAGCCTTGGACGGAATGCTTCCAGAAATGCCTCGCCGCTCTCGTAGCAGTCAAAGTACACCGTTTCCCCGTGCTTCTCCAAGTTCTCCTGTATCAAATGAATCAGATGATTCTGATCTATCTTCAAGTCCTCAACAATCGCAAAATGCATCAAAGCTCAATCGCCTCCTTTATTCAAAACCGTGACCATTTAGGTCGAGGTTTGACCGTTTGCGTCGATGTGGTTTTCATTAAATCGCTCATTTGGTATGTTTATAGTATAAAAGTTATGGTCCGAAATGTAAATGAAATATCGTTACAGAAAAATCAAAAAAGGCAGGTGGGATATGGTACGGGTAGTGATATATGGAGAAAAACCGACTGACATTGAAGGGCTGGAAAAAATGCTGCGTGAAATATTGACTGAAAACCGCAGATGGCCGATGATTCACACGTATATCAGCGATCTGGACGCATATCTGCACTTTGTAAAGGGGAATCCCTACCTCATTATGCTGGCATCCGTCCAGGGCAGACAGGGAGCGGAAATCGTAGAAAAAATCCGGGAAAACAACCCGGCGGCGTCCTTGATCTGGCTTTCCGACCGGGATAATGCCCTTGAATCCTGGCGGATCCATGTGACTGCATTCGGGGTATTTCCGACGAAAAAAGAAGAATTAGAAGAACTTCTGGCGGCGTGCAGCGAAAGCCTGCTGGATCGGAAGAAAAAGTATTTTGTTCAAGTGGGAAACAGACTGAAATAGAAAAATTCGCTCAGAATAAATGGAGGAAAACAGCATGAAAAAGAAATTTAAGCGTGCCCTGGCAGCGGCGCTGGCGGCGGTGATGATATGGAATACCTGTGACTGGCATCCGCAGGTGCTGGCAGGCAGTTCGGTGCAGTATATCGAGGAAGTGAAGGAGCTTTCGGATGAAATCCTGCATCAGGAAGTTCCGTATGGAACAAAATATAAGGATCTGGAGCTGCCGGACAAGCTGAAGGTGCGGGTTTTGGCAGAAGAAGCATCGGATAAAGAAGACGGTGCAGAAGATAAAGATGGTGCGGAAAAGATTGCTACGCCGTCGGAGCTTCAAAGCGGAGACGGTAAAGTGGAAACAGAAAAAAAGTCTCAGACGCTTTCTTCATCTGAAACAGATGGTACAGTTCGGAAAGCATCTCCATCTGAGGTAGATGCTACAGAAAAATCGGAAATAGGGGGGGGTGGATGACACTGAGCAGAAAGCATCCCCATCCGATGCGGAGGGGACGAAAACCGATAAAAACTGGAAGGAAGTAAAGGTCCGCTGGGTTCTGGATGAGACCTTCAGTGAGAAAGATACATACGACGGAGAAACACCGGGTACCTATGTGTTTGATGCGGAATTGAAAAGCAGCCGCTATGAACTGGATACCGGCTTTTTGCCAAGCATCGAGGTGACGGTGCTTCCGGAAGAAAAAGGCCCGGCAATCCTCGGATTTTCGGAGTTAGATGAGGCAGTTGCGGTGCAGAAGCTCCCTCTGGGTGCCAAAGAAAGCGATATCATCCTTCCGGATACATTGGAGGTTGAGGTGGAAGAGGCGGATGAAACGCTGGCGGAAGACAGCCAGAACGTGCATCTGGTGGAAGCAGTAGATAAGGGCACAGAGAAAGATACAGATGCGGAAACGGCAGTCTGGCAGATTTCCGGCATAACCTGGAAACTGGACGAGGAGCAGAGTGACCTTCCGGAGTTTCACGGCGGCATTTCCGAAAAAGACTATTTCGAGGAATTTGACGAGGACGGAGAGCCGGTCGAGACCTCGACGAAGACCTGGGCGGGCTATGAGGAGGCAAATCAGGACTACAACGGCTGTGCCTATGTCTACACACCGGTTCTGCCGGAGGAATATCCGATGGGAGAGGAAGCAGAGCTTCCGGAAATCTGCGTTCTCGTAGGAGAGATGCAGCTGATGACTCTGGCAGGCGGGGAGTATGATCTGGATGGAAATTATCTGGTAATTGATAAAACCAATGTGTCTGAGTTTAATGGAAAGACGATCACTGGCACCTATCATCCGACGGAGAGATTAACTGGAGGGGAAATCGAAGGTGGTATCGTAATTGATAATGTTACAGTAAATTTAACAATTGAAGGTGTAAATGTTGGCTATGGCACTGATATCATAGATGATGCAGCCGGAATCCTTCTGAAAGGAAAAGCAAAATTAAATTTGACAGTACAAGGGAAAAATTCATTAGCGGGTACATACAGCGGTGCTGGAATTGGGGTGGAAAAAGATGCAACGCTGGTTATTACAGAGCAGAGTGAAGGAAGCCTGAAGGCAGTGGGAGGTGCCTATGGAGCTGCCGGTATCGGAGGAAGTGCCGGATCAACAGGTTACGAAGGCAGAAAACTTGAGACAGGAACGATTATAATCAAGGGCGGAACTATCGAAGCTGAAGGTGGAGCTTATAGGGTTTCCTATTCGATGGATCATCATGGAGGAGCCGGAATCGGAACCGGTCGGTATGGAATCGGCGGAACCATTGAAATACTGGGTGGAACGATAACCGCAGAAGGAGGAAAGGAGACAGGAGCCGGAATCGGAGGCGGAACTGGTGGAGGTGTAGACACGATCGTGATCGGCGAAGCGAATAGCGAAGCTCCCAAGATAACCGTATCTTCTTATAAGAATGAAAAATCAGAATATCTGGGAGCTGCCATCGGCACCGGATGGAATGGAGTGAGTGATTTACAATTATCCTGTGGCGATATCCAGATATTAAGTGGATCTGTGAAGGTAACGGGTGGAAATATTGGTTATGGAGTGTTAAAGCCTCTTCCTGGAAATAGCATGAAAGGCGGCAGTGTCACTATTTCCGAGGAGGTGCAGTTAGAGCTGCCGCTTGAAAGCAAAATTGAGCCCCGGGGAGAATGTACCTACGGGAAGAAAACATTCCGGATCACCGCATATGATAACCAGCTAGCTAATGGAACCTATCAGGCTGACATATCCCTGTATCGGGAAAATGATACAGGAAAAGACTCTCCGGTTTATCAGACAAAGGCAGAAATGACCGTCTCCGGATTCAGGGGAACGATACCGGATATAACCCAGTGGATGGGCTATTCCGGAAATATGCAGATGGTTGTAGCGCTGGAGCCTTCCGGTGGCGGGACAGTTAAGACGATGGAGGGAAGTGTTGTTCTAAACAAAGGAAAGGATGAAACCATCTCCGTCACGCTGGGAGAAGCTGCCTACCAGAAGACAATGAATCTGACCATCCATGATGGCCGTTTGAAGAATGACAAGAAGTATACATTGACGGTTAAGATCGGGAAAGAAGCAAGCGAAGGCGGCGCTGCACCGGATGTGGTAACCTATTTATCTCAAAAAGCTTCCGGTTATCAGATAAAGACTGGTAAAGTCAGCTGGTATACGCCTCTGTCCGGAGAGATTCCGGTATCGGTTCAGGTACAGGAAGAAGGAGAAAATACGAATAGCTTTACAGTAACCGGATCCCTCTCGATGGAGTCAAAGGAGGAAAAGAATCTTTCCCTTACCATCGGAGAACCCCTGTATCCTGTCCGGTTCCACTTCTATTCATCAAAGGTGCAGGCGGCAGAGAATGTATCCCTGACAGCCGGACGGCTGGCTGGAGCTGCCTCAGAAGCTCCGGTGGAATTAAAGCAGGACAAAGGCCAGTTTGCCTTTGACGGGAAGCTGACAATTGATGAAGCAGCAGGCAATCATGCATATGCTCTGGCATATCTTCCGGCCGGAAATTACCGGTTTTTGATAAATACAGGCATCAGAGAATTAGGCAGCTCCGGTGGAAGATTTACTATAGACAGCGGAACGGTAAAGGCAGAGGATGCAGGAACGGATATCATCGTATTAAATGATGCAGAGGCGTTGGAGGGAGAGCTGGATCTTTCCCTTGGAGATATATCTTTTTACGTGGATAATGGTCAGTTGGCGATTTCTTATTCTAAAAAAGCAGCCGATTCTGATCAGGTGGTTAGTGAGAAGTTAATAGACCAGTCCTATGCTAAATGCTATCGGATCACTTCATCTGGGAATAATGTGGAGAATTATCATCTCTCCGTGGATACACCAGCCTCCAAGGAATTAAAACTCGTATTCAATAACCTTACGATTACACCGGCAGAGGCTATCGCACCGATTCAGATAAACGGAGAATCCCAGGTGACTGCCTATCTGGAAGGGAAAAACAAGATTTCGATTAATACATCAGAGAATTCTTCTTCACCTGCCGGCATCAGCGTGGCAAAAGGTGCGAAGCTTACGATTGACAGTGAACCGGAACAGCAGGGCTCCATAGAGGTGCTCAATAACACAAAGGTAAGCAAGACGGGTGCAGCAATTGGAGGAAATGTAGGACAGGATACAGGAATCATTCACATCAAGGGGGGAACTGTAATTGCAAAAATGACGGATTACAATCCTAGGGGAGCTGCCATCGGTGCTTCGGCAGGAAAAAGTGTAGAAGAAATATGGATTAGCGGAGGAGTTGTAACTGCAAAAGGTAGTTGGGGTGCCGGAATCGGAACAGGAAGTGCTGATAGCCAGGAAAGAACCGGTAAAATCGTGATAGAAGGCGGAACGGTGAATGCAAGCTCGGAGAACGGTGCCGGAATTGGAAGTGGTATTGGATATGCCCGTAGTAAACCGGCGATAACTGCAGAGATTGAGATTCATGGCGGAATGATTACAGCTTATTCTGAACGGGGAGCCTGCATCGGAAGTGGTTTGGATAGTTCGTCGAAGGTGCTGATTGACGGTGGTACCATATGTCTGGATAAAAAAACGACAGGGTATAGGAAAGTAGCACATATTGGGATGGGAGAAAGTAGTAATACACAGGTACAAACTGATGTGACGATTACGGGTGGAACGATCTGTTTGAAGGAGGCGGATAGATATATACCGCGACCGATCATTTATGGTTGGGAAATGGTAGATGGAAATGGGCAGCAGAATAAGCCCAAAGACGCGAATGGTAACCCGGTTTATTACACCACAGCGGATCTGACCGGTATCTATGATAATAATACACTGGTTGGAGATGCAAGTATTGAAGAAAGCTCCTACGGCTTTCAGGATGTCCGGACAGATTCCAACGGAAAGCTCTATATGTACCTTCCGGCTTCGGAGGCAGTGAAAGCCTCCTTTGGCGGTGTGGAATTTACCGGAACAGTAAAGGCAGACACGGCTGAAAATGTATTGGAGCGTGAACAGACCTCCATTGATTATCAAAGGGAAGTCCTGAAAAATACGGCTCTGTATGAGCTCGAATATGCACAATCCAGGGATTCTAAATCTTGGACAAAGATCCCGGCAGGTGACGAGGCGTCTCTGACGGAAATTCTGGACAATCAGCCGGAGAATGCGAGAGAGATTACCCTGTATGTGCGAAAGGCAGCCGCAGGTTCCACAGCAGGAGGTTCCGCAGAAGGCGAAGCAGCCGCAATAACGATTCCGGCAAGACCGAAAAAACCGGATCAGATACAGATAACAAATGTAACGAAAGGCAGCTACCTTATTAAGGCTGGGACGGCCGTTCCCGGTTGTGAGTATGGAATTGCAGAATCCGTGGATGGTGAGCTTCAGTGGCAGTCAGGGACTTGGTTTAATAATCGGCAGCCAAGTCATACCTATTATATAACCCTTCGTGTGAAAGCAACAGACAACAGTTTTGCATCGAAGTCGGCTGATCGCTTATCTGTGACAACGCCGGATATCTTACAGTTCAAAGGTCCCGCTGGCGACGTATCCTTTGAAGCGAATGGAACCTATGGACAGACACTTTCAGAGATTTCGGTACAGCTGGCAGAGGGATTTCGGGTTGTTAATTCTAGAGGAACGGAGGTTTCTGGAGAATGGCGCTTCAGTAAGGAGCAGAAAGGAACGCAAGCTTTATCCATTTATCCGGAGGTAAAGGGAACCACTGCATATCAGGTAGAATTTAGCCCGGAGGGAGCATCGGAAGGGCAGTATGGAGAAACTTTGACCAGAAGTGTGATTCCGGAGATATCTCCGAAAGAGTTGACCGCAGTTCTTTCGACACCTATTGAAAAAAAATATGATGGAAGTACCGATATCGCATTAAAGGCGACGGTAGAGATAGAAACTCCGGGTCAGAGCCCGGGTCAGAGATATAACATCAGCGGTTTGAAAGGCAGGTTTAAAGATGCCAATGCCGGAACCGATAAGACGGTAACCATTGATTCCTCAGAGGCAAAGGTTGAGACAGACGAGAGTGCAGTGAATCTGCAGAATTACCGTATCACATATCCAGCCCAGACCGGAACGATCCATCAGATACAGGGTTCGGTTTCAATCGATTCGCAAGCATGGACCGGAGAAAAAACCTATGGAGACGACAGCTTTCCACTGACGGGTGTGAATGTAGAGGGAGATGGAGTTCTGAACTATACAAGCTTTGATGAAAATGTTCTCACCGTGGACGCACAGGGACAGGTGACCATTAAAGGTACCGGTTCTGCAGATGTAAGCATCACCATGGCAGAGGGAACGAATTATTTCGGTACAAGCACACCGGCAGTGGGAACCATAACCATTGAAAATGGAACCCCCACTCTTACCTTAACAGCTGTGAACCGGACGACCGGAGTACAGCTTGCGAAAGGAATTCTCGGAACAGAGGAAGAAGATTTTGATATCATTGCCAGCGTGCAGGGAGTTTACCAGGACAAGCTGCAGGGTTATGTTCGTTTCTATGATAATGAAAACCCGGATGCAGTTATAGTTCCGGTAGGGGAAGATGGAACCGCTGTACTTAAGTGGACGAAGCCGGGAGAATCATTGGTAGGCACCCACACAATCAAAGCCGAATTTGATTTTGGCGAATTTAATACGTGGGAATCCAGATACAACACACCAACTCCGGCATCCCTTACATTTGAAATCAGTAAGGCAGCTCCACCGGCAGAGGACAAGCCAGATGACTCTGACAAGCCAGATGACTCCGACAAGCCGGATAACTCCGACAAGTCAGACCAATCAGGCAGCCAGAGCTCTTCCTCCGGACGTGACAAGTCTTCCGGCAGCGGAGCGACCAGGCGGGATTCGGTGAGGGGAAGAACCAACAGCATCACAGGTATTCTCACAGGAACTGCCAACAGCACTGTCAATGACGGAAAGAGTCACTGGATGCAGGATGAACACGGCTGGTGGCTCCGCTTCGCAGACAGCAGCTACCCGAAGGCAGAAAAACGCGGTACAAATGGCATTGCATATGCATGGGAGCAGGTAAACGGCAACTGGTGGGCGTTCGATGAAAGCGGCTATATCAAGACCGGCTGGATGCGCGACGAAGACTATGGCGGCTGGTTCTACCTCGATCCGGAACACGGCATGCAGACCGGCTGGGTCCTGATTGACGGAAAATGGCACTATTTCCACCCGACCTCAGACGGAAGAAAAGGCATCCTGTATGTTGGACGTCTGACACCGGACGGCTACTATGTAGATGAAAATGGTGTATGGGATGGGAAAGACAGACAGTAAAAAGAACGTTTAGGTCGAAGTTTGACTGATTGCGGCTTCTATCTAAATCCCTTATGAAGCCGAGTCAAAATGAAATTCCAATGTGTTTACAGCTGTATTCATGAAAAAATATAATGAGCGCAGGAGAAAAGAATGCGGCTGCGAAGCAGACATATTCTTTTCTTGCGCCATTAACGAACGAACAGCCATGCGAAGCAGGGCGGTAGAGCGCGATAGCGCGGGTTCGTGAGTGGACGGGTGAGAATACGTATGATATAATGAACCCCGGGGGATCATAATCTGATTCACAAGGGGAAAACAAACCGACACAGGAGGGGGAACACATGAAGAATTTCTACACCGAAGAACAGTGGAATGAGATTCTGAAACAGCAGGAATCCGTACTTTGCTACGACACATTTACCCGGAAACAGGCGCTTGAGCTGGGGCTTTTGATTGCAGAGGTCACGGAGAAAAAATATCACGGTTCGGTCGCTGTCCGCATCGTGGAGGACGAGACGACCGTCTTTGCCTACAAGATGGAGGGCGCGACGCTGGAAGCAGACTGGTGGATGACCAACAAGCTGGCAGCATCGCGGCTCACGGGGATGAGCTCGCTGCGGGCGCTGACGGCATCGAGAGCCGGAGAACTGGAAGCATCCTGGAAAGTGCGCGAGGAGAACTTCTTCGTGTGCGGCGGCTGCATTCCGGTTTTCATGAGAGATGGAAGCCGTCCGTTTGCCTATGTGATGGTATCCGGCATGGAACACTGGGACGATCATCAGGTGATCGCGGATGCGATGGCGAAACAGCTGGGAGTTGAGATTCCGGAGATTCGGAAAGAGCAGCCATAAAACGATTGACTTGTAAAAACAAAGACGTTTGCAGAAATGGAAGGTAGATGAGCTATCTGCATTTTTGCAGGCGTCTTTTGTGGTTTTACTGTGCCGTATGGCGATGAATTATCCGTTATTTTGTATGGCGCACTTCCCCACCTGGTGGTATAATTCAAGTATTATAAAATTTGATATGAAAAGAATATTTGCAATGACTCAGATGGTTTTTGCACAGCAAAGAAGCATCTGAGAGATCCAGAGAATGTGAGGGATGTGGATGAGTAAAAAAGAGGTACGTCAGGCGGCTGCGGAACTGACCGAGCGCCTTTGTGAAAAAGACTTTTTAGACCGGTCGGGGCTGAGCCGGAAAAATGTCATGATGCTCATGAACAAGGATCACTGGGAGGAACAGTTTGCCCATATTTTCCCGATCAAAAAGCGGATTTCCTGCCGGGCGGTCTACGAGATCTGTGAGGAACCGTTAAGCCTTTTAGGGCATGAGCCGGAAGAGGGCTGGATGAAGTTTACCTACCAGTATGTGTGCCATATTCTCTACCCGGATGCGGAGTTTAAGAAGAAAAATGCCGCTTTTTCCGCCGGGGCGGAGTTCTATCTGGCAGTGCTTCAGTTCGTGTTTGACCGCGAGCGGGCGGTGCTTCCGTACAAACCGATGGAGGACTTTGCATTTTTGGATGATGAGGAAGCTTCAAGCTTTGAGTGCGCGGCAGAATATCGCCGTTTCAAGAAGTTTTTCGCCCAGGAATACATCTATGAGATGATGCGCCTCAATGCGGAGGTGACGCCGTTTCGGACGCTGGAGCACATCGCGGGCGTGCATTACGTCGCGATGACGGTGGCACGGGGGCTTTACGCGGCGGGTGTTCCGATTGATCTGACGCTGACATCGGGGGCAGCAGCAGGTCATGATCTCGGCAAATTCGGCTGCAAGCCGAATGAGCGGGTTCCGTATCTTCATTACTATTATACAAACCAGTGGTTCAACAACCATTCGATGGAATACATCGGCCATATCGCGGCGAACCATTCGACCTGGGATCTGGAACCGGAAAACCTGTCGGTTGAATCCCTGGTGCTGATCTATGCCGATTTCCGTGTAAAACAGAGCCGCGGCGATGACGGGCGCGAGATTACCTACATTTCTAATCTGGATGAGGCGTTCAACGTCATCCTCTCGAAACTCGACAACGTGGACGAGGTCAAATTAAACCGTTACCGCTTTGTTTATTCCAAACTGCATGATTTTGAGGATTATATGCGGTCTCTCGGTGTGGATGTGGATTTGAATGGACACCCGAAAAAGCCGGAGGTGCTGCCGGATATTTCCCTTCGGAATGCAGAGCAGACGGTGCAGTCCCTCGTTTTCATGGGTATCGAGCATAATATCCGCGTTATGCATCAGATGGGGGCAGAACGCCAGTTTGGCAATCTCCTCGAGGCGGCGCGCAGCGAGAAGGATTGGAAGAGTGTCCGCGCGTACTTAAACATTTTCCGTGAATATTTTACATACACAAACGACAAACAGAAAGAGCAGACGCTGGGCTTTTTATATGAGCTTCTGATGCACCGTGAGGGCGACATCCGCGCGCAGGCGGCGAGGCTGCTCGGACACGTGATCGCGCAGTTCAATGCCGGTTACCGCAAGGAGCGCCCGGCGGGCATGCCGGATATTGCCGAGGAGCGCGTGATGGAGATCTGGAAGCGATATCTGGAAATGATCATCCGACCGGACCACAAGCTGATGCTGCAGCAGAAACGGCGCATTCGTTATCACCTTAAAAATGTGCTGGCATCGGTGGTTGATCATGCGACGCCGGGCGATCTGCGGGAATTTCTGGAGGCATTTCTGGTTTGGTATGATCGGGCGGATGAGCTGGATCCGGGCGAGGCATTTTCTTTGCTGGATACGGTGCATTTCATGCCGTTTGATAAGCTGAGTGAAGAGGAACTGGGGAAAATCGCAAAATTTGCCCTGATTGAGTCGCAGAGCGGGGAACCGGATGTGCGGATCGCATCATGGCGCGCCTTCAAGCTTCTGACGGCGTACCAGCCGGATCATCCGTGCTGTGCCGAGATCGGCGTGTGCGTGAGGGCGGCGCAGGTTGGGGACAATATCACGATGACCTTCCTCAAATACCGCGTGTTAAGTAACCTCGGAGAGGACACGGCGAGAGAACAGGAACTTTTGTATGACCGCGACGTTGTCTCTGATATTTTCCTGGATAACCTCAAAACAGCGACGCCGTGGGTCATCAAGTCGGCCAATATCAAGCTGCTCGTCGATCAGATCGCACATGGCAAACAGGAACATATGCTGCATATCGCAGCGCATCTCTCAAACCTTGTAAAAGTCAGCGAGCACGTGATCGTGCGCCATGATGCCGGAACCGCCCTGCTTCGCATCATCGGGCTTCTGACACCGGATCAGAGAAATGAGATCGTGGTCGAGTTGATGAAGGGGCTGGAAGTCGGTGAGTACGAATTTTCCAAATATATTCCGCAGTATCTGGGGCAGGCGGCGCTGTGGCTGCCGCCGGAACAGCTGGAGGAGATCGTTTCCTACCTACATGGCATGATGGCAAATGCAAACGACCAGATAGTCTCGGTTGCGCTTGATACGGTCGGCGTGCTGCTGGAACGGTATTCGTGCTACCCAGAACGCTTTGCGGAGGAAAAAGAGGTATGCGAGGAACGGCGCGGACGTCTGCTTGGCATCCTGCTTAGCGGTCTGGCCAATTACCGCGAGTCGGTGCGCCAGGAGGCGATGCTGGTGCTGGGGCAGACCGTCTTCGGCTCATCCTGGATGGAGTGCCGGGAGAAAAAAGAGCTGTTCGCCCTGTCCTTCCGCAAGATGCTGTTCTTATTCAATGAAAATAAGGGAAATGAGCTGACGGCATTTTATCGTGCGGCGTCCCTTTCCAATATTTACCGGTTCATCACGCAGTACCATATGACCGAGGGCAATTTAGAGATCAAAGAGCGGAACCAGGTGGCATTCTTCCCAGGCACATTTGACCCGTTTACGCTGTCACACAAGGAGATTGTCCGCGAGATTCGCGACCTCGGCTATGAGGTATTTCTGGCGGTCGATGAATTTTCCTGGTCGAAAAAGGCGCAGCCGCATCTGATCCGCCGTCAGATTGTGAGTATGTCGGTGGCGGATGAGTTCCATGTGAACCTGTTCCCGGATGAGATTCCGGTCAATATTGCCAATCCGGCGGATCTGAAACGCCTGAGAGAGGTATTTTCCGGAAAAGAGCTGTATATCGTGGTCGGCAGCGATGTCATTGCCAATGCCTCTTCTTATAAGAAGAAACCGGTTAAAAATTCGATTCATTCGATGAACCATATCGCGTTCCGACGCGTGGGTGATGTCAAGGCGGACAATAAATACAATCGTCAGATGATGGATCAGATCAGCGGCAAGGTTGTGGAGCTGGAGCTTCCAGAGCATCTGGAGGACATTAGTTCGACGAGAATCCGTGAAAATGTCGATCTGAATCGCGATATTTCGAATCTGATCGACCCGTCTGTGCAGGAATACATCTATTACAATGGTCTGTATTTGCGCGAGCCGGAATATAAACCATATATCCGCGCGCGTGCGATCTCCTATGAGGAGGTGGAGACGCCGGATGAAATGCTTCTGGCGGAAATTTCGAATTTTGTTCTGCAGGACGAAGAAGATCGCGAGAACCTGTTGAATTCGATGAAGGAGTCGGGCGACCGGCTGCTGCTTCTTAGGAATACCGTGCAGGAAAACCGGCTCGTTGGCGTGGCGCGGCTTCGTTATCTGGCGCCGGATGAGCTGTTTGCCGTTCTGGGACAGGTCAGTCTGGCAGATCAGGTGCGCCGCCATACCTACGGTGAGATTCTTCTGATTTCGGGTATCTATGTCGAGCGCGACCCGATGATCAACGACGCGGAACAGTTGCTTTTAACCGAGGCGATCGCACGGTCCTTTGAGTATAAATGCGGCTATGCACTTTTCTTCCCGGCAGACGGCTACTGCCCGGAGCGCGTGCTGTCGGCGGTGGTCCGCCAGGGCTTTGTGAAGGCTCCGGAATCCCCGGAAGACGCGCCGCTCTATCTGGTCGATATGCATGCGCCACTTGTATTAGTGCAGAATCTGGAAACGACGTTAAAAGAACCATTTTCCAGCAATCCGCGCGTTCTGGATGCGATCTACAAGGCGCATCGGGAATTGCAGATGGCGATGACGCGCTTCTATCCGGGACAGCTGGTTCTTTCGATGTCTGCGAGCGTGATTTACCATCGTCTGGTGGAACGGATCACGGCGTTAAATGGTGTGCCACGTGATCCAGTGACGCCGAGACACCTCGGCGGGGCGATGTGCGTGCCGTTCGGCAAGATCCTGCGTGGAAAAGTTATTCCGAATACGGTGACGAAGACGCTGCATACAGATAAAGTGTACGATCCGGAGCTGAAAGAGAAGTCGATCGAAGCGTTCCCGTACTATTCGCCGCTGCGAAGCCAGATCAAGGCTATCAAGTCCTTTGACCGCCCGGTGATTCTGGTCGATGATCTGCTGCATCACGGCGGACGTTTCGAGGCATTGGAACCGATGCTGCGCGAAGAGGGCGTGGAAATCAAAAAATTGGTGTTAGGTATGATTTCAGGCTACGGACGCGACACGATGGCGACGAAGGGCGTGCCGGTAGACAGTATTTATTACATTCCGAATCTGCGGAACTGGTTTGTCGAGTCCACACTGTACCCGTTCATCGGAGGCGATACGGTGCGCCGCGATACCGTGAAGGTGGCGGGACTGACGCCGTCGATCAATATGATCCTGCCGTATGCCGCACCGCCGGTACAGGGAAGTACGCCGGAAGCCGCGTTTGAGTTCTCCGCGTGCTGCATCCGCAACGCGCGCAACATCCTTCTAGTGCTCGAATCCGAGTACCGGGCGCTGTTTGCGAGAAACCTGACGTTAAGCCGCTTGTCTGAAGCGGTCATCCTGCCGCTCTGCCCGGATAAAGGCGAGTGTGTCAGCTACGATCCGAATCTGGCAGCGTCGGTGTATCTGGAAAATGATTTGGAGATGCTGTATCGGACGCGGAAGTGAGAAATTATGTCAAATAACGCAAAATAATATCATATAAGATATCAAAAAGAGCAGGGGGTATACAATATGTACTATTATAAAATTGGAGATAAAATCTGTTGTTCCTTCAATGGAAATTTATCATACGAAAAGGCAGAAATGCCGCACCCGGGCACGCCGCTCACATTCTTATTCGAGCGCGAGCCGGGAACCGGAAGAGATTCTTTTAAGGTAAACTCGCCGCTGCTTTTATTCCAGGAGGCAGAGAATGTTTCCTGGCTGAGCAGCCGGAAGCTGGAGGTGCAGGCGGCAAACAAGAATTGTGAGCTTGACGAGGCAGTCAAAGCCGCGATCGCTCAGGGCGTGATGCGCGCAGTCAACCGCCAGCATCCGGATTTTGAGGCTATTTTGGCAGAAAAACCGCAGAAAACGAAGAAAAGAGTCCATGTTCTGGCGATCGGCGATGTCGGAAGTACGCTGTTGACCGGGCTTCATCTTCTGGGCGGCGACTGCATCAGTTCGATCGGCATCTGTGATATTTCCGATAAAGTGACCGCACGCTGGGAATTTGAGGAAAACCAGATTGCCTACCCATGGTCGTATGACGTGCTGCCGGAGGTCGATGTGGTAAAACCGGAAGACCTCTTCAAGTGCGATGTATTTGTATTTGTCGCTTCTAAGGGAATCCCGCCGGTTGGTTCTGGCGTCAAGGATGTGCGGATGTACCAGTTTGAAAATAACTCCAAGATCGTTGCGCAGTATGCAAGACAGGCGAGAGCCGAGCATTTCAAGGGCTTATTTGCCGTTGTCTCCGATCCGGTTGACCCGCTGGCAAAGACGGCATGGCTGGAGAGCAACAAGGACGAAAACGGCATCCTTGATTTAAAGGGACTCCGCCCGGAACAGGTACAGGGCTTCGGACTCGGCGTTATGAATGCGCGCGCGGCTTATTATGCGAAGCGCGACGGGCGGTTTTCACAGTTTTTGATTGAGGGGCGTTCCTTCGGACCGCATGGACAGGATCTCGTCATCGCAGATTCCATTGAGAATTACAACGACGAGCTTTCAAAAGAACTGACCCAGCTGACGGTAACGGCAAACCTGCATATGCGTGCGATTGGTTTCAAGCCGTTTATCGCACCGGCATATTCCTCCGGCGCGATCTCCCTGATTCTGATGATGCGCGGCGAATGGCACTGCGGTTCCGTATTCATGGGCGGCATCTTCATGGGCGTGAAAAACCGTTATACTGAATACGGTCTGGAAACAGAAATCCTGCCACTGCCGGATGCGCTGTATGAGCGGATTGTGACGGCGGAGGAAAATCTGAAAAAGATTGTGTGATTGATGAGTTTTATCGCAGGAAGGAAGCGAAAATAAATGATTCATTCAAATTCAGAAGGAGATATCTATATAGAAGAAATGCCTCTCCTCCTCGTCCATCTGCGCGAGGAGGAAAAAGGCGCGGATGCGCGCCTTTCGGAGGTGTTATCCTATGCGCTGGACGGCTACGCCTACGAGACAGCGACGGAAATCAGTGCTTTTGAAGATTATGTAAACCGATGGAGGTGCCTGGAGAAGACACAGAATCAAAAAAATCCAGTCCAGGGACGTATCCTGTTTGCCGTGCCGCTTGGCACATCTGGCATCAACCTGGAGCTTTACCGTCTGATTCGTTTCCTGCGGGAACATCCGGATTTTCTGAACGGTTTTGTCGGCGGACTTTTGGTGGACAGTGAAAATGACCTCTATTCCAAATCGGCGGCGAAGGATCTGGTATTTGCCGCTAACTGTGCGGGCTGCGCGTTCGTGGGACGCCCGCTCGTCGAGGGCACGCGGACACTTTCCAATTACACGATCGTTTCCAATAATCTTGGAACCGATCTGATGGGGGCATACCGCGAGAGCGCGGCGGGGCTGGTCAAAGAAGTACTGGGAACGGATTGCGTCAGGAAAAAATGTCCGAAAGTATTGGTATTGCACGCGTCAAGCCACAAGACCTCCAACACCTACGCGATCTGGAACCGGGTGAAAGAACAGCTCCCGGAGATGGAGATCCGGGAGATAGGGCTTCGAAACGGTACGCTTTCCGACTGCGCCGGATGCCCGTACAAGATGTGCCTGCATTTTGGCGAGCAGGGAAGCTGCTTCTACGGTGGAGTGATGGTCGAGGACGTCTATCCGGCAGTCCGCGAGGCGGATGCGATCGTGATGCTCTGTCCAAACTACAACGATGCGCTGTCGGCAAACCTGACTGCGTTCATCAACCGCCTGACTTCGCTGTTCCGTACGACGCGGTTTTATGACAAAGCGCTGTTTGCGGTGGTTGTGTCGGGCTATTCCGGAAGCGATATCGTGGCGGAACAGCTTATCGCGGCGTTAAATATGAACAAAACCTTCTATCTGCCGGGGCAGTTTGCGATGATGGAGACGGCAAACAATGCCGGGGCAGCGATGCAGCTGCCGGGGATTGAGGAACGGATGAATGCGTTTGCGGAGAGAATCCGGGAGACGCTATTATATAGGTAAAGAGGCGTTATAAGCAGGGCAGCGTCACTGGGAGAGTTTGTAACTGTTCACAGGTAGGAATTTTTTGAACTGAAAATTCCGTACGATACAGTTCCGGCAGCAGATTTTGCCGATTTGGAATGCGTAGCATCGGCAAAATCCCGTTGCTGGGCACACGTGTGTGAACAGTAACGAGAGTTTCACATCTGCTATAAAATTCTTTACAGATTTCATGAAACTAAGTATACTATATAAATATGCAAAAACTGTTTTACTCAGGCTAAAAGCTATGTGAAATTGTACTATTTAAAGAGGGAGAAAGGCAGAAATGAAATCCTGGAGACGAACATTAGCGATAGGCTTTATCATAGCGATAACTTCGCAGCTTTATTGGAACGTATTTGTCAACAATTTCCGTGTGTCAGCGTCGGTTATCCTGCTTCCGGTGCTGATTATGACAGTCGGAAGCCAGATTCACACGATGACGATCTGTACGGTGACGTCGATCATTGTTTTTTTGTTCCGAATTGTGATATATTATCTGCAGGGAATGCCATCCGAGATGCTGGTACAGCTTGCGATGCCCGGAGCATTCTTTTATATCGTGTACGGCATGATGTTCAAGCTGCAGATCCGGAATAAACATATCGCGAATCTGGAAAATGTGATTGCGGCGGCATTTTTCTGTGACTTATGCTCGAATATATTCGAAAACTTCCTGGCGGCGCTTCTTAAAAACAATGCGATGCCGGGACCGGATATAATTCAAAAGCTTTTTATGATCGCTGCAGTCCGCACACTTTTTGTGGCACTGGCACTGATCGGAGAACAGCAGTACCGGCTTCTTCTTACGAAAGCGGATCATGAGAGCCGTTATCAGCGGTTATTTCTTATGACAACGGGACTCAAGACTGAGATTTACCTGATGCATAAGAACACCGAGGAGATCGAGCGCGTCATGAGCAATGCATACAAGCTCTATGAGCAGATTCTGGAAAAGGATCTTCCACGGGAAATGCAGCAGATGGGACTTGAGATAGCGCGGGATGTCCATGAGATCAAGAAAGATTACATCCGCATCATTCAGGGCATTGAGGAGGCGATCGAGGAAGAGTCGAACGAGGAAACGATGAGCCTGCAGGATCTTCTTCGGATTCTGGAATCATCCACCTACCGGACCATGGCGGAGAAAAAGCTGGATATCCGTCTGATGTTTGACTGCCGGGACAATTTTATGACGCAGGAACACTACCAGCTTATGACGATTCTCAAAAATTTGGTAGGAAATGCGGTGGAAGCGATCGAATCGACGAAAAAAAGTGGGATGATCTGGATTCGGGAGTACAAAAAAGATGGTAATTATGTGTTTGAAGTAGCGGACGACGGACCGGGAATTTCAGAAAAACATCTCCCACGGATTTTCAATATGGGATATTCAACGAAGTTTGATGAAAAAACCGGCAATATATATAGAGGCGTCGGGCTCTGCGGTGTGAAAAACGCGGTAGAGGAGCAGTTTGAAGGTAGTATTTCAGTGGATTCGGAAGAGGGAAGAGGAACGAAATTCCATATTGAGATACCGATAGCGAAATTGGAGGAAATAGAGTAAATGGAGATTTATATTGTTGAAGATGATATGTCAGTGATCAGCGTCCTGCAGGATATTATTGAAGATAATGATCTGGGAATCGTCTGCGGAACTTCAGAGGGACAGCCGGCGGATGTGGATGATATCCTGGCAAAGAACCCGGATATGGTTCTGATTGATTTTCTGATGCCGGAAAAGGACGGTGTTCAGGTCATGCGTGAGCTGCGGGAAAGAGGCTGCAAGGCAAAATGCATCATGATTTCCCAGGTGGCGGCGAAAGAATTGATCGGCAAGGCATACGATGCGGGCGTTGAGTTCTTCATCAGCAAGCCAATCAATATCATTGAGGTAAAATCGGTCATCCGTAATGTGGATGAGCAGATCAAGAATGAGAAAACACTGACGAATATTAAGAAAATGTTCATGGCAGAGATCGCGGATATGCCGAAGGAGAAGAAAAAAGATGACGGTTACGGCAGAAAGGTGCTTTACATTTTAAACCGTCTTGGCATGTCCGGCGAGAAGGGCGGCGACGATATCCTTCGGATCTGCGAGTATCTGCACAACAACGGACGCCCGATCTCCCAGGTCAGCATCGGTCAGCTCTGCGAGCTTTTGAGCGATGCGCCGAAGAACATGGAGCAGCGTGTCCGCCGTGCGATCGCGGTCGGCATGTCGAACCTGGCACATTTGGGTATTGAGGATTTCATGAATGAAACCTTTACTGCATACTCCAGCACCCTGTTCCCATTTGAGGAAATCCGGGCAGAGATGGATCACATCCGCGGTAAACGCCGTTACGGCGGCAAAGTCAGCATCAAAAAGTTCATCGACAGCCTGATGCTGGCGGTAGATCGTGAGGTATAACGGGTAGATTTACAAAACTTTCCAATCTGTTTATCATAAGTTAAAAAAATGTTATAAAAATTTTATGTTTTTATGATGGATCTTGTAGTTTTTTGTCGGGGCTACAGTATTATACACTTGCGAGCAAGAAAAAAAATAGGTTGGAGGTAGTTGTATGAAGACAATCGAGCTTGATATGTATCAGGCAACCGCAGTTGCGGCACTTGTACTGTTACTGGGACGTGTTCTGGTAGCTAAAATTTCTATTCTTCGTCGGTATTGTATTCCGGCACCTGTAGTTGGTGGTTTCCTTTATGCAATCGTTCATACCATCGTAAGAGGCATGGGCATTCTGGAAATTTCCTGCGACATGACACTTAAAAACGTATTCATGGTAGCTTTCTTCTGTAGCGTAGGTTTCACAGCATCCTTCCGTATGCTGAAGAAGGGCGGCGTTCAGACAGTTGTATTCCTGGCTCTGTCAGCTGTTATGGTAATTCTTCAGAACGTTCTGGGTGCTGGTCTGGCAAGCGTATTTGGTCTGGATCCTCGTCTGGGTCTGGCAACCGGATCCATCCCGATGGTAGGTGGTCACGGTACTGCTGGTTCCTTCGGACCGTTACTTGAGGAATTAGGCGTAGCAAATGCGAGCGTTGTAGCTATCGCTTCCGCTACTTATGGTCTGGTTGCAGGCTGCGTAATCGGTGGTCCTATCGCAACTGCTAAGATCCGTAAGTACAAACTGTCCGCAGCTACTGAGGCAGCTACTAAGACTGAGACTGTAGAGACAGATGAGACTGGTGCAATCGATTCCGCTAGAATCCTTGACGGTCTTCTGTACTTAATCGTTGCTATCGGTGCTGGTACTATCGTATCCATGTTCCTTGGCAAGTTTATGACATTCCCGTTCTACATCGGCGCAATGTTAGTTGGTGCTATCATCCGTAACATCATGGATGTTCAGAACAAAGAGATCCCGATGGAAGAGATCAGCACACTGGGCGGTGCTTCCCTTTCCGTATTCCTGGGTCTGGCTATGATCGATATGAAGCTGTGGCAGTTAGCTGAGCTGGCTGTACCGATGGTAGTTATGCTTCTTGCACAGACAGTACTTATGTTCTTCTATGCAAACTTCGTTGTATTCAACGTACTTGGCAAATCCTACGATGCTGCTGTTATGACCAGTGGTTTCTGTGGATTCGGTATGGGTGCTACCCCGAACGCTATGGCAAACATGCAGGCAATCACCGGCGTATATGGTCCGGCTCCGACTGCATTCATGGTAGTTCCGCTGGTAGGTTCCTTATTCATCGACTTTGTAAACGCAACTATCCTGACAGGATTCATCAGCTTCCTGGGCTAATAGATGCGAATTTCAAGAGGTCTGCTTTTGGGCAGGCCTCTTTTTTTGCGTAATAGGAAATTTCTTGGAATTTTCTATCACACAAAAAGGAACTAATGTGCCAATGATACGTACTCGCGCGAAGATGCAGGTTGTCGCAAGCGGCCGCGCGAGACGCCCGAATGTGCCAGGACACATTCGTTGTCCATCCCCGAGTTATAATCAAGAACAATATAACTCCATAAGCAAATGATAATAACATCTATAAGACTATTTTTATTTGATTTTGCCGAAGAGATGATATATAATACATTACAGAAACAGAAAAGTTCACAAAAACGATTTGGAACCAGAGGGAAAATTGTACAAGATAGATGAATATATCATCGAGTATTAGTGGTAACCATAGTTGAGTGAGCTATTCAAACTTATATACATATCAGGAGGTATTATCTAATGAGCAAGTATGTTGACAGAGTTCTTGCAGAACTCAAAGAGAAAAACGCACATGAGCCGGAATTCCTTCAGACTGCAGAGGAAGTATTATCTACTCTGGGTCCGGTTGTAGATGCACATCCGGAGTACGAGAAGGTAGCTCTTCTTGAGAGAATGGTTGAGCCGGAGAGAACAATCGAGTTCCGTGTTCCGTGGGTTGATGACAACGGTGCTGTTCATGTAAACCGTGGCTATCGTGTACAGTTCAACGGCGCTATTGGACCGTACAAAGGAGGCTTACGTTTCGCTCCTTCTGTAAACCTGTCTATCATGAAGTTCTTAGGCTTCGAGCAGACATTCAAAAACAGCTTAACAACTCTGCCGATGGGCGGCGCTAAAGGTGGTTCTGACTTCGATCCGAACGGCAGAAGCGACAACGAGATCATGAGATTCTGCCAGTCCTTCATGACTGAGTTATATCGTCACATCGGACCGGACGTAGATATCCCGGCTGGTGACCTTGGTGTAGGCGGACGTGAGATTGGTTATCTGTATGGCCAGTACAGAAAACTTCGCGGTGCATTCGAGAACGGTACTATCACAGGTAAGGGAATGTCCTTCGGTGGTTCTCTGGTTCGTCCGGAAGCAACTGGTTACGGCGCTGTTTACTATGTAGAAGCAGTTATGAAACATGAGAACGATGACATCAAAGGCAAGAGCGTTGTTGTATCTGGTTTCGGTAACGTTGCTTGGGGTATCTGCAAGAAACTGGCTGAGCTGGGTGCTAAGGCTGTTACCCTGTCTGGTCCGGATGGATACATCTACGATCCAGATGGTGTTGTAACTGAAGAGAAGATCAACTACATGCTGGAGATGAGAGCATCTGGACGTAACAAAGTTCAGGACTACGCTGACAAGTTCGGCTGCAAGTTCGTAGCTGGTGACAAGCCGTGGGGCGAGAAAGTTGACATCATCATGCCGTGTGCTACACAGAACGATGTAGACCTTACACAGGCTAAGAGAATCGTTGCTAACAACATCAAGTACTACATCGAAGTTGCTAACATGCCGACAACAAACGAAGCTCTTAGATTCTTAATGGATCAGAAGAACATGGTTGTTGCTCCGTCTAAGGCTGTTAACGCTGGTGGTGTTCTTGTATCCGCTCTCGAGATGAGCCAGAACAGCGAGAGAATCTCCTGGACAGCTAAGGAAGTTGATGATAAGCTTCATCAGATCATGACAGAGATCCATGATGGTTCTGCTGAGTGCGCTGAGAAGTACGGCCTTGGTTACAACCTGGTTGCAGGTGCTAACATGGTTGGTTTCCAGAAGGTTGCAGATGCTATGATGGCTCAGGGTATCGCTTGGTAGTTTGAAGCGAGTCTCAAATATGACAGCTTCCGATTTGCGAAAACTGCATAAAGAGCATTAGGTTCTGAATATTGGGGATGCTGTCGGGGAGTGTGTCCGACGGCATCCCTTTTAAGTTGTTGGCGTCTGCGAGAGGGCGTTGACGGCATGACGGCTATTAAGAAAATAAAACATATTCGCGAAAATGCTTTACAAAATTAGTTTGGTTTTGTAAAATATAATGAGAGCAGGGTAATTCCTGTTCACTGAGGGTTTGGGGAATAATTTCATTTCTTGAAAGGAGAATTTTATTATGAATTGCCTTATCATTGATAAAGTATGGGGTGGTATCGCTGAGGAACTCAGCAAATGCATGAACGTTAAAACAGCTGACAATCTTCCGTCCAGCAAAGAGCAGCTTATCGCTGAGATCGGTGATGTTGATGTCCTGATCATGCGTGTAGACCCGAAGATCGACAAAGAGATCCTCGACGCAGCTAAGAACTTAAAGGTTATCGGCGTTTGCTCCGTTGGTTTAAACCATATCGATATGGAATATGCGAAATCCAAAGGAATTCAGGTATTCAACGCACCGGGCTTAAACGCAAACGCAGTAGCAGAGTTAACAATTTCCAAGATGTTAGACATCTCCCGTGGAACCTTTACAGCAAACTACGATGTAAAATATAACCATGAGTGGGATAAGTACAAATTCGAAGGCCGTGAGTTAAGAGGAAAGACTCTTGGTATCATGGGATTCGGCCGTATCGGTCAGCGTGTAGGCGAGCTTGGCCGTGCATTCAAGATGAACATCGTTGCTTACGATCCGTTCCTTCCGGACGACGTATTTAAGCAGCAGTGCGCAACAAAGGCTTCTATCGACGAGCTGATCAAGGTTGCTGATTTCATCTCTATCCATGTACCGCTGACACCGGAGACAAAGAATCTCTTCAATAAGAAATCCATCGCTGAGATGAAAGACGGCGCTGTTGTTCTTAACATGAGCCGTGGCGGTATCGTAAACGAGGCTGATATGTATGAAGCTCTGAAAGAGGGTAGAATCGGCGGCTACGCAGCAGACGTTATGGAGAACGAGCTTGCAGGCAGCGGCTTAACAGGTAATGATACATTCGCAAGCCCGCTGTTCGAGTGCGATAACTTCATCGTATCCCCGCACATCGGTGCTCAGTCTGTAGATGCTTCTAAGGACATCGGTGTTCATATCGTTGCTAAAGTTAAAGAGGCTCTTGGTTTATAATTCAGAGAACTCAGAAGAACCCGGAGACGGACTGTCGCCGGGTTCTTTTCATTAAGACTTCAAAAATAAGGAGGACATAAAAATGGGCACAATTACGGAGTCAGCAAAGGCTTTCATGCCGAAATTATCTGAAATCAGAAGAGATTTTCACATGCACCCGGAGGTTTCCCAGCATGAGGAAAGAACCGGAAAGAAGGTAGCAGAGTATCTGAAGGAGATGGGATGCGACGAAGTATATGAAAATGTCGGCGGATACGGTGTAGTCGGAGTTATCAAGGGAAAGAAACCGGGTAAAGTCGTTGCTCTCCGTGCGGATATGGATGCATTACAGATCCAGGAGATGAATGAGGTTCCTTATAAATCCCAGAATGACGGTGTTATGCATGCCTGCGGACATGACAACCACATGACGGGTCTTCTTGGTGCTGCAATGCTTCTCTGTGAGAGAAGAGAAGAGATCGCCGGAACGGTGAAACTGATCTTCCAGCCTGCGGAGGAGATGTCTCCGGTTGGCGGATCCAGAGGAATGCTCCATTCCGGATATATGGATGATGTGGAAGCTGTATTCGGTCTTCATGTATGGCCGGATCTTCCGCACGGCAAGATCGGGGTGAAGGCAGGCCCGTTAATGGCTGCAACAGACCACTTTACGATCAATATCCATGGTAAGACTGCCCATGGCGCAAAACCGAATCAGGGTATTGACGCTGTTGTTCTCGGTTCCCAGTTCGTTATGGCCGCACAGACCATCGTCAGCAGAAAAGTTGATCCGCTTGACAATGCTGTTGTGACATTCGGTATTTTTAACGCAGGAACAAGATACAACATTATCGCAGGTGACTGTACACTGGACGGAACCGTTCGTACATTAAATGAGGACACCCGCGCGATGATCGAGGATTCTATGAGAAAGACTCTCGATGGTCTCTGCTTACAGTCCGGCGCAACTGCTGATATCAACTATGGTCATGGCTATCCGGCACTTGTAAATCATGAGGAGGACGCTGAGCTGATCCGCAATACAGCAATCAAGCTCTTCGGCAAAGATGATGTTGTGGATGTAAAACTCCCGGCTATGCCGGCGGAGGACTTCTCCTTCTATCTGAAAGAGAAGAAAGGCGCGTTTGTATGGCTCGGTACCGCTAAACAGGATCAGGATCCGGTATGGCCGTTACATAACAGCCGTTTTGATGTGGACGAGGATATCCTCTGGAGAGGCTCTTCTCTGTTAGCGCAGACTGCGATTGATTATTTAAATAAATAATAAGTGATTTCAGGGCGGCGGTTGGAGTGAAACTCTGGCAGGCTGCCCTGTTTTGTCTATGTGGTCAGCAGTTGAAAATACATGGTGAAACCACGATAACGAAAGGGGTCTGTTTGGAGGATTCCTTACAGTAGGAGGAAACGATATGACAGCAGGAAACGCGATCCTCATCGTTGCGATCGTGACTGGGCTGGGTCTGATCGGAGCTCTCTTTTTTGTGATGTTTAAGATCCGGCAGATTTCGCGGGAATTTTTCGGAACCTCGAGTCTGATCGAAGGGCTGAAACGTCAGGAAGCGCTGGAGGACGATACACCGAAGTCGGTGTCCGGAATGACGAGGGTGGAGCTTCCGCGGATCGAGAAGGATTTCCCGGAGTTTCACTGGCCGGAGTGGAAGCAGAGGTGTGAGAATCAGTTAAAGGGCTATCTGGAGGCGCTGGAGCACCGGGATCTCTCTTACCTCGGAAAGGTGTCTGTGTCCTTAAAGGATCAGGTGCGGCTGAAGATCGAGGAGATGGAGGAGAAGGAGATCCGGGAAGAATTTGATGCGATCCATGTCCATCAGACGGAGATCTCCAGATACGACAAAGATCCGGGAAAATGCCGGATCCGGATCCAGTCCGCGGTGGAGTACCTGCACACATTAAAGACGCCGGATAAAAAGAAAAATGTGGAGCAGGAAAAAGAACAGCACCGCTTCAATATGGAGCTGGTCTACATCCAGGATATCAC
>ERZ773108.624-NODE-624-length-38649-cov-33.499767_pt1 | contig 38649 bp, 34 predicted proteins | sample MGYA00580570_ERZ773108 | MGnify/ENA primary metagenome ERZ773108 (study PRJEB29015, sample SAMEA2737840) | human gut metagenome | biome: human gut; feature: human-associated habitat; material: faeces | place: China | collected 2012 ...
CTAATAATTATGTAAAAGAAAAATATAATGAAACACATCCTAGAAGTAAAAAAATGTAAAGATAAGTGTTAAAAAAATTTACACTTATTTTTTTCTTTTGTATAATTAAATAGTAAGGGAGAAATTTTTATGAATGATAGATATAATAAATGGCTAAATGATAATGGAATAAGTGAAAGTGATAAAGAAGTATTAAAAAATATGACTGAAAAAGAAAAAGAAGAATCATTTTCTTCTGATTTAGAATTTGGTACTGCGGGTATTAGAGGATTAATGGGACTTGGATCAAATAAAATGAATAAATATACTGTAGGTAAAGCAACTGTAGGACTTGCTAATTATTTAAATAAACATCATGATAATCCAAGCGTAGTAATCGCATATGACACTAGAAATAATTCAAGTGATTATGCACTTGATGCTGCTTTAATACTAAATTATTATGGTATTAAAACATATTTATTTAAAGAATATACATCAACTCCAGAACTTTCTTTTGCAGTTAAATATTTAAATTATACAAGTGGTATAGTTATTACATCATCACATAATCCAAAAGAATATAATGGTTATAAAGTATACAATAATAAAGGAGGTCAAATAGTGCCTCCAGAAGACGATTTAATTATAAAAGAGGTAAATAATTTAGATAACTTTGAATCACTTAAATATGCCCCTAAAAATAATGAATTATTTTATATTACACCAGATGAAGTACATGAATCCTTTGTAAAAGAAAATGAGAGAGCAATTATACATAAAGAATTATTAGATAAATATGCTAAAGATATAAAAGTTACATATTCATCACTACATGGTGTTGGAATAAAGACTGCTAAAGAATTACTTGATAAATATAAATTTAATTATAATATTGTAAAAGAACAATGCATTTATGATGGTAATTTTACAACAGCACCTGAACCAAACCCAGAATATGAAAAAAATTATGAACTTGGAATTAAATATGCTAAAGAAAATGATTCAGATATTATTATATTAACAGATCCAGATGCAGATAGAGTAGGGGCAATGTATAAAGTAAATAATGAATATAAGCAAATAAATGGTAACTTAATAGGTGCTTTATTCGCAAATTATATTCTTGAAAATAAAAATATAACTAATAATTCATATATGATAAAAAGTATTGTTTCAACTCCTCTTGTTAATAAAATGTGTGAAGAAAAAGGTATTAAATGTTATGAAGTGTTAACTGGATGCAAAAATATAGCAAATAAAAGAAATGAATTAATAGATAAAGATTATTTATTTGGTTTTGAAGAAAGTTTAGGATATATGTTTAATATAAATGTAAATGATAAAAATGGATTTTCAAGTATGTTATCCTTTTTAGAGATACTTTGCTACTGTAAAAGTAAAGATATAACTCTTAATGATTATATAGAAAATATATTTAAAAAATATGGATATTATAAAGAAGAAACTTTATCATTTGTTTATTCAGGATTAGATGGTAAAGATATTATAAATAATTATATGAATTCATTTAGAAATGATGCAATAAAATTTGATAAAAAACATACTAAAAAAGATTACTTAAAAGAAGAAAATGAACTACATACAAATGCATTAAAATATGTATTTGAAGATAATTCATGGATAATGCTTAGGCCATCAGGAACTGAGCCTAAAATTAAGGTTTATTTAGGTGTAAAGTGCGATAGTGAAGTTTCATCAATAAATGAACTTAATGAATTAAAATCACAAATTAATGAAATTTTTAAATCACAAGATTAAATATATACATATTAATTTTATGAAAGGAAAAAAAGTATGGAATATGAAATAAGATTTTATTACTCTAAAAATAAAAAAAATGATATATTAAATAAATTAGATAAGATAAATAAAATTAAAAATGTAGGCACTTTTTATGAAAAAACAACGCAATATAATTCTATGTTACCAGGTAATGATTTTTATTCAAAAGAAATAGATGGAAGATATAGAATAAGAATTACAAAAGGTGAAAATGTTTCAAAATGTATGCTTAGTTGGAAAAGGAGACTACCAGATACTAAAGAAGGTTTAATAAATAAAGAGGAAGAAATAGAATGTAATATTGATCCAAATGATTATGAAAATTTTATTTATTTAACTGAAAATATTTTAAAAATGAAACGAGTAGAAAGTTATGAACGATATAGGACAAATTATGTAAATGATAATATAATAATTTCTGTTGATGAATATCCATTTGGTATTGCTCTTGAAATAGAGGCTAAAACAAGTACAAATCAGGAATCTATTATTGATGAATATATGAAATTACTTGATTTAAACTATGAAGACTCATTTAGATTGTCATGGGATGATAAATATGAAGAATTATGCAAAGAACAAAATATAACTCAAGTAAATGATATATTATTTAGTTGTACTGATATACCCCAAATTAAATAATTCGGAATTATATAAGATTTAAAAAATTAGGAGGAAATATGATAAAAGTTATTGCATTTGATTTAGTTGGTGTTCTTGTTAGTGAAAAAGATATTGAATTATCAGAAGTAGAAGAAAAATTAGAGAGAATGTTTGGTCCAAATTTAAATGATGAAGATTACTTAAAACAAGCAAAAAAAATTGTTGAAAAAGATTTAGAAGTTATTAATACAACAAAAGTATTGATTAATAAATTATACAAGATAAAAGATAAAAGAATATTTAAAAAAATAAAAGAAATAAATGAAAATGTAAAAATTATTATAGCAACTAATCATTTATCTTTTGTGAAAGATTTTATTAAAGAATCTTTTAATATTGACTATTTAGATGATATAATTATCTCTGCTGAAATACATAAGATAAAGCCTAATTTAGATTTTTATCAATATATATTAAATAAATATAGTATAGAGTCAAAAGAACTTTTATTCTTAGATGACAATATTAATAATATTAATGGAGCTCAAGCGCTTGGGATAAATACAATAAAAATAGAAAAAGATACTAATTTAATTGATGAAATAAGTAAATTTATCTGTTAATATACATTAAAAGTTTTATATTGCAATAGTAGAAAATTAAATTTCTACTTTTTTTAATATTTACTTGACAAGATAAGTGTAAATATTATATAATATTCTCATTTGCGATAAGTGAATGGGGAAGGAGAGTCTAATATGGATATTAATAAGTACTTTGATAATTACTTAGATATCACAACAAAAGACGGCAAAACAATTCATATAGAAAAAAAGAATGTTTATATTAATGACTCTTCACAATTCAATGGAAACATTAATATAATACATAAGGGGAACAATATCGTAATATTAAGAGAAGTATATTCATTTGATGATAAAAGATTAAGATATTCCTATGATGAATATACTAATCCAAAAATCTATGATACATACGAAAAAGATGAAGATGGTAGTGAAAAACCAATTACCGTAATAGAAAGTTATAAAGAAAGAAAAAATAAAATCGGTAGCATAGGGGATATAAAGAGTACAAAAACTGATAGAGATGAACAAGAACAAGTTAAAAGTAAGAAACCTAAGATTTTACAATTATTAAGATCTAAAGATGATAAAAAATCAGATTTAGCTGCCGCATAATAAATAATATATAAAGCACTTATGTGCTTTTTTCTTTTAAAAAAATAGTTACAACTCCCCTAGTTAAATTTTTATAAAAAAGGGTAGATATAACTATTAATATAGATCTAAAATAAACTATTTTATTATCTTAATATAATACATTATTAATTACAATTAAGTTATAAATAAATTTACTATAGAATTATATTAATTATCTGTTAACAAAATAATATTAAATAATATATATAAATATATAAATAAATTTAATGTATAATTAATAATAAATCAGTAAATAAAAATATCTCATTATAATAGTGAGATATTAATTACATATATAATATTAGATGTATAATTAATCATATTTATTTCAAAATATGCTAGTTTACATAATAATTATTATCTGAAATTACATCTATATTTTTCTAGATTGTATTTCAGCCATCTTTTCTAGTACTTCAGAATAATTACTTTCATTTAATTCAGTATAACCAAGTTCTTTTAAAGCTTGTACTTTAGCAGAATTTAATTCTTGTGTTCTAGATAATTTTTCCTCATGTTTTGCTTCAATTTCATTTGTAAATTTCTTATGCATTTCTAATAACTTATTTTTAGATGCGCCTTTGCTATTATATAATACCATTGCTGAATATAATATACTTTCAAATGCAAATTGATTATCCTCTTCAAAAATAAATTCGTTAGGGGAGACGAATCCAGTTGTTTTAGCAACATAACCAAGCATATATTTTATTTCTGGTACATCTTCTAATACTTGTAAGAAGTAATATAAATATCTATATACTTTTGACATTTGCCCAGTTGTATCATCCTCTAAATTTTCTTTAAGTAAGAATACTATATCATTTAATAATGCCTGATCTTTAGCATTTATTCCATCAAATGATATGTTCCCCTTCTCTACTATACCTGAGTTATTATCATTTATTAAATTATTTGCGTGTTTAATAAAATCATTAGTTATTTTTATATTTTCTATTTCATCTGCTGATTTTATTTGTAATAAATTAAATAATTTCATTTTCTTTTCAAGTGGCCATAAATTAACATCTTCCATTTCAAGATAATTATAAACCATTTGTCTTGATACATTTAAGTATTTTGCTAACTTAACTTTTGATATTCCAATTTCACTTAATATTTCATTTAATCTTTTCATCATTGTCTATCTCTCCCTACTCTTCTACTATAATATTATTTTATCATTTTACAGAGAAATGTCAAGTAAAAGTAAAATAAAAAGTGAATTTTTAATCCACTTTGTTTTGAGTATCATCAGTTTCTTTTTTTCCTTCTTCGAAACCTTGACTAACACTTTTAGCAATTGTTCCAGCAGCATCTGCGACTGTTGGTGTAATATCATTAATTGTTTCCTTTTTTATAGGCATTGTTTGTTGTGTAGTATATGCTGTTATTTCTCTTCTATGAGCCATATATGTCATTCCACCACCTGCAATAATTAATGCAAAACCAGCTACCGAAATAAAGCCACCCAATCCTATTAGCATAACACTATTAAATGAATTCTTTGAACTATCTGTTACAGATGTTGCAGACTCTTTCATTGAATCAACAAATTCTCTTCCATCATCATCATTATCAATACTATTATTAAATGAATCAAACATATTTGAAGCACTATTGTTAAATGAATTCATCATATTATTTTTTGTTTTATTAAAATTTACAAAGCCAGTAATAGTAATTATTACACCAACAACTAAAAGTATGATACCAATAGTTAAAAGAATCTTACTTGCATTATTAACTTTTTTGTTTGTTTCTTGATACTTTTCTTCACTTAAAACTTTTTCTTGTTCCATATTATCACCACCTTTCACTATATCTATATAAACTAAATTTTCATTAGTTTATTAGTATTAATTTATATTGTCATTATTATTAGTGTTTTTTATAGTTTGTTCATTGTTTTTGATTTCAAACAAACTATAATCATCACTTAGTTCTTCATAATCATCATAATTATATTTTTTCTTTTTTTTATTTTTTATAATAAATATAATTATTATTCCTATTATTACAAGACATATAATTAATATTATAACTGGTAAAATTGATATTTTTTCGTTATTTTCTACTTTCGTTGTAATGTCTGTATTTGGAATAGTTGACATAGTTACAAAATATTCAGAAGCATTATCTAAACTAAATTCAATATAACCATTATCTAATTTTATTTTATTTTTTAATAAATAAAGTTTATTGTTTCTATATGAATATACATTAACGAAATCATTATTTTCATATTTATTGCCTACAAATAATTTTAATTTTGTACCTGAAGGTAAATCATTTTGTTTTAATACTACAAACAATCCATCTGCGTAATTAGATAGTTTTAATATATCTTTTTTATTATCTGAATTACTGGTAATAATTGTTGATAGATTTGATGTTGTTTTTATTTTTGATCCGTCTATTATCCAACTATATGCTAAACTTTTATCATCATTGTAATAATTAAATTTAACTGTCTTTTTGCTATTTTTTATTTTTTCCAAATCTTCTTTAGTAATAATTGTATCAGATTTTATTGTTATATTTATATCAGTAATTTTATTATTATTTAATATTGAATCTAAGTCTTCTAAATAATAACCATCTTTTCTTGTTACTTTAATATTAATTTTATTTTGTGAACCATTTTCCGCAGTCACAATAATTTCTATATTATTTTCGCCAACATTTATATTGTGGTTTCCTGTACCTGTTACCTTTGATTTAGAGTCTTCTGCAGTTGCTTTAACATTAATATTTGTTACATCATTTGTTACTGATAAAGTATAATTATTTGAGTCAACTTTTATTAAATTATAACCATCAACTGATATATTCTTAATATTATTATTTTTAGATTTATTGTCACCATCATTTTGAGTACTATTTTGTTTATTATTGTTATTATTTGTTTGATTATTATTAGTATTATTGTTATTACCTGGTTGTGATGGAGTTGGGGCAGGTTTTTGTGAAACACTTACACTTCTGCTTCCTGATACAGATACAGCATTACCATCAGAAGCAGATGTTACATCCCCACTCAATCTAATTACAATTGTTCCCTCACCTGTTGCTGTGCATGTTGCATTGAATGATCTATTTGTATCAAGCGCATCAGCAGATGCATCAGCTTGATGTATGGTGCACCCGCTTACTGGACCGCTTGCTGTAACATGCACATTCCAAGCAGCAGATGAAGTGACATACAATGATACAGTAAAACTATCACCAACATATACATTTCCAGAACTAACTGATATGCTACTAGATGCTGCATAAACACTTGTATTAAATGCAAACATTGATATTAAAGATATCAATAAAATTTTTATCTTTTTCACTTTTTATTCCTCCTAATTTCTATTTTATTAGTTTTGAACCCAACAGATGTTGTCTTACTCTTAACAAATCTGCTGAATTTATTGTATTATCATAATTTATATCTGATGACAAGAAATATGCGCCATTTAAAACATTAGTTCCTAATAAATGTTGTCTTATTTTTAATAAATCTGCCGAATTTATCTTACCATCCCCATTTATGTCTCCAATAACAACATTTGTAAATTCTTTATATAAGTCTGTGTTATGCATTATTTTTGTTTTACCACCAGTATATAATATTTTTTTATTATTAATTTCTTTATAATCAATATTTACTGTATAACCACTACCTAAAGTAATGTTTGATTTAAATGTATCATATTCTGTATTAACCATTATTTTACTAATATAATTATTTATTTTATCAACTTCATAATTATTTATTATATAAGAAATATCATCTTCAATAGTCAATGTTCTTTTACCAAAATATTCTTTATGATTGTTATCATAAAATACTTTATATTTAATTTCATATATTCCTACTTCTTTATATTTTGGAAGTTCATTTAATGTATATTCACCATTAGAATCCATATATCTTAATGTATAATCACTAGAATATATTAAATCAACATCTATTGTATGTTCTTTACCATCATACTTTACTGTTACATCTTTAGAATTATCTTGAACAGATATATCTGCTTTACTAATTTCAACCTTAACAATAACATCTTTAGTTGTACCATCTTCCCATATATAATTAGTATTCTTTAATGAAATAATTACATCATAAATTCCAACATTTGTTCCCCTATTGTTTTTAGCAATCATAGTATCTTCATTATATCCAGGAACATCCAAAATAATTTCTTTTCCATTATAAACATAATTCCATGTTGGACTAACTGGTTTTGAAATTTTCAATGGTTCTATAGTAAAATCAACAATAAAATCTTTTTCTTGTTTTCCATTATCAAATGAATAATCAATAAATTTATCATCGGATAATTTTAATTTTATAGTTGCTTTCTTCATGCCTACATTTTCATCTGAAGAAATTGCACTTAAAATACTATACTCATTTTTTTCTAAATTAGAAACATTTATATTTTCTAATGAGATATTTGTTGTACCATCATATACTTTATTTTGAATAGATATTTCTGGGTTAATTATCTTTTTTTCTTTATTGACATTAATTGTAATATCAATATTTTCTATTGTTTCATAATTTTTTGTATCACTTGGAATATATTTTGCTTTATATTTTACCTTTCCACCTTTGTTAATAATTTGTGAATCATCCATCCATTTAAAACCATCAGGTAACTGAATTTCTGATAATTTTTGTCCAAATTCTGCAGTTAAATCTGTAGGTATAGTATATGTTGGAATTGCTTTTTCAATTGTCACATTAATATTTTTGGTTGATAAATAACCAATTGCATTTTTTGCTTCAATAACAAAGTATGTATCTCCATACTGGAAATTATATGCATTTTTATTTTGATAAGATATATCGAATCCTACACCATATGATATTGGAGCCACAGTACCCAAATCTAGTGTACTTAGAACTTCTTCACGATCTTTTCCTTCATGGTAAATTAATTTAACATTTAATGCTTGTAAATCAACTTGACTTAGTGCTTTATAAGCATTTTCATAGTTCGTTACGACAATTTCATCTGGTTCTATATGTCTATAATTCAAATTTTTATTTTTTAAAATTTGTTTAATTTCAGAATTTTTATAAACATATATTTTTAAATCAGCACCTTGAATTTCACCCTCAAATGTTCTTTTGAAAGGATTATTATCAAAGTTTATTGTATTGCCTAGCATATACACATCTGATAACTGATAACAATCTTCGAATGCATGAGTACCAATTTTGATAACATTTGTAGGTATTGTTATTTTTTTCAAATTATTATTGCCTGTAAATGCATAATTTCCTATTTCAGTAATGTCCTTTGTTATTTTACTATTACTTGCTCCAACTGCATTTGTAAAACCTACCAGTAACTTACTACTATTTTCTACTATTCCTAGTTCAGGTACCACTTGATATAAACCATCATATTGACTTGTACCATTCTGGCTTTTTATTGGGGCATATGCAAATGCATTTTCTGCAATATATTCAGCATTACCCAAGAAAATTTTTTCAATACCTGAACCCCAAAATGCTCTACTTTCAATTCTTTTTCCATTAAATGATAACTCTTTTAAATTTTTACAATTTTCAAAAGCAGATTCATTAACAGTTTCAAAACTTATACTGAAATTTGCTTTCGAAATTCCACTTCCATAAAATGCATATTTTCCAATTGAATCACTATTATATAAATCTATATTGTATAACATTTTAGTATTATAAAATGCAGATTCGCCAATATTAAAACGAGGAGTCAAATCAAGCTTAGCTAATGAAACACAATTATAAAATGCATATTCGCCAATATCTTCAGCAAATATTGTATCATTTATAGATTTATTTACATTACTTAAACTTTTACAATTATAAAATGCATATTTTCCAATTGAGATACTTCCTATTTTATCAGTACTTGTATAAAGATATTCACCCGAAATATCAACGGAATTTAATTTATAACAATCTCTAAAAGCATATTCACCTATTTTCGATATAGGTATGTCAATTGATACTATTTTGCTATTTTCAAACGCATGATTTCCAACCTCAATTTCATTATTTGAACCATATACATATTTAATATTAGTTACTGCTAATGAATAATCACCAATTCTAGTAAATGTACTAGGTAAATACAAATAAGTATATGATTTAATATCAGTCCCTGATTCAACTAATTTGAAATTGTCTGCAAATGAAACAACTTGTTTTGAGTTTATTGTTTCTGGAACATACAATTTGCTAATTTCTAAATTATGATTTTTATAACCAGTTAATTCTATTTTGCCATTTTCTAAAGTATTATATTCCCAACCACTTTCGTAATTATTCGGATTAGTTACTTGAACACTTGTTGTTAAACTACCTAGCTTAATTGTAACTGTTTGGCTGTCTGTTGTATTAGGATCATAATTTAAAATTTCAACATTTGGTAAATTTCCTATAGTTAATTCTTCACTTGTATTATCTGTATAATTAACATTCAACTTGCTTCCCATTAAATTTGTAATAGAATAGTAATTATATTGAGTAAGAATTAAATTTGTTACTTCAACACTTGAAATATTTTTATTTAAATCTTTATAAATACCTAGTTCATCACAATATGTGCCATCGCAAAATTCTGCATTTTGAAATGATATTAAACCATTACCATAGTATTGATCCCAACCAGGTTCCCCTAAATCAATAGAGTTTTCTTTTAATACATCAATAACATTATCTAGCGTTAAATCTTTGTTGTATCCTTTTAAAATTGCTACTGCACTTACAGCATGAGGTGTTGCCATTGATGTTCCACTTATTATTTCGTGGTCATCATCATCATTATTACCATTTTCTTTTGAAATAGATGCATCTTTGCCCATTATACTTTTAATTTTAGTTCCGGGTGCAGTAAAAGTTATTTCCGTACCATAATTTGAAAATGATGATTTAACTAAATCTGAGTCAACTGATGCTATTGAAATTGTATTTTCAAGTGATGATGGATAATGTTTTTTAGAAGTATTGTTATTTCCTGCTGCCGCAACACTTATTATATTTTTTTGATTTGCTGATTCTATTGCTTGATCCAATGCCACATTATATCCATAACCACCAAAACTCATATTAATTACGCTAGCCTTATTATATCTAACTATATAATTTATTCCTGCTATGATATCTGTATAATACATATTTCCATCTCTTGAAACTTTAATTGGAAGTATTTTTACATTATTAGGTGTTCCCTCTGCTATTGTACCTGCAATATGAGTCCCATGTCCATCTTCATCCATCATTACTGTAGTCGATGTTTCTAAAACATTATAAAATTCTGAAATCTTTCCCCCATAATATTTATTAAATAAAGACATATCACAACCTGTATCAATAATTGCAACGGTAACTGGTTTCATATTTTCACTATAAGTATTAGTAGAAGTTATAGCACTATCTAATGCCATTTTTTCAATACCCCATGAATTATAATTTGTTGTTTCTGTGGTATATACTCCATTTTCTTCTACACTTTCAATTTGGTTGTCTTTCTTTAATTGTTCTAATGCAGATTTTTTTTCTTCATCTGAATCATATTGTAATATATATTGATTATTTGGTGCTTCAATTATATTTTTTGCACCATAAGAATTTTTTATTTTACTTTTCGATATTACAATAAGCATATTATCTTTATCTTCATTAGAATTATTTTCACTAATTTCTTTAAAATATTTATTAACAAATTCATCAGATAAATAAGAAATATTGATATTCCTTGTTTTTTCTGTTTTAAAAAAATTATCTTTTATTATACAAACCCCACTTATAACAATTATTATAATTAAACTGCTAAACACAAAAAAATTTGATATCTTTTTGCTCTTTTTACATTTTTTACCCATAAATTTACTCCTACCCTTATTCTAAATTAAGTATACCATATATTTTAAAAAAATTATCTATAATTCGACATATTTTTTAAAAATTAATTTTTTGTTAACAAAAATATGTAAAAAAATCACATAAAAATATGTGATTTTATAAGTACCAAAGTTTTTTACCTTTCCATTATTTTATGTATCAATTGAACTGTCTGTTATTATATGAGTTTAGTATATTTATTATATTATTGTTATATGGTTTTATATTTTTATTTTATATCTATATCTTCCATTTTTTCACCACCCTCCTATGTTAATTCAATTTTATCATTTATATAATATTTTGACAATATATTACATTTTATTTCAAAAAAATCACATAAGATATGTGACTTTATAAATATTAAAGTTTTTTATTACTTTTTAGAATTTTGTCTGTTGATTGTAAATTATTAACATATTCTTCATATTTTTTATTATATTCACTTGAAATGTTTTCATCTATACCATACATATTTAGCATTATTGAACTACCCATTATATTCATTACTCTTACACCATCAAAGAGAAGATTATTAGATCTCAAACTATAAAATCTTGTCACTCCAATAAAATTATCATCAAGATAAGGTATTAAATCATTTAAAAGTTGTTCGTGTAATATAGATATATATTCTGGAGTAATTCCTAAATTAAAATGTCTTTCAAAATCTCTGTAAGGAACATATATATCAGCGGTACACATATCTTGGCCATCAACTTCATGAATACCTAAATTTATTTTAGCCTTTAATTTATTTCCATCAGATAAAATGTCATTAATATATTCAATAATTAATTTAGATCTAACTTTTGATAATTCTTTTGCTTCGCTTATTTCCATTATATCACTTCTTCCAACTTATAATTTCTATAAATACCAAAGTTTTTTACCATTTTTTCTAACTTCTTTTATAATTCCGCCACCTAAGCATTCTTCACCTAAATAAAGTACGCATGCTTGTCCAGGTGTAACAGATTTAACATTATCATATTTAACACTTAAATTACCATCTTCTAAATATTCAATAGCAACATCTATATCACTTTGTCTATATCTAAATTTAGCAGTGCATTTTTTTGGTCTTTTTTCACTAATAAAATTAACATCTTCTATTATTGCTTCATCAGTTAGTAAATATTTCGTATCATCACCTAAAGAAACATATAATACATTTTTATCTAAATCTTTACCAACAACATATAGTCTTTTTTCATTACCACCAATATCAAGTCCTCTTCTTTGACCTATTGTATAATACATAAGACCCATATGTTTACCAAGTACTTCATTTGTATCAATATCAACAATATCTCCTTCTTGATTAGGTAAGTAATTAGTTAAAAATTCTTTAAAATTTCTTTCTCCAATAAAACATATTCCAGTTGAATCCTTTTTATCCGCAACCACTAAATCATTTTCTTTTGCTATTTTTCTAACATCTTTTTTCTCATATTCTCCAACAGGAAATAATACATTTGATAACTGCTTTCTTGATACTTGTGATAAAAAGTATGTTTGATCTTTATTTTGATCTATTCCTCTAAGTAAATTACCATCTTTCATTCTTGCATAATGACCTGTTGCAATATAATCTGCGCCTAATTTTTCAGCTTCTTTTTTAAACATATCAAACTTAATATATTTATTACACATTATATCAGGATTTGGTGTTCTACCTTTTTTAAGTTCATCAAGAAAATATGTAAATACATAATCCCAATATTCTTTAACAAAATCTATTCTATGAAGTTTTATTCCAAGTTTATTACATACAGCAAGCGCATCATTATAATCTTGTTCTTGTGTACATATATTATTATTTAAAGTAGGGTTACCATTTATATCATTATTTATAGAACTATCCCAATTTCTCATAAATAACCCTTCAACTAAATATCCTTCTTTTTTTAGTAAATAAGCACTAACTGCTGAATCTACTCCACCACTTACGCCAACTATAACTTTTTTCATCTTTATCACTTCCATAATTCTTTAGTTATTATACATTATTTAATTAAATTAGTAAATAATTTTGTGAATGATGGAGTTACAAATGCATCAAATAATGCACACAAAATAGAAAGTAATATACTTACTAAAAGTATAAAGAAATATTTGCCCATAAATGTTTTGAAATTAATAGTTTGTTTAGTAAATGCACCCTTTAATATTTTTACCGATATTATTATACTGTAAGATGCTAAAAAAAGGGAAAATATTGATAATATAATTGGTGATGGAATAATATATGTAAATACTCCTACTATTCCTTTAAAACCATATTTTGCGAATATTGAACTTACTGAGAAACCAAGAGTAAATGATTTAAAAAATATCATAATAAATATTATAGGTAAACCAATAACTGATAAACCTAAAAGCCACATAGAGACTGTATATAATAAATTTGATAATAATTCATTTTTAAATATATCTATTTTATCTTCAAAATTAAGTTTATTATTTGATAAAAAGTAATTACCTACTTCATTTAATATAGTAGTTTTTTCACCATTTTTTAAAATAGTTATATAAATACTTCCAAATATTAATCCTAAAATAAATATTACAGATATTACTAGTAAAATATTATTTTTATTTTTTAAGTCCTTTTTATAGTTATTGTACATTTCTTTCATCATATATTTCTCCTTTGTTATAATATATTAATGCTTGTACAATTTTAGAACTTTTTTTAAGTATTTACATAAACTATCTATGAAAGGATGAGATTTATGAAAAAAGACTATATGTATAAATATCCTAGTAATGTAGTTTATTACAGTAATTATCCTTATATGGATAGAAATAGTAATTATAATTCAAATGATGAAAGATTTGCGGGTGGATTTATTGGACCATTTATTTTAGGAGGTATAACTGGAGGACTTGTCGCACCATTTTTCTATGGTAATGGATATGGATATAATAGACCAAATGTTTATTACTATCAACCCGGACCATATATGCCACCATATTATGGTAGACCATACTAAAAAAGTAGAATAACCTACTTTTTTAAATTAGTCATATATGATTTTTCAGTAACATAAAAGTTATTAGTTTTTATTAAATGTCTTTTATTTCTAGACATTTTTTTTATGTTTTTAATCTTTTTAAAATCTTTATATTCATTTTTATATAACTTTTTTTCTAAGATAAACCTATTAAATATTATATATCTATTTTTATAATTATATATTATTTGTGTAAGTAAGAAAATAATTATTAAGTAGTAACTTGTATCACTTTTAAAATATATAAAAAATATACTTAAAAATAATATTGATATTATTATATTAATCATATACGAGACTCTAAAATTAAATATTTTATTTACTATTACATTAAATATTTTTGATCCATCAAGTGGTATTATTGGAAGTAAATTAAATAGAAAAATTGCTAAATTATAGTTTTTAAATAACTCATATATATATGAATCTATAATTAGATTTTTTCTTAAGATAAATACTATTAAAAATAATAATTCTTGAAATATAAGTCCCATAATTGAAATTATAAATTCTTCTTTTAAAGGTTTATCTATTTTTTCATCTAAAGTGCATACTCCTCCAAATGGATATATTTTAATTTCTTTTATATTCCATTTATATTTATAAAGAAAAATAAAATGCCCAAATTCATGGAATAATATTATTATAGATATTACTATAAATTCTTTAAAAAGTCCTGAAATAAGGCTTAAAAATATAATTATAATTGAATATACACTTATATTAATTTTGTTTAAGAACTTCACTAGAATCAATTTCTACACCATCTTTTTGAAATATTAAATATAATTCATTGTTTTTAGCCTCACCTACTACAGCATTATCTTCTACATAATCATATAGTTTCATAGTAGTATTAGCTAAATTAGAATACCATACATCTATTCCATCTGATTGCTGAATAATTATTGTTTTACCAAGGCCCTCTTTTTCTCCTGAAAATATTACTATTCCTCCTTTTATTATAGGAATCGCATAATTATCATTAAGAGTTAGTTTGACACCTTTATTGTATTTAGAAATAGATTTATATTTAAGTTTTTCATTAAATACTTTTTTGTCTTCAAAAATATTTTGAAATGGAATAATATTTCCAACATATTTATTATATATATTTTTAAAATATGAAAATGAAAAATTTGTATTATATACTTTATTATAAATTATATTTTTTAATTTTAAATCTTTAGTACATGCGAGTGATGCGAAACAAAAAACTAGTAATACAACAAAAAATTTAAATGCGAAAAATTTAAATTTATTAGGTTTAACTACTTTTTCATTTTTCTTAATACTTTTATTGCTTTTATTTTTAATACGATTTTTTACATCATTTATATTCTCCATATTATTCACCCTAGTAAATAATATGAATATTTTTTTTATTTATTCCATATGACCTTTGTAAATAAATACATAATAGTTGAATAAATTAAATTTAAAACAAAAAAATATCTTAAAATAACTGAAAATTCTAAAAGTGAATAATTAGTATATAAAAAGAAATTAAGAATACAAAAACAAAGTGCATTATAAAAGAATATAACAAATATTGTAGTTAGAATAACACTTATAACATTATAATCAAATTTTTTAAATATATGGTATATAAAGTATGAACATAAAAGAAAAATAATAGAATTTAATACATAAAAATTAGTAAAAAATAAATCATAAACTAATCCTAGAAAAAAAGAATAAAGTAAATAATATTTTTTTTCATTTTTTAAAAAAGGATATGCAAATATTAAACTTAATATCGTAAATAATGGAATAAAATATTTAAAGTTTGATAAATATATATTACATATATTTTCTAAAAATAAACTAAGTAATGATATAAGAATACAATATCTCATTATTTACCACCTTTTATAACTGAAACAATATTAATATTATTAAAATTAGAAGCTGGTGATAATGTAAATGTATATGATAGTCCATATGTATCTTTATTTGTTTCTTTTATTTTTCCTATTAATAATCCAGATGAAAAAGAATCACTTAGTCCTGATGTAACTACATTTATATTTTTAACTTTATCTTTATCAAAATCACCTATTACATCTTTTAAAATTAGTTCATTTTTATTTGTATCATATTTATCTATAATTCCATAATACACATTTTCTTCATAGGTAAATGCTGCGGATATATAATTATCTCTAGTTGATGATATTATAAGTTTAATATCACTTGATTTATTATTTACTTTTATTACTTTTCCTATTAATCCTTCTGAATTAATTACAGCATCTCCCTTTTTTATACCATCTTTTTTACCTTTATCTATAGTAAGTACATCATACCAATATTTTGTACTTCTTTTTATTACAGTTGCATTAATAAATTCTTTATCACTATTTACTGTATTTAAATTTAATGTTTTCTTTAATTCTCCAATTTCATTTTGATAATCTTTATTTATTTCTTTTGTTATTTCTTTATTTAAATCATCTTTATTATTTATAACAGTTACTTTACTTATATCCGCTGTTAAATCTTTAAGTGAATTAAATAAAAAGTTATTTTTTTCTTTATCATTTATAAAAAAGTACAATAATAAAAATACAATTATTATAATTAATATGATTATTAAAATCTTTTTTTCTTTCTTCTTATTCTTTTTTTTCATTATTTCACCTCTAAAATTAAATATCACCATTTTCAAAAAAACTATAATAGTTATTTCCAACAATAATATGATCAACAACTGCGATTCCTTGCATTTTACCTATTTCTACTAAATTTTTAGTAAGAAACATATCTTCTTTTGATGGAATAGTATCACCACTTGGATGATTATGGACACATATTATTGATGAAGCACTTAAAAGATATGCATGTTTAAATATTTCCCTTGGATGAACTATACTTCTATTTAATGTTCCTATAAAAAGTAATTTTTTATCAATTAAATTCTTTTTTGAATCTAAATATAATGCATAAAAATGTTCTTGTTCTAATCCTTCTACTTCACCTTTTATATATTCATATATTTTATCAGGTGAATCCATTTTTATATTGTGCGTATTATTCATATAATATACTCTTTTACCAAGTTCTATTGCCGCTAAAATTTTAATTGCTTTTGCTTCTCCAATACCATTTATTTTTTTTAAATTATTTAAAGTCATATTTTTTAAATCAGATATATCATTCATTTTACTTAATATTGAATTTGATAATTCTTTTACTGATTTATTTTTTACTCCCGTATTAAGTATTATGCTTAATAGTTCTTCATTTGATACATTTTCCTTTCCGTATAATTTAAACCTTTCTCTTGGTCTTTCTTTTATTGGAATATCTTTTATTAAAGTATTATCCATTTTGTAATATCAACTCCTCATATTTAGAGAGTACTTGTTTTTGTGCATTAAAAATAGTCGTCTTATCATCTGTTTCTTTTATTAAGTTATCATATTGATCAAGTAATGTGACAAATTCACTATTATCTATATTTACTCTCTTCATATATATATTCTCCGTTATCTTATAAGAATCCACTATTTTTTCTTTTAAATTTTCATTTTTTGTTATTCCAATAATTGCATGATATCCATCATTATCTTTAAAATAAAAATAATTTTTTAAGTTTTTTGTATTATTTATCATATTTTCTTCTGAACTATATACACCATATTGAAGCATATATACATTTTCATTTTTATATTTAAATACATCTTTTGTTTCTGTTTTATTATATGAATCATATACATATTTTCCAATTGTTATTCCTGTTATTACCGCAATTATAAAATATACTATTTTCTTTTTATCCATTTCACTCACCCTTAAATCCTATCATTCATATATTAATACATTTATTTTAAATTTTTTGTCGAAAAAAAAGAAAGTTAAATACTTTCTTCGTCTATAATATCTTGAACTGTATAAAGAACGTCAAAAATTGATATTTCTTTTATTTCATCGCTATCTCTTTTCTTTAGTTCAACAATATGTTCATCAATTTTATTTCCGATTGTGATTCTAATTGGTATTCCAATTAAATCCATATCATTAAATTTAACTCCCGCTCTTTCTTTTCTATCATCTAGTAAAACATCTATATTTGATTTTTTAAATGTTTGATATAAATGGTTACCAGCTTCTACTTGTTTTTCATTTTCCATATTTACAATTATTATTGCCACTTTATATGGTGCGATACTCATAGGCCATATTATACCTTTTTCATCATTTTTTTGTTCAACAACTGCAGACATACATCTACATATTCCTATGCCATAACAACCCATAACTACAGGTTTTAATGTATTATCTTTATCTTTAAAATTAAGGTTTAAACATTCAGAATACTTAGTTCCAAGTTTAAATGTATTCCCTATTTCAATACCTTTTTTAAATTTTAATGGATTACCACAATTAGGGCACATATCTCCTTCTTTTACATTTCTAATATCAGAAACATAATCGTGATTAAAGTCTTCTATATTAACATTTTTATAGTGATATCCTTTTTTATTTGCTCCTACTATAAAATTAACCATCATCATTACTTCATTATCAACTATTATAGGTATTCCAAGTCCTATTGGACCAATATTACCTATTTCACATCTAGCAAGTTTTTTTACTTCTTTTGGATCTGCTAAATGCATTTCTTTAGCATTTAGTAAGTTTAATACTTTATCTTCATTAACAAATGCATCACCTTTTAATACTAAAGCATAAAATTTATTATCTATTTTATATATTAGTGTTTTTACAAGTTTAAATGGTGCTTCATTTAAGTATTCGCTTACTTCTTCTATAGTTTTAGCGTCACCAGTTTCTATTAAATCCTTTTCTAATTTTTTCTCTGATGATTCTTTTTCTTTTGTTATTGACTCACATATTTCTAAATTTGATGAAAAATCACAATTATCACAGAAAACAAGTGTATCTTCACCAATATCAGATAATGCTTGGAACTCTTCTGATAATATTCCTCCCATTGAACCTGTACTTGCTTTTACAACTCTATAATTAATTCCTATTCTTGTAAATATCTTTTTATATGCATTATACATATTTGAATATGATATATTTAATCCATTCTCATCTTTATCAAAAGAATATGCATCTTTCATTAAAAATTCTCTTACTCTAATAAGACCATATCTTGGTCTTGCTTCATCTCTAAATTTATTTTGAATTTGATAAATACTAAATGGTAAATCTTTAAATGATTGTACTTTATTTTTAACCGCTATTGTAAACAATTCTTCATGTGTTGGACCCAATACATAATTTTTATCATATCTATCTTTAAGCTTAAACATAGCGTCACCAAATGATGATAATCTATTTGATTCAGCATATACATCTTCACTAATTAATGAAGGCATAAGTACTTCTTCAGCATTTATTTTATTCATTTCTTCTCTAACTATTTTTTCAATATTATTAAGTACTTTAAGTCCAAGTGGTAAATACATGTAAATACCTGATGATGTTTTTTTAATCATTCCAGATCTTACTAATAAATTACCACTTACACTATCTTCATCTTTAATATTTTCTCTGATAGTATAAAAGAAACTATTTTTTAATTTCATATTTAGTCACTTCCTAAAATCAATTAAATTATACCAAAAATTAACCTATTATACAATGAAAAAAAGAAGAATTAATTTTTATTCTTCTTAGTTTCTTTATAGAATACATATGATATAAGTGCTATACCAAATCCTAGTATAATAAATACTAAAGCAAGATTATCAAATATTCTAAATAAATTTACAATCATTGATATTACAAAAGATATTATTCCAAATACTATAAGTGGATTTGATTTTTTTACAAGTCCATATATTAAAGTTACAATAGAAATTATTAAACTAAATGTTAATGCTTCAGTTAAAGAATATATGAATATCATTGCTAAAATAGTTAATTCTAATACTTCTTTATCTGATTTTTTACTTAGTTTTATAACATAATCACATATAATAAATGTAAATATAATTAGTATTGAAAGTATTAACTCTGTTTGAATGCTTTCAAATATATCAACATTTTGTACTAAATTGATATATGGAAGTATTATAACTGGTGTATAACAAGTTATTTTTCTATCTGTATCTATTTCAAGCAAGTACATAGAAATTATAATTATAATGTATGACACTAATGTAAATATATTTGCAATTACTATTTTTTCTATATAACAATTAAATAGTTTATAAATTAGTATAAATCCAAGTAATGTATATATGTATTTAAATATGAATCTTAATTTTCCTTCTTTATTGTACATATAAAATACTAATGAATATATAAGAACATTTGCAATTACTGCGTACATACTATAATTTTTAATATCAAATAGTGTAAGAATTATAAGCATAGAAAATAATATATATTTTAAAACATTTTTAAATGTTATTTTTATTTTATCAGAGAACATATAGATTAACGCTATTATACCCGTTACAAAAAGTAATACATAATATAATTTAATGTTTAATCTTATAGAACACAAGAATAAATTACAAATTGTAAGAATAAGCATTACTATATTTTCTGATTTAATATTTTTATTAATTAATACATATATGAAATAATATATCCATAATAGTTCATTTAATAAAAATGCAGTTAATGAGTTCCCATTAAAAATAATTACAATACTTGATACACTTAAGAATATAAATGCAAATGCTTCAAATATACTATTTATAACAGTTTCTTTTTCATTTTTATTTATAAATGTATTAATTAGGAAACAAAGTATACTTGCAACTAATAAAATTAGTTCTAGTTTTGCATCTATAAATACCTCAAACATATTATATATTAATATAAACATTGTTATTGGAAGTAATAATTCTGATATTGTTTTTTTAATTTTTTCATCATTAAATTTTATAGTAAATATTTGAATTACTCCGATAATTAATGTCATTATAATCGCAACTTCAGGTCTTATACTATAACAAAAAATATTAAGGTAAGATAAAATCATTGTAAGAATATAAGACATTACTGAAATACTTTTATCACTAATAATTGTAAGTATAAAATATAATAAAGCAAGTGATAAAATTGTAATAAATAATTCTATACTAATACTACTTGTAAATAGATCAATTGTATCTGGTACTAAGCCTAAAGTTAATACATAAATCAAAATTGCAAATATACAATTTAATGGATTATTTTTTTCGGTTTTAATAATTATAAAAAGTGATATCAATTCAAATACAAATGGTATTATAGAATTTATAACTGAATCTGAATAAATAAAAGAATAAGTTAATATAATAGGAACAAATATTAAAGATATTATTGACATAAATGTTCTTATTTGTTTATTCTTTACAAAAATATTTATGATTATTATTATCAAATTAAACAAACATAATACAGGTAATATTAAGCTTTCACTATATATTTTATCCATCTTAAATAAATATAATAATGATATAACCATTAAATATAAAAATACATGTCCAAAAAACAAGAATGTTTTTGATTTCATAAATTTACTACTTAAATAATAGATTAATGCACATAATGCACTTGATAATGCTAAATATACATATATTCCACTACCCTTATATGATAAATAATTACCAAGTAATTCCTTTTCTCCTATAAAATTTAATATTACTATTATAAATATAGTTCCAAGAAACCACATTGTTTTATGAGCACCATCATTTTTAAGTTTTTTAAATGCAAAGGATGATGCGAAAAATATTAATGCTTCGATACTTAAAAATATAACTTTAAATATATCATTCATATTTTCCCAATTTGTAAATGCAAAAATAATACTTGATATAATTACTAGAAATGTACCTAACCATAATAATAATTTTTCATTGGCTTGTTCTTTCTTCTCTTTTTCAATCTTTTTAATTTTTTCTAATTCTTTTTTTGTTGGTTTACCACATTTTGTACAGAAATTACTATTTTCTTTTAATTCATTTCCACAGTTTGTACAATATTTCATTTTATTCACCTTCTATTCAATTAAATTATACACTATTTTTATAAAAAATAAAAGAAGCATTAAAAATATTTAATTTATTGAAATTAAAAATCAAGGACCTTTATCCTTGATTATATAAGATTATAATTTTTAATATATTAATTTTATATTTCTCTTTCCTATTAAAGTATAAATAAATTTTCTGGTGATGATGTACTTCTAGATGCTACTAGCACTTTATCACCTATTTCTAATTTTTTATAATGTCGTATACTTATCTTGTATTCTTTTATTTCGCCTTGCATATCTGGCAAATTAACAACAACAATATCTCTATCAGGAATATTCCCAGGTTTATTATGATCAATTGTTGCATAATTTGGGTATCTATCAATTACAACCGTTTCACACACTAAGTAATCTAATTTATTATTTTTTTGAACTTCTTTTAATATGTGATAAGGTAATTTAATAAATAACAAATATATTATAAATAATACAAAAATTGGAAATATAAAAGCACCATCTACTATTCCTAAAACTATTTTAATTTCTAAATAAATATAATAAATTGCCCAAATAATTCCACCAAGAATCCAAAAATAAATAAGCAAAGAAACTAATTTTACACCAATATCAACTTTTTTTGATATTGTTATTGCTTCTTCATTTGTAAGTTTTCTCCACTCCATAAACCTCATATACCCTCTTTCTATTAATATATTAACATTATAACATCTCTTATAAATTATGTATATTAAAAACTTAGAATAAATCTTATTCTAAGTCTGTTTTTTTATATCACCAATTTAATTATTCTTCATTCCATCATAAATCCTTCACACCATCCATTTTTATGTATATCTTTTCTTAATTTATTATATATTACTTTTCTCCTATATTTTGGTATAAATATTATATGATATTTGCAATTATATCTTGTATGTGATAAACTTTTTACTATAAGGTTTTAACTCCCACGCGCATAGCACGTGGTTTTTTTGATTGATTTGCAAAAGCAAATCAACGCCCTGAAAGGTTAATTAAAAATCAAAGACTTTTATCCCTAATTATATAAGACTATTATTTAGGTAATAATCCATCATTCTTTTTTAGATCATTTATTTTTAAATTAACTATTTGATTTAACTTTTTAAATTCATTTAAAATATTTTTATTAAATTCTATTTTTGAATCGTCATAAACATAATGATTAATATTAAAATTCATCATATCACTAAAGTTATATGATGCAAATTCTTCTTTCTGAGTAAAATTATCTATAATACCAACAATTTGTTGTTTTATATTTTCATCTAAATCATCCTTAGTTATAACTGTAAAACTTCCATTTTGCTTTTGAAATGATACACTAAATACATTATCTTCTATTACTTTTCCATCTATTTTATGTACTATAATTTCTATGTTATCAAAACCTATATTAATAACCTCTATATCTGCTTGTTCTTTTAGACCTTTTATTAACATTTCTTTAATATTCTCGTATAGTTCTTCGTTCATAGATTATCCTCCTATAATATTTTATGTTATATTTTTGATAATATTCTTTTATTATAAGGACTTATCTAATTTTTGAAGTCTATTCTTGTATCTTATTGGCTCTAATTTTTTAATAGTTCCATCATTTGAAACAGATACTTCTGGAATATATATTCCTGTCTTAAGTTCAATATAATCCGCAATTAATCTTCTATGACAAAATTCATTAACGGGTTCATGACAAAGAAGAATTATATTTTCACCAAACTTATTTTTTAGTGTCATTAGTAATTCATTGACATCTAAATTTTTTAATCTAATATCATAATAACTTTTAATATATTCATTCTCTATTTCTTTTCTATAATTAACATATTCTTGTTTTGCTAACAACTCTTTTTTTAATTCTAATAATTTCTTATACTTTTCTGAATAAGGAACATATGTTACAAGCTTCGGAGCAAGTTTTTTATATGCAGGTCCAAAATAGTTCCATGCATTACCCCCATCACCTGTTACTGACACTGTATTACCACATTTAACATCTTTATAACTGCCGGTACCTAAAATAATTTTTTTAGCATCTTCTTTTGTCATAATTAATCTCCTCTCCATAATTATAGCATAAAAAGACTCAGAATAAATCTTATTCTAAGCCTTTTTTTCATATTTTCAACAATTTTAATTATTCTTCATTCTATATCTTTTAACAGTTACACCATCATTTTTATATGATTCAAGTGAATTAGCATCAATAAAATAGTCTCCAACATTTCCTGGGCATGTTGACATCATAAATCCTTCACACCATCCATTTTTATGAATATCTTTACCAATTTTTATTCTATTAATTATTGAATTTAATTTATCAAATTTAACATATCCTCCGTTTTCTATTTTTGCTAAAAGTACATTTTCTTTATACATTTCATAATTATATCTAAAAAATCCGTAAGATTCATCTATATCATCTTTTAACGTATCATTGATATATGTGCACTTTAGTATTGTACCAGTATATAAACCCTCTATTTTCATTTTAAACCTCCATTATTTTAATTTTTCAAGTATAATTGCAAGTTCTTTCTTTTCGTTTTCTAATTTTATTTTTTCTTCTTCAACTAAATTCTTTGGAGCATTATTAACATATCCTGGATTAGATAGTAATTTTTCTCTTCTTGCAATATTACTTTCTAAAGTCATTTTTTCTTTTTCTAAAGCATCTTTTTGTTTTTTATTTTCTTCTTCAGATACTTCATAATAATAAGTTAATTTAACATTTAATTCATTTGTATTTGACTCTATTGTTACTTTACTATATTCACTATTTTGTACTTCATTATTTAATTTAAGCATATTTTTAATAATTTTTTCGGCACTTAAATTATTACATTCTAAACTATATTTAAATTTTTTTGGAATATTATTTTCTTTCTTTGTAATTCTTGATTTTGTAATAAAGTTTCTTATTTCTTCCATTAATTTTATAGTATCATCAAAGTTTAATTCTTCTTTTACTTTTGGATAAGAACTAATCATAATACTTTCTGTTTCTTTTACTGGAAGCATACTATATATTTCTTCAGTTACAAAAGGCATAAATGGATGAAGTAATTTTAAGATATTTGTTAATACATATAAAAGTGTACTTTTTGTTGATGTATTATCCATGTTAAATTTAGAAAATTCTATATATCCATCACAGAAATCATCCCAAATAAAGTTGTATAGTTCTGTTCCTACATTTTGAAATTCATATTTATCCATATTTTTTCTAACTTCACTTATTGTTTTATTAAGTCTTGTTAATATCCATTTATCACTAAATGTAAGTGTAGAAAAATCATATCCTTTTACATTTTCTATATTCATTAATGTAAATCTTGATGCATTCCATATTTTATTTATAAAATTCCAAGTAGATTTCATTTTTTCTTCATCAAATCTTAAATCTTGACCTGGCGCTGAATTAGTTGTTAAGAAATATCTAAGTGCATCGCATCCATATTCTTCTATCATATCCATAGGATCTATACCATTACCTAAACTTTTACTCATTTTTCTTCCATCTTTATCACGAATAAGTCCATGTATTATACAATCTTTAAATGGGACTTCTTTAGTAAATTCTAGTGATTGGAACATCATTCTAGATACCCAGAAGAATATAATATCATAACCTGTTACAAGAGCATTTGTTGGATAATATCTATTAAATAAATCTGTATTATCTGGCCATCCTAATGTACTAAATGGCCATAATGCGCTACTAAACCAAGTATCAAGTACATCCTCATCTTGAATCCATCCTTCACCTGGTGATTCAACTTGTACTTTAACTTCATTATCTTTATACCATGCTGGTACCCTAATACCCCACCATAATTGTCTTGATATACACCAATCATGACAATCATTCATCCAATTTTCAAGTACTTTTTCGCATCTTGCTGGATAAAAGTTAACTTTATTATCTGTTTTTTGATTTTCTAATAAATTATGTGCTAAATCACTCATCTTAACAAACCATTGTTCTGATAAATAAGGTTCTACCATTACACCTGTTCTTTCAGAATGTCCAACACTATGAGTTATTTTTTCAATGTTAATAAGTAAATCTTTTTCTTTTAATTCTTCTATTAATTTTTCTCTTGCTTCAAATCTATCAAGCCCTTTATAATTTAATGCATTTTCATTCATATGAGCAGTTTCATCCATAACAACTATTCTCTCTAGGTTATGTCTATTACCTACTTCAAAGTCATTTGGATCATGTGCAGGAGTAATTTTAACTACACCTGTACCTTTTTCCATATCAGCATGTTCATCACCTATAATAGGTATTAATTTACCAACTATAGGTAAAATAACATTTTTACCTATTAATTTATTATATCTTTCATCCTTAGGATTAACTGCAACAGCTGTATCACCAAATAATGTTTCTGGTCTTGTTGTTGCTACATCAAGATAATCATTTGTTCCTTCAATATAGTACTTTAAATGATAGAATGCTCCTTCTACATCTTTATATATAACTTCTTCATTAGAAAGTGCTGTTCTTGCTTCTGGATCCCAGTTAATTATTTTTTTACCTCTATAAATAAGTCCATCATTATACATTTTTATAAATGCATAATTAACTGCTTTTTGTGATACTTCATCAAGAGTAAATCTTTCTTTTGAATAATCTAAACTAATACCCATTTTAGACCATTGTTTTCTTATATTATCAGCATATTCATCTTTCCATTTCCATGCTTCTTTTAAGAAGTTTTCTCTACCTAATTCGTATTTATTTATTCCTTCTTTTTTTAATTTAGCAACTACTTTAGCTTCTGTTGCGATTGCAGCATGATCCATACCTGGAAGCCATAATACATCATATCCATCCATTCTTTTATATCTACATATTATATCTTGAATTGATACATCTTGTGCATGTCCAATATGTAACTTACCTGTTATATTAGGTGGTGGAAGTACCATTGAAAATGGTGTTTTTGTTTTATCTCCTGACATAAAGTAATTATTATTAAGCCAATATTCATATTTTCCTTCTTCTACTTTTTTATGATCATATTTAATTTCTAACATATTTATCTATCCTTTCATCTATATATTTATTTACTGTTTCAAAGATTTCTTTGAATCTTTCATCAAAATTTATTTGTTTATAGAAATAATATAAATTTTGTTTAAATTCTTCTAAACATTCATCATAGTTTATATCATATGTATATGCAAATTTTAATGCAATACTATCATTTATGTTTTTTATATCTTTATAATTTGATAATTCATGATTTTTTATTGAATTTATTATTTTAGGATTAATTAAATCATTAATAGGTTTAGTGTCTAATTCTGATAAATATCCAAGTAAATATATAATATCCATTTTATCTATATCACGAATTAATTTAGCAAACTTTAAATATCTTTCATTAGTTGTTTCCTCTATTTTCATTTTATTATGATTTTTTATCGCAAACTCAATTAATTCATAATCTTCTTTATTACTCCAAAAGTTTTTTATTAATCCTTCTTCAAATAATATTTTTACTCCCAAATCAGCGTGATCAATATTAGAATCATCAAATGAATTAAACTCTTTTAATTGTTCAAATCTTCCTATATCATGGAGTAAACCAATTACTTTTGCCAAAGATATATCTTCATCATTAAATCCTAGTTTTTTTGCATATTTTACGCATAAATTCATAACTCTAATTGAATGATTTTTTTTAAGAATAATCTTTTCTTTAGTTAAATCATAATTATTTACATATTTTTCAAATTCTTCAACCACTTTTACCTCCAAAAAGAAAAATATCTATGATGTAAGGACGATTAAACGCGGTACCACCTTACTTCATAGATATTTCTATGCACTTAATCTTTAACGCAGATATGCGATTTTACTCTTATAAGATAAGCAACCTTCAAATAAATAATTTGTTAGTTTTCACCAAACACTAACTCTCTAAAAAAATTATATTATTTTACTCCTCTTATCAACAAGTCTATATGTATTATACTATTTTTATAATTTATTGTAAATATTATTTTTTTGTACTTTGATTTTTAGACAAAGAATTAATATCATTTTTCATTTCTTTTAATATATTGTTTTTACCATTTACAAAGTAATCATATTCTTTATCTTTTACTTTTAACAATCTATCACCATTTACAGTAAAGTTTAAATCATTTTTTTCAAATAAAAATTTATTCTTTTTATCATTTAAATCAACAAAATAAAACTTTTTATCATATTTAGCATACTCATTAATATATGTATAATATTTACTTTTATCTCCATCTTTTTTATAAAGTAATACATAATATTCACTTTCAGGTTCATTAAATATTTCTTTACCATCTATTAATGTATACTTATAATCTTTATTTAATTTAACTGCCTTTACTGAAAGAGAATCTTGATTTTGAATATTTCCTATTCCTGAAAAATTAGTTACAAAAAACATACATGAAATAAGCATTATTATAAATATAGCAAATAAACTAAGTAATAAATGTGTGAATAAATTACTTATTTTACTTGATTCTTTATTTATTTCTTTTACTTGAGATATTTCTTCGGTTTTTTCTTTTATTTCTTCTTTAATAGGTTCTTCTTTTACTTCAACTTTTTTTATTTTTACTTTTTTTGCTTCTTCAATTTGTTTTTCTTTTTCTTTTAATTTATTTAATTTCCTTGATATTTTATTTTTTATCTTTGTTTTTTTAGTTTCAACTGCTTTAGTTTCATCAAAAATAAGTTTTTGCGCTACTAGAACAATATCATCCTTATCATTTATTTTTGTAAACAAAAATTTATTTAATTTTTTTGATACAATATGTAATTTACTATTTGGATCATATCCACCACTTATACCTATAAATTCACTTGTTATTTCTTTTCCATTATATTTTTCCATTCCAACCATATTAAATATGTAATTAGTTAAAAATTCTGCACTACTATTATAAGTATATGTTAATGAAAATTTAAATACATAATAATCAAAACCATTAACATTTATTTTATCAATATATTTAATATTTTTAGGATCATCTTTATAATTACAATAAATACCAAAGTTTATCGAAAAATCAGATTCAGCAATTGCAGATGCTTCTTTATATTTATCTTTCATTATATCTACTTTATCATATATAGAAAGCATTTCATATAATGCATATCTACTATATTTATCTTTAGATATTTGTTCAATTGTTGATTTTTTTACTTCTTTATTTTTCTTATAATAATTATCAATTATAAATAGTTTTAGTTGATTATCTTTTTTATTTAATAATTTTTCTAGTGCTTCACTTGTTTCTTTATTACTTACAAATGATTCAATATTTATACATATTTCCAAGAAAAATCTAAGATTAATATATTCTTCATCATTTAATGCATCAAATGTATTTTTAAAGTTTGTTTTAAGTGCAATATTAAATACTCTCATTAATGCATCACAAATGATTTTTTTATTCTTTTTTAAGTCTTCAACAGGTACTATTCCTGCGGCTAAATAATCATTTAATAAAATCAAAATATTATTTTTAGCATTTTTAAATTTCAAAGCTTTATATAGCTTTGGAAATAAGTAGTCATATAAATATGGTCTTTCAAATAAATTACTTATTGGAATGAAATCACTATTTTTATAATTCTTTAATACTAAATCAACATATAATTTTAATGCACTCTCTGAATCTACTGTAGTAAGTAAATATACTACTTTGTTTTGTACGTTTGGTAATAAATTTTTATAAACTTTTTCTATTGCATCAGTATATACATCATAATAATTTTTAAAACATAGTGATAATATTGATGCATTAAGTCCACCATTATTATCATTTACTCCATAATTTTTAGTAGAATTTTGTATCAAAAATAAACCTACATTAGGTGTTATTTTCATCTTCTCTAATTTTTTTAGAGCATTTATTTTTGAATCAAAATCCTTCTTTTCCATTATTTCAAGTAAATACGCTACTCTATTTAATTTTAACTCCTCTATTAATTCTTTCATACGTTTCACCCACTAAGTGATATTATACCAAATTATTACAAATAATTAAACAAAATTATAACTTTATTTTAAAATATTTCATTTAATAATTTATTAACAAATTTTTCTATTGATGCCATAATTTTATTATATATTTTTTCTTCTAATTCGCTTTTAGAATTATCACTTTCTTTTTCATTCTTTTTATTTTCATTCTTTTTATTTTCATTCTTTTTATTTTCATTCTTACTTAATTCTTCCTTATGAGTTGTATAGTAAGAATTATCTACTTCTGAATACATACCAACTTTTTCATCTTTTGCTTTTTCTTCTTTTTCTTTTAATTCATCTGTATATTCATAATTTCCATATATATATGCGACCTTTGCAAATCCTTTTTCTACAAGTTCACTTTGTAGTAATGTTCCATCTGTATAAACCCACGCTAAATATCTATTATATTTATCTTTTTCATCACTACCATCATCAAATTCTAGTTCTATCTTTTGTGCATTTGTTATCTTATCACATGTATATTCTTTTGCTTCTCTTCCATATGGCTCCTCACCTTTTTTAGGATGATTTGTTTCTGGTGTATCAATTGCTAAAAACCTTACCTTTATTTCTTTCTTATCCATTATAAATCTTGCTGTATCTCCATCTATGCAAGATGAAAACTTTACTTCTTTTTTTTCATTCGCATCTACATTTATTGGGAATAAAAACATAATTAAAAATAAAAAACATAATACTTTCTTTTTCATATTACCACCTACTATAAGAATTATATCATATTTTTTATATTTACTTGCTTACTTGTTTTTATTATTACATTTTCTTGACATAAGAATATTATATTACTAGGAGTGATTTATATGATGAATTTTTTACAAGGTCTATTTTTAAGTACAAAAAGACTAATATTTTTCCTATTAGCCACCTCTTGTTTAATAATATTAACATACCAAATAATCATTTTATTATTTATAACTACACCTCTTAATGCTGTTTTACTTTTAATTGTATTTTTACTTTTGTGTACTTTTAGTTTCTTCTTTTTCTTTAGGTGTTAAAAGCATTTCTGTTTTATAAATTTTATCAAGTAATTGTCTAACATTTTTAACTTTATTATATTCTTTTTCTGTATTTGGTATTTTACTTGGTATTGAAATTAGCACACTTAATAGTTTCTTTTCTTCTTCTTTAAATGGGAATATTCTTTCATATTCGTTAAGTAAACTTCTAAAATCAAAATATAATGCATAATTGTTATAAAAATTAATAAAATCATATATTGGACTATCTATTTTACTATATTCCCAACCTATTAAATATACACTTTTATTTCTTATAATATTATCAAGTTTTAAATTATTATGAAGAGTAACAACTCTTTTTCTTTTTTCATTTTTTACAATTTCATACCATTGTTCTAATTCATTTTTACAAAAATATATACAAGAAAATATTTTAGAAATATTTCTTGCGATTAAATATTCTGATGGACTCATATATATTTTGGATTCTATTATATTAATAACATCCATATAGTAATTATAAATATAATTTATCTTTTCCATTGTTTCTTCAAATATTTTTTTATATTCATCAATATCAACATCTTTGTAATATGTTGTTTTGCTATGAAGAAGCGCAATAGTATGAATTAAATCAAATGCTCTTTGTTCATTATCATATTTTACATCATCTACAAATTCATATATTGTACTATCTTCATTACTATCTATAACTTTTGGAAAATATTCAAAATTTCTAGATAATAGATATTTATATATATTATCTAAATTACCCTTTTTTAAAGCAAATTGACCTAAAGGAGTATTTACTATCATAGTTTTACCTTTCATAGTATATTTATCTACCTTTAGGTCATTCTTATCTAATATTTTCTTAAATAGCTTCATTAACTATATATGGAATTATTATTTTACTCCCAAGGGCAATTTGATCTATATTATTATATTCTTTTATTTTTTCAACACTTACACCATATTTTAAACATATAGTATCAATATTATCATTTTCTCTTACAATATGAACATAATAACTAACAAATTTTTCATCTTTTTCACTAAAGTTATTAAATATTGAATTCATTTCATTATCAATAAAATCTTCACTTTTATTTACTTTTACTATATTTTCATCTTTCTGTAAAAATAAATCAGATGAATCATTATTCATAGTAGTATCCTCCTTTTTAAGCATATTTTCAAAAATATTAAATCTATCAATTTCTTCATCATTATCTATTTTCTCTTCTTGTTTAATTTCTTCTTTTACTTCTTCTTTTTCTATTTCTTCTTCACTATTACTTCTAGAATCAATTACAAGATCTGGTTTAATTTCTTCACTTATTTCTTTTTCCTCTTCTATTTCAACAAGCTCTATTCCTTCTATTAAAACATCTATATTTACTCTTAATATTTCTTCATTTACTATTTCAAATTTAAAATCATCTATATCTATTTTTATTCTATCCATATCATATTTTGTATCTAAAGTTATATCAAAAGGAAGACCATATATAAATGGTTCAGAATTAATAGATGAATCTGTTATTTTATATTCACCACTAATAATAAATTCACCTGAAACTAAATTATTTTCTTCTATAGTTAAATTATGTTCAAGTGAAATACTAGTTATTTCATAAATTTTTGTATTAAATTTAATATCTTTAGTAAATGGTACTATCTTTTTCATTTTATCCCTCACTTCTAATTAATAATATTAAAAAAAGTCCTAAAATAGAACTTTTATTTAAATAAATTATTAAATATTTCCATATAATTATCAACGAAAATTATTTCAAAGGATGACGCTATTTCAATTGGTATTTCTGATATATCTCTCTCGTTTTCTTTTGGAATAAATAATTTTCTTATTCCAGCGTTATAAGCTGCGATTGATTTTTCTCTAAGTCCACCAATAGCAAGTATATTACCATTTAATGTTATTTCACCTGTCATACCTATTTTATTATCTACCTTTTTATTTAGAAATGAACTTATTATTGCACTTACTAGTGTTACACCAGCGGATGGTCCATCTTTTGGAATTGCTGCATGTACACAATTTATATGAATATCATCTTCGTTTAATTGTTTTATATCAAGACCAAATTCTTTATAATTTGTTTTAACATAACCTATTGCTATTTTAGCACTTTCAATCATAACATTACCAAGTGATCCTGTCATATTTACTCCGCCTTTACCTTTATAATGTGATACTTCTATTGGAAGTATTGAACCACCAAAGGCTGTATATGCAAGTCCATTTACTATTCCGCTATTATTATAAGTATTATTATCAATTTCAGAATATTTTACATTTCCAAGTAATCTTATTATATCTTCTTCTTTTAATGTAAATCTTTTTTTCTTAGGATTCATAATTATTTCTTTTGCTATTTTTCTCATAATTGAAGATAAAACTCTTTGAAGCTCTCTTACACCTGCTTCTTTTGTATAGTACTTTATTATAAAGTTAATAGTATCATCATCTATTATAATATTACTTCTTGTAAGTCCATGTTCTTTTAATAGTTTAGAGAACATATAGTTTTTAACGATATCTAATTTTTCAAATATTGTATAACTTGATAAATTTATTATTTCTAATCTATCTTTTAAAGCATATGGAATATCTGATGCTGTATTTGCTGTTAAAATAAACATAACTTTAGATAAATCAAATGCTTCATCTATGTAATTATCATAGAATGTATTATTTTGTTCTGGGTCTAAAACTTCTAATAAACATGATTCAGGGTCACCATTTATTCCTTTTGTCATTTTATCTATTTCATCTATTAAAAATAATGGATTTGATGATTTTGCTTTTATCATTCCATCTATAATTCTACCAGGTTTAGCACCTATATATGTTCTTCTATGGCCTATTATTTCTGCTTCATCGTTAATTCCACCTACAGATATTTTAACAAAATTTCTATTTAACGCTTTTGCAATAGAATAAGCTAATGTTGTTTTACCAACACCTGGTGGACCAACTAAACAAATTATTGGGCTTTTAATATCATTAGTAAGTTCTTTTACTGCAATATATTCTAATATTCTTTCTTTTACATCTTTTAATCCATAATGTGTTTCGTCAAGTGACTTTTCTATTTTTGAAATATTTTTTAAGTCATTTGTATAAGTACCAAATGGTAATGAAAGAACTGTATCAATATAATTTTTAACTATAGATACTTCAGGCGATAAAGCATTCATAGATTCATATCTTTTTAATTCTTTTCTTAATTTTTCTTTAATTGAATCTGAAGCATTTAAATCATCTATTTTTGCTCTTATTTCATTTATTTCTTCATCTTTATCGTCTTTTTCTCCAAGTTCTTCTTTAATTGCTCTTAACTTTTCTTTTAATATAAATTCTTTTTGTGATTTATCTAATTCTTTCTTTACACTTTCATCTAGTTTTTTTTCTATATAACTAATGTTTTTTTCTTCAGCAATATACTTTATCAAATCGTTTGATCTTTTTATTGGACTTGTCATATATATAAATTTATTCTTTTTTTCAAAACTAAGTGGTAATATATTCGCAACTATATCTGTTAACTTATCAAGTGATACTTCTTCATTCATCTTTATTATTATGCTGTTAGATATAGACTGTGTAATTGATATATATCCTGCAAATTCTCTTTTTAATAATCTTAAATTTGCTTCTGTTTCATCTACACTTTCTTCTTCGTATATAGCAGGACCAATAACCGCATCAAGTTTACTTTTTCCAGTATCTACATAATTAAATATATTTGCTCTATTAACTCCTGATATAGTTATTCTTAAATGGTTATTAGGTAAGTCAAAATAACTTGTTATTTTACCTATTATACCAGTATTAGGTAATTCACTAATATCAATGTTTTCATTTGAAAGACTAAGTGTAGAAACTAATATTACATATGAATCATGATTGTTTACAGAATTTATAATTATTTCTTTATCAATATCGTTTGAAAGTTCTAATTTTATTTCACCATTAGGAAGCAAAACAAGGTTACGTAATACAATAACTGGTAATTTAGTCTTTATCATATTTTGCCTCCTCATCAAGTAATTTAATAATCAATGCTTATTATAAATTATTTAAAAAAATTGTCAATGAATTTATGTAATATTTAATATATTTTTTAAAGAAAAAAATTCTGGATAAAATTACCAGAATTATATTTTTATCATTGAACTAATTTTACTTATTACTTTCTTTTCTATTCTAGATATGTAACTTTGTGATATACCAAGTAACTCCGCAACTTCTTTTTGAGTATATTCTTTTGTATCATTAAGACCATATCTTAATACCATTATTTGTTTATCTCTTTCGTTTAATTTGCCTATTTCTTTAAGCATTATTTTTCTCATATCATTTTCTTCTAAATCTTTAGTCACAATATCTTTTTCAGTACCTAATATATCTTCTAAATGTAGTTCATTTCCTTCTGAATCAAATGAAAGTGATTCATCTAAAGATACATCTGCTTTTCTTTTTTTATTTTTTCTTAAATACATAAGTATTTCATTATCAATGCATCTAGATGCGTATGTCGCAAGTTTTATATTTTTATCATTTTTATATGTATTAATTCCCTTAATTAAACCTATTGTACCTATTGATACTAAATCCTCTAATTCAACTTTAGTATTTTCATACTTTTTTGATAAATAAACAACAAGTCTAAGATTGTGTTCAATAAGTTTATCTCTTGCCTTTAAATCTCCATTTTGAAACATATCAACATATTTTTCTTCTTCTTCTTTTGATAAAGGTTCTGGAAGTATATCAGTACTTCCTACAAAAAATAACTCATTGTATTTCTTAAATAACCTGCCTAATAATATTTTTAATAATTTAATCATTATAATCCCTCCATTATCTTTTCATTTATTATTGAATCTACACCATCTATATTTATACTTGGTACAAGTCCAATTAAAAACTTCTTTTTACATTTTATTCCATCAACTTCCATTTTAGAAATATTAATGCATTTTAGTAAGCCTCCTCCTGAAACTGTATTATACGGCACTAGAATATATTTAATATCTTTATAATCTATTAATTCTTCCTTGACGAGTACGATTGGTCTACCTTTATATGGATCTTTTAGTTTATTTCCTGTATCTAAAAAAGCATTAATATTTAATGTAATATCATTTATATATAAAGTTAATTTGTGATATTTATTATAATTTTCTTTTAAATCTTTCGTTTCTTTTATATAAAAATAAATAAAAATACTAGAAAGAATAATTCCTAAAATTAAATTAAGTGAAAAGTTATTTGTTATAAATATTAGTCCTTCATTTTTTACATTTATCTGATTATTTATAAAGTATAAAAATCCTCCCATTATAATACTTACTATATATAGAAAATATAAATTTTTAAATGTGTATTTAATTGTTTTATAGTTAAATGTTATAAGAACCATTATGATGCTTATAACTAATTTATAAAGAAAAAGCGTTAGCGAATTCATTCTTATAAATAACATTAATAGTGTTAAGGTCCCTGTAAGCGCTCCAAGTATTATTCTATATATTTTCATATTTCTTTTAAGAATAATATTTACTGATAAAAGGAGTATAAAATCAAATAAAAAATTGGTAAAAAAAACAATATCTATATAAACTTTCATTTTTATATCACCATTATGATTATAAAAAAAGTTATATATAAATATTGTCGCTTTATATCTCTTATATAAATTTTTTGCCTAAAAGACTTTCTTTATCATGAACACCATTTAAATAGTCTTTTACTAGTATTTTCTTTTTTCCTTCAAATTGAATCATAGTTAATAGTATTTCACCATCTAAGGTTTTAACGCCTAATGCATCATTATATATATTAATAATTTCTCCTATTGATCCATCTTTTTTACTTGTTCCTACTCTTGATAAATGTAATTTAACTTTCTTACCATCAAGACTTGTATATCCTATAGGCCAAGGATATAATCCTCTAATTTTATTATATACATCCTTAGTACTTAAATTAAAATCAACTTTTTCTTCTTCTCTTGTAATGTTATATGCATATGTTACTTCTTCTTCATTTTGTTTTATTCTTTTATTTGTACCATCAATTATACTTGGTAATACTTTTATTATCATTTCTGATCCTAAAACGCTTAATTTATTAAAAAGTGTTCCAGCGTTATCATCATCTTCTATTTTGATTTCTTCTTGATATATAATATCACCTGAATCCATCTTTTCATCCATATACATTATAGTTACACCTGTTTTTTCATAACCATTTATGATTGCTTTATGTATAGGTGCGCCACCTCTTAATTTAGGTAAAAGTGATGCATGTATATTAATGCATCCATATTTTGGATAATCAAGTAAATCTTTTGGAATTATTTGACCATATGCACAAGTTATTATAATATCAGGCTTTTCATCTAATATTTCTTTATAGTTTTCTCTAATTTTACTTGGCTGAAATACTTTGATATTATTTTTTATCGCACATTCTTTAACAGGTGAAAATTTAATTTCTTTTTTTCTACCTATTTCTTTATCAGGTTGAGTTACAACCATAACTACATTATATTTTTCTATTAATTTTTCTAAAGGACCAACACTAAAATCTGGTGTTCCCATATAAACTATATTTAATTTTTCCATTATATCACCTTAAAATACCTTAATTATATCTTTTATTGTAATAATTACCATTAAAGCCATTAATAATACAAATCCTATACTATTTACAGTAGCTTCAAACTTTGGATTTACTTTAGATCCTTTTATTTTTTCTATTATAAGAAGGAATGCTCTTCCTCCATCAAATGCTGGGAATGGAAGTAAATTCATAAATCCAATATTTATTGATAAATATGCAGTTAAATAAAGTATCATTTGAAGTGAGCCTTTAACTGTATCTACTACTGTATATATTCCAACTGGACCTGATAAACTATCGAATCCAAGTTCACCAGTAAATAAACTTTTTATTGTTATTATCATTATTTTATATATTGAAACAAATTTTTCTTTAGCATATTTAAGTGCTGGCAAAAATCCTTTATCAGTTTTTACTTTTATTGATATACCATAATAATATTTACCAT
>ERZ773108.643-NODE-643-length-38105-cov-6.346833_pt1 | contig 38105 bp, 79 predicted proteins | sample MGYA00580570_ERZ773108 | MGnify/ENA primary metagenome ERZ773108 (study PRJEB29015, sample SAMEA2737840) | human gut metagenome | biome: human gut; feature: human-associated habitat; material: faeces | place: China | collected 2012 ...
TTCGCTGCCCCTGCGGCCGCTGCGGCGGATTCCCGGTGGAGCCGCAGGAATCCATCGCGCGTACCGTGGACGAGATCCGCTACAGGCTGGGCATCCCGATATCCATTGTGGACGGCGGCGGTTCCGGCGTGCGGTGCGTGGCGCACAATGCGGAGGTTGGTGGTGTTGCCAACTCCCAGCATTTGTATGGGCTGGCGGCCGACCTGCACAGCGCAGCAAGTCCGGCGCAGATGAAAGCCGTGGCGGAGGATGTCATGGGGCGCACCGGTGGTATCGGGCTTTACGACTGGGGGATTCACGTGGACACCCGCCCCGGCTATGCCCGGTGGAATGGATAAGAAAGAAGGAAAGAAATGGACGAATTGGTGAAAACTGCCGTTACGATTCTAATCACGCTGATCGGGTCGGCGGGCTTCTGGAGCTATCTGGATGCCCGCCGACCGCATTGCAGAGCTGGAAGCGCAGAATCAGGTGCTTACCGAATTCCTGGCGCAGATGGCGCAGATTTATGATAGCAGTGAGACCAACATAGAAGGCGTTATGACGCAGTGAGTGTGTCCGTGGGACTTTCCAATGGAATTTCCTGCGGACATTCCGTAGGACAACTCACGGAATAGTCACAGGATTGTCCGCAATAACGTCAAATTTATGTCTTGACTCAGTAATCTCATGCCCGATTTCATAAAATTGGCAGACAGGTTGACGCATTGAAGCAGCTTCTGAAAATGTGGATTTTTGAGCATCATTTTTGAAAATCCGCAAATTAGGAACCGTTTTTTTGCGTCCGCTGGAATTTCCTGCGGACGTTCCAACGGAAATTCCGCAGGATTTCCATGCGTAACCGTAACCGTAACCATAACCGTAACCTATATAATAATATATATGTTCATTTTGACGTGTTTGCCTGAAAATCCTCTGCGTCAAAGTGAGATGCTTTAGGAGATGAAAAGGTGACACTACAGGAAATTGCGGAGCTGATTCACAAGAACTTGGGCTATATTATCATTGCCCTTATGTCTGTTGTTGAGATCTCGAAAATCAAAATAAATCCATGGACAGCCTTGTTCGAGTGGGTAGGAAATCTCCTGATGTCCGGCGTAAAGAATGACATCAAGAGAATCAATGCAGAGCTTAAGAGTGTAAAACAGGAGCTTGGCGCTATGAAGTATTCCAGTGAGCAGAACGAGGCAAAGGCAGCAAGAACCAAAATCCTGCGCTGCTCCGATGAGGTGTATCGTGGAGACCGGCATAGCAAGGAGTATTTTGATAATATTCTCGAAGACATCAAGACGTACACGGACTACTGTCGAGATCATCAAGAGTTCAAAAACGAAAAAGCAGTAATTGCCATCAGAAGAATTGAAGAGGTCTACGAGCGGTGCTTGAGAGACCATTCGTTCTTGTGATGGTATTTTATTGAAATCAGAAAGGAGAAAACAATATGGATATGACACAAGAAATCATTGAGATCATCCCGTACATCATGAAAATCATCTTCTGGGCAATCGGCATTCTGCTGATTCGGTACGTCTGGCCTATGGTCAAGCCGATGATGCAGTATGAGATCATCCAGCTTCTGGTGAACGCGGCTGAGAAGAAGGCCGAAACCGGCTCTATCGACAAGGAAGCGAAGAAGCAGTTCGTTATTCATATCATGGAGCTGGTGAAAATCCCTGTAAACGAATTCACAATGGCAATGCTGGAGTCCGCCGTGAAGGAGCTTGACCTGCTTGAAGAAAAGGTCCTTGATTATATTAAGTCTGATAGTAAGATTGAGGAGCCTACTGAGTGTGGAGAAGATGTTCCCCGAATTAACTCCCCTGAGAGTGGAACAGAAGGGGGCTGCGAAGATGAGCCGGAAAAAGAAGCGGCTGACCTCTGCTAAGTTTTCAAAAATCATCATTGTGTCCGTATTGGCGGCGGTGGCTTTGTTCACCGTCGCCATGGTTTTTGTCTATTCGAGATATGGTGGGATCCCAGATACGCTCGTTGTTTCCTTCTTCAGTTTTGCTGGGGGAGAAGCCGGTGTGCTTGGATTTATCAAATGCAATGACGAAAGACAAAAGAAAAAGGCGGCTGACACTGGAAATGAAGAGGCCGTCGGATAGGAGGCAAAAATATGGCTGTCGTAACGTACAAGAAAAGTGATCGCATTCAACTGAGCACGAATTTTAACAGTTACGAATTCAGGTGTGGACTCGGAAGACCGTGCTCTTGTGCAACGACGCTTATTGATACTAAGCTGGTTGAGATCCTTCAGAAAGTGAGAGACCATTGGTCTGGACATAAGGTGACAATCACCAGCGGATACCGGTGCCCGTCTTACAATCGTTCGATTGGAGGGGCTACAGGCTCGTACCATAGCCGAGGAATGGCGGCAGATATTGTTGTCGATGGTGTTGCGCCCAGAGAGGTTGCAAAATACCTTGAGAGCATTGGTATACTCGGCATTGGTTTGTATGAAACTCAGGAAGATGGACACTTCGTTCACGTTGATACGAGAACCTACAAATCCTTTTGGTATGGTCAGAAGCAGTTGCCCAGAACGACTTTTGGCGGAATATCTTCTCCTGTTGGGGGCAGTTCTGATTCCGGCAGTTCCAGCTCTGGCACCAACAATACGAATTCCAGCGGAACGACGTATACGGTGAAGAGTGGTGACACGCTTTCGGGAATTGCAGCGAAGTATACTGGCATGACATACAAGAAGATTGCGGATGCTAACGGCATCAAAGCGCCCTACACAATCTATGTCGGTCAGACACTGAAAATCCCTGTGAGTTCAAGCGCTGCGCCTGCTTCCGGTACAGTAAAAGCAGGGGAGTACGCCTCCGCTGACTACGAAAGCGCCGCTGATTTCCTTTGGAAGTTCTTCATGGATCAAATCGGGAATGCCTACGGCGTTGCCGGCCTTTTGGGGAACCTGAACGCGGAAAGCAGTTTGATCCCTGCCATCCTTGAGATTGCAAAGAGAAACAGGCTTGGGCATACCAGCAAATCCTATACGGATGCGGTTGACAACGGAAGTTATAAGAACTTTGCTAATGACCTGGCTGGATACGGGCTTGCGCAATGGACGGATGGCACAAGGAAGAAAAACCTGCTGGCTTTTGCACAGAAGAAGGGAGCCTCCATTGGGAACAAGAAGATGCAGGCTGAATTCCTGATGCAAGAGTTGCGTGAAAGCTTCTCCACCGTTCTCAGCACCCTGAAGAATGCAACCAGTGTGAGGGAAGCATCCAATGCAGTTCTTATGCGCTTTGAGTGTCCTGCAGACCAAGGCTCGGTTGTGCAGAACAACCGGACAGCATACGGCGAGACGTACTACAAGAAATACGCTTCCGGTAGCACTGAGAATACGAAGTATAACGGCACCGTAACGGCAACGCTCCTGAATGTCAGAAAAGGCCCTGGGACAAGCTATGGCATTTTGAAACAGATCCAAAAGGGCAGTGCTTGCACCGTCGTGGCTGAGCATGACGGCTGGGGTCAGCTCGACGATGGTGGCTGGGTCTGCCTCCAGTATGTGAAGAAGTCATAAAAGAGAAGATTGGGTGGCCCAGCTATGGTGGCTGGGCCGCTTTCAAACTCGATAGGTTTTCATATATCAGGGAAATGGTTTGCTAATATAAATTCAACCAAGCAGATTGAAATGCCGGATATGGCGACACCATGAAGCCAATAATGAGAACAAAGCGTTATAACAACACGAAGAATTTGCACATTGAAACGAAAAAATGATTTTTCCAAGCAAAGATTGCTAGTACAGTACCAATTTCTGAATACGAAAGTACCGGGACTTACCTCCTCCCGTTACCTCCGGCATCCTCGGCTTTCCCTTTAGCCATTGGAGAATGCCGGCATATACCACACCCTAGCTCTGGATTGTATCCGGGGCTAGGGCTTTTTTTGTTGCCCTTGCTACACCATTATTGGATGTAACAGGGGCGTTTTTTGTTATACACATTTAACAAAAAAGAACGCACATTTTTGATAAATCAGTACCACGGCGGATTTTAGCTATACCTGCTTATACTTTTTCACTGGCGAATTAAGGCGATTATGGAGCAACCACGGAGATATATGCAGCAAGATGCCGATAAATAAGGATTGACGAAAAATTTTATAAAAAATCAGAAAAACAGCTTGACATTACCGATAGGTATGCTACGATACGGGTACAACAAAAATTACCAATCGGTAATGCAAGGAGATGCTGAAATGATTACGACCAGAAGCGGAAGAGCTAAGATTAAAGTATATCCCGAATGCAAGTATCAGTACACCAGTGACCCCAGCGATGTCCTCGAACTGGATGGTGTGAGCGGGTTCGATATTATTTCCGGGAAGATGGGCATTGAAATCGGAGCTGAGATGATTTGCAATGTTGGCTCCGAAGATCCGTTCAATGAGTACCTGCGGATTTACTTTGAGAACGGAGAAACTGCCACATACCGCAACTCGTTCGTTGACCTGTTCCCGTACTAAGGAGGAAGTGACATGTTCATGTTCAAAGATGTTGAAAAGATGTTCACTGAAAAAGTGGCACAGTATATTGCAAATGGCTATCTTGTCAACGCAACGACGATGGCCGGACACCAAGGCGAAATATGCAAGTTAGACCTGCGAAAAGGCGATGAAGTTGTCCGAATTCTCATTGACATGACCAATAAGGGATGGCAGAAGATTTACTACCTCCTTGTCGGCAAGAACACTGATGTGCTGTACGGTGGCATGGATAATATCATCTGGAACAAGAACCTGCAAGAAATCGAGCGCCATGACTTCTATGTCATCAGTGACAGATATCCTGAAAAAATCATTTTTGGCACAGCGGAAGAGGCAAAGGCGGCTTTGGACAAACGGCTCGATAGAGCTGCGTTGAACCCTAGATACAACGATTATATCACTGAACTGAGCGATGAATATAAAAAGGCCGCATATCACATTGTCAGAAAAAAAGAAGGCTTCGAGTCGATTAAGATGGCGGATATCACAAAGGTATGCTGTGAGGTAAGACGCAACAGAGTCAAGAGGGTTGTAGCCTATATCTCCAAAAAAGGGCGGAAGTATTCGGTTACCCTGCAAGAGGCTTCCCTTTAAGAGCTGAAAAACATTTCCGAAAATCTGCAAAAACAGCTTGACATTACCGATAGGTAAGTTACGATACGAGCATCGGATATAACAAATGGAGGCCGAGTATATGGAAAGTTACAATCTCGCAACCCTGACGCACATTGTGCAATCGTGTGACAGAGAAAGAAGTCAAGCGGCTCTGGAAGAAATCAAAAGACGTGGATTCGATTATGAGGAACTGCATGAGCAGTTTAACGGATGAGAGGAAGTTTGATATGGCAGTTCTGTGCGGAATATACGGAAAGACCGAACCGGAATATGTTGGATGCGTTCTGGATACCTACGAGCATAATGGATATAACGACTCTGATTGGTACGCCATTTGCTGGGATGAAGAGCAACAGAAGGTTACCTATGTCGAGTATGATACCACTCGTGCCGGTGGCGGCGGATACGCAAAGGTTGATGCAACCATGGATGTTATCCGGAAAGTGTACCGGTACTATAAGGAAATTGCCCGTAAATCGTTTGATTCAACTTGGAATCAGGAGCAGGCCAAGAAGATTCGCAGGGAAGATACCGTCCGCATCATCCGAGGCCGGAAAGTTAAGAAGGGAACGATTGGAAAAGTATTCTGGATTGGAAAGAGCTTCAACTACTATTCCGGTCGCGCAAAGGAACGGGTTGGCATCGAGGTCAACGGTGAGCGTGTCTTTCTTCCATTGGAGTATGTGGAAGTCGTTGATTGGGAAAGCCGTCTGATCACAGGAAAGGAACGAAAGAAGATAATCCGCAGTGCTGCTGTTAATTATTTACCCGCACGTTACCATTCGGTATTTGCAAGCTGATAACTAGGCTGAAAGAAAAAATATTAAAAAATCCGAAAAACAAGTTTGACATAGGAGGTAGGCAGTTTACGATACGCTTACCGAAAATACATAGAATCGAGGAATGCAAATGGAAAAGAAATATCCGTTCAGTGTTGAAAAACACGCACATGACATCGAGCTGTACCACAACCGGCTGTACAACACGTTGTACGAAATGGAGGTCGGCGAGATCCCAATGAACCGTGAGGAGTATGACCGGCTGTCAGACCTGTATTACGGGGAGCTTCAAGGGTTATACGACATGATGTTCCAGAGCCACGACGGAAGGGTTGTTTACCTGACAGGCAAACAAATCTGCCTTGCAAAAGAAATCGTTGCTTGGGCGGCAGAGGCACGGGCAAACAGTCTCTTAAAGGCTGGTAAGGGTCAGTACATCCAGTACCTGTGAAAGGAGGATAAAAATGTCAGGCAAAAAGGAACCCATGAGCTGGGATGATATTCGGAGAGAATTCGAGGCAATGAATGCAATGGTCTGCGTTCCAAAGGGAATGTCAAAGCTTCGAGCCGATTATATCGCCGATGAAGAAAAGTCTGTCAGGTGGAACCGGGAATTCGTTGAGCAGGAAAACAAGAAGTACCGTGATGAGGTTGCACGGCTCAACACGATGAAGAACAAAGCCAGAGATTCCATGAAGGAACACATCTACGAACGCATTCAGTTCGAAGTTGGACATCAGCTTTCTAGGAAGAAAGCAGAGGCTATTTTAAAAACGGCCTATGAGCGCTGCAGATCGTATGGATACTGTGAGCTGGAGTCAAATCTTTATGAGCTTATTGAGCTTGCATCCACGTTGCTTGCGGTGGACTGAAGAAAAGGAGGTACATGAAGTGAAACTCACAGGAGACACAATGGAAATGATGAAAGCGGAGGCAATCAGACGGATGAAGCTGCTGAAGCTTCACCAGAATGCCATCAAAGAGTTCGAGGCAGAAGATAAGCTGAATCTGTCACGCGGCGGTTTCTTATACTGGCTTAATGACGTCCAGAAAAAGATGATTGCTGATTTTGAGAAAAAAACCAGCTGCATCGCCTACCACTGCATCGAAAGCAATACATCGTTCGGGAGACTCCTATCTGTGCTGTACGTATCCAGTCATCAGGAAGAATGGGAGGACGATGTCCTGGACCTGAAGGAAGGATACCCGATGGCATACGTTTTTAACCTGGACGATGACATTTGCAGCGAGTTCGGAAGTATTGGCATCAGAAGCAGGTTCGGCGGACTCATAAGAACGGAGTGATATCGAAATGAAGAAAGAAAAGATAGTTGAGACTCGTGTCGTTTATGTGTCTTCAGACGGCAAACAGTTCGAGTACGAATGGGAATGCGAAAAGTATGAGACCGACCTTACGAAAAAAGAAGATGCACGAAAGACTGTTGAACAGCTGCCTTTCTTTACAGTTGCTGATCCGTTCCCTGATGTTGACCCAACTTACGTGTACTACTTTGTTCAGGATGATGCAGAATTGGCCGCTGTGAAGAGCACCTTATTCAACGAGGATGCCGTTGCGAACGACTATAAGCCTGAGAAGTATCCGCTTTGGATACGGTGTGCGTATGAAGATGATGGATACGGGTGGATAGAAAGTGCAGCTGACCATGTTACAGAAATTGAAGATTATCTTTACCGGTTGAATGACATGCTGCATGAGAAAACACCTGATAACTGGAGAATGGATGCAGTGAAGTATATGTCTTCTGGAACGCTCCCGGTTACATGATTCAGGCAATTTCTCACTGCGCGAATGCAATGAAGCAATAGACAGGAGGCCAAGACATGCCAAAAGTTGGCGATTTATCCAGTGTTGATCCAGAGAAAGAGTATAAGAGCAGATGCAATTCAGATGGATCGTGCTCTGGGTGCGGAGAGTGTTGCAGCGATTTCCTTCCGCTCTCCGATGATGAGGTGAAACGTATTCGGGCTTATGTGAAGAAGCATGGACTGAAACCACATCACAATTCCATTGCGTTGATGACTGGCGCAAATGACATTACTTGCCCGTTCCGCGACAACGAGAAAAGACTGTGTGATATCTATGCTATCCGCCCGGAAATTTGCCGGAGCTTTATCTGCTCGAAGACCTTCGATGAAGCTCAGAACGATAAGAAGCTCCTGGAAAAGCACAGGAATCCGTACTCAATGCGGTACGCGTTCTTTGGCGAATGCGATAATTCGGAAATGTTGGAGCAATGCATTTCGCTAATTGCTAGTTATTTTGCTGCCAATCGGCAAAGGTAAGGCGGTATATACCTTGCCAGAAACACTATCTGAAGGAGGTAGAAAGCTATGTTCACTGTGACAGAGAAAGCTACAGGAAAGAAATTCACCGTGTACGGTATGAATGGGCCAGCATTTCTGATTTACGACGAAATTGAAGACTGCTGGATGTACCGGCATATGAATGACTTTTTCCCCAATCAATGACGATGACAAGGAGACAACATGAAAAAGAAGTCAAAATTCAATAAGGTAAAACCCAAGAAGAGGCTGCGCGACAAATTTTGCGATCCAAGCAAATGCGAAGAATGTGTCTATATTGGAGAGGGTGATTTCCTTTGCACGAAATACAATGAGATCGTTTTGAGCGATTGGGAGCCAACGGACGATTTCTTGAAGTGCATTAAGGAGTGAACGAATGGAAGACACCAACATTGCAAAATGCCTTATGACGGGCGAACTTGTTGACAACTGCCTTAAAGAGCAGTGTATAGCTCGACCACTTTGCATTTTCTCCAATGCGATTGAAAACACGCTGCTTGATACCAGAAAAACCAATTTGGAGAAGTTGGTGGATGCCGACGTAGGCCGAAGAAGAGAGATGCTGATGGGATTCTTCTCGAAGTGGGCAGGAATCGGCGACAGCTATATCTATGATCTTACGAGAGTGAAAGAGGGATTTGCAGTCGGGACAGTAACGCTCGATGATTTTTCTGAGTGGGATGAAGAAAGGGTCGGGCAACTTGTTGATGAATTGCTTGAATGGATGATGAGGAGGTGGTGAAAGCATGAAAAAAGCAGTTTTGATTTCCATGAAACCGAAAAACGTAGAATTGGTTCTCAATGGATATGAAACGCTGGAGATTCGTAAAACCCGCCCACGACTGGAAACGCCGTTTAAGTGCTATATCTACTGCACTGCCGGGAACCTGAGCTACGAAGTTGATGGCGGGATGGTATGCAACGTGATCGGCGGGAAACTGGTTGTCGGAGAGTTCATGTGCAATACGATCTTGCCGATACAAGTCGAATGCAGTTCCCCCGCAGCCCTTGGCGCTGGTATTGAAGTCACCGGCACTTGCCTTACGGACAGACAAATCCTTGAATACCTTGGAAATGGAAAGCAAGGGTATGCCTGGCACATTTCCAATTTGAAAATTTACAATACACCGAGGTCGCTCGATGATTTCAAGCCGTGGAACAGGGATTGCAAATATACCGATCTGGGACTAGCGATTCCAAAGTGTGAGACGTGCCGCAGTTGCACCGTTAAAAAGCCACCCCAGATCTGGTTTTATGTGGAGGAATTGAAAAATGAATGAAAGAAATCTTGTTGCGGTCAGCATTAAGCATACGATTCTCCACTGGAAGTTCGGTATGCCGTGCTGGCTTTGGGGACACCGGACGAGAGATGACGAGGAACGCTCTTTTGGCGGCTATACGCAATACCCCAACAATGCGGAAGTTTATTCGCTCAAAGAGTGGCAGGAAAGCGGTTATGGTGCTGGCGACGTATGCAAAGTGGATGAGCCGGTGCAGATGTGTATTGGATTTTGCAAGAAATTCAAAAAGTATGACACCGTGCTTGTTCCGCTCGATCAGTACATCAACTATTGCAAATGCGCAGGCTTGCCACTGGACAAGCCGAAGGAGGGCAGATAATGACTGATGGTGGGGGCTGGCTTTACTTTGGATATGCGGTAACGGTGATTTTCTTCGGAATTATTGCCGCAATTTGCATCGATAATTAGGGGAATTGAAATGGGTGAATACATAAACCGCAACGAAATATTTTCGATTTGGAGAAGTATGCCAGAGCCTGCGTCGGTAGCAAGTTTGACAGCGGCGATAAATCGAACCCCCACCGTAAATGTGGATCCGGTGAGGCGTGGATCGTGGAAACCCGTATACGAGAGCGAGATAACTGGCTGGAACCCCGAATTTGCTGGGTGTGACCCCGTTGGCGGCTACGTTTGTTCAAACTGTAATTGCGAGGCGATATATAGCTGCAATGATGAGTATGTCTTGTCGAACTACTGCCCCAACTGTGGCTTCAAAATGAGAGCGGATGACGACAATAATGAGTTTGCGCCATTAGACGAAGATGATGAGGATTATTGGGATGTTTGAACTCGGCAAAACCTTCTGGGTTGTTTATGAACACTGCTACCGTGTAGATGGACAAGCAGCCCTGCATAAAGAATTCTGCGTGACTGAAGCTGAGCCGATGTCATTTATCTGTGGTCACTATGAAGAAATAAGTCTTCGATTTTTTCTACCAGATGGCGGTGAACGCATTGGATATGTCAGAATCAAACAGATTGGAATGCCCGGTGGCAACGTATTCTTGTCTGCCGAAGAAGCTGCAGCTGAGGCTGAGCGTAGAGCGGATAGATATGATTGCGCATTTAGTTTTTGCTCCGACACACAAATTCGCAGGACTTGAAAGCACCTGCTTCCCAAATAGAAAAAGGAGAATTTCAAATGGCAAGAGCAATCTTAATCAGTATCCGTCCTAAATGGACGGGAAGTATTCTCAGTGGTAAAAAGACGCTTGAGCTGAGAAAAAATCGCCCGAAGCTGAAAACACCTTTCAAGTGCTACATCTACGAAACAAAGGCGAGAACTGAAGCTGACAGAACAAGCGAGAAAGAAGCCGACGCAGGTAAAGTCTATGGCCGTGGGATGGTTGTTGCTGAGTTCATATGTGACGAAATCAAGCGTATTTCAATTCCATATCCTCCAACTCAAGCGGATTTGGATATGCCCATCTATGAGAACTCATGCCTTTCATATGAGCAGGTTCGGAGCTATTGCAAGGATAGCGATGCTTTCTTTTGGCACATTTCCAGCCTGAAAATCTACGATAGCCCAGAGCCGCTAAGCGAATTTGCAAGATTGCGGGAAACGAAATTTGGATATGAGCTATTACAACTTGATAGAGCACCACAGTCGTGGTGCTACGTTCCGGAAAAGAAGGAGGAAAACTGAATGGAATGGGTAACAGCCGATGGAATACGCGTTTGCGCCCGTGTCAATGGAGAGAACAAACTTCTCGAATATTGGAAAGGACGGCTTGGCCTGCAAGATTGGACAATCAAGCTCACAACGAATTGCCGAGCTTGTGATATGTTCCTTGAGAATTGTGCCGGGGCTACGGAGTGGACGGAGACCATTAAATCCGCACACATCAAGATTCTGAATCCAGATGAGTATGGCGACAGAATTGTTCCTTTCGACATGGAGAAAACGCTTGTACATGAACTTCTTCATCTGAAGTTCTGCCTGCTTGGTGAGAGTGGCAACGATTTGCAAGACAGATATGTACATCAGCTGATTGATGATATGGCAAGGGCGCTTGTCACGGCAAAGAGAGACGTAATCAAGGAGAATGACGTATGAAGACAAAGATCATAAAAATCAAAGGCGATTGGCAGGAAGTCGTAAATGACTGCCGTGCGACGGTTGGAAAAGAGCCTGTTGGGAAGGAGCCTTCGCATGAGTGGAAGCAGAAGATCCTGATTTCCGAGCACAGTCCCATCCGGGATATCTCCATAAAGTGGTTCTGGAAGCAGATGAAGCACTGGGTGTCGGTTCATTGGGTACGGCACAAATGGGAGTGCTTTGTTCGTACTCAGAGAAGTGACCGAACCGGCATTCCGAGGGACAAGTTGCCGCAGGATGAACCGCAGGACTTCACCGGAGAAGCAAATGTGCAGAATCTGATTGACACCATGCGGAAGAGACTTTGCTTCCAGGCGTCTGATGAAACAAGAGAATACGCCGAGGATCTGAAGACCGCCATCCATGACGTGCAGCCGGAGATCGCTGACGTGCTGGTTCCTAACTGCGTGTATCGTGCCGGTTGTCCAGAGCTTCTACAGCAGGGGAAAAAGTGCAAGTTCTTTGAAATCATGTGCTACAAGTACCCGAACGCTGCCAGCACCGATATTCAGAAACGCTACGATGCTTACAACAGGTATTTCTTTGGAACGCATAAAGAGAGCGACTGACCGGGAGAGACGGTATGAAGATTTGCTATTCAAATCCTGTAGAGAGGGGAAAGAACAGTGAGCGATGATGAGATCATTCGGATACTGTATAGAGACGGATACCACTGTGCGGCACGAAGAATGGAAAAGCTTGTCCAAGAAAAAGAAGATCTCATGCTTCGTATTAGACTGATTGAAAACGAAAAAGGCACTGAAGTATATTTTAGATTTGACGACTTGGACGGAAAGGAGAAAACATGAAAGCGTGGGAAGTCAGAAATCCGAACGAGTGGACAGCGGCCATCGTTTTTGCTGAGACGCCCGGAAAAGCCAGAGTGTTGGCAATGCACACAGAAGCGTGCGAAGACATGAACTTCTGTGATATCGAGGTACACCGTGAAAAGGCAGTGGATGAGTATTACACCCCCGGAAAGCGGGAGATGGATTGGCGTGACCCTGCGGACAGGTTAGTCATGGTTCGGGACCTTGGATTTGCTTGTTATCAATACGAATCGCCCTACCCAGATGAATGCCTACAGTGTCCTGCAAAAGAATACTGCGATTCATACAACAGGGAGGATTGGTAATGGCAGAACGCAAAATTACGATACGTTTTATTCTGAAAAGCGGTGCGCTTTTCGACATGAAGTGCGATGAATTCACGTTGGAACGGAATGGCCTAGGAGACTTCGCAGGCTATAAAGCCAAAGGAGTCGTACAGAATAAACTTATTTACATTGATGCTGACCAAGTGGCGGCAATTGTCCGATTGCTTTCAGACGAATATCAGGAGGAAGACAAATGAGACATGCAGGTGAGGCAAAACAGCATGACCACAGGACGCTGATTCAAAAGGTATTTGGATACTGTCCATCCTGTGGCAGATGGTTCCGAATGGTGAGAACGTATAGACAGAACACGGCATATGCGGACGATGAAAAGAACTTCTTCACCGGATGTAAGCCATGCATGGAGGAGAATGACCGGTACTGGGACGAAATGTGGAAGGATTATTACAGCTCGTGCTTATAACAGTTTAGGAGGATATGAGAAATGGATGATTATATAAGTCGCAAGGCGGCACGGGAAGCATTTGAAAATGCAGATGCGGATGTATGTGAAAGCTACCCGGACGGAGCCTGCGATTGGGGCTTTGGGATGAAAAACATTCAGGAAGTGATAGATGGAATTCCCGCCGCCGACGTGGAGTCGGTGCGGCGTGGGCGGTGGGAGGAGTATATCCACTCTCGCTACTGCGGAATTGATGAATACGGTGAGCCGATATACAGAGATGTAATCGTCTACTACTGTTCTAACCCGAAATGTCGTAGAAAAACCGTGATTAAAGAAAACTACTGCCCCAGCTGCGGCAGCAAAATGGATTTGGAGGAATAATCATGGATTTGTTTATGAAAACATCAATTTTTGGAGCTGCGTTAGCGGACGTTTACAAAGATGAGGAAGATCGTGAGCTACCGGCACTCCCAAAGATGGATTTGGGCGGCGATTTCACGGAGGATTTAACCGCTATGCTGTTCGCAATGCGCGTTGTTGCGGGGCGAATTACCCATAACAATTGGGATATTTTGGAATTTACACACGTTTTGAACACGCTCGCTGTTCAGCACCTCTTGGAGGATAAGGAGGATAAGGGCGATGACGATTGACCGAGCAATAGAAATTCTGAACCCGGAACACCGGGAGCATTACGAAAGTATAGACCCCGTGATTGAGGCCTGCCGGATGGGTATGAAGGCGTTGGAGCAGACACGGTGGATTCCTTGCAGTGAGAGGTTGCCGGATGACGGCGAATTTGTGCTAACGTATAAAAACGGGCAGTTTGAAGTCCAAGAATATGAAAAACGTAGAAACGGTTGGATAGGCGGTGGTGGTTGGTTCTGGTCACTTGCCATGGTCTCCCACTGGATGCCGCTGCCTGAACCGCCGAAGGAGGTGCAGTGGAATGAGTGAAAGACAAGAACACCGTCAGCGCCTTAACGCTAGAATTGCTTACGCCGCCGCTATTGAGCGGTGGGCGAAGAATCAGCCGTCACGCATTCGGTTCTTTGCCGTCAGACGCTGGCTGAAAGAGATGCCGAGGAAGGAGAATTTTTATGAGGGTGATTGATGCAGACGGGCTTCGCCGCAGAATTGTAGCATTTTGTACAGGATGTAGCACCACATATTTGACAGTGGAAAACATTGTGATGATGATAAATCAGGCTGATACCGTGGATGCCGTCCCCGCGGTAAGGTGCCGGGACTGTGTATACGCACAGTCGGCCAAGATAAACAAAAAGGGCTTTCTCATTTGCCCAGCGTCCCGCATGGAGATTACGGACGACGACTTTTGCAGCTACGGCGAAAAAAGAAGTGAACCGCCAGTACAACATAGACCAGAATTGGAAGGAGGTATTACATGAGCTACAGAATTCGCTTCAAGGTTAAGGCCGAAGGTGTGAATGCCTATCTGGAAGTCGGTTGCTGCGATGCAAATATCACGTGGAATGTGCGAAGGATCATTGAGTTGTCAACGGGATTGCCGTGGAAGAATGAAGCCAATAACGGGCTTTGCGTGGATGTCATTCCCAAAATCTGGGAGGGAAGGGACAAGCTGATTGCCCACCCGGAGGAATACCTTCAATACGAAGATCCGGATGGATGGGGGACAGTCAAAGGGACAATCAATTTCTTTGAAAACATCTGCCAAGCATGGGATAAATTCAGGCGGGATTTTGAAGAATTGGTTCCTGTGGCTACGTTCTGGATTGAATAAGAATACTGAACAATCCATCGTTAAGCACAACGGAGCAAGGAGATAAGAATGAAAGTTTATAAGAACCCGTGGGTATCCAGAGAAAGCTATTTTGTTCGAACAGGAGCGGCATCGTCAAGAAAAATGGAGTCGAGCAAGAGCGCCGGCTTTTCTGTTGAATTCTGGGATGGTCAATGGAAGGTACGTAAGGCCACATATTACGACAAGGATATTGCCGAGATGCCGGTAGTAGCGCAGAACAGGGTATCAATCGAAAAGGTTATCGAACGAGCTACATTGAAGGCTATTCTGGATTCAGTCTGCGAAGCGAATTGAGGTGAAAGAGAATGCGTGAATGGTGTATGGCTCACCCGTGGATGACATTGTTTCTGGTATTTATCGCGCTTGTCGTAGTTAACAACGTCCTTGTCAATGTTTGTGGACTCATAGACGACATCTGCGACAAAAGATACCGCCTGAAACTCTTGGAGAAGGACGATACGGATGAGTGACAAGAATCGCCTCTTAGATATTTTGAGCAATCCAGTGTATTGTGATGATCCGCTTATGTCTGCACTTGGCTATCTGCTGGAAAACGACGTGATACCAGTTGTTCGTTGCCGTAGATGTCGGTTCTGGAATGAGGAAACTGGGTGGTGCGACATACACTCGCATTTCGTTGACCGCAATGGTGAGGCTTGTCATCCTGACGAAAGTTGCGATTGGAAGATGTTTGACAAAAACTACTTTTGCGCGGATGGGAAGCCAAAGGATGAAGGCTGTGACCGCTGCACTGATGTGGAAACTGATACCATGTATCAGATGAACTCAACGGCCAGCTGCTTCTATAGCGAAAACGGATAATGGCGGAGTTACTGCTGGCAATATGAGAAGTGGAGAAAATGGATCCCCTCCCCTGCGGCTGGAGGGGAGGGGATGAATTATACTACAAACCTGTACGGATCAAGTTTTAGCGCCCTGCAAACAGAAAGGCCGATTCTCAGGCTTGTTCCTGATATGGAACGCTCGCCGGATTCCAGCCGCTGGTATTGACGCAGATTTATTCCTGCTGCCTTTGCGACTTGGAGCTGTGTCATACCTAGTTGTTCTCGCCTTCGATGAAGGGTAGCGCTGGACGGTTCGAGAGTGATCCATTCTTCTCCGTCCTCGAATACATGCGCTCTTTCAAATTCGTAGTCGTCATTGTACATTGTAATACCTCCTTACGTCCAAATGGTCGTGCTCACAAGTACAGAATACGATACGAATAGTCAGAAGTCAACATGAAATATCTCACAAAAATCGGAGTGATAATATGGCAACTGTGAAATGTAAACTCGGTAAAAGACGATTGCCGACACACGAATGGTTTGATGGCGCTAAAGATAGAATTTACTGCTGCGGATATATAGACTGCGAGACAGACGAACTCCTTGAAGACTGCCGATCCTGCCCCGACCATGTATCCCATGCTCAAGCTGATCTGGACGCTTTCAATGCGGAAAGGCGGAGTAATGGCGGTTAGAAAGATCGAGCTGATGCATGAGCTATTTGGCAAAAGGCCGGATGCGAGGTGCAAAGAATGCAGCAACCTGCTGCGCTTCTTGTATAGGACTAAATCTTATCGAAAGTGTGCGGTCTACGGAGCCACGCATACAGATGCAACAGATTGGTGCATCAGTTATCCCGCGTGCGGGATGTTCTGCAAGGAATACTCTGGGCGGAACATTGTGATGCTTGTTCATCCCGATAAGAAGGAACCAGAGCCACCACTTGATGGACAGATTGATATGTTCGGAGATAATGCAGATGAAACTTAGAGATGCGCCGGTTGGCCTGTTCTATTCAGCAGATGGAGAACTGTGCTTAAAAACGGCATACAGCTACCCATGGGGAACAGACGCATATGTTGTCAGGACAGGGGAGGTTTTCTGGGGTACAGCCGTAGATGCTGATGAAAGAGGAAACCTCGATGTTACTCCAGTCCCTATTGATACGATAAAAGCTGAAAATAGAAGGAAAAAACAAAGAAAATATTACAGGATGTGCGGAGTGTGCGGCTGGAGATTTGAACAATCTATGATGATTAGAACAAATAAGTCTCCAAACGGGTGGATGTGCAAGATATGTTCCAGCAAATCTTGGATTACGCCTGTAAGAAGATAAAGAACCGAGGGGAAAATGAATGAGCAAGAAGACATTGAGGTGTCACGCAAAAAACGGATTCAACGCATCGTATGGAAAAGACAGACAGAGTGAGCTGCGGTTCAAAAGACAGAATGCAATGAATGCTGTAAGGACACACACTGACCTGAGTCGTGTTTTTGGCGGTGCCGACAGAGGATGCCTCCAAGATGCTATTACAGCAAAGAGAAAGTGAGGTCGGAAACATTTATGAACTCGGCAAATTATTGCCATGGCTGTATTTATCGCCAACGAAACGATTCTTCGTGCAACTACATTTTCATGGAAGGGCATTCCAGAGGATGTCCGCCCGGAAAAGGGTGTACCAAAAAAGAAGTGAGTTGGAGGAGAAAGAAAAAAATACCGCTACGCATCAACCAAAATCCAAAGAATAACGAAGTGGCGGCTGGGAAGCGGACAGGCGGTGCAAGAATTAGTGAAGAAGAGACTGAAAGACGGTTGGCGCTGTATAGGGCCGGACTCAGCGATAAAGACGTTGCTATAGCAACTGGCGTTTCCAAGGGGACTATCGCAAAATGGAGACAAGCGAAGAACTTGCCGGCTAATTTCGATAACGCTCATAGGAGAATCAATCATCCGGATTGCGAATGACAAAACGGACTCGCATAGCGGTCAGTTTGAACCCATATGCCTGTCCCCTGAAAAACCAAACATTTTGACCCATTTTAAGACCTATTCTTCGACTATGGAGAATAGGTCTTACTTTTTTGCTCAGATATAGAACGAATTCCAGAAAAGTCGGCAACCAACCACTCATTTGAATCAAGATATGATGTAATAGGCAACGTGAAAACACGGGAAAATCAAAACTTTTAGAGGTCGGCTTTTTGGGATTTTTGACATAATGCGTGGATAGGTGCAACCTCTCTTGAGCATATAGAAGCCACAATGTCATACAGCGCTTAAACCTTACTCATCGCAAATTATCCACGGCGTTATAGCTAGAGAGCAAATAATTGTCGGCAAGAATCGTTAACTGATAAACAGATAACTTTATGACTGAAAATTACCAAACGGAATTATAACATTATAAAATGAAGATAAATAAAAAATATTTTGAAAATCCGCAATTTATGCTTGACATAGGAGATAGGTGTGCTACGATAGAGCCACGATAAATCAATACCAAACACCATGACTGGCCGACAGGCAGGAGGAAACGGAAATGAAATACGTTCTCTACATCGATTACAGAGCATCCTACAAGCCCATGTACAGCGAATATCGCCCCATGAATGCAAAGACCATGGCCGAAGCGGTTATTGAGGCGGATGCAACCCATGATTCCGAAACGATGTACCTTATCCAGATCATGGAGAAAACCGGAAAGGTTGAAAAAGTCGGTGGTGGCGTTAGGGCTCAGACTTACAAGGCAATCATGGAAAAGCGTTCCACAAAATGGGCTGCAAGGGAGCAGGCGCATAGCGTGAAGCACTTCACCGCTAAGTTTGCTGATTGGTTTGAAATCGTATAAAGACAAAAGCAACGGTCACGGAGATCTGTTTGAAACCAGAAAAATTACAGTAAGCAATTTAACGACGCAAGACAAGGAGAAGGAGCTATGACAAAGGAAAACGCAACTCAGATTATCAAGGATTACAAGGATGATACGGCCTACTTTGACGGCAGTATGACTGCTCTGGAAATGCAGGAGATGTTGAGAACTCGCTTTGGATTTGGACTCGCGGAGTCTCTGGTCATCACGGCAGCTCTGGTAAAGGCTGGTGCAAACCTGAAATGACTAAAGCGAATGAAATCGCCAAGTATGGCGAACCGTATTGCCCGAACTACCGTTGCAGCGATTGCGGACAAACGAGGCCATGTAAGAGAAGAATCGATTGGAATGTGGTGAAGAGGACGCACCCGTTCTTCACGAGATTTACGGATTCGTTTCCATGCAGCGACTTTTTCCCTTCCGCAATCCACGTCTTTGACCTGAAAAACTACTGGACGAATTTTGAAAGCTGGTATACCGATTACCTGCTTGAGTGGCAGAACGGAAAGAGCAGAGAAGTGTTCGAGAGGCAGCCGATAGGGTTCTATCTGAACGATGACGAGTCCGCCTGGTATCATGCAAGACTTGGCGATTGGATCAACGGCACTTTGTTCGACGGAGATGTGCTGAAGGCGTACCAGAAGCAATACTATAAGCGGGTAAGAAAGCCATGGGGATATGAGCTGGTCACGGAGCCTATTTCCGGCGTGAAAATCACAAGAGTGGGGGAAAGTGCCGACAAGAGTGAAAAATGACACCCCGAAAAATATTTCCGGAATTCCGATTTCTTTGCTTGACATAGGTTATAGGTAGTTTACGATACGAGCATCGGAAAACAATACATACATGGAGGAAATGATATGACATTCGGGCAAATCAGAAATGAGCTTAGGGAAATGGCCGAGAAGGAGGCGATGAAGCTCTTTCGGCTCGCAAGGAGAGCTGTTGAACACTCGTGCAGCCGAGAACTTGTGTCTGGAATCAGGGACGAAGCATACGAACTTCACACCATTTCGTGCTACGACACTGGAAGACTTATTGGGTTTGAATTTGAATACACGCACAAGTATGCGTTTAAGTGGTAAAGGAGAATGCAATATGAAAGTACATACCGCAAAGACGATTGCCGTCCCGTTTGAGAGCTGGTTCTTCCTGAAGGAAGAACAGCACAGGCAGAGAAGTGAAACTGGAAAGCGGCTGGACAAAAAGAGATGGAGGACCCTGTTCGACGGCGATGCTATTCGGTCATGCCCTATGAAGGGCTGTAAGCTCCTGAGTGATGGAGACTTCGGAGGATGCAATGGAAGTCCGGTTCACGCTTGGGAGGAACACAGATGGACGAGCTGGACGCTCGATGATATGAAGGCGATGCTCGACAGAGCTGGCCTTCCGTGGAAAGATGGCGAATGCATTGAATGCATTGATGTCACACTGTAAGGAGCGGATGATTGAATGAAGTACAAGTACATTACCACTCAACTGCTCAGGAATGGCGTAATTGGCCTTGACAAATGGAGCAAGGAGGAATTTGTTCTTGTCTGTATGGATGAATTCTCGGTTTGCAAGCGAACCGCCGAGAGGGTGTATGACGAATACCACAGGCTTGTGGGATCCCCCGACAATGGAGGAAGGGATGTTTGTACTTAGAAACATCTTTGGAATGATTCATACCTTTGATGATATCGATACCGCGCTTGAAGCGTATGAGGAAGAACGACGACTTTTCCAGTATTGCAGGTTGTATAACGTGATTACCGGAGAAGTGATTGCAGATTCTTATTGCGAAACTTGGGAGGGCTGCGTATGAAATACCTGACGGATCGCCAGCAGATTGCTGTGGCGATGAACTTTGGCAAGTATCCCGTTCTGCATATTGACCGTGAAACTCCGGAAGAAGGGTATAAGGACTACTTTGTAGGAGATCAGGTGAAGGTGCTCACGCCAAGGGGTGGATATCCGGATATGTACTGCACAGGTAAACTGTACTGGGAGTATGGAAGATACGGGGTTCTAACTGATGGAACGGTGCTCTCCGGCAGCTTCGGGTACTCTGACGTCATGAGAATGCTGAAGAATGCCCAAGCTCCGGTTATCAAAGCTGGGCAGAAGGTAATCGTTGTTGAGGATTTTCCGATTGCAAGGAAGGTTGCGGTTCATATGATGAAGGTCAGCGACAGAGTTGACGGATTTGTTTATCCTTGCTGCACCTTGGAAGAAATCGAGGAATGAACCATGAAGATTTCTGGATATAAAGGGATCTATGTTCTTACCGAGACGAAGAACGGGATAACTTCAACACTGGCAAGTTGCAACAGCCGAGAGCTTTTGGAAGAAATAAAGGTGCGGCTTCAGCGAGAAGCTGATAGAGGAAAGCCTGACGTATCACGGTATACCGTTAGATGCCCTGGCATCTCACTATAAGCCTGGAAAACGGAAACCAGCACCAGGACATACATTTTACCAAGGAGTAAAAAAGCCCGGAAATGGGCAAATATGAGCCTCATAGCACACTCGATTTACCGAATGGTAAAATACAAATGCTAAAGTGGAAAAGACTTGGATTATCCGCTGGAACATCCGCCGGAAAATCTCACGGATTTCCATGCGTAACCGTAACCATAACCGTAACCGTAACCTTAAACGTAAATAAGAATATAGGAGATGTTTGAATGAAAACGAAGATGTTGAAGAAGCAGGCGCGAATTCAGGCACTTTCTGATGTGCCTACCTCCGAACTGATAGAAGAACTTTGGGGCCGGAGCGATGTGATCGGAGCACAGATTTGGCGGACGGAGGACGTGCTGATCGCTTTTGAAGAGCGCGGAATTCAGAATCCCGATCCGGCTGTCGTTAAAGAGGCAAGTACAAGTGCGAGGAAAAATCTGGAGAATTGCGAGCGGGGGTGGGCGGTTCTCGAATCAGCTGTAGAAAGCGCGATTGAAAAAGTGTTGAGGTAATACGATGGACATGGTTGAGAAGCTAGTTGAGACGGCGGAAAGTCTTGGATGGATAGTGAGATTGGAAACGCAGGCGAATGCGGACGGAGACGAAGAACGGAACGCTATGTTTGAGATATGTTCGCCAGCTGGAGAGGACTTCCTGTTTGAATTTTACTTTAATGGTGCGTCGGAATTCGTTTGTAAAGTTCGTGAAGAATCCAATGACTTTGACCCAGACCAGCACGTTGAAGATCTCATTATTGCGAAGCACAATGGCTTTGAGGGCGTTCCAAGAGCGTCTGTGCTTGTAGAGGATTCTGAATGGATTGACGAGATGCTTTTGGAGCTTTCGGAACGCCTTATCGACGCCTACACCGAAATGAACCGGGAGGATGAAAATGAAGAAGAATGAGCTTAATGAGAAGATTGCATTTGGAACCCCGCTTGGGCAGCTCTTTGAGTTTTCGCCCGGTCAGGACTGCGAAATTTTTAAGGCTGACCATTTTGAACCGACTGACGAGATCCTGTACATCCCGGATCTTGCGTTGAACAACATTGATGAGTACGTTGATTACATCGACGAATATGAAGCGGCGTGGATCACGCAAAATATTCTTGACTGCTGTTACACAGGAAACGATTTTATCGATCTGTGCGATGGGAACGTTGAAAAGGCAGTACGGCTGTTCTGGTATTGCGACTGGCAGCATCCAAGCAGCGCGTTGAATGAAATCGATGACGATGAAGAGGAAACGTCAGAAAAAAAGCCGGTCGTAGTCAGAACCAACGGAGATGGGTACTTGACGGCCGATGGAGAGATAGCGGTTTTCAGTGATGAGCCTCAAGCCCAGTGCTATATGAAACGGCTGAAGCGGAAGGGCGTAAAAGTGAAATGCAGAGGATACTCGTACAGCATTGGAATCTGCAAGAAATGCGGAAGCCCTCTGTTCCCGTCGGATCTGGAGGAAAGAGGGTATGTGTCTCAGTGCTTCAGCTGCGACGAGGATTTCTATGGATTTGAACAGAAAACAGAAGGCTGTTAATCCATTTATTCATGCAGAATAAGGTATGGCTCCATAGGGCTGCCTTATGGATGCGGATGGTAGAAAACCTGACTTTTCACAAGAAAAAGTGACAAGATTCCACATAAAATGATAGAATCTTGCCACAAAAAATTTTTATGGAAATCCGATATTTTTGCTTGACCTAGGAGGTAGGTCTGCTACGATACGAGCATCGGGGAAAAATCCCCGGTAATAAACACCAATGGACAGGATGAGGTGCAACAATGGAAGATGATGTTATGACCGCAAAAGAAATGGCCCGGTTAGCCGACTGGTTAAAAGCCCATGGACACTCCGACGAAGAGGCAATCGAATGCCTGAAGTACATAGCCGGAGAAACAATTCCGCGTGAGAAAGGCAAAGAAAAAGGTCACGCTCCCAATCCCAACGACAGCGTGACCTAACCCCAAACGGGAGCATCAGCAAGTGTCCTGTCCTTAGCTGGTGCTCCCCCATGGTAACACAATGACAGGAAAAAGTCAATGGAGGAATACGTTGTGAAAATGGGAATTACAAAAAATGAAGACGCCGTTCGGAGATTTGCTGCTCGGATCGGCCTCGAAATTGCTGGATGTCTGAGACGTGTACCGGACGTGTATTACAGCCTCGACAATAAGTGGCACGACCCCGCTTGGGTCGATGAAGCCGGGAACAAATACCGTGGAAGTTACAATGGAGGCAGCATTTCTATCACAACAGTAAGTGGTGCTGTCATCGTTGGTTGATGAGCGCGAAATTGGAGGTAAATATGAGCGACAGAGTTTTTGCTGAAATCGAATCTGAGAAGGGGTTTTACATCGGCGATATCTGCTATGCAATGCAGGACAAGCTGTATGATGGAATCTGGTGCGGAAAGCATCATTGCGAGGACGGATGCTTTGAAATCCCCGGAAGTATGCTGTGGTTTGCGGTTGGCGGAACTGCATATGGTGATGGAGCATACGAGGGATCTAACGGGCTTGTGTTTCCGGTGGATGCTGGGGTTATTGGCGTTTTACCGCTCGAACTGTGCAAGGAGAACCGAGACTGGTACAGCGATTGCGGCATCATAATCGATGAGTCAGGAACTGTCACATTTGAATCCGAGGACGGCGTGTTTGAGATTGAACTGCCCGATGGAAATAGATTCACCATAGATACGAAATATTAAGATGAGGAAGATGCTGACAGCTGGTGGGAGGAAGACGATGAGTGACGGATGGGTGAAATGGTTTCAATGGGAACAGGGCCGACTGATTAACTACGGTCAGATGCGGAAATGTGAGGTCGCAGGTTTCCTGAAGGAATTTGAAGCCGAGGCTGCAAAAGTCCTGAAAAGAAGCGGCGCAGATCACGTCTTGTATGGCGTAGAAAGCTTCGATGAAAACGGGGAGATCAGCAAGGTTACGTTCTACATGGAACCGATGACAGATGAGCAGCTTGAAAACGATGCCCGCCTGAATAACTGCATAATATATGCGCTTCATGCCAGAAAGTGAAATAGGTGACACAGAGTGGAAGACGCGAAAGCTGAAAGAATAAGAGAAATTGCAGTGGATTGCCTGAGTGGTACATGGCTCCGGGATAATGGGGATGGAACATTTACCTGTGAGCTTTACGCAGATTACCGTGATGAAATGTCCAACGAGGCTGCAATCAAAATCATAACGAATCCAGATCCGATGACCTATCTCCATGAAAGGCTGAGCGACTGGTATTTTGACCCCGAATACTGTAAAAGGGAAGAACTGAGAGGAAAGGTGTCTGAAGCGCTCGGAAATTCCGGAGAGTTCTCAGATGAAGAAGTATCTGACCTCAGTGAATACCTTGATGAGCTTATTTATGAGCTTGTTTTCTTTGAGTATCCGGAAGACCATTATCTGAAGCAAAAGTTTTTGGTGGATATCATGGTTGACACCGGAGACGGAAACTGTGATTACACGCTGAACTCCGTTTTTCCGTGCTATGCAGGGGAAGAAGGGGAAACAATCAACAGCAAAGCATCTATCGTCTGGCTTTGTAAAAAACAGGGATACGGTAAGTTGGAAATGAGGAGGGAACTCGAAAAAGGCGATATTTCTGAGCCAGAAGGGTTCCTGCAATCTCTGCGGCAGGAACTGGCAAATCTTTCGTCACATATGTCTATCCTCACGTTTCTTGTAAAAATGAGCCTTGAGGAACTGATTGAGTTGAACAAGGGTATTCGGCTTCAGGAGCGGAATGGACACTTTTATGATGCTACGAAGATTCCGTACTGCGGATATATTGTGCTGGACAAACGCACAGAAACTGGCCTGTATGACCCGTGGAGTGGTGGTGGCAGCGTCTTTGAAATCCAACTTGAGAAAGATGTGCGTCTGCCAATTAGGTTTATCCGCTCTGCTCTGCCGGACGGGGGAGATGGAAGATATTCTGTCGAAAGCGTGTATGGTATGTGCCATTCCGTATGGAGATCTGAAATGGTGAAAGAAATCCATCTGCCTAAAAATGCTTGAAGGAGTAAATAAAATGAGCTACATGGGAGTTGGTTATAGCGGATATGACGTGTGCAGATGCCCTAAATGTGGCCGCCTGATGTTCAATGGCCGGTATGAAGACCTTAAAATGTTTGAAGGAGTAAACAAAATGAGCTACATGGGAGTTGGTTATAGCGGATATGACGTGCGCAGATGCCCTAAATGTGGCAGATTGTACGTACCACTGGCATCCGCTAGAGGAAGATGAAAACGTGGAATACAAGGATGACAATGATGATGAACGGTGATTGGATGTTAGCGTCTAAATGCCCACACTGCGGAGGCCGTATGACGGTAAGCGTTTTCTACAGCTACTCACGAGATTACATTATTGGCCGAAATGGTCAACCGAACATGAGAAGCAAAAAATCGTGCGATGGGCCGATGGGCGCTTATGTTGTAAGATGCAATTGGTGCAATAGTACATGGGATGAAGAGGACACGAATATCACAGAACGTGGTATCTTTATCCGAGGGAAAGGATGCAGGGGGACAAGATGAAAGCAATTTATAAAGGACTTGGAACAAAGAATATGGCGAACCTTGCCAAAGGCAAGGAATACCACGTCCGGCTCAGCACAGGCTATCAGAACGGACGGCATGTCATCCGCTTGACCTTGGATGATGACAGCAAGTGTGCCTATTCATCTGTGCAGATGTTTATGAAGGACTGGGGAATCGTTGAGGAAGAACCACCTGCGTTTATGGAGACACTGGCTGCCAGAGATGCCAGAATTGAAGATCTGTGGCATATGTTTGGCGACATTCCGATGGATCCCGAGACAGAAACAATGGAAGAAGATTTTCTTATATTCCCGGCAGGGACACACCGGGAAGAAATCTGGCACTGGTTTGATGAAAGATATAGCAAAGGGGTCTATGGACTAATGTTTAAGGAGTGACAGTAAATATGTTTGAACTTGAGGGAAAATATGGAACCGCAAAGGTGTTCACAGACGATGTAGACCAGAAGGCGATTGCGCAGGTGATTGATCTGCTGAATCAGCCATATGCTGCCGGAAGCAAGATTCGAATGATGCCTGACATTCATGCCGGTGCTGGTTGTACTATCGGCACGACCATGACAATCACCGATAGGGTGTGTCCAAACCTTGTTGGTGTTGACATTGGCTGCGGTATGTATGTCGTCAAGCTACGCGAAAGCATAGACCCGGAGCAGCTGGATGCCGTAATCCGAAAGAGCGTCCCGGCGGGGTTTGCAATTCACCCTGAAGAATCCAAATATGCCGGAATGTTTGACTTCGGTAATCTGCGCTGCAAAGACCACGTTGATATTGCCAGAGCGAAAAGAAGCATTGGGACACTTGGCGGAGGCAATCATTTCATAGAAGCGGATAGGGACAATGCTGGGAACACATACATTGTTGTCCATTCCGGCAGCCGTCATCTGGGTGTTGAGGTTGCAAATTACTATCAAAATGCCGGATTTGAAAAAATGCAAGCTGCTTCTAAGGACAAGCTTTCAGAGACAATCTCCATGCTGAAGAATGAAGGAAGGTATTCTGAAATTGAGGAGGCGTGTCTGGCGTTCAAGCAAAATCGAAGGAAGATTTCAAAAGAACTAGCCTATGTGGATGGCGCATTATTGCAGGATTACCTACACGACATGGCTTTCGTGCAGATGTTTGCAAGTGTGAATCGACTGTGGATTGTGGGTGCAATTCTGGCGGGGATGAACCTTGACGCTGAGGAAGCGTTTGAAACCATCCACAATTATGTTGATATGAGTGATGGAATTCTTCGGAAGGGAGCAGTTTCCGCAAAGCTTGGTGAAAGGCTGATTATTCCAATGAATATGCGGGACGGAAGCTTGATCTGCGTCGGAAAGGGGAATGAAGATTGGAACTGTTCTGCGCCACATGGCGCAGGAAGACTATTCAGCCGATCTGAGGCAAAAGAGCGGTTTTCGGTGGACGAATTCAGGGATCAGATGAATGGAATCTATTCCACCTCAATCGGACAAGGCACTTTGGATGAATGCCCTATGGCATACAAATCGATGCAGAGCATTGTTGATAATATCGGGCCAACGGTTGAAATCCGGGATGTTATTCGACCGCTTTATAATTTCAAAGCCGGAGACTAGAACGGAGATGAAAAACGATGAATGGGATTACGGTGGAGAAACTTTGCGAGGAGCTATGCCTGGAAGAGAAATATGTGGTTGTCTATGACCACTGCCTTGAGAAATTTGTGTTCCAGGGATATGGGAAGGATGCGGTGCTTTCGGAATGCAGACATAGGATTGCATTGAATATAGAAATAGGACAGCCAAACGAAGCGGTTACGATTACGATTTGACGGGAGCGGAACTGCGATGATACTGAAGCCACAAGAGAGCGTATTTAAGGGAAGCGACTGGTGTGTATCACATAGATGCCCATGTTTGACCTGCGAACTGTGGAACAGTAAAGAACTAGAACCGGATTGCGCCTGTCGGCCCTGCACACAGCATGGCCTTCAACGCCCCGAAGACGTCTGCTGCTGGAAGACATATGAAGATCTGAGGGCATTTGATAGGAAGACAATGCGGTTTGTTGCCAGCAAAAAGCAAATGATGGAGGTAGCTGAAAATGGCAAAGACTAAAAGACTTGTAAGATTCAGAAAAAATTCTGGGGGGTGGACATATTGAATTGCACTGAAATTAAACGGGGAGATATATTCTATATTGGCCCACATGAGCCTTGCGGCTCTGAACAGGGCGGAGGCAGACCTGCTGTCGTAGTTTCCAACGATATGTGCAATCGCTATTCTCCGGTGATTACCGTTGTGTTCTTGACTACCAGAGAAAAGAAGGATCTCCCGACCCACGTCCAGATCAAATCTTCCAGATATGACAGCACTGCACTTTGCGAACAGGTCGAGTCTGTCTCGAAAGAGAGACTTGGGAACTACATGGCAAGCTGTACGAAAAACGAGATGTCGGAAATTGACCGGGCGATTGCTGTTGCACTCAACCTGAACCCGAAGAATGAGGAGGCTCCGAAAGAGACTGCTGGTACGGATGAGAATAACATTGCAATGAGAGCAGAGCGGGACGTATACAAGCAGCTGTATGAGAAGCTGATTGCTTCGTTGCTGAAATGAAAATGGCTGCTTCTTTTGGTGATTTTGAAGAAAACCAAAAGAAATCTTGATTTATTCGGAACGGTCGTATATAATTCGGTGTATAGTCAAACGAAAGGAAGTGTAGGCGTGACCGCAAAAGATGCAATTACAGCGGCACTGAAAAGCGCTGGAATGACGCAGGCAGAAGCCGCACACGCGATTGGTCTTACACCGAGACAGCTAAGCCAGAGACTTGTAAGTGGTACGCTTCGTGCTGACAAGTTCCTGGAGCTTCTTGATGAGATCGGCGTGGATATCGAATTCATTGCGAGAAGTTCCGGAGAACATATCACTGCACGGGTAAAAGGATATGGCCGGAGAGTTAAGCAGATGGTCAATTCTGTTATTTACGACACGGCTAACGCCGATGCAATTTCCAACAATTTCTATGCGGACGGCGTCAATGAGTATATTGACGGACAGGCCATGGAGTTGTACATCGGAAATGATGGGCAGTATTTCTTCGCACAGTACAGCAATTACGAAGGTGTGAAGGATAGGATCATTCCGGTCTCCGATAAAGACGCTGCTGCCTTTATAGAGAAATACGGGACCGAACTTCACAGAAAGCCAGCAGAACAATGAAAAAGTGCAGCTCCCCTTGGTGAAAAGCCAAGGGGAGCTGCTTTTATACTTTCTGCACAAAACAAGGACGTTTATATTGACAAATCAGTACCACGGCTGGTTTTGAGCTTCATGAATATAAATAATCAACTCGCCAAAAAAGACTGTATGAGAGAACTATGAAGCTCAAATGGATACTCGTTAAAAAATCAATTTAATAATTGCGTCCGATAAAAAATTTTTGAAAAATCCGAAAAAAACACTTGACATTACCGAAAGGTAAGATTACGATACGAGTACGATAAAAATTACCGAATGGTAAATGCCATCGGAAAATGGAGGACGCAAAATGAGCAAGTACGACAGTATCGGGACAGCAGCTGAATTGATAAAAGAGGTTCAGCTGAACGGCCTAAGCACGGATATTGATGATCTGAACCGTGCGGCTGACATCTTCGGGCGCAGCCCTGTGAAGGAGCTGGTGACGCTGGCGAACGACATCGGTAGGAACAACGACGATGGAGAGCCTGACCCGAAGGGAAGTTGGAGCAGCGACCGCAAGCCAACACGGGACACGTTCTATCTCATTGCCAAGTATATTTGGAGCTTCGAGGATGTGACTCGGTTCTGGAATATGCACACCAATCCGGATCACGAGAAACTGAAAGAGCTTCAGGATTTACAAGGTGGGCTGAAGAAAGACCTCGTCCGGCTTGAAGAAGAACTGAGAACAAGCAGAGATGAGGTGAGATCGGAACACGAAGCCCGACTTGCGGAGACTTCCGATAAGCTGAAGGCTCAGAAGGAAATCGACCGTTTGAGTGCCGAACTTCACGACAAGAACATGGAAGTCATGGAACTGAAGGCCAAACTCTACGACATGATGGTTAAGGAGGAAGATAAATGAGAATCAAAAATAGCGACGAGCTGAGAGCTGCGTATACATTGCTGCTTGACCTGCAAGAATTCCTCTCCACTTGCAAGCAGCCGGATAAAGTTAAGTTCCATATCATCGAGTTGAAACATTGTATTCGGGATTACGGGCATTCCAAAGTATCGGGCAGGGAGATTGTAAAGGACAATGGGATTGACGGTTACGTTCAAAAAATCCAGCTGCCTCAGTTTGTAGAGTCCAAGGAAGAAGCTGAGGATTACATGGAGAAAAACGAGAAGATTACGATGCGCCTGACTCCTTGGGACTGCACTGGTCAGGCTTTCACCAACTGGTACAAAGTATTCAACACCAACGGGAGCTGGAGAGCTTATCATTCCATCGGATTCGACGTTTAAGGAGGGTGCGAGATGTTCGAATGTGATTATATAAGATTTGACCAGAGCATGGCTTATTAGAAATGGGGTGAGGGTCAATGGCTGAATTCTTTATCAAATTCACGAGAGACGAAGTTTGCTGCAAGATTCCATATGGTCTTATTTGCACTACCAGAGAGTCAAGCATATGGAACACCGGTCGGAGAAGAGTAAGCTGGAATGCTTGGTTCTCCGAAAGCGAGAAGTCCGCATGTACGAGACTATTTGCGCAGGCGCATTTATGGTATCTCGTCAAAGGTGTTCCAGACGAAGTAATGATGAGCGCAAAGACATATGCTTTGTGGCGGAAACTAGGTGCATTCTGTGCATCTATTTGACGAGGAGATATGAAGATGGAAAGACAATGGCTGCTTGGTGAAGACCTTACGATCAATGATAATTTGCTCGACGGAATCACTTTTTACGACCTGATTTTGCAGGTGCACTGTAACTGCCGAAAGGTTACTCCTGCTGCCGTAAGACGTGAACTCATGGATACAGTAGAAAGCAGACTTGGAGATATGAACGACCTTGTCGAAAAAAATATGTTAAGAATCATGAATGAAGCTATGGAAGGGAGAGAACACTAATGAGAAAGGTAATCAATCCGGTGATGTGTGAAGTTAATGGTGGCGCAATTAAAAAGGCGAGAGGCTTTTGCAAAATTGCATATGAGGACGGAAGACTGAGCATCACCGGTGTTATCGGGCCGAAGAGCAATGGTAATTGCTATGGGAGCTGCGGCCAGTGTACCGATGAAATTCGGGAAGGAACTCCTGCGGAAGGCTGGACAAAAGAAATGGTCAATCAGTTCTGTGACATCTGGAAAAAGTGGCACATGAACGATATGCGCCCGTACTGCCCGCACCAGAAAGAACTCGGCTGGAATAAGCTGGCTGTCAAGAAGGTCACGCTCTATAATTACTGCCTGACACAAGAAGCGTATAGCAAGAAGAGAGCGGCGAAGGACGCAGCGGTGAAGGCGCTCGAAAGAGGTGAAACATTCACCCCCACGCCGGAGCAGGTGAAGTACGCAAAGCTGCCATATGACATCAAGACATCCGTCGAAATCTCTGGCGAGGATGCTGAGAACTATGAACCCAAGAAGCCGTTGTTTCCTGGGGATAAAAGAGCAACTGAGATAAAAACGCTTGGCTGGCTGAAGCCCGACGAGCACCCGGACGGAATCTTGTGCAAGCCCTGTCCTGTCTGTGGTTACAAGTATGGGACAAGCTGGCTGATGGAAGAAGTTCCGGAGGACGTAATCGATTGGCTGTTTGCACTGCCGGATACGACGGTAAAACCGGCTTGGGTGTAAAGAGGTGCCGAAATGGACAAGGTGTTGCTCGGAGCGCTCGATATCGAAAGCTTGTTCAAATGGAGAGATGCCCACAAAGAAGAGGTTAGATCCAATCCAATGCCTGTCCGAGATTTGGAAATCATCTGCAAAGACTCAAATGTGAAGGTCAAGTGCATCCGGGAACCTGAGAGATTAAGAATGTGGGTAAATGTGGATGGAAAAAGCCAAGGCCACGTAGAGTTTCGCTTATCCAATGGCGGAATGTGGAGCGAAAAAAAGAACAAAACGAAACTCCGAAAAGAAGAAATTCAATCCTGCTTGTCGCTATACGGAAGCGTTGTTGCACTGATGGTATACGGGGAAAAGGTACATAAATCTGCAGGGAGGAACAAAAGCTATGAGAGAATCCGAAACCAAAAGAAGCAGCCAGGAAACTACACCTATATCCTACGTCGTGGGGGCGTGTCTCTATATGTTGGCAGGTGCGGTGAACACGCTAGTCCGAAAGGTGAGTTCAGCGTTCGGGGACACTACCGACACTACAAGAGTGGAAAAATCGTCTGGATTAACGAATACAGAAAAGGGGAAGGAAAGAGAAATGGAAAAAAGTATTGCCTTAGCAAAAAGGATGCCGAGTCTCTACAGTGGTAACGGCAAGTATTGCAAAACAAAGAAATCGGAGCCAGCTAGAAGGATTAGCTGGTATTGGGACGTGAGGCTTTGGCTCCCTGTATTCGCAATCTTGGTGGCGGCTGTAATCGTCTTCTATCAGGGGGAAATCGAAAAGCTTACCAAGGAGACGGAGCTGTACTTTGCGGAGAAAGCAGCGGAAGAAGCTGTTGTTGAAACCATCGCCGAGACAGAACCTCCGACGGAAGCTCAACAGGATTCTGAAGCCGTTGCGCTGGCAAGGCTTGCCGACTCTGTTGCCAGAGGACGTTCTGACGAGGTTAAGCGGATCGTAATGTGGGTCGCAATCAACAGGTCCGAAGACAGAAGCCACGGCTACGGTTTGTCTCTGTTGGAGGAAATCGCAAGGCCAAAACAGTGGCAGGAGTATTCCCCCGATGCAAACTATCTGGAATCCACGCTGAGGCTTGCTGAAGAAGTCCTTGAGGTTCGTGATAGCGGCGGAGCAAGACCTATCTATGGAGATATGCTTTGGTTTGTCTTGAACAACGATGGCTCCATTACTGTAAGGAATCAGTTTCAGGTATCCAAAAACCGCTCTGAGGCGACCTTTGGACAATAAGCAACCCTGTTACCGATGCGGGGAAACGAGATTAAAATGATGGACGGAGGAACAGATGAAAAAGTATAGGGTCACTTTGGCGAAGAATAAGACAGTGATTGCGTATGGGACATCATATGAGTGCGTGAAACAGATGCACATAGCAAGCGTCAGTTCATTCCATTCTCTGGTTTCGAGGTGCCAGTCAGGAAAGAACAAAAAGTACATTGTTGAGACTGTAGAGAGCAGGAAAGAAAATGATGCATGGAGGTGGATCTGTGAACGCAATAAAAATATATGAGCATCGGAGGAAAAAAGGAACCGTTATGAGATCACATTGTACAATAACCATAGTGCGGAGAAAGAAAAGGGGCAGTTGTCCTGACGCCCACACTGGAGCCGCGATGACTCCACAAAAAACGTTCAGAGGTCATAAATCCCGTGCATGGGGGTCAATACCGTCATACAAAGGAGCAAACAAGATGAATCGAAACGTAGAGAGAGCGAAGTTTGACGTTAGCAAGGTAGATGCCTTAATGAAGGCCATTGAAAACACCTACCTGGATTTGGACGTTGTGCCGGATGATTTTGAGCGGTACAGCGACGGTGTTACGGCCTTCTATGCACTGTGGGACTCCATAAGAATGGTGATGGCTGATATCGACAAATTGGAAAAAGACATCAGGATCATTGACGTTGTGGAAGCGATCAATCGGAAGAAGTAAAGAATCTTGGCAGCTGGGAAACTGGCTGCCATTTTTATTGGTTGACGAAGCTGAAAAGAAAGTGTAATATTATGAGGCGCGAGCCAACTTCCCTTAAAAGAAGAAAACTGGAATTTTTGAATCGAAAATCACGATTTTATGTTATACAATACACATAGGTGACGCCATGTGCATTGTATAACATTGAATTTTTTAAGCTAAAAATGTTCGATTTATTCCGAATTGTTGGTAATTGGCAGAACTTTTTAAGAAAAATGTTTTGAGAAATTTTGCCGAAATGTGCAAAAATCTGATAAACTTTGCAGCCTATGTTTATGAAAATTGCCCGTTGCTGCAAGGAGAAAACCGAACTTTTTACAAGAAAACGGCAACCAACCGTATAGGCTGGTTGCCGTTGCTTTTTTGAACTTTTCTGGGAAAAATGAGGTTTTGCAGCACACCAATCAGTTTGTCATTTACGACTAAAAAACAATAGGAAAAGCTGCTATTCGTAGCTGAATTCCAATGTGATGCCGTTCTTGAACTCAATCGAGGATACTTTGCCACTGAGTATGACGATTTTCCTTATGATCGTATTCAGAAAGGATTTGACAACGCTCAGATCAACATTGCGAATGAAGCTTACAGGATCGTCACGGTCCCCATTCATGATGTGCTCAACCATAATAAAATAGCTGGTCTTTTCCACGAAGGCTTCATCCAAGCTTTGCAAGTCGGCATTGTCAACGTCGAGTTTGGAAAGTTTTGCGTCAAAGACATTCAGGTCGTCAATGGTTTTCTTTTGCTCAATGATGAATTCCTTTTCAGGGATATCCTCATTGCCGTACAGAAACAGAGACTTCAGACGACGCAGTGCAATTTCATTTTTCTTGCGCTGATCTTTCAGGGATTCAACTTCGGATGCTGTGTCATTGGATTGGCTGCTTTTGAATTCCGGAGAATACTCAAGACCGGATGCGCCGCTTTTCAGGATGGACAGGAGCTGATTGAGGCCATCAGGCTTGATGTGTCATTTCTCCTTTTTTATTCGCTTGGCAGCACACGAATGATGCGGCGGCCATCCTTGGATGCCAGTGGGTATTTTGACATTGCGGCTAAACATTAAGTGATCCCAAAGCGCTCCATCTGACAGCATCAGAGCTGTCGGATGGAGCGCTTTTTCTGTTAGGCGGTTTTCACCGGAATATAATCGCTGTATAATTTTTATCAGATATATCCAACGAAGAATATCATAACAAAACGGCTTTCTTTTCGTGGAGTTTGTCCCTCTATGGGGGCGTTCTACCCACATTTGACGGTTGCATTATACCATGGACTTCTCAAAAATGCAACAGGTTTGCGCTAATTTGGAAAATAAGTTCTAAATTTTTTATAAGCAAAGCGGTTCGCGGTAGCAGAAGTTTAACGCATATCCCCTGCACGAAGCCGTAGCGCAGTCAAATGAGCAGTCGGAATTCTTTGACTGCCGTCAAAACAACAGGTTCGGCTGTTTCAGCCGCCAGATATTATAAGGAGGTCTTACAAATGTCAAAGGGTGAAAACATTTTCAAGAGGAAGGATGGCCGCTGGGAGGCCCGGTATATCAGGGGTTATGAGCTTTCCGGCAAGATCAGGTATGGATTCTGCTACGGCAAAACCTACAAAGAAGCAAAAGAGAAGGTCACAAAGTTCAAAGCGGCTATGACGGTTGGCTCGCCACTGCCGGACGTGGGTACCCGCCACCGTTTTGCGCTTTACTGCGACGAGTGGCTGCGTCTGCGGAAGGCGAAGGTAAAGGAAGCGACCTACATTAAATATGACACGGCACTGGAAAAACACATCAAGCCGAAGCTCAGCGGGTGCTTCCCGCTTGGCCTTTCCAGCGGCCTGATCGACGATTTTACGAGAGAGCTGCTGCTTGAGGAGGAGCTTGCCCCGAAAACGGTGCATGACATTCTCGTTGTGCTCCACGGAGTTCTGAAATTCACCGCGCCGCACTTCCCCGGAATCTTCCCGGCCATTGAGATCAACTATCCCAAATGCGGGCGGAAAGAGATGCGCGTCCTCTCCCGGGAGGAACAGCAGCAATTTATCGCGTATCTGCTGACAGATATGGACGCGTGCAAATTCGGCGTGCTGCTGACGCTTTTCACCGGCGTCCGGATCGGGGAGCTGTGTGCGCTCCAATGGGGCTGTATTTCCCTGCGGGACAAGACCATCCGGATCGCCGCCACATTGCAGCGGCTACGGGACACTGATATGACCGGAAGTGCGCGCACCCGAATCGTAATTGGCGAGCCAAAGAGCGACACTTCCGTAAGAACGATCCCCATGACGAATTACGCGGTCACGCTCTGCGGGAAGATGCGCCCCGGCAGCGCGACTGCTTATGTCCTGACCGGGACGGAGGCGTATATGGAGCCTCGGGCGCTGCAGTACAAGATGGAAAAATACACCCGTGACTGCGGGCTGGAGGGCGTCCATGCAATGAAGCAGGCTGTCTACAACTTCATTGATAACGTCAAAAAGCAGTATTCTTCCGGCAGCGATCATCGAATTGCGATTGTCAAATTCGGTGATAGCGCCTCGGATGTGCGCAGCTGGACGTTTGTTGATGATAATGGAGCTGCATCACTGAAATCCGGTGTGCAAGGAATGCAGATTCAGAAAAACACGGGTACTCAGGCACAGACTGGCATGAGTCGCGCCAATGAGTTGATTAATACACGTTACAGCTATTCCGGAAATAACACAGATCGCCAGAAAGTCGTGATTCTGTTCACGGATGGCATTCCCGGAGACTACGATTTTAATCCTGACGTTGCAGATTCTGCGGCCTCTTTTGCGAAGCAAATTAAAGATGCAGGTGCTACTGTTTATACAATTGGCATCTTTAATGGAGCCAATGTTAACGAAATGTACGGAAGCAGTACACAATTTATCCATTCTTCGGGTGGAACAATTGGTTCGCATTGGTGCTATTATGAAAGTGGCAGCTATTATGTAAACGGAATTACTTACGCAAAACGGTCGAGTGCTGTAAGTGCGGCGGCAGGCAATCGCTTCCTCAATTTAGTATCAAGCAATTTTAAGAATGCAACCATGTGCGGCTTGGATTTTTATAGCGAGAGATATGGCTATCGCAGCTTTGGATATGGCTGGAAAATCACGCAAAATTTCACACGCTCTGCCAGCAACTACTATCTGACCGCGAACGACGCATCCAGCCTGAACAATATCTTCCAGACAATCAGCAGCAACATCAACACTCCGTCCATTGAGCTTGGCAGCGAAACCGTTGTCAGGGATGTCATCGCGGACTGCTTTGAAATCCCGGAGAATGCCGCGAAAATCAACGTTTACACTGCTGCCGCAACCGCAGCAGCGCTGAATAACCCTAACGCAGAAGCTTCGTGGCAGGCAAGAACTTATGATCCGACGATTTCGGCTGCTGTCAGCCAAGACGGAAAAACAGTTTCTGTCTCGGGCTTCAACTACACTGATAACTTTGTTGCAGCTACAGGCCGAGGCGAGAACGCGGATTTCTACGGTAAAAAACTCATTATTGAGTTCACCGTAAAGGCAAGGTCCGGTTTCCTCGGTGGTAATGACGTAGAGACGAACGCCAGTGCTGATGTCTATGAGAACAGTTCTTCAGGAACACCAATCAAATCGTTCAATAAACCCACCGTCAATGTCCCCATCAAGGACGTGACCGTCACAGTCAAGGACAAGAATGTCTACCTCAAGGGCAAAGTTACTGCCTCTGACCTCAAGAACGACGCAGCTGTCAAGGTCGGTAAAGTGGCATTTGATCTCAGCAAGGATAACTACGGCCTTGAGAGCTGGCAGACGAAATATGTCAATATCACGGTCGAGGTCAAGGACAAAGACGGCAAAGCCATTTCTGACAAGCTGGATAATCTGACTGACGATACAAAGTACACTATCACCGTCAAAGTTTCTCCCCGAAATACCACCCCGACAAGCACTGAGGGTGAAACAGCAATCGAGAAAACCGGTAGCGGCAGTGGAAAGATCAATGTCTTCAAACCAGAACTGATATTCAAGGATTCCACCGCCCACTATGGCGAGGCTGTTCCTGCTGATTTCAGCACTACAAACAAGGTCGGCTCGGAAAATTGGAAACACAACAGCACAGAGGCTGTTTCCGGCGAAATGCTCGGTACGAAACCGGAACTGGACGTCACCTATGCACCAGATGGAAGCAAATTCGCTAATGGCACATATACCGACCAGGATGTTCCCGTTTCGGTCACGGTCAAAATCGGGGATGAGGTCGTGAACAGCTATACCACGTTCGTGCATCAGAGCTGCAATCCTGATTGCGGGTGGACGGTGCCCGAAGAAAAGGGCAACCCCGCATTCCTGATTCATATTCAGTCCTACACCCTGACCATCACCAAGACCGGCTGGGAAACCATCGACGAGAACCAGAGCTTCATTTTCAAAGTAGTCGGCCCCGACAATTTCGAGAAGACCGTTGCCATCTATAAAGGCGGTTCCGTGACCATCAAGGGCCTGAAAATCGGCACCTACACCGTCACGGAAGTGACCGGATGGAGCTGGCGCTATACGCCGGATGGAAACGGCAAGACCATAACCTTGCAGCCCGCGCAGACGAACGAAGTCACGTTCGCAAACACCCGCAGCAACGACAAGTGGCTGGGCGGCGACGCATACAGCCAGAATAAATTCGGCAGCTGAGAAAGGAGG
>ERZ773108.652-NODE-652-length-37929-cov-8.680810_pt1 | contig 37929 bp, 30 predicted proteins | sample MGYA00580570_ERZ773108 | MGnify/ENA primary metagenome ERZ773108 (study PRJEB29015, sample SAMEA2737840) | human gut metagenome | biome: human gut; feature: human-associated habitat; material: faeces | place: China | collected 2012 ...
CGTTCACAAGATCCACACCGTTGGCAATCATCATGGAAGCTGCGGTATGTCTGAAGGCGTGCAGGTGAATGTGAGGCAGATCGTTTTCTTCGCTGAATTTGTTCAGCCAGTCGGTGATGCTGTCCGGGTGCATAGGCGTGCCGTCGTCCTTGGTGAACAGAAATCCTGTATCCTGCCAGATGTCTGCATGACGGATTTTCTGCCGAAGCTGATCGGTACGGTATTCTTTCAGAACAGCGATGGTTTCCGGGGACAGGCAGATAGCCCGGGGCTGACCGGTCTTGGGTGGTCCGACATAAGTGCCCTTTTCCTTTGTGTACAGAAGCGCCTGCCGGATCATCATAATGCCTTTGTCCAGGTCAACGCAGTTCCATTGCAGTCCCATCAATTCTCCACGGCGGCAGCCAGTATCGATGAGAATGTAGGACATTGCTTTCCACTTGACAGGAGCCTTTTCCAGTGCTTTGACAATGTCGGCAATCTCCTCCGGCTGGAAGTAGTCCGCCTCATGCTTCGGCACTTTGGGCGGCGAGGCTTTCGCGGCGGGATTGTACGGGACAAGCATTTCCTTATCCGCCTGCGCCAGAATCATGGAGATCAGGCGGTGATGTTCCAGAATGGTTTTGTTGGACAGGGGCTTCTTCCGGTCGGATACCGTAAACATTTCTGACACCGAGTATCCCAGTGCATCCGCAATACCCTGTGCCGTTTCCAGCTTCACGGCCTTGCCATTTAGGGTGGTGTGGGCAATGCCGGATTCTTTTGCGATAACATGCTTTGGCTGACCCAGTGCCTCCACTTTTTTCTTCAACACCTTCTTCGCCACAGCGATGGCACCCAGATTCCGGACACCATTCTCGGACAGCGTTTTGTAAAAATCGTTCAGGTGCTGTGGACGAATCTGGGTCAGTTTCAAGTGCCCGATGGCATCGTTGATTCTCGGGAGCATCGCCCGATACCGCTCGATCGTGGTTGGCGCGAGACCGTTGCGCTCCTTCAAATCCAGCACATAGTCTGCATAATCGCAGAAGCGTTTCACTTTGTCGATATCATAACCTGCCTGGATTGCCTCTTCAAATTTGAAGGCCGCGGCCATCGCTTCCCGTTCCATTTGTTTCTTGCTCATGTTCGGACGGGGTGGTTTCCATGTGGTGGTGCGCTTGATCTGTTTTCCCTCCCAGTTTAGACCGCCAGAGACGATCAGCCGATAGTGCATCAGCTGACCGGCTCTATTATATCTTGGTTCGATGGATGCCATACACATTCTCCTTTCCGTGGGACTGGCTCACAGCTATCATAAACTGTGAGCCAGCGTGTGACAAAAGGTTGCAGAGTACAAAAAGGATCTGATCGCCTCCGGGCGGTACAAGCCTGAGACGGGGAAAAGCCGGATCCTTCAATTTGTTGATATGCCGGTGAGCAATCTGTCTGTGTCTGCCGGTACAGGCGCATTTCTGGATGAAGGCAGCTTTGAAAGGGTGAGCTTCCCGGTGACGTCGGTTCCCCAGGGGGCAGATTTCAGCGTCCGGGTATCCGGCGACAGCATGGAGCCTGTTTACCATGACGGGCAGATCATCTGGGTAAAACGCTGCGACCGGGTAAATCCGGGGGAGGTAGGGGTGTTCATCTACGACGGCGAGGGGCTACATCAAGGTGTATGACGAGCAGGAGCCGGAGGAAGCATACCGGGAGGCCTTTTCCGACAGCTACGGCACCACCTATATGCAGCCGGTGATGATCTCCTACAACCGGAAATACGGCCCGAAGGTGGTCTCTGCCCAGGCGGCTTTCCAGGTTGTGGGACGTGTGCTGGGGTAGAAATGGGGAGGTAGTCTATGGTGGGGAGGGGGGCTGGTGTACGTTTTCGTTGACGTTTCCAGCCCCCTACAAAAGAACGCCCGAAAGCAGGGCAGCACCCCGGCGCCTGCAAAGGCTGCCGCAGATGTTCTGCCGTCTCAGGGGGCCAGCTTCTGTGTTCGATTATCAGTTAGCTAACGCTAACTGATTGGGCCATTTTTCCGCTCCTGCTTTCTTACAGGGTCAGTTGCAAGCGTTCTGGAATAGAAAAGTGCAACTGCACCCCATTTGCTGAACAGCCAGGTATACTGGTTCACAAATGGGGGCAATTTTACCTCTAAGAACGGACAGGAAATCAGGGCATAAGGATAAAAGAAACTCCTCACTACCATTGGGCGGTGAGGAGTTTTTCTTTCGGGTATTCTCGTTGGGTTCACAAAAGGCGTAAACCCCCAATAAACCCCAAGGGACTTTTTCAAAATGTTGGGATTTCAAGGAATTTACTCTTTTCCTATTCTGAGATTCAGAATAAATTCACCCGCTCCAGCAGAAAGTCGATCAAATTACAATGGAAAATCCCATTTTCGTCATAGAAATTATGGGAAATATCCATCCGTACGATTATTTTTTTGAAGAAGTCACCGGTCAGCTTCAGGGAATCCAGTTCAGCGGATTCCTTCTGCTGGCTGTCCATCTGGAAGGCAGACTGAATATACAGCCTGCGGTCCCCTTTATTTACAACAAAATCGATTTCCTTCTGGACATAGCCTCCGTTTCTCCGGTCAACCACAACGCCTACATCCACATTGTATCCCCGGCGGATCAGATCATTGTAGATAATGTTTTCCATAATATGACCGGGATCGTACTGCCGGTAATTCAGGCGGGCATTGCGCAGGCCAATGTCTGTGTAGTAATACTTGTTGGGGTAGTTAAAATAGAACTTGCCTTTTACATCATACCGCTGGGCCACACGCAGCAGGAATGCGTCCACCGTATGGGTAATATAGGAAGAAACCAGCTAAGAGTTGACCTTCTCGTGGCGCATGCTGCCGATGGAATTTGCAACATTGGTCGGGTTGGTCAGAGAGCCAACCTGTGAAGCCAGGAAGTCCAGGATGCTGTTTAGAATACCTTCCCGCTCGATACCATTGCGCTCCACAATGTCCTTCAAGTACAGCTCCTTGTACAGATTGGTCAGGTAATCTTTTTTGTCCTGTTCCTGCGTCATTTGCAGAAGCCGGGGCATGCCGCCGTAGAGCATGAACTGCTCCAACGCTTTCCGCTCATCGCCGCCCACATAGGCATAGAACTCGCTGAAGGAAAAAGGATGCACATGGATCTGCATAGCCCGTCCGCGAAATTCCGTGGCAATGTCACTGGAAAGCATTTTGGAATTGCTGCCAGTGACATAGACATCCAGGTTTTTGTAGGCTTTCAGCTCGTTGAGCATATCGTAAATTGTAATCTCAATATTGTCGTTTTCCGTATCATTGACCTTGGTGGTAAACTGCACCTCGTCAATGAACAGATAGAACTGCCTGTCCCTTGCGGCGGTGACAATAGCCTCCACATATTTGCACAGAGTAATGGGATTGCGAAACTTATAGTATCTTCGCTGATCCAAAGCAATCGCTATGATCTGATCTTCCAAAACACCATTTGACAAAAGATAGTCACGAAACAATTCAAACAGCAGAACAGATTTCCCACACCGCCGGATACCTGTAATGACCTTGATATCACCATTGTGCATGTGGCGAATGATTTGATTCAAATAGAAATCTCGTTTAATCATAGCGCTCACCCCATACTTGCATCAAAAATGTAGTAACTTTCAGATAAAGAATAGCACATAGGGAAATCAAGGGAAATATGTTGTTGATACAAAAGTCGCTCAAAAAAAGGAATCCAGATTATATCGGGGACAAAGGAAAGAAACGGGAAGGAAAACGCAATGGGTACCGGGAAGCAGAATTGAAATGTACGATTGATACGTATTTGACTTTTTATAACAGTCACCGTCCTCATCGCAAATTGAACATGCAAACTCCGGTTGCTTTTGAAAACAGTTTCGATTGTTTCACCAAGAACTAAGGCAAACAGCCAAGAAAAAATGAAAAAGGTGTTATCTTTCCCTGGAGTGACCTGGTTCATAAAATAACACCTATTCAATTGTAACTCAATCTCTTTTTGGTTTGACACAAGCAGGGATTCTTCGGCAGGCCGAACAAAGCAGCTAGTTTAACTTGATAGCTTTATTTTGTAACAGTTTATAGAGATATCATATACAGACGTATCTCTGGGAAAGGAAATCTTCTATCTGTTCCATAGACGGGATCGCCGCTGCAGCACCGGATCTGGTTACTGCGATCGCCGCTGCGGCACATCCAAAGCACAGGGCCTTGCCACAGTCCCAACCCTGGCCGATAAGTCCCAAAAAGATTCCAGTAAACGTATCGCCCGCACCAGTGGTGTCGACAGCTTCCACGGGAAATGCATCCTGGCGGATGACCTGCTCTCTATCGGCATAATATGCACCATCACCGCCAAGAGTCATGACCAGCCGTATAGAAGGATATTTCTCCAAAAGAGATTCAGCAACTTTCTCAGGTGCTGTGTGATGGGTTATCTCATAAGCTTCTGTTTCATTTACCAGCAGATAACGTACGGCATCAAAGGGAAAAGTATCCAGGAGCTCCTGAGAAATAGGAGAGGGATTAAAAGCCAAAGGAATATTCAACTCCATACATCGTTGAGCAATATAGGCAACATTGCTTATTTCGTTCTGTAAAAGGACCATATCCTGGGAACTGAAATGTTCCAGAGTCCAGTCAATTTGGTCTTTTGATACAGATTGATTCGAACCGCCGAAGATGACGATGCTGTTTTGCCCCTGGTCATTGACCTGAATGATGGCATGACCATTGAGACATTCTACTGTCTGTAGGAAATCAACATGGACACCGCTGTTGATCAGAAGATCCTGTAGGAAATTGCCATCAGTTCCGATGGAACCAGCATGGTAGGTAGGCAGGCCGCTCTTAGCTAGAGCGATAGACTGATTCAGGCCTTTCCCTCCTGCAGTGAAGGTGAGAGATTCTGCTGCAATTGTCTCCCCGGGGGAGACAATGTGGGATACACGGTAGCTGTGATCGATATTCAGAGATCCAAAATTCAATATTCTCATTATGTATTCCTTTCGTCATGGCGCGTCAACGTTGAGTGAAGTTGGCGGGCAAGGGCCTGTGGTAGAACGTATTTTCAAATCGGGAGTGAAGACAATCCGATCTACAGAGGGGACATTTTTTTCCATGTCAAATAAAGCACGAATTGCAGATGCGCCGATTTCGAAGGCCGGTTGGCTTACAGTTGTCAGCGGCGGTTCCAGTAGGTCGGCAATGTAAATATCATCATAGCCTACCAAAGAGATTGAGTCTGGCAGACGGAGTTTGTAGTCTCGGATTGCACGATATACGCCGAGTGCCATCATGTCATTGAAACAGAACAGGGCAGTGGCCCCTTTGCCGCGCATATATGCTAGACTGTCATATCCGCATGAGACGGCGAAATTGCCTTCGCGGATCAGTGCTGGGTCATAGGGCACGCCAAATTCCTGGAGCGCTTTCTGATATCCTCTCAACCGATCTTCTGAAACCTGATTGCAAAGGGGACCGGTCAAACAACCGATGCGGCGGTGCCCGAGTTCCAACAGATGCTTGGTGGCGATATAACCACCATGAATATTGTCGTTAATAATGGATTTTGCAGATGGAAAATTCAGAATGCGGTCCACAGCCACAAAGGGCGTTTTTGTCTCTGTGATTTTGGAACAGATAGCTTGAATGTCTTGGTCATCAATATTCGACGGAGCGGCATAAACGACACCGTCCACCTGATGATCGATCAGCATGTTGAGGTACTGCATATTATTGGCAGGAAACTCCTCGGCACTGGTCACAATAATGGCATAATTATGTTTTCTTGCTTCACTTTCGCATCCTCGGCAAAGTTCGGCAAAAAAGATATTGCTGATATCCGGGACAATAACGCCAAAGGTGAAGGTGCTGTTTGTGAGCAAGCTGATTGCCAGCTTGTTAGGCCGATAATTGTACTTTTCGATTGTCTCCTGAATTTTCTTTTTCGTGGCCTCAGAGATACGGGATTCTCGGTTATTCAAGACTAGAGAAACAGAGGCTGGGGATATACCACACTCTTTTGCAATGTCCTTGATCGTGACTTTCGCTGTTTTCATTTCTGTTACACTCCTTTTGCGGTAAAAATCTTGTGTTGCCCAAAAGTGTGATGTAAAATGGTAAACATTTTATCACAACTTAGTTTATAGGTATTTGCATCAAATGTCAAGGGAAAAGAATAAAAAATTTGTAGAAAATATTAAAATTTAAGTTGACTTTTTCGGGAAAGTATGCAATTATATAAACGCAGGAGGTAAAACCTTTTACCTTATATGCAATTTGGACAAAGCCTATCGGTGATTTTTAGCGGGACATACAAAAGCAATCACTTACCTCTTGCGAGCCGGTAAAAGACTCCGAGGTGGCTTGCCCGAAACACCATCATGATTAGGAGGAACAAAAATGAAAAAACTGATTGCCATTCTGCTATCTCTCTCGCTGATTCTTGCGCTGTTTGCAGGCTGCGGCGGCAGCAGTAATTCCCAAAATGATAGCAGTAGCCCTGCTAGCAGCAGCGCCGGCGAAAAAGTCGAAAAAAGCGATGACAGCCCCGACGATGAAGCAGCCGATCCCAACGATATGAGCAATCTGCGCGTTGCGGCAGTTTTTCCCGGTCCCCGTGGTGACAGCGGCACGGTAGATATGGCCTGCGCTGCAATGGAAAAACTGGAAGCCGAGTGTGGGCTGCAGATCGAGATCGTCGAGGGCGACGGTACGAATGATGTGGCAAAAATGGAGGCCTCCCTCATGGATACAGCAGACGAGGGGTATGATATGATCATCTCCACCGGTACAATGTCGGATATCTTCCGCTCAGTCGGTCCTGAGTATCCTGAGACGGTTTTCTGCCTGTTCGATACCACTTTTGATTTCACCACTTATGATGCAAATAATATTTACTGTGTGAACTTCCTGCAGAATGAGGTGTCCTATCTTGCAGGTATCGTTGCTATGAGCATGTCCGAAAGCGGTGTCATTGGCTTTGTGGGCGGCATGGAGAATGCTAATATCTGTGACTTCATGTGGGGTTATGTAGAGGGCGCCAAGTCTGTCAACAGCGCAGGTACGGTTGCAATTTCTTTCACTGGCGACTGGTACGATTCTGCCAAGGCAAAGGAACTGACCCTGACTCAGGCCGGCATGGGTGCTGATGTGGTGTTCCCTGCCTCTGGACCTTCCCAGCAAGGTGCCTATGAAGGCGCTGCTGAGGCAGGTATCTACTCAATCGGCGTAGATGTTGACCGGGAGGCTCTGTACGCTGAAAGCAACCCCGAGTGGGCTGAGCACGTTCTGACTTCTGCTCTCAAGTGTGTAGATGTGGCAGTTGAACGTGCCATCCGCCTTTTTGCTGCAGGTGAACTTGAAATGGGCCAGGAAGCCCTGGGTATTGCCGAAGGCGGTGTGGATCTCTGCACGGACGGCAACTACAGCGATGTAGTTCCCGCTGATGTACAGAAGGTGATCGATGACGCAAAGGCAGCCATTACTAACGGTGAAGTGACAGTTGGCACCGCCATTGGAGCGTCTGCTGATGAAATCGCTGAGATCAAGGCCTGGGCTGGCCGCACCGAGTAATCGGACGAGACCTGATGATACATTGAATTGCATGTATCTGAGCAGATTTATCTATCTTAAATAGGGAATAGCGTTGTGGCCGGCTAAATGAATAATATCATTTGGTCGGCCACATTTTATCTTTTGAAAGGAGGTAGCCTCTTGCGTAACGATGTGCTCCGTATGGAGGGGATTACCAAGATCTACGGAAATGGAATCCTCGCAAATGACAGTGTGGATTTCTCACTGCGGGAAGGAGAGATCCATGCGCTGATGGGAGAAAATGGTGCCGGAAAGAGTACCCTTATGAATATACTTTTCGGCATGCAGCAACCAACTGCGGGGAAAATCATCCTGCGTGGGAAGGAGGTACAGATTCGTAGCTCAGCTGAGGCATTGGCTATGGGAATTGGAATGGTGCACCAGCATTTTATGTTGGTTCCCTCTCTTACTGTAACAGAAAATTTGATTTTAGGCAATGCCCCACGGAAAGGCATTTTGATTGATTTGGCCAAAGCCCGGCAGACAGTCGTAGAATTGTCGCAAAAATATCATTTTAATTTGAACCCGGATGCCAGAGTCAAGGATTTGTCCGTCGGTTCCAAGCAGCAGCTGGAAATCCTGAAAGCCCTGTACCGGGGAGCTCAGATATTGATTCTGGACGAGCCTACAGCAGTTTTGACTCCACAGGAGACAGAAAAGCTGTTTGAACAGTTGAAGTTGCTTCGGGATAATGGACATGTCTTGGTATTTATCTCCCATAAAATCCGGGAAGTGGTTGAAATCTGTGACCGGGTAACCATTATGCGTGCCGGCCGGAGCGTGGGGGTCTACAATGTCCATGGTGATGAAATATTAGGAACGAAAGACATCACAGAGGATGAGATATCCCGGCTGATGGTAGGACGCGATGCGGTCCTGGAGATAGACAAGCAGGAAGTAGAACCGGGCAAGGTGGTATTGCATGCTGAAAAGGTATTCAATGTAGATGACGAAGGAAAGGTGCGCGTCAATAATGTCAGCTTCTCTGTCCGGCAAGGCGAGATACTGGGTGTAGCCGGTGTGGAAGGAAACGGCCAGACAGAATTGATCGCAATGCTCACAGGCATGATGCCGATGGATGCAGGCGATGTAAAAATAAATAAAAAATCCATCAAGGGAAAATCTTTGCGTGAGATTCGCAGCGATATGCTGGCGTATATCCCCCAGGATCGGCTGACTTACGGCGTTACTGCGGGGATGGACATTATGAACAATGTAATCCCGTTTTTGATGAATGATCGGAAATATGTGGATAAGGGAGTACTCAAAGTTAAGAAGCTGCGTGGATTGGCAGATGAGGCTGCCAAAGACTTTATGGTCAAATGCGATTCTTCTGATCAGATTGTGTCCATGCTGTCAGGCGGCAACATGCAAAAGGTTGTTGTCGGGCGGGAACTTTCCTCCAAGACGCGTCACCCCGTTCCGCTTGTTGTTGCCGACCAGCCGTCCCGAGGAATTGATATCGGCGCTACTAAGTTTATTCACAGAAAACTGCTGGAGATGCGCAGCGCCGGAACGGCAATTCTGTTGATCTCTGCGGACCTGAATGAGATTCTGGAGTTGTCCGACTCGGTGATCGTCCTTTATGATGGACAGATCGTTGGTTATTTCCCGGATACAAGGGAATTGGCAGAACAGGAACTCGGGCAATATATGCTGGGCATAAAGGTCCAGTCGCCTGAGGAGGTAAAAGGAGTTTGCCATGGAGAATAAAACACCTAAAATCATATCTGCAAAGCAGATTCAACGACAGTTTAATTTCCTGAAGATGGTTGCTGCACTGAGCATTGCTGTCTTGATCATCATGGTCGTGGTGTTTTTGATTGCAGATGAGCCACTGGATGCACTGGGCCACTTTTTCCTTGGACCGTTTGATTCCGTACGCCATCTGGGGAATATTATTGAAAATGCCACACCTGTTCTCTTTACAGGAATTGCAACCTGTCTTTTGTTCGCGGCAGGCGATGTTACCCTGGTGGGAGAAGGCGCAGTTTATCTGGGTGGATTTATTGGAGGAGCCGTCGCCGTAACGCTGCCTATAGAGAGCAAACTGCTTTCTTTGGTGGCTGTATTGGCTGCAGCATTGGCTGGCGGACTGCTTGCACTGATCCCGGCGATTGCAAGAAGAAAATTTCGCTGTGATCCTTTCGTATTCTCGCTCCTGATGAATTACGTGGTGCTCTATATTGGCGTATATGTCCTTAACTACAAGCTTCATGACTATTCTTATACGTCCGGCGTTGCAACTGCTATGTTCCCGGATGGTGCAGTGCTTGATTCCTTGGTTCCTAAGACATCGGTGAATATAGGCTTTTTTGTAGGTTTGCTCTGTGCTGGTACAGCATGGTTTTTCATGTACCGAACCCGGTGGGGCTATAATGCGCAACTAATCCGGTCCAATGAAAATTTTGCCAAATATGTTGGTGTCAACATCGGGAAGATTGGACTGTTGGTGGCATTCCTGGGCGGATTGGTGGCAGCAATGGGTGGCGCTGTGGATGTACTTGGAAAATCTCCCCGTTTCTCCTGGGTAGCACTTCCTGGTTACGGATGGGATGGTTTCATGGTAGCGACCTTGGCCTATTACAATCCGGCTCTCGTACCTTTTGCGGCACTGTTCCTTGGATATATCAGAACTGGCGCTCAGATCCTGAATCTCCGCAGTGACATTCCTTTGGAATTGATCAGCGCTATCCAGGCAATCATCATTCTTATGATTGCTTCGAAAGCTATGATGAACAAGCTACAGCAGCGAAAGATCGAGGAGCAGACCCGTCTTCGCCAAAAGGCTGTGAACGAGCAGGAGGTGGCTGGCGTATGATGGAATTATTTTTGAATAGCCTATTTTCCGCTGACTTTTTATTCATGGTCATCCGTGTCTGCACTCCTATTTTGTTTGGTGCAATGGCGGCGATGATTTCCACAAAATGTGGCGTGGTCAATATTACGATTGACGGTACAATGCTCATGAGCGCACTGATGGGTACGCTGGTAAGTGCTTTTACACAAAATCTGTTTCTGGGCTTTTGGGGAGGCTTGCTCACAGGTATTGCCATGGGAGCATTTCTGGCATTCTTCCATGTAAAGATGAAGACGCCTTCCAATACTACCGGTGTAGCGATGAACCTCTTTGCTAATGGCTTTTCTGTATTCCTCTGCGCCGTTTTAGCTGGCGATAAAGGATCCACTTCCAAATTGGCAAGTCTCACGTTCCCTATTGTGAACATTCCGATTATTGAGGATATCCCCTTTATTGGAACTGCTTTTTCTGGCCACAATCTCTTGACCTATGTCTGTTTCCTTTTGGTCATTGCGCTGTATGTTTTTATCTATCGCACGCCTTTTGGCTTGAAGATGCGAGCAGTGGGTGAAAACGAAGTCGCAGCAAAATCAGCAGGAGAAAATGTTGACCGGATTAAAATCCTTTCTTTGGTTCTGGCTGGTGCAGTTTCGTCGCTGGGCGGTATGTTTCTGTCCATGGGATACGTATCCAGCTTTACCAGAGGAATGACAGGTGGACGCGGCTTTATCGGCGTGGCAGCTAACGCAATCGGTCATGGCAATCCAGTGTTTGTTATGCTGGCTTCTCTGCTGTTTGCTGTGGCACAAGCTATCTCCAATGCCGTGCAGATCATGCAGTTGCCCTCTGAACTGGTCATGGCCATCCCTTATATCATTACCCTCGGGATTATGATATTCAACAGCGCTAGAGAGAGTATCAGTGAAGGAAGCAGAAAGCGGAAACTGGTCCACACAATGCGTAAGATCTAATAGAAAGAAGTAGGATTCAACATGAGTATGTTCAAAGCAAAACTTGACAGCTTTCTTTTGTCAACAACACATGCGGGATTCTGGGCAGGAACAACGGTGTTCGGGACGTTCCTGGTTACATATCTGTATGCAAATGGTTATGATGCAGCGGATGTGGGACTTATTATGGCATTAATGTCCGTTTTTAATGTGGTTGCTCAGCCGTTATGGGGCTATGTTGCAGATGCAAAGCTGAAAATTCGGACAACAATCCTGCTATGCTTGGCTGCAGCGATTCCTCTTGTAGCGATGTTGCCCTTGATGATTCGCACAACAGCTTCTTTGATGATCGGATGCTGCCTAATCTCCTGTTTTGAAAACCCGATCAAGGGCCTTATGGATAGCCTGACCAATCAGGCGGAAAGCCGAAACAGGTATATAATTTATGGCCTTGCCAGAGGGTGCGGATCCTTCTTTAGTGCCATTGCCAGCCTTGTGGCGGGAGAATTACTTAACCAATGGGGAATTGAGTGGGCTTTTACAATCCACGGGATACTGCTTCTGATCGCACTGATCGCACTGCTGGCCTTCCGGGGAATTCCATATGGTATTAAGGAAGAAGAAGCTCCCTCTGCCCACAAGGAAAAACGCCGAATTTCCATCGGTGATGCAGCTGTCACTTTGATGGGCAATCACACCTATCTCGCTATTTTTGCCAGCACAATTCTGCTGAATATCGGGCTGAAAGCAGCTCTGACTTTTGCTCCGGTGATGATTGTGGATCTGGGAGGAACCAACGCTCACACCGGTTACTCCATGGCTGTCAATACCGTGGGGATGCTACCGTGCATGCTGATATACAGCTGGATGTTCCGGAAGAAGGGAATGTCCAACAACTGGCTGTATATTCTTGCTTGTATCTTTACGATTGCCCGTATTGCCAGTATGGCAATCGTGGATTCTATTGGAGCTATTATTGCGGTGCAGATCATCAATTCTTTGTCATACGGCTTCCTCCAACCATCGATGATCCGTGCGGTCAGCGATACCACCCCGGTGGAATACCGTGCCACGGCGATTACCATGGTCACTAGTGGTCAGCTTGCTGTGAGCAGCCTACTGGGAGATTACGCTGCTGGAAAATTGGTGGAAAAGTTTGGCATGCAGCCAATGTTCTGGATCTGCACGATCCTGGCGGTCCTGGGAACGATCGCATATATTCCTGTGATTCGCTATACAAAACGTGAAAGGAGTTGTAGCTAAATGAAAAAAATTCCTGTCATCATTGACTGTGATCCTGGCCATGATGACATGATGGCCCTGGTCCTTGCCTATGGAAGCGGGCGGCTGGATATTCGGGCGGTCACTACGGTCGCAGGCAACAATACGATTGAAAATACTACAAACAACGCCTTGAATGTTCTGCATTATATCGGTGCTGATGAAATACCGGTTGCTATGGGGTATCAGGATCCTATTGTACGGTCTCACAAAGCTGTCATGAAAAAAATGGCAGAGAGTCGCAAATCACGTATGACATCAGAACAGCAGAAAGAACAGGCACAGATTACAGGTGCGCTTGCCCATGGGGTATCAGGCTTGGACGGTTTCGTTTTTCCGTCTGATAACCCCAAAAAAGTGGAGAAAATCCGTGCAGTTGAGATGATGGCAAAGGTGTTGCGGGAGAGCAAGGAAAAGGTGACGCTGATCCCAACTGGTCCGCTGACCAACGTGGCATTGCTGATTCGGGCTTTCCCGGACCTAGTGCCAAAGATTGAAAAAATCTCAATGATGGGCGGAACCTGCGAATTTGTTCTTACTCGTCCTTATATGGAATTCAACACATTCGTGGATCCGGAGGCAACAAAAATCGTTTTTGAAAGCGGTGTTCCTATTGACATGTATGGCTATGATGTGACATACAAAGTTCTTTGCGGCGAAAAAACACTGCGTAAAATGGAGGCCCTGGAGAATCAAAGCGGAAAAATGGCCTCCACACTGCTCCGCTTTTTCATGGAACGGCATAACCGTTCTTTGAAGCACCTTGGTCTGAAAGATGTAACGCCGATCCATGACGCTTGCGCTGTGGCAGGGATCATTGATCCTACATTGATTACCGATGCCCGGATGCTCCATATAGATGTTGAGACCGGTGGGACCTATTTTGACGGGGCTACAGTCTGCGACTATGCTCAGTGCTTGAATCTGCCCACTAATGTAAATGTGATTTATAACATGGATACCCCGAGGTTTATGGAGATGTTGGTAGAAGCTGCCAGCAATTGCTTGTAAAGAAAGGAGACGATACAATGGAAAAAATTCCGGTAATCGTGGATTGTGATCCCGGTCATGACGATATGATGGCTCTGGTGATTGCCTGCTGCAGCCCTGAGTTGGAGGTTAAGCTGGTGACAACCGTGTCGGGAAACAAGTCGTTAGAATTGGTTACACGCAATGCACTGAATGTTCTTCACTATATCGGTGCGGATGATATTCCACTTGCAGAAGGAAGCGACCGGCCGCTGGTTCGGGCAAAGGATCATGTGAATCCTAAGCTGGCAGAATTCCGTAGACATACCGGGGCCATAGAAAATGGTGCCCACGGTGTAACCGGCTTGGACGGTTTTACTTTCCCGGACAAGAATCCCAAAAAGCCCATCGAGATCCGAGCAGTTGAGGCGATGGCAAAGGTGCTGCGAGAGAGTAAAGAGAAGGTTACTCTGATTCCGACAGGCCCGCTGACAAACGTAGCGTTGCTGATTCGCTGCTATCCGGATCTGGTGAATAAAATTGAAAAGATCTCAATGATGGGCGGAACTTCTGAATTCGTGTTTACTCGTCCTTATATGGAATTCAATACATTTGTAGATCCTGAGGCAACAAAAATCGTCTTCGAAAGTGGGATTCCCATTGACATGTATGGCTATGATGTGACATATTCGGTACTGTATGATGAGGAGGTAGTGAAACGGATCGCTGCATACAGCAATCAGACCTCCCACATGGTTGCAGAACTTTTGAAGACCTTCATGTACCGTCATAACGGAGCTTTCAAGTGGCTTGGACTGACGGATACTTGCCCGATCCATGATGCCTGCGCTGTAGCAGGTGTGGTAGATCCCACATTGATTACCGAGAGTCGAATGCTTCATGTAGATATTGAAACGGGCGGAACCTTTTTTGACGGTGCTACAGTATGTGATTATGCGGAGGCGTTGAGTTTACCAGCCAACGTCCGGGTTATTTATCGCATGGATAATCCTCGCGTTTTCGATTTAATGGAACGATGTGCAGCAGCTGGAAAGTGATATGTGCGGCGAGCGATGACGAATCGAATGCAGAATTTGAGCCTGGCCCCGCTGATCGGAGTCAGGCTCTTTCGTCTACCTGGAAAGATGGGTTCATCCGATCCCTTAGCTTGACACTACCATGTTAGTTTACCTCCTGCTCTGCTTGAGATTCAGGACTCCGTCCGCAGACTTTGGCGGCTCAAAAAATCACGAGCGCCCGGCTCACTTTTTCGTTGACGTTTACAGCCCCCCCACCGTTGACATGGGAAAAGGAAACTGTTACACTGAATCTGTAAGTCAACGGCGGCAGGACAGGCATATGGAAACGAAGAACAGTGATCGTCCTTCCTTGCTGGAATTCGTACTGCACGGAGCGGGAGGATCCGGTTTTCCGGCTGTCTCCCATCCCATCATGAAAGGAACGTGGTTTTATGGATCTGTCCAAAAGCATCGACCGTTTTCTGGAGCCCCAGAAAACTGCCTATCCCACCGCTTTGGCAGAAGTGAGTCGGGGCAGGAAGGAAAGCCACTGGATGTGGTACATTTTCCCTCAGCTCCGGGGGCTGGGCCGCAGCACGCTGGCCTGGTACTATGGGCTTGAGGATCTGGCGGAGGCAAGGGTATATCTTGACCATCCGGTGCTGGGACCCCTGCTCCGGGGGATCACCGCAGCGGTGCTGGTCCTGCCGGAGGCGGAGCCTGCCCGTGTGTTCGGCTGGCCGGACAATATGAAATTCCGCTCCTGCCTGACCCTGTTTGCCCAGGTCAGTGAGGACGATCTGTTCGTGAAAACTCTGGATAAATTTTTCGGCGGTGAGCAGGACCCTTTGACGTTGGAACTGCTTGAGGAAAACGGCTGAGGAAGCAACTGTCCGCAGCCCGTCATCCGTAAAATTTTGCAGGAAATCATGCAGTTTCTTGCAAATTTTTAAGCACCGCCTGCCGCCGGAAGGGATTTTGCCCCTTCGGGAAGCCCGTCCGACGCCGTTCCGGCGGCAGAAAAAACCATCCAATCAAGAGAAAACGCCCTCACGTTGCGGTAAAAAGCAGCGTGAGGGCGTTTTGACCCTTCCCGGATATATGCGGTTAAGGCCTTCCAATCTGTGGTTATGTACAATTACAATCCCACTCTTTTGGCAAAATGTAACATTCCAAAACAGGAAATCTGCCACGGTTGCCATGTTGTCAGTGATGGGTTCCCTTCTTGGATATGACGCCTCAATTCATGGACGTTCCCGGAACAGCCAAGCCTTGGCTGTCATGGAATGGGGAAAGGGCGGTTATTTCCGATCTGGACACCTATGTTCTGAACCACCGCCGAAGAATGAAGCCTTGTACGGCCTTTGATAAGCTTGATATGGACAGCGGTGAAAACCAGGCATTTGGAACGCCTGACCGAGACTATGTTCACTTTGCCACGGATATTGCGGACGCACTTATGGAATTGAAAGATATCTACCCGGAAGAATATGCACGGTACTATCCGGCCTATGCGGCGGTCAATGATGATGAAGCGTTGGCGGAACGTGTTCGCTTGCTGAACCCGCTGGAGTTCATCGGAACGGAGGAAAAAAACAAGCAGGCAAAGCATTATCGAATCCGCGTGGGTGCCGCTGATGTTGACACATCCCTAAGTGTGTCTATGGCGTTGGCACTACAGTGCGGCAAAACTGTTTTTTGAAGAATATCAGCAAAGTATCAGCATATAAGCGGCCACAGAGAGGATCAATGACTTCATGCTCTCCCTTCCTGTGGAATCCGGGCAATCCACGTTGTTTTTTTGATGCCGGACACATTCTGATAAAGAAAATGGCAGGAAAACATCCCGGAACAGAACAGTGGAAATCTGCTTTTGCCGCGTCAGCGTTTTCAGCCGGACGCACCCAAAAGCCGTGAAAAATAACTTATCACGCCTATTGACAAGACGAAATCTCCGGTGTATAATGTCAGCATTCTGAACGAAGTGCGCTTCAAATAAGCGTACTTTCTCAGCAAAATCAACAAATGGAGGAAACATAAACGATGAAAAAGATTCTTGCAGTTCTGATGGCCGTTTTGATGGTTGCTTCTCTGGCAGCCTGCGGCGGCAATACATCTGCCCCTGCTACCGAGCCTGCTCCGGCTCCCGCGGCCGCCAATACCACGGCTCCGGCAGCGGAGACCACTGCTCCCGAGCAGTCCCTGATCGACGCAGCCAAGGCCGAGGGCGAGCTGGTCGTCTACGGCTCCTGCGAGGAAGACTATCTGGCAGCTGCCTGCGCTCACTTTGAAGAGCTGTACGGCATCAAGGTTCAGTATCAGCGCCTGTCCACCGGTGAGGTTCAGGCCAAGATCGAGGAAGAAAACGGCAATCCTTCCGCTGACGCCTGGTTCGGCGGCACCACCGACCCCTACAACGTCGTCGCTGCTGAGGGCCTGCTGGAAGCCTACGAAGCTGAGAACGCTTCCCACCTGCTGGGCAGCCAGTACCGCGATCCCGATGGCTACTGGTACGGCATTTACAAGGGCATTCTGGGCTTCATGGTCAACAAGGATGAGCTGGAGCGTATGAATCTGGAAGCGCCCGCCGACTGGCAGGATCTGCTGAAGCCCGAATACAAGGACCTGATCTGGCTGTCCAACTACAACACCGCCGGTACCGCCAAGCTGGTCATCAACACCATGATCCAGAAGTACGGCCACGACGAAGGCATCCAGTACCTGGTCGACCTGGACAAGAACATTCAGGTTTACACCAAGTCCGGCTCCGGCCCGTCCAAGAACGTCGGCACCGGTGAGTGCGTCATCGGCATCGGCTTCCTGCATGACGGCATCACCCAGATCGTGGACAACGGCTATGAGAACGTCCAGCTGATCATCCCCTCCAGCGGCACCTCCTTCGAGATCGGCGCTACCGCCATCTTCAAGGGCGCGAAGCATCCCAATGCTGCCAAGCTGTGGGTCGAGTACGCTCTGTCCCCCGAGTGCGTTGAGCTGGCTGCCAAGAACGGCTCCTACCAGTTCCTGGTGATCGACAACGCCAAGCAGCCTGAGCAGGCCGCCGAGTTCGGTCTGGACCCCGAGAACGTGATGGATTACGACTTCGAGGACGCCAAGAACAACATCAAGACCTACGTCGAAGAGGTCATGAATGCTCTGGGCGGCGGCGACGACCGTTTCAAGACTGAGTAAGTAAGATTAGGAATTCCCAAGGAGGATGGCGCGATCCGCCATCCTCCTTAATCGTATCTGAGGACTGTCAAAGTGCCAAAGCAGCGGCACTTTGCCGGCTCCCAGATTTCTCCCCGGCGCTACGTTCCCATTTCCCTGAAAGGAGAACTGCTTATGACAGAAGTTAAGACAAAAAGACAAAGCGCGTCCCTGGATCGCAGAAAGCTGCTGGCAGATCCCATCATGGTCACGACCATTGTGGTTCTGATCGCTTTTCTGACTTTGTTTATTCTCTACCCTCTGGCGATCCTGCTGGTGGATAGTTTTTACAGCAAAAACGGCCTGACGCTGGACATCTTCAAGCGGGTTCTGGCCATGGCGAATTTCCGTACATCCATCGTCAATACCCTGAAGGTCGGCTTCCTTGTGGGCATTCTTTCCACGCTGCTGGGTCTGCTGTTTGCCTACGTGGAGGTCTACGTAAAACTGGGCAAATTCTCCGGCGGGCTGTTCAAGGTGGTGTCCATGCTGCCTGTCGTTTCGCCGCCCTTTGTGCTGTCATTGTCCATGATCATGCTGTTCGGCAAGGCGGGACTGATCACCCGGTTCCTGCTGAAAATATACGATAACAACGTATATGGCTTCTGGGGCATCGCCATCGTCCAGACGCTGACATTCTTCCCGGTGTGCTACATGATGCTCAAGGGTCTGCTGAAGAATATCGACCCCTCTCTGGAGGAGGCCGCCCGGGATATGGGTGCTTCCCGGTGGAAGGTGTTCTCGACCGTCACGTTCCCGCTGATGCTTCCGGGACTTGGCAACGCGTTTCTGGTGACCTTCATTGAGTCCATCGCTGACTTTGCCAACCCCATGATCATCGGCGGCTCCTACGATACGCTGGCGACGACCATTTATTTGCAGATCACCGGCGCGTATGACAAAGAGGGCGCTGCGGCGATGGCTGTGGTGTTGCTGAGCATTACGCTGCTGATGTTCGCCGTCCAGAAATACTATCTGGAGGCCAAAACCGCCGCGACCCTGACGGGCAAGGCGTCCCGGGCAAGAATGCTCATCTCCGATAAGTCGGTGACCGTTCCGCTGACGGTGCTTTGCTCTCTGGCGGCGATCTTCGTGGTCATGATGTACCTGTGCGTCCCCATCGGCGCGCTGTTCCCCACATGGGGCTACAAGTTCAGCCCGCTGACCTTCAAGTGGTTCACTCAGGTCTTCACCAAGTATAAGGGCTTGAAGGCGTTTAAGGACTCCTTCGTCCTGTCGCTGATCTCCGCGCCCATCACGGCGCTGCTGTCCATGATCATCTCCTATCTGGTGGTCAAGAAAAAGTTCAAGGCCAAGGGCTTTATCGAGGCGGTCTCCATGCTGGCCATGGCGGTTCCCGGTACGGTTCTGGGCGTTGGCTACATCCGGGGCTTCTCCGGCGGCCTGTTCCACACGGGGCTGCTCAGCGGCCTTTACGGAAGCGCGGCCATTCTTATCATCGTCTTTGTGGTGCGCAGCCTGCCCACCGGCACCCGCAGCGGCATTTCCGCCCTGCGCCAGATCGACAAGTCCATTGAGGAATCCGCCTACGACATGGGCGCCAACAGCTTCCGGGTCTTCATGACCGTGACGCTGCCGCTGATCAAGGACTCCTTCCTCAGCGGTCTTGTCACCGCGTTTGTCCGCAGCATCACGGCAATTTCCGCCATTATTCTGCTGGTCACGCCCCAGTTCCTGCTCATCACCGTACAGATCAACGAATTTGCCGAAAAAGGCTCCTACAGCATTGCCTGTGCCTTTGCCACGATCCTGATCCTGATCACCTACGGCTCGGTGCTGCTGATGAATCTGGCCATGAAGTTCTTCGGCACCAGCAAAAAAATCAAGGAGGCTTGAGTTATGGAAAAAGAGAAAAAAGGCGTTCGCCTGGATCACATTTCCAAGATCTATAAAGACCCCAAGACCGGCAAGGACTTTTACGCGGTAAAGGACACCTGTCTGGAGATCCAGCCCGGTTCCTTCGTGACCCTGCTGGGGCCCTCCGGCTGCGGCAAAACGACCACTTTGCGAATGATCGCCGGCTTTGAAAGCCCCGACGAGGGCGAAATTTACCTTGGCAACGAGGCCATCAACGCCCTGCCCCCCAACAAGCGGGACACGGCCATGGTGTTCCAGAGCTACGCTCTGCTGCCCCACTACAACGTATTCGACAATGTGGCCTACGGCCTGAAGCTGCGCAAAGTCCCCAAGGACGAGATCAAGGAGCGGGTCACCCGCATTCTGGAGCTGGTGGAGCTGTCCGGCATGGAAGCGCGGATGACCAACCAGCTTTCCGGCGGTCAGCAGCAGCGTGTCGCCTTGGCACGGGCGCTGGTATTGGAGCCGGGCGTGCTGCTGTTTGACGAACCCCTGTCCAATCTGGACGCAAAGCTCCGGGTGAGTATGCGCACGGAGATTCGCCGCATCCAGCAGGCTACGGGCATCACCGCCATCTACGTCACCCACGACCAGAGCGAGGCCATGGCGCTGTCGGATTCCATCATCATCATGAACAAGGGCGTGGTCGCCCAGATCGGCAGCCCTCAGGAAATCTACTACCACCCCAACAGTGAGTTCGTTGCCGATTTCATCGGCGAGGCAAACTTCCTGAAGGGCAAGTGCGTGGCGCTGGAAGATGGCTGCGGCGTACTTCAGCTGGCGGATACGCAGGTTCGGGTAGCCGCCACCGAGAACATGACGGTTGGGGAAGATTACACCATCGTTCTGCGGCCGGAGTCTGCCGGGCTTGTTCCGGAAGGCAATTTGAAGTGCCGCGTGGTTCTCAGCTGCTTCATGGGCGCGTATCAGAACTACCATGTGATGGTGGGCGATACGCTGGTAAAGCTGACGGACTACAACCCGAAGAATCATCGGATCTATCAGGTTGGCGAGACCTGCGCCCTGACCTTCGAGCCGGACGGCGTGCATGTGCTGTAAATCAAAAATGTAAAAATACTCCTCACTGCCATTACGGCGGTGAGGAGTATCTGTTTATATACTATTTCAGAAGCTGCTTCAGGTCTTCCTCCGGCGTGGTGATGGGGGCAATGCCGAAGTTCTCTACGAGGTAGTTCAGCACGTTTGGCGAGACAAACGCCGGAAGCGTGGGGCCGAGGCGGATGTTTTGAATGCCCAGGTGCAGCAGGGTCAGCAGGATGCACACCGCCTTCTGCTCATACCAGGAAAGCACCATGGACAGCGGCAGGTCGTTCACGCCGCAGCCAAATGCGTCGGCAAGAGCAACGGCAATTTGAATGGCGCTGTAGGCATCGTTGCACTGCCCCACATCCATCAGACGGGGCAGGCCGCCGATGGTGCCTAAGTCAAGGTCGTTGAAACGGTATTTGCCACAGGCAAGGGTCAGCACCACGGTGTCGGCCGGGGTCTGCCTGACGAACTCCGTGTAGTAGTTGCGGCCGGGACGCGCCCCGTCGCAGCCCGCGACCAGAAAGAAGTGCCGGATGGCGCCGGTCTTTACCGCTTCGATCACATTGTCCGCCACGCCCAGCACCGCGCCGCGGGCAAAGCCGGTCATGACCGTGGTACCGCCGTTGATGCCGGTGAACGTCCTGTCCTCGGAATAGCCGCCCAGCTCCAGAGCCTTCTCAATAACCGGCGTGAAGTCCTTATCTTCGCCAATGTGGGCAATTTCGGGATAGGATACCATGGCCGTGGTGAACACGCGGTCTGCGTAGCTCCCTCGCGGCGGCATCAGGCAGTTGGTGGTAAACAGCACCGGCGCGGGAAGCGCCGCAAATTCCTTCTGCTGGTTCTGCCACGCCGTGCCGAAATTGCCCTTAAGATGGGCATACTTTTTCAGTTCCGGGTAGCCGTGGGCAGGGAGCATTTCACCGTGGGTGTAGATGTTGATACCCTTGCCATCGGTCTGCTCCAGCAGCAGCTTCAGGTCGTGGAGGTCATGGCCGGAGATGACGATGAACGGCCCCTTCTCCACGGTCAGCGGAACGGTGACAGGGGCGGGTGTGCCATAGCTTTCGGTGTTCGCCTTATCAAGGAGCGCCATACACTTGAGATTCTTCTCGCCGACCTCCATCACAATGGGCAGCAGCTCGTCCATGCCCCAGTCCTCGCCCACGGCAAACAGCGCCTTTGCCAGAAAGCGGTTCACTTCCTCGTCGGTATAGCCCAGCACCATGGCGTGATGGGCATAGGCCGCCATGCCGCGCACGCCAAAGAGAATCAGGGATTTGAGACTGCGGATATCCTCCTGCGCGCCCCAGAGCTTCTCCATATCGTAATCGTCGGTTCGGCCGCAGGCGGAAGCGCAGACGGCGCAGTCAGGAACGAGTCTCGCCTTTTCTGCACGAACCCGGTCGATCAGAGCGCGGATGGTTTCTTCATTAAAATTCACATTGGTAACGGTGGTGAACAGTCCCTCGATCATCAGCCGCCATGTATCCCCGTTCACATCCGGGGCGTTATCGGTGGCACGCGCCAGCCCCACCAGCGCGCCGGTCAGCTCGTCCTGAAGCTTCGCCACATCGGCGGTCTTGCCGCATACCCCCGCTTTTCCCGTGCAGCCGGTACAGAGCGCCGTCTGCTCACACTGAAAACAGAACATTTTGTTGTCCATTGAAAATCCTCCTATTTTTGGTGGCTTGCCTTTTCATGCGCATTATACTATAATGGAATCAACAAGTCGGTTGAATTTTCAACAAAAGAGAGGTTTTATGAAAGATTATTTATCTGTGATCCGGTCTTCCCAGCTCTTTTCCGGCGTTTCGGAAGAGGAGGTTATTGCCATGCTTTCCTGCCTCAAGGCAGAACGGAAGGACTTCCCGAAGGATGCTTTCCTGCTGCGCGCCGGAGATACGGCGGAATCCATTGGTCTTGTGCTGTCGGGAAGCGTTCTGGTCATACAGGAGGATATCTGGGGAAACCGCAATATTCTTTCCAAAGCGGGGCCGGGGCAGACCTTTGCCGCCGCGTTCGCCTGCGCCCCCGGCTCCCGGCTGAATGTGAGCGTGGTAGCCGAAACCCCCGTTACCGCAATGTTTCTGAACGTAAAGCGTATTCTGACCGTCTGCCCCTCCGCCTGTACGCATCACAGCCGGATCATCCGCAACCTGCTGGGCGAGCTTGCCGGGAAAAACCTGCGTTTCAGCGAAAAGCTCACGCACATGGGACAGCGTACCACCCGGGCGAAGCTCATGTCCTATTTTTCCGCCGAAGCCCAGCGTTTGGGGAAATATGAATTTGACATACCCTTTTCGCGGCAGCAGCTTGCGGACTATCTTGGGGTCGAGCGCAGCGGGCTGTCGCTGGAGCTTGGGAAAATGCGCGGCGAGGGGCTCCTTGACTTTCATAAAAGTCATTTTGTTCTGAAGGTGTAATGCCCAAAAATGCAAAGGGGGCTGTCTCGTTAATTGGCGGGGCGCATTAGACAGTTAACAGACACAGTGGATGATCTGCTGCACCGGTTCTTGTATAATTTATCCCTTGCCTCTCCCTCTGGGATAGGTGGCCGAGCGCAGCGAGGACGGAGAGGGTAAACAAGGTTGCAAAACCCTCGCGCGTCAGGCGATGCCTCCCTGATTAAAATTAAGATTTTAATCAGGAAATAGTATCAGTCACCTGCGGTGACAGCTCTCCCGGAGGGAGAGCCAAGGGTGTGTACCTGCATTTTGGAACGAGAAATGGAGCGTATCTGCACCGATACGCTCCATTCACTGTTTTACGACCACCCATTAAAGAGGCAGCCCCCTGTTTTTCATTACAGCACTTCCCGGCAGGCTTGCTGCAAGGCAGCTTCCTGCTGCCGGTACATGAGCGCCTGTGCGTAGTGAAGATACGGCTCGCAGCCGTGCCGACCGATGTACGTCAGCGCATTGGGCGTTCTGGTCAGAGCGGACACCAGCAGGATCATCTCCTGCCCCTCGCCAAAGCAGTCCGCCACGAAACGGAACCCGTGGGAAAGCTCCGTCTGGATGCGCCGGATCAGATCTTCCCGCCGCTGGACGTCCTGACCGAACAGCGTGCGCAGAAGCACAAGCTGCTCTTTTTCATCCCGGATATGCGCCTGCTTTACTGCCAGCTCCATCTCCCCCAGACGGTGCAGCACCCATTCCTCCCGCCGGGCTTCTTCCGTGGAAAGTAAGGCGTTCTGGCGTTTTATCTCCAGACTCTTTCGGTTGGCGGTGATAAACTCCGTCAGGGACTGGTTCCCATTTTTATACCGCCCCAGCAGTTCGTGGAGCCGGACGACCGCCGCGTCTTCCCGGGCATAGGCCGCGAATTCCGCCCCCAGTGCGTCCAATACCAGATTCACCACCGTGATTCGCTCGTCAAAACTGCCGCCCCGCGCCATGGCCACCCGCTCCTGATAGGCTTCCTCCGCCAGTGTTCCGTTCAGGATCTCCGGTATGGCGTAATCGGAGCCATAGGTCTGGTAGAGGCGGTAGTAGGCGGCAAAATCTCTGGCCGTTTCCTCATGGTGCAGGAATTGGGATACCAGTGCCTCGGTCACCGGGACTTGCAGCGCTTCATAGCCTTTCAGTATCTGGGACAGGTCTTCCCATCCCCGCGCCGTTACAAACGACAGATTATCCTCCGTCCGCTTCACCATATAGAACCGCTCCCGCTTCACGGACAGATAGGAAATGACCGCGCCGTGGAGTTGCTTCTCCCGGGCATAATCCAGCCAGATATCCAAATCTGCTTCTACGTTGATCTGCCGCACCCGATCCAGCGTCACCACATCGAACTCCCGTACCGATTTGTTATACTCCGGCGGATTTCCCGCGGCCACGATGACCCAGCCCTCCGGGACACGGTGCGTGCCGAAGGTCTTGTTCTGCAGAAATTGCAGCATGGTGGGCGCCAGCGTCTCCGAAACGCAGTTGATCTCGTCCAGGAACAGGATGCCCTCCTGACAGCCGGTACGCTCCATGGTCTCGTAAACGGAAGCGATGATCTCACTCATGGTATATTCCGTGACAGACATGACCTGCCCGCCGTAGGTTTTTTCCTCAATATGGGGCAGGCCGATGGCGCTCTGGCGGGTGTGGTGGGTGATGGTATAGGCCACCAGTCCCACGCCGCAGCGCCGGGCGACCTGTTCCATGATGGCCGTCTTTCCGATACCCGGAGGGCCCATCAGCAGAATGGGACGCTGGTGTACCGCCGGAAACAGATAATTCCCGGCGTCATCCTTGCGAAGATACGCCTGCAGGGTATGGATGATCTCCTGTTTTGCTTCCTGAATATTCATAGGATTCTCCTAAATCAGTAAAAGTCTGCCCCAAGCGGGAATCAGCTCCCGATGGCCGCTTTCCTTCAGCAGGACAAAGGCCGTTTCATAGTCTGGCGGCGTTGTGGGGTACGCTCCGTCGCCGTCGGTAAAGTAGAGCAGCGCTTTTAAGTCCTTTAATTCCTTCCGCTGCCGCTGCTTTTCTACGTAGTCGAACACCGGCGTAAAGTCCGTGCCGCCCCGCCCACGGATGCGGATTTTCTTTTCGTATGCCAGCCAGTCCTCCCGGTTCCGGATCAGGGCCACATCCTGAATCAGACAGTCGCACTGGATAAAGTATACCTTCATCCTTCGGAAAAAGTTTTCCTGCCGGGAGAGAATGGCATAGGTCTCGCTTAAAAAGCGGCTTACCACTTCCCGTGAGCAGGAGCCGGAGGTGTCGATGGCAATGACCAGCTCCTCCAGCCGCCGCACTTCCTTGTATTCCAGCGGCTCGATCAGGGGCATGGAGCCGTACTGCTCCATGCCGAAATTGTAAAAGATGTAGTCAAAGCTCTCGGTGTCCAGCTCCACTTCCTCCCGGGGGAAGGTGAAGCGCTGCAGAAACTTCCGGTAGTCGTATTTGGATTCCGCCGTTTCCATGGGGCTTTCCGCCGCCGCGCCGGATGTCGTCCCCCGTTTTCCCTTGCCTGCCTTGTTTTTTGCCGCGTCTAAGAGCATCTGCTCCCACTGGCTGCGCAGGCCGCCAGTTGCTGACTCGTCCCAACGGCTGTGGTCGTCAAAGGAAAACGCCGCGCGCATTTCCTCCATGGTATAGGGAAACGTCCCCGCTTCCAGCAGCTCCAGAATCCGCTCTGCGGGCAGCGGCTCATTTCCCATGCGGTCAAAGCAGTCTTTTCTGACGGCATTTTCCAGCGCCAGCCGGGGCTGCGCCTGCCGCTCGATCATCTGCTCCACCGCCATATCGCAGGCAAGATCCCACATTTCCCCCGCCGGTTTGAACAAATGCAGGAACAGGCAGTGCAGCAGCATATGCAGATAGCCCCGCCGCAGCGCCGCCGGTTCCCGGCTGTAGCATTCCAGCGTTTCCCGAACCGGGAAATACATGGCCTGCCCATCAACGGAGAAGCCTGTTTCGGCTCCAAACCGCCATCTCAGGCAGTCAAAGGCCGCATCCAGATAGGGGAACAGATCACACAGTTCCGCCCGGCAGGTCTGCAAAATCCGCAGACACAATTCCGTTTGCTTTTCGTCCTGTACCATGGAAACCGCCCTCTGCCTCAAAGGTCAAAACTTCGGTCATGAAACCCATACTTCCGGGTTTTCCGTTCCAGCAGCCAGATAAACGCCTGTGTTTTCTGATTCCGGATGGCATAGTCCATACAATCCTCTATCACGGAAGCATCCATCCAACCCAGTTCTTCCAGCACTTGCAATTTATCCAGCGCGTCTCTCTGGATCAGCACCTCCGCCGCCGGCCGGATACGGAGCCTCAGATAGTCTCCAAAGTCCCTGTGCTGTTTATCCGTATAGCCGTCCGGCTGAAAAAAGCCCGACAGCGCCAGTTCCAAACGTACAGGCGCCTGTTTGGAGGACATAAATTTCTGATACAGCGCGTCTCCGTTTTCCATCTTCCCGCCTCCGTTTTCGTATAGAAATAGAATAGCAAAAAAACAGAGCGCGGTCAATCCATGGGAAAATTCTTTTCTCCCATATCCGTAGCATCATTGTAACACTTACAAATTTTCCGTGCACGGGAAGAAAACAGCCGTAGATTATTTCACATTTTTATGGTACAATTATTTAGGGTCTATCTGAAAACCGTCAACATGCCCAAACAGCGGGTCTTTTCCGCCTGCTGTGCACCATTTTCCCTTGTAATACACAAAGTATTCCTGCGGAAAAATGGCTTCAGCAGGCGAAAAATCCCTCGCTGTTGGTCATATTCCCGGTTTTCAGATAGACCCTAACCAAATTGAACGATTGGGGTGGACATATATGAGTCTGAATACAAATACATTGCCAACCGCATCTGATTTATCATCTGAAAAACGCAGCGTATGCCTCATTAACGATTCCTTCCCTCCGGTGATTGACGGCGTGGCCAATGCGGTCACCAACTATGCCTCCGTCATTCAGCGCAGCTATGGCGACGCCACCGTAGTAACGCCCTACTATCCCGACGCCGATGACAGCATCTACCCCTTTCCGGTGCTGCGCTATCCCAGTATCGATGTGACAAAGCTGGTTGGCTACCGGGCAGGTCTGCCCCTGTCCCCGGAGCTGATGGCACAGGTTGAGGGGCGTCACATTGACCTGATCCATAGCCACTGCCCCGTCACTTCCACGATCCTCGCCCGGATGCTGCGGCAGCGGCTGCATGTGCCGCTGGTGTTCACCTACCACACCAAGTTCGACATCGACATTGCCAATGCCATCCACAGCAAGCGGCTGCAGGAAGCCTCCATCAAGCTGCTGGTAGAGAACATCTCCGCCTGCGATGAGGTATGGACAGTCAGCCGCGGCGCAGGAGAAAATCTCCGATCTCTGGGCTATCAGGGAGACTACATCGTCATGCCCAATGGCGTGGACATTCCAGCCGATCGCCTGCCGGAGGAGACGGTACGCGCCGTAAGCGAAGGTCTTGACCTGCCGGAGGTTGTGCCGCTGTTACTGTTTGTGGGACGCATGATGTGGTACAAGGGACTGCGGATCATTCTGGACGCGCTGAAACAGCTGAAAGGCGAGGGGCAGGACTTCCGCATGGTGTTCATCGGTAAGGGCACCGATGGAGAGGCCATCCGTGCCTATGCCGAGGAACTGTGTCTGGGCGACAAGGTATTCTTTCTGCCGCCCTGCTATGACCGGGAAATTATCCGAGCATGGTATTGCCGCGCCGACCTGTTCCTGTTTCCCTCCACGTTTGATACCAACGGTCTTGTGGTGCGTGAGGCGGCGGCCTGCGGCCTTGCCAGCGTGCTGATCGCCGGAAGCTGCGCCGCCGAGGACGTTACCGACGGGCGCAACGGCTTTTTCATTGAAGAAAACGCCGCTTCCATGGCGGCGACGCTGCGCCGCCTGCTGCCCCAGCGAGAGTTACTGCGGCAGGTAGGTGAAAATGCCCGGCGGGAACTCTACATCTCATGGGACACTTCCGTTGCCAATGCCTGCCGTCGTTATGAGGTGGTGCTGGACAACTTCCGCCGAGGGGTATATCCAGCGCGCGACACCCGGGTGGACGAATTGCTGCTGGACACGGCAGAGTCGCTGGATGCCATCAACCGCCTCCGTGCCATTCCCCAGCAGCTGCGCGCTGCCATGGACGAGGATGTCCGCCAGTGGCACGACGAGATACAGGAAAACCGTCTGAATGCTCGGGAGAATCGCCAGAAGTTACAGGAAAAGCTATCGCAGCTGCGCCAACAGATCGACCGGTATCTGTAAAGGTGCTTATACTATAGAAATTGGAAAGAAAAAGTCCTGTACGCATCTTACAGCATACAGGACTTTTGTGTCTTTGCAACACTTTAGATGCTGCAACCCCGGCCTGCTTTGGGGTTAAAAATTTAATTTCTTTCTGAGCTTTCTTTCGGCATTTCTATTTTCTTTCGCATATAGATTGACATCAAAACAATTTCCACTCTGCTTGGACACGCGAGCACGAAGATCACATTAGATACGTACATCCATCTGATTCGGGACACTGGCAAATATGCTGTCGAGATGCTCGAGGCAATATGACAATCGCTAAAAAATAGGCAGGATGGTCACGTCCTGCCTATTTTTTTAGCTAAAGAAATGGATAAGGGACTAAGCCCTTTTTCATTGGATAACTTCTTCCGGCAAATTTTTATTTTACCGACGAGTCATACTAATTCTTAATTAAAGCATTTAATTAAGAATTAGTATAACAGAGAAATTCACCCCAAATCTGTTATCACGCCAGGATTGTCATTGCCCGGAATTGACCACGAAGCCGTAGGGGGCAAGTGTGGTGTGGGTCAGGGCTTCCGAGAGCAGGGGCGTTCCGGTAACCGGCTGGGGAAGCTGGCAGGGATCGGGGCTGAAATTGCACCAAACCGTAATGTCCGCCCCATCAAGGCTTCTGCGGTAGGCAAAAAGCTGCGGGTCATCGGGGACAAGCAGCTGGAAATTGCCCCATTTGAGGATGTCACTTCCTTTGCGCAGGGCAATCAGGCGACGGTAAAAGTGCAGGATGGAGTTTTCGTCCTCCCGGGCGTACTGCACGTTGATCTCGGCAGCGTTGGGATTTACGGCGATCCAGGGCGTCCCTGTGGTGAAGCCTCCATTCGCTGTGCTGTCCCACTGCATCGGCGTTCTGGCGTTGTCGCGCCCCTTGTGCCGGATGCCGTTCCACGCCCACGCCTTTTGCGCATCCGTCTTTGCCTCTTTCAGAAGGTTCAGGCTTTCAATGTCCCGCAGCTGCGAGGCATCGGCAAAGGGATAATTCGTCATGCCGATCTCCTCACCCTGATAAATGAAGGGCGTTCCCCGCTGCAAATACATGGCCACCGCCAGCATTCTGGCGCTCCGCTGCCGGAGCGTCTCCGACGCGGTGCAGCCCCAGCGGGATACGATGCGGGGCTGGTCATGGTTGCTCCAGAACAGCGTATTCCAGTCCAGTGTGCTTTGCCACGCGGCAGTCAGCGCCTTGAACTTTTTCAGAGAAAAGGGGATCACGTTCCACTTCCCGTTCTCGCCGTCGATGTCCATGATGTCAAACTGGAACAGCAGATCCAGTTCTCTTCCGTCCCCGACGACACTGTTCGCGTTATCCAGAGTGACGCAGGTCGTTTCGCCTACGCACATACAATCCCGGCCGTCAAAGCAGCGTTTGCGCATCTCGCGCAGATGGGAATGCAGTGCCGGCTGGAAGGCCGTATGCTCGCCCGGGAAAGCGTAGCCTGAGCCGCTGGCGTCGGGCAGGCCGGGTGCTTTGGCGATCAGGCTGATCACATCCATGCGGAACCCGTCCACGCCCTTGTCGAACCACCAGTTGATCATGGCATAGACTTCTTCCCGAAGCTTCGGATTTTCCCAGTTGAGGTCAGGCTGCTTCTCCCCGAAAAGATGCAGATACCACTGCTCTGTCGCCGCATCATAGCTCCATGCCGACGGCGTGAAGAAGGATGACCAGTTGTTCGGCTCCTTCCCACCGCGTCCGTCGCGCCAGATGTAATAGTCGCGGTAGGGATTGTCTTTGGATTTTCTCGATTCGACAAACCATGCGTTCTCGTCCGAGGAATGGTTGACGACCAGATCCATGACCAGCCTGATGTCCCGCCGGTGCATTTCCTCCAGCAGTCGGTCGAAGTCCTCCATCGTGCCGAATTCGGACATGATCTTCCGGTAGTCGCGGATGTCATAGCCCATATCGTCGTTGGGCGAGTCGTAGACCGGGCAGAGCCATACCGCACCGATGCCCAGCCATTGCAGGTAATCCAGCCGGGAGATCAGACCGGGGATGTCCCCGATGCCGTCGCCGTTGGAATCCTGAAAGCTGCGGGGATAAATCTGATAGAACACACGTTCCTTCCACCATGGGCTTTTCATGGAATCGTTCACTCCTTCACAATGAGATCGTCAATAACCGGCAGCGTGCCCCGCGCCGCCGTAAAGCAGGGCAGCGACCCGCCCAGCAGCGCCAGCCAGGGCAGGCTGTAGGGCAGCAGAAGCGCCATTACCGCCGTCAGCGCAAGGGCAAGCAGCAGCCAGCCAAGCACCAGAGCGGGGCAGCGAAAGGTCAGGCAAATCGCGTTTTTCAGCAGCGCCGGGAGCTTCAGCTCCACCCGCGCCTGCATCTGAAAGGCCAGAGCGCCGATGCACCACAGCAGATAGCTGCCAATCAGGCAGAAGCAGGCCAGCACCGCCCCGACTCCCGCCCCCTCTGTAAGCCGGAAATAGAACCAGCCGCCGTAAAGAATTGCCGCCGGGCCGGCGAAAAAGAGCACCCCAAGAGGGAGCGACGGGAGAAAATTGGTGCGGAAGCTACGCAGAAAGCGGCGGTACGGCTGTTTTTCCTCCAACAGCAGACTTTGGCAGGCGCGGCATAATGCCGTCCATCCTGCGGGAGCCGTCAGCACCGGCAGGCAGGTCAGCAGAAAAAGCAGATTCAGCACCATCAGCGGCAGCAGCTTTTCAAAGCACAGCCGCACGAAGCCGGCGGTTCTATAGTCTCTCTGCATCGCCGCGGTTCCTCACTTCCTTGTAATACTCCGAGGGACTCATGCCCGTTTTCTTCCGGAACAGCTTTGAGAAATAATACCGGTCGTCGATCCCCACCAGGTACGCGATCTCCTGAAACGGCAGATCCGTGGTCGCAATCAGCTGCTGGGCGTTATAAATGCGCAGCGTGTTGAGATATGTAAAGATCGGCGCGTCGGTCAGCTTGGAAAAGGCGCGGTTCATGTAGTCGAAATTCATCTCGAAGACGTCTTCGATCTCCTGGCTCGACAGCGGCCGCGTATAATTTTCGTTGAGGTAATGGAGCAGCCGCTCGGCCACGACTTCCGACTTTTTCAGTTTCTTCCCCTGAGCAGCGCCCCGCGCCAGCAGGTGCTCATGTGCCACTTCCAGAAAGAACGAATGCAGCAGCGCGGCGGTGCGGCGCTTGTAGTGCTCCTCCCGGGCATTGTAGCAGTCCAGCGCGGTGCGGAGTATCGTATTGAACTCACTGCCCGGCAGGTGAAACTGCTTCGGAAGATAGGTGATGGGGTCGGTGGGGTCGGCTTCGTCCAGATTGTAGCTCACAAGGCTCAGCCTGCGCTTTTCCGCAAGCAGCGACATGGCCGCGTCCTCGTCCTCCACCCGTGCCATTTCCGGGTGGGTGAAATGGGCATAGTAATAATTGCAGGCCGCACGCTGATAGCCCTCGTGGCACAGCCCCGGCTCAAGCAGGAAGAAATCCCCCGCCTTGAGGTGATAGAAAATGCCGTCCTCCTGCAGATACATATTCCCGTCACGGATCACATACAGGACATACTCGTCGATCGTCCGGGAAAAGTGGATCCACGGCTCGGTGTAGTTGATCCGCCCCAGCATCCGTACACGGGGAAGCAGATCTGCATTGTAAGACAGAAGCATCGTCATTCCTCCAGTTGCACCCACACGGCAGTCCAGCAGCGCACGTCGGGCAGCTTTACGGTATAGATGCAGCCGTTCTCTGTTTGCTCCGCCGTGTAGGGAAGCTTTTGCGCCGCCAGACACTCGCTGTCCGGCGAGGCACAGTAGATGCCGCGCACCGGCCGGTCAAGGCGGATGGCCGCCGAAATACCCGCTGCCGGGGTTGGTTCCCGCTTTCCCTCATTCCACATGGCGTTGTTGCCGGTCAGGTTGATCAGGTGGAGGGTCAGCCGGTCACGGGATTCGCGGAGGAGCGTCCAGACCGTGTCCGCCTGTCCGTCCGTGGAGAAGGTGCAGGCATCGGAGAAGAAACGGACGTCCTCGTTAATGCCGCCGGAGGCCGTCTTGCCAATATCCATACCGGGATCATTATATAACAAATCCTTGTATCTGACAAGAAAATCGCAATTGCGCTGTACGATTGGAAGAAAGCTTTCCCGCAGGTGGGCGTAGTTGACATAATAACTGTCCCGCAGCAGGCTGCGGTTCTCGCCCAGAACGAGCTGCGTACCGCCGGAGGCAGAGATCACCGCCCACGCAAGACGGAATGAGCGCTCTGCCGCGTCCATATCCTCCCCCTGAAACGCCTTCAGATAGGCGGCAAGGATGACATTCCGGTGGGACAGCAGCCGAGCCTCCCGAATCAGGCGGTAAAGGTCAAAATAGGTATCGTGGGGCGGCCAGACCTCGATATACACCGCGTCCTGTGCCGCCGCGGCGACGGTTTCCGTTGGCCAGTTATTGACGGCGTTGAAGATCACGCCGCCGTCGGCCGCTTCCTCGCGGGCGGCCTGCGCCGCCGCATTGATCAGGCGCGGGAACTCTTCCGCCAGCTCCACGGGGCGGTGCTCCGCGTCCCAGACCCGCTTGGGAAAGCCGTAAGTATCCATGTGGATGCCGGAAAAGCCGAAGCGCACGGCACTGCGGAATTCCTCCACAATATGCTTCGCCCAGCCGCAGGAGGACGCCACATTCATATAGTACAGCCATCCGGCAAAGGTCATCGGCTGACCGTCCATCGTGTACATTCCCCACATTGGGTGCGCTGCAAAGGTATCCTTTGTTGCCGCGTAAACCGCGCCGTAGGCCAGCGGGCGGATGCCGCAGGCTTTGCAGTGTTCGATCTTCTTCGAGATGACGCTTAAGTCCGTCTGACGCCCCATTGGGTCGTCGTATTGCTCGGTGGGGGGCAGAAGCCGGTCATGCCGGTACATCCAGTCGTAAAACTGCACCGCGTTCAGATGCAGATCCCGCATCCACTCCACGTCCAACCTGTCCCCGTCGCCGGAGGAAAAATCAGACAGAAAGCCGTAGCGAATTTCGGTTCTGCGGTCGGAAACCACATCAAACGCGCCTTCCCAGACGCCGTCTTCTGTGCTGATGCGCACACCGTAGCCGCCCACCGGCACATCCGTCAATACCAACACGTCGCCCTCCCGGACGGCTTGCAGCGTGACCGGACGCTCCATACGGAAGAACGTCGCTGAAAGAAGCGCCGAATGCGCCGGCAGGATCAGCCGAACCGGCTCGCCGGGCAAATATTGTGCTTTGTCAAAATGACAGGTGATTTTCTGCATTGGCTTATCCTTTCACTGCTCCCTGAGTCAGTCCGCCCACGACCGTTTTCCGCTGGAAAACCACAAACAGAACGATCACAGGGATCAACGCCATGATCGACGCAGCAAACACCCACTCCCACCGTGTCGCATACTGTCCGTTCAGCCGCTGGAGCAGCAGCGGGAAGGTGATCATTTTCTCATTCGCGCCCACCAGAACCTTCGCCGTAAAGTATTCCTCCCAGAAGCCCTGGAAGGCAAAAATGGTCATGGTGCCCACCGCCGGGGCAGAGAGGGGCAGCATTACCCGGAAGAAAATGTCCTTGTGACCGCCGCCGTCCAGCAGCACCGACTCCGCCAGCGAGCTTGGCAGGCTGCGGAAAAAGTTGCGCAGGAAGAAGGTGTGCCCGCAGACATTGGTCGCAACGTAGATCAGAATCAGTCCCGCCCGGGTGCCGATCAGGCCGTTGGGCAGGCCGGGAAGCGTAAGCTGCTTAAGCACCAGAAACTGGGGGATGATATTCAAAAAACCCGGCATCATCAGCGTAAACAGGTAAACCGCAAACAGCTTGTCGCGCCCGGGAAAACGGATGCAGGCGAAGCCGTAGGCGGAGAGCGTCGAAACAAACACCGAGATCACAACGGTAATGACGGTATTGATCACACTGTTTGCCAGTGCCGTCGGGAAAATGTCCATACTGAGAATGTGCCGGTACGCCGAAAAGTCCAGCCGCGTGGGGAAGAGCTTCGGCGGATAGGGCAGCACATAGCTGAACTCCTCAAAGGAGTTCGTGATCATAAAGAAGAACGGAACGGAGAAAATCAGCAGCGATGCGATCAGAATGACCCACAAAACCGTCTGCCCGAGGATCTCCGTTGCTTTTTTGCCGCGGAGCTTCATTTCTATCCCTCCTGTTCCACGTTGTCCAGCTTGAAGACGCGATTGAGAATGATCGTCAGCGCAACGATCGTCACGGCGGAGATCATGCCGATGGCGGAAGCCTCGCCGAATTCGAACTGATTGAATGCTCTGTCATACAGCAGGTATTGCAGCACCGAGGTCTTCCCGTTGGGGTCGCCGCCGGTCAGCATCATGACCTGGATGAAGACGTTGAAGGAACCGATGATCATATTGACCATCACATAAAAGGTCGTGGGGCGAAGTCCCGGCATCGTAATATGCCAGAATTTTTTCCACAGACCCGCGCCGTCCAGCTCTGCCGCCTCGTAGCGCTCCTTAGGAATTCCCTGCAATGCCGCGAGGTAGACCAGCATCGACCAGCCCACGTTTTTCCAGATGCCCATCAGCCAGATTGCCGCGTTGCCCGACCATTCCCGCAGCAGCCAGGGCACATAGTCGTCCATGACGTGGAGCACATCCACCAGCAGGTAGTTGATCAGGCCGCGGTCGGAGTTATTGAACATATACTGGAACACCAGACTGACGATGACCCACGAGGTGATGACCGGCAGATAAAAGCCGACGCGGAAGATCGTCTGCCCCCGCCTGAGGTTGTTGATCAGGTAGGCAAACAGCATTCCGCCCAGCAGAATGAACGGCACCGTCACCAGCGCGTACAGGAAATTGTTCCGGTAAGCGTACCAGAAGCGGGAGCCGCCGGACAGAACGTTCTTGAAGTTTTCCAGGCCGATGAACGTGATCTCGCCCTGCACGATCCTGTACTCAGACAGCGCGATCCGGATGGTAAAAAACATCGGATAGATGACGAACGCCAGCACCAGCAGCAGGCCGGGAAGGACGAAGGGTGCTGCCGCCGCATAGGCCCGAAGGCCCTTTTTGACGGATGATTTTCCACATACCGGGGATGGTTCATGCTGCAGCAGCTTCATTGGCGCTGCCTCCTTTTTTCCAAGGGAGCGCAGAACCCTCCGGCTCTGCGCTCCTGATATTTTGGTATTCAGAGTTTCCCTTAGGAAAGCTGCCCGTCGATCTTTGCTGCGGCGTCGTGCATCGCCTGCGCAGCGTCAGCGCCCTCTACGAAGATGCTGGTCACCATTTCGCTCCAGATCTCCTGGATCGCGGCGTTGTTGGGGGAGGGAATTCTCGCCTTGGCGGATTCCATCTGCTTCATGTAAACCGACCACACCGGGTTATTCTTGACTGCGTCGTTTTCTACAAGGGACTTGAGGATGGGCAGCTGACCGGCCTCCAGCATGGCAAGCTGTACTTCCTCGCTGGTCATGAATTTCGCGAATTCATAGGCGGCGTCCTTCTGCTTGCTGGTGGAGAAAACAGCGATGTCCTCGCCGCCGACAACGGAAGCGCTGCGGCCTTCATAGGTGGGAATGGTCGCGGCAACGATGCCCTTTGCTTCGCAGTCATCATAGGAGCCGAAGTACCAGGGGCCTTCAAAGAACATAGCGTATTCGCTGTTGATGCCGTCCCACGCATCCACGGAGCCGTCCACGTCACGGATGGTGAAGATCTTCTGGTCGTGCAGCTCGATCAGCTTGTTCATGGCGGCGATGCTGGCATCGCTGTCCAGATAGCCGGTCGCCTTCGTAAAGCCGTCGTCGGTCAGCGTGCCGCCAAACAGCCAGAAGTAGGGGTACATATCCCAGTCGCCCACGCCGGAAACGTTCAGACTGTAGGTGCCGCGATCCTTGGCCGCTTCGATGAAGGCTTCCATCGTCTCGGGAACATCATCCAGACCAATTTCCTTCAGCACGTTCTTGTTGACGACTGCGGCCTTGCAGTTGGTGTCCAGCGGCAGACCGTAATACTTGCCCTGGTAAAGATTGGTGGACAGGGGCGCGTCCAGATAATCGCCGGAAATCTCCGCGAAGTCCGCGTAATCGCTCAGGGCAACCAGACCGCCCTGCTTGGCATAGGCCGCGATGTTGGCAATGTCAACACGGGCAACGTCGGGGCTCATGCCGGTGCCGAAGGAGGTGACGATCATCTCGTGGAACTGACCGCCGTCCTGGCGCACCGCGTCGATCTTGATGTTCGGATGAGCCTTCTCCCACAGCGGCAGAACCACGTCTTTAAACTGGGCTTCTTCCGCATCGCCGTAGGTGTGCCAGAAGGTCAGAGTGATTTCTTCGTCCGCCGGGGTGCTGTCCTTTGCCGGCTCTGCCTTCTCAGTTGCCTCCGCTTTTGCGGGCTGTTCGGTCTTTCCTGTGCAGCCGGCCATGCACGCCGTCAGAAGCGCGGCGGCCAGAAGCAGCGCAAGCAGTTTTGCAAGTTTGTTTTTCATGTTGATCCTCCTTACTTTTGTTGAACGTGTTTCGGCGTACATACAGATATCCGCCGGTGAAGAAGGTCGGACAGCGTCGCGCGATGGTATTTTTCCGCCATCCGGGCTTTGCATCAGAGCTGTCGGTCGTCTATCCATATTGTACAGTTTTTTGGCGGGATTGCAATACGGTAACCCCTGTATTTTGCCTCCGCCGTTGGTCGATATAACCAACTTGCTGTGCTTATTATCCATCTTTACAGTGCATTCTGTAAATGGGCGCCGGCGACTTTATTTGTATTTCAGCGACTTTTTTGTTCCGGCAAATAAAAAAGGGCGCGCCGCAAAACGCACCCGGGAAACACCACATCTGCCTCCCAGGAAGGGGGCTGATGTGGTGCTTACGTCAGAATGGAGTTGGAATGAAGATAGTTAAGGCTAAGGCATGTCGGAATTTGTGAACGGAAATTGCTTTGCTTTTCGCAGATATGTAGACAGAGCCAACCCCCAAAACGTCTGCATCTAAAGTGTTGAACAGATACAGAAGTGATGTTCACTTTTGATCTCGGACGAAAAAGTTCGGGCAAAAGTGAACATTTCTTTTCATGCGCTATATTAGTGCTTGTAATGTTTGAATTTTCGGGGTTTCTATTGATCTCCTCCCATCTTTGGATGTCCCGTCAAGATTTATGCGCAAATTTATTTGCAGGCTCCGGCTGAATGAAATCAGCCGGCAATGGAGGGGGTCATCCAGAGCCGCCTCCAAGTGCTTCATGTTCATGTATTTCTTGTTGCCCCACTGGGTGCCTGCCACGTGGCGCAGCCTCGCGCAGACCAGCATCAGGGCGGAGTTCCCGTCAGGAAATGTCCCCACCACACGGGTGCGCCGACGGATCTCACGGTTCAGCCGCTCGATCACGTTGTTGGTGCGGATGCGCGTCCAATGCTCGCTGGGAAAATCGCAGTAGGTCAGCGTCTCCTCAATGCCGTCCTCGACCTTCT